>Ga0153915_10000860_pt1 | contig 28040 bp, 26 predicted proteins | sample Opewatmetagenome_2_FD_107003 | JGI IMG/M metagenome (GOLD analysis project Ga0153915, IMG submission 107003) | Freshwater wetland microbial communities from Ohio, USA - Open water 3 Core 3 Depth 3 metaG | ecosystem: Environmental > Aquatic > Freshwater > Wetlands | place: USA: Ohio, Lake Erie...
CCTCTATCTCGTGGCGCGTGAGAAGCTGCTGGCGCCAAAGCCGGCGCCGGCGAAAACGGAACCGCAGCAGGCCACATCCCCATGAACGACGACCGTGAAGTGATCATCAGCCGGGTGCGCGGGGCGCTGGCGCCCCTCACGAAGCGGGCGGCCTATCCCTCGTATCCCGACGACGTGGCGGCAACCCCCGCGGCGGCGGCGGCGCTGAGCGATCCGTGGAAGACGTTTTGCGAGCGGGTGAAGCTCGTCAACGGCGTCGGGATCGAGCGCATCGAGGACGTCGTCGCCTTCCTGAAGGCCAACCAGTGGCTCCACGGATACTGCGATCCGGTGCTGTGGCCGAAATTCTCAACCGCGTTCGGATCCGAGTTCAAGGTCGAGACGGAGTATGACCGCGCGCGGATCGAGGACTACCAGTTCGGAATCACGCGCGCCGCGGGCGCGGTGGCCGAGACCGGGACGCTGATCCTGTGGGACGGCACGACGTCGAGGCGCCTTGGGGCGCTGACTCCCTGGGTGCACGTCGCCGTGCTGGAGCGCAAGGATCTCATCCCGACCACGGCGCAGGCCGTGGCCTCGATGGGCGGCGATCCGAACATCATCTGGGCGACCGGCCCCTCGAAGACCGCCGACGTCGAGGGCATCCTGATCGAGGGCGTCCACGGCCCCGGCCGCCAGATCGCGCTGCTGGTGTAGCGGCGGGTCGGCCCGCGGTTTGTCACGTATTGCGTTACAAGCCGCCGGGGTTCGCCGCGTGCGGCGTCAGCGTGCGGTCACGGCGAGCAGCTGGCCCTGGCGGGCGTAGTCGATCGCTTCGCCGAGGGTGCGCGCCGACTCCTGAGGCGCGTGGAAGCCGGTGGAATTCTCGGCGGCGACGAAGTCGAGCCGCCACTGCGCCTTGCGCTGGAGGTCGCGTGCAGGGGCGAGCTTGTCGTCGGGGACGCCGCGTGCGGCGGCGTCCTTGATCGCGCCAATGAGCGCCACGACGGCTTCCTCGGCGCGGATCAACAGGGCCTCGTGGCGGTCCTGGATGGCCTCCACGCGCGACTTGAGCTCGGCCTCGGGCACGCGGTGGCAGGTCTGGCATGACTGGGCGATGTTGAGGAGGGGGCTGCGCACGTGGTGGCTGCTGACCTTGATCGCTCCCTCGCGCACGTAGGGCATGTGGCAGTCGGCGCAGGCGACGCCCGAGCGGGCGTGGATTCCCTGGCTCCAGGTCTCGAACTCGGGATGCTGCGCCTTGAGCACTGAGGCGCCAGTCTCCTTGTGTTTCCAGTCGGTGAACTGGGCGGCGTCGTAATAGGCCTCGATCTGCTCGACGCGGAGGCCGTTCGACCAGGGGTAGGTGAGAAGCTTCCCGGAGCCTTTGAAGTAATACTCGACGTGGCATTGGCCGCAGACGAGCGACCGCATCTCCTGGCGGGTGGCGAGGGCGTCGGGATCGTACTCGCCGGCGCGGCCGTCCTTGCGCCAGCGCTCGATGCTCGGAAGGTGGGGCGTCGGATAGTCGCTGCGGGCGAGGGCGCGGATCCCGTTAAGGAAGCCGGGGCGGCTGACGCGCAGGTTCATCGTGGCCGGCTCATGGCAGTCGATGCAGGCGACCGGATGGCTGACGAGCTTCCGCGCCTCGGCGTAGGGCATCGCGCAAACGGCCTCGAAGCCCTTCTGGATCTGCTCCTCCCGATGCTCGGATCCCGCGGGAGCGCCGGCCTTGATCCCTTGGTCGATGTACGCCGGGATGATCGAGGCGTGGCACTGCAGGCAGGAGCCGGGCTGCTTGAAGGGAGCCTTCACGCGCGCGGTCTGGTCCTGGTCGCTCAGCATGTAGGCGTGGCCGCGGTATTTCCGGTAATCCACGCTGAACGCGTAGCCGGCGAAGATCGTCCGCCAGCGCGGGTCGGCATCGAGCTTCTGGAAGGTCTCGCTGCCGCCGTGCTTGGTGCGCTCCATCTCGGAGGTGCGTCGGTAGGAATCGTACTGGCGCGGGTAGTTCTTGCCCCAGATGGCTGGGTCGATGGTGGACTCGTCGATGGCGGCCACGCGGAAGACATTCTGGGTGGCCTCGGCCTTGCGCGTCACGATGTTCTGGTAGAGCAGGAGGACTCCGAACGTCGCGGCGGCGACCACGGCGATGAGGAGGACATAGGCCCAGACGGCGACACCACGGGTTGAGCGAAGCGGGGAATCGTTCATGGGAGCATGGGGAAGGAAGGGGCGGGAAGATCGCAGGGCGAATGGAGGCCTATTTCACGGGGCCGTGGCCGACATCGCGGTGGCAGTGGACGCAGTCGAGCATCTCGCGGGGATTCCCGGGATGCGTGTTGATTCCGGAGACGATCTGCCGGTGGCACTCGACGCAGTTGGCCTGGAGGACGGCGGAGTTCCCCGGCTTGATCGCGATGGGTTCGTGGAAGTCCTGGAGGGTGAACCCGCGGGAGTGGTGGTACCCGTTCTCGGCCTTCGTGAGGTATTTGCCGACCAGGTCGTGCGGGACATGGCAATCGTTGCAGGTGGCGACGGCGTGATGCGGGGATTTCTGCCAGCCGTCGAACTGATCCCTCATGATGTGGCAGTTGACGCAGGCGCGGGGGTCGTTGGACAGGTACGAGAGGCCGCGCGCGTAATAAAATGTGTAGCCGCCCACGCCGGCAAAAAGGCCGGCTGTCGAGGCCAGCGCGAGTGCCAGCACAACCCGGATTCTCTGGGGGCCGTCAACCACGGGAAACGAGGGACCAGTCCAGACTGGGGCAGCCCTGAGGCCGGTCAAACGGCAAATCGGGCGGCCTTGATCCGGATCAAGGATGGCGGATCCGGGACACGCAGATGAGGCCCGCAGCAGACGCGGGAGCGCACATCCCGGATGTAACGCATTACGTTACAACCCAAGACGAGGCCGGATGTAACGTAATGCGTTACAAACGGGGTTGCGGCGGCCGCGGGGGGGAGTTCTGGGGGGGCCTACAGCTTCTCGAGCACCACGGGATTGGTGAGGGCGCCGATCTTCTCGATGTCGATGGTGACGGTATCGCCGGGCTTCATCCACACGGGCGGCGTGCGGGCGAAGCCGACGCCGTGTGGCGTGCCGGTCAGGATGACCGTGCCCGGGAGCAGCGTCTTGCTGCCGCTCAGGAACTCGATGAGCGAGGGCACATCGAAGATCATGTCACCCGTGTTCCAGTCCTGCATCGCCCGGCCGTTGAGGAGGGTGCGGATGCGCAGCGCGTTGGGATTTGGGATCTCGTCCTTCGTGACGATTGCCGGTCCGAGCGGGCAGAAGGTGTCGAAGCTCTTGCACTGGCTCCACTGGCCTCCGCCGAGCGGCTTGCGCTGCCAGTCGCGCGCCGACACGTCGTTGCCGCAGGTGTAGCCGAGGACGTAGTCGAGCGCATTCGCGCGCGCGACGTTCTTGCAGCGCCTGCCGATGACGACGGCGAGTTCGCACTCGTAGTCGACCTCGCCGGAGCGGAGATGCTGCGGGATCTCGATCGGGTCTCCGGGGTTCTGGAGGGAGCTGTTCGCCTTGATGAAAAGCACGGGCTTCTCGGGGGCGCCGCGGCCGCCCTCCTCGGCGTGCTTCTTGTAGTTGAGGCCGATGGCGAGGATGTTGACGGGCGCGATCGGGGCGAGGAGCTTGCCGGGCGCGACCACGCGATCGGTGATGCGCCAGTCGCCGAGAAGGTCGCCGGCGATCTCGCGGGCAGTGCCGTCGGGCTGGAGGACGGCATGGACCGGGCCGGCTGGAGTGAGATGGCGGATGATTCTCATGCAGGAGAATAGTGTGACTCGAGGCGGCGGCAACGCAACCGCGGGAGCGTGCTTCCTGGGGGGGGCGATCCTCAATTCCCAATGGAGCTGCGGCGCCCTCGCCGCGGTTCACTGTCATCCTTTCCCGCTGAAGCCGCAGAGAGAACGCGGAGAGCGCGCGAAGGATCGCAGGTGCGAACAGGTCCATGGGTCACGATGCAGAAGGGGCGCGGTCTTGCCGCACCCGATCTGAATGCCGATGGGGCGCAGCAAGACTGAGCCCCATCGCGCCATCTCTGTCATGCTTGTCGCCCGCTGCGGGGGCCGGCGGGAGTTCCAGCGTCAGGACTTCGCGTGGTCGGCGTAGGCGTCCATCCCGGCGCACGAGCACAGGAGGTTCCGGTCGCCGAAGACGTTGTCGATGCGGCCGACGGCGGGCCAGAGCTTGAAGTGCCGGGTCCACGCGGTCGGGAACGCGGCGAGTTCGCGCGAGTACGGCCGGTCCCAGGCGTCGGCGCAGACGGCCTGCGCGGTGTGCGGCGCATTCTTGAGGGGATTGTTGGCCTTGTCGAAGGCGCCGTCGGCCACCTTTTGCATCTCGCCGTGGATGGCAATGAGGGCGTCGCAGAATCGGTCGATCTCGACCTTCGATTCGCTCTCGGTGGGCTCGATCATGAGCGTGCCGGGCACCGGGAACGACATCGTGGGGGCGTGGTATCCGTAATCCATGAGCCGCTTGGCGACGTCGTCGACCTCAAGGCCGAACTTCTTCCAGGCGCGCAGGTCGACGATGCACTCATGGGCGACGCAGCCGCCCGCGCCCTTGTAGAGGACGGGGAAGCACGCATCGAGCCGGCTGGCGACGTAGTTCGCGTTGAGGATCGCGATCCTGGTCGCCTGCACGAGGCCGCCGGGACCCATCATGCGCAGGTACATCCAGGGGATGACGAGCACCGAGGCCGAACCCCAGGGCGCGGAGGCGACGGCGCCCGCCCCGGTGCTTCTTGTAGCGGCACCTGCGCGCGGCGGGACGACGGAGTGTCCGGGGAGAAACGGCGCGAGGTGAGCCGCGACGGCGATCGGGCCGACTCCTGGCCCGCCACCGCCGTGCGGGATGCCGAAGGTCTTGTGGAGGTTGAGGTGGCAGACGTCGGCGCCGATCGCTCCCGGGCTGCTGAGACCGACCAGGGCGTTCATGTTTGCGCCGTCCATGTAAACCTGGCCGCCGCCGGCGTGGACGATTGAGGCGATCTCCTTGATTCCGCTCTCGAAAACGCCGTGGGTGGACGGATAGGTGACCATGAGCGCGGCGAGGTCGGCGGCGTGGAGCGAGGCCTTCGCTCGGAGGTCGGCGATGTCGATGTTGCCCTGGGCGTCACAGACCACGGGCACGACCGTGAAGCCGGCCATGGCGGCGCTGGCGGGATTGGTGCCGTGGGCCGAGGTGGGGATGAGGCAGATGTTGCGGCGGCCGTCGCCGCGCGACTCGTGCCAGCCGCGGATGGCGAGAAGCCCGGCGTATTCTCCGTTCGAGCCGGCGTTGGGTTGGAGGGAGACGGCGGCGAAGCCGGTGATGTCGGCGAGCCAGGCCTCGAGGTCGGCGCACAGCCGGCGGTAGCCGGCGGCCTGCTCAGCCGGGGCGAAGGGATGCAGCCCGCCGAATTCCGGCCAGGACAGCGGCATCATTTCGCTGGCGGCGTTGAGCTTCATCGTGCACGAGCCGAGTGAGATCATCGAGTGGCAGAGCGAAAGGTCGCGCGACTCGAGGCGCTTGATGTAGCGCAGCATCTCGTGCTCGATGTGGTACGAGTTGAACACCGCGTGGCCGAGGAAGGCCGACTGGCGGGCGTGCGGGGCGGGGATCTCCGAGCCGGCTGCGCCGGGCTCGCCGGCGCCGAAGATCGACAGCAGCGCGCGGACGTCGTCGGGCGTGCAGGTTTCGTCGAGGGAGAGGCCGACGGTGCGGGCATCTATCGGGCGGAGGTTGCGGCGGGCGGCCTGCGCCGCGGCATGGATGGACGCCGCGGGCTTGTCGGAGGGAAGGGTGACCTTGAGGGTGTCGAAGAACGGGGCGTCGCCCACCTTGAACCCGGCGCGGGAGAGGCCGGCGGCGAGCGACCGGGTGAGCGCGTTCACGCGGCGGGCGATGCGCTTGAGTCCCTCGGGCCCGTGGTAGACGGCGTACATCGACGAGAGGACGGCGAGAAGCACCTCGGCGGTGCAGATGTTCGAAGTGGCCTTGTCGCGGCGGATGTGCTGCTCGCGCGTGCCGAGGGCGAGGCGGAGGCCGGCGTTGCCCTGGGCATCCTTCGAGACGCCGACGAGGCGACCAGGCATCTGGCGCTTGTAGGCGTCGCGCGTGGCGAAGAATCCGGCGTGCGGTCCGCCGAAGCCCATCGGCAGGCCGAAGCGCTGGGCGGAGCCGACCGCGACATCGGCACCGAATTCGCCCGGGGCGCGCAGGAGCGTCAGGGCAAGGAGGTCGGCAGCCACGACGCAGAGCGCGCCCGCGGCGTGGGCCTGGGCGAAGAAACCGGCGTAGTCGTCGATTGAGCCCCACGTGTCGGGATACTGGACGAGGACGCCGAAGACCTCGGCGCCAATCTTGAAGGAGCGATGGTTGCCGACGACAACCTCGATCCCGAGCGGGCGCGCGCGCGTGCGCACGAGGTCCAGCGTCTGCGGATGGCAGGCGTCGGAGACGAAGAACACCCTGCCGGCGCCGTCCTTGACGCGGCGGCAGAGCATCATGGCCTCGGCGGCGGCAGTGCCTTCGTCGAGCATGGAGGCGTTGGCGATCTCGAGTCCGGTGAGATCGCAGATCATCGTCTGGAAATTGAGCAGGGCCTCGAGCCGGCCCTGGGAGATCTCGGCCTGGTAGGGGGTGTAAGCCGTATACCAGGCGGGGTTCTCGAGGATCGTGCGCTGGATGACCGGCGGCAGCACCGCCGGGTAGTATCCCATCCCGACGTGGCTCCGAAAAACCTGGTTCTGCGCCGCGATCGTCCTGAGTTCGGCGAGGGCGGTGCTCTCATCCGCAGCCGCGGGCAGCCCGAGCGGCCGCGGGACGCGGATCGCCGGGGGCACGGCGTCGTCGATCAGGGCATCGACCGAGGGCCGTCCGAGCTGGCTCAGCATTGCGGAGATGTCGGCCTGGCCGGAGCCGAGGTGGCGCGCCGCGAAGCTATCAGGTTGGAGGAGAGAATCGCGAGACGGTAGCATATCTTGCGGACGGTAGGGCTGGCTTGCAGGCGTGCAATAGCGATCTGATCCGGCGTTTCGCGGCCCACGGCCTTTCCGGGTTGTTTTCATTGGCGAACGGCATTTCTTGGTCGCAATGAGCCACGCCACCCGTGCCGCTGCGGAAGATTCGGGCGCCGGTGCCTTCCGGACGAAGGCCGCCCGTGCGGCGTATATCGACCGGCGGCTGGCGGAGTTGTATCCGGAAACCCCGATCCCCCTGGAGCACGGGACGCCCTACACGCTGCTGGTTGCGGTCGTGCTGTCGGCGCAGTGCACCGACAAGCGGGTGAACGAGGTGACCCCGCGCCTTTGGGCGGCGGCGGACACGCCGGAGGCGATGTGCAGGCTGTCTGTCGAAAAGATCGAAGCAATCATCCGGCCGTGCGGGCTGGCTCCCCAGAAGGCCAGGGCGATCGCAGGCTTGTCGCGGATTTTGGTGGAAAGGCATGGCGGCGTCGTTCCCCGGACCTTTGCTGCACTGGAGGAGTTGCCCGGGGTGGGGCACAAGACGGCCTCGGTGGTCATGGCACAGGCGTTCGGGGAGCCGGCCTTCCCGGTCGACACCCACATCCACCGGCTTGCCCAGCGGTGGCGGCTGACCGACGGGAGCAGCGTCGAACAGACGGAGCGCGACCTGAAGCACCTCTTCCCGAGGGAGCACTGGAACCGGCTCCACCTGCGGATCATCTACTACGGCCGCGAGTATTGCACCGCGCGAGGTTGCGACGGAACGGTTTGTGAAATCTGCCGCACGCTCTTCCCGGGGCGGGGCCGACCGGCGGTCACGCGGAAATGACCTCAGGTTTCCATGGTTGCCAAGCCGGGGGAAAAGAGGAAAGTAGGCAGTTTTACATCACATGTTACGCAGAATTCTTGCGTCGATCAAAAAGACGCTGTCGGCCGAACCCGCTCGGCCATCCGTAAAACCGACGCCCAAGTCCACTCACCGTCAGGCAGGCTCTGACCGCCCGCAGTCGGGCAGGACGTCCCAGTCCGGCAAGCCCTCCCAAGGCAGGAATCGCGGGGACCGTTCTTCGCATGGCCAGGGGGGGCATCAGCAGCATCCCAGGTCGGGTCAGCCGAGCCAGGGATTCAGGCCGCAGCACCGTCCGGGGGCGCCCGCTTCCGAACCGGCTGCGGCTCCGCACGCTCCCGAGCACGCGACGGCGCCTGTGCATCCCCCGGTCGCGGTGCCGGCGATGGACACGCTTTTCAGCAAGCTGGGCCTTGTCGACGCGCTTGCCTACGCGGCCGAGAAGATGAATTACACCGAGCCGACGCCCATCCAGCAGCAGGCCATTCCGATCGTGCTCGCTGGCAAGGATGTCATCGGCTCGGCGCAGACCGGCACGGGCAAGACGGCGGCGTTCGCGCTGCCCATCCTGCAGAGGCTGGGCCGGCACGGCAGGCTGCGGTGCCTGATCCTCGAGCCCACGCGCGAGCTGGCGATCCAGGTCGAGGAGGCGTTCCGCGACTACGGCAAATTTTCCGACCTGCGGGCCACCGTGGTCTATGGCGGCGTCGGTTACGGGCGCCAGCGCGAGGATCTCCAGCGCGGCATGGACGTGGTCGTGGCCACGCCGGGCCGCCTGCTCGACCACCTTGAACAGCGCACGATGAGCCTGCGCGATGTCCATATCCTCGTGCTCGACGAGGTCGACCGCATGCTCGACATGGGTTTCCTGCCCGACGTGAAGCGCATCGTGCAACAGTGCCCGCGCGAGCGGCAGACCCTGCTCTTCACCGCGACGCTGCCGCCGGAGATCGAGTCGCTCGCCGCCTGGGTGCTCCATGAACCGGTGACCGTTTCGGTCGGCAGGCGCCGGTCGCCCGCCGAGACCATCGCGCACGCGTTCTATCCGGTGGTGGGGTCGCAGAAGTTCGACCTTCTCTGCACTCTCCTCAAGCGCACCGATTACAAGAGCGTGCTCGTGTTCTGCCGCACGAAGATCGGGGCCGACCGCGTGGCCGCCTGGCTGAAGAGCCAGAAGAATTCGGTGGCGGTCATGCACGCCGACCGCAACCAGATCGAGCGCCAGGACGCCCTGAAGGGCTTCAAGAGCGGGAAATACGAGATGCTGGTCGCCACCGACCTCGCCGCGCGCGGGCTCGACATCGCCGGCGTCACCCACGTCATCAACTACGACGTCCCGGAGAACCCGGAGGACTACGTGCACCGCATCGGCCGCACCGGCCGCGCGCACCATTCCGGCGACGCATTCACTCTTGTGACCGAGGAGAGCGTCCGCGACGCCCGGAGCATCGAGCGTTTCATCGGCCGCGCGATCGAGTGGAAGAAGATCGAGGACTTCCCGTACATCTACTCCGCATTGTTCGACGAGCGCGCGATTGCGGCGGAAGCCTCCGGCAAACCGGCGAGCCGCCTGCATCGCGGGGCGAGGCATTAGTGGCCGCAGTGGCGGACGGCAAGCGATCGGGACTTTAGCGAGCAGCAGGCGCAGACCATGGAGCCGCGACGTCCCCGTCGCGGTATCTGGCTTCCAGGCCACTGGCCCTGTGTCTCGTGGGCACAGTGAATGTCCGATGTCCTGCCGCTCCCGCAGCGGGCCATTTTCATGGTCTTCCGGCGAAGGCCGGTGGGCTTATCTCTTTGCCTTCTTCGCCGATCCGAACTCCCGGCTGGGCACGTGGACGACCTTCATGCCGGCCGCCTTTGCGCCGAGAATTCCCGGCTCGGCGTCCTCGAAGACCAGGCACCGCTCCGGTGGAATGTTCATGAGCCTTGCGGCGAGGAGGAACATGTCGGGCGCGGGCTTTCCCCGGCCCGGAGGCACGTCCGCGGGCGTCACGATGATCCTGAAGAGCGAATCGAGTCCTCCCGCCTGCAGCGCCGCCCGCGCCACATGCGGCATCCCTCCGGTGACGATCGCCAGTGGGTGGCTCACCGCGGCGCGTCGCGCGAATTCGACGACGGGGACGATCGGCTGCGCCTCGCTGAGGTGCGTGAGATAGAGCTCTTCCTTGACATGCTCGACCTTGGCCGCGTCGAGTTTCACTCCGTAATGCTCGCCGATCCTTTGCGCCACCAGGAGCGTCGGCACTCCGCCGAGCGAGTAGAAAAAGTCCTCATCCAGATCCCTTCCGAGCCCGCAGCGCCACAGAGCCTCCTTCCAGGCAATGAAATGCAGCGGCATTGTGTCGACGAGCGTTCCGTCGAGGTCGAACAGGTACCCGGCGAAGTCTCCCTTGGGAATGACCAATCTCATAAAACCGCGCACCACAGCAAAGCCGGCGCCGGCTTGCAATCGAAACCATTCCCGGGAGGAGGGCTGACGCCTCGGCGAACTCGGTGCAGGCGCGAAGGGCGCTCAGGAAGAGAGAGAGGTCTTGGGGCTGGTCCGCGTGCGGCGGCGTTCCCTGCGCGCCGCAAGAATCCTGCCCCGCGCCGGGCTGCGAGGCGGCAGTCACTTTCTGAGCGGCCGGATTACGACGGGATCTCCTTCCTTGAGGGAGGCGGTCGAGGCTGCATTGCCGCGATTGCGACCGAGGTAGAAGTAGCCGTCGGCATTCGGGAACGCGATCCACTCGCCGCGGGGCACATCGCTGAACGTGCGGCCGTAGAAAACACGGAAGGTGGCGCCCTTGGCGGCCAATTCGAACCAGGAGCCGGGCGCGATCGCTGCGCGCGCGAAGTCGTCGGGCTGCGCGTTGAGGGCCAGATTACCGAAGATCGCCGTGGCCTCGGTGACCCTGGCTTCGAAGCCGCCGGCGTCGAGCGGGCGGACTTGCGACGGGGTCGGGGAGGGGGTCTGCGTGCCCTCGAACCATCCCGGCTGGCCCGCAATCGCGGGAAGTGATACCGGCCGGTGGTTTGCCAGCGAGAGGACCGTGCGAAGCGCGAGAAGACGCTCAGACTGGTTGACGTTCACATGCCCGTCGCGTCCGACGCGAAGGAGCAGGGCGCGGCTCCTGGCTCCGGATGTGGCGGACAGGTAGGCAGCGGTATCCGTGAGCTCGCTCTGGTTGGTGAGGAAGACGACGGGCAGGCAGGGCTGGTGCGTGAAGACAAGCGGGGCGTCGCCTTCGCGGATCCCGAGGGCGGCGCCAATGGCGATGGCGCCCTGGTAGCGGCCTGCGGGTTGCTCGGCGATGAGCGTGACGATGGCGCCGCCCATGGAATCGCCTTCGAGGAAGACGCGCCTGGGCTCGCCGAAAGCGGCAGCGATGTGAGCGCGGAGGTTCTCGATGTCGGTGATCGCATCGCGGACGATGATCCCGTTGCGGCGGTAGCCGGTTTTGGCGACCATCCAGCCCTCACCGAGGAGGGTGGCATAGGCCTTGTGGCGCGGGTTGAGATCGGCGATGAGCGGGGCGGACGGATCGCGATAGCCATGGGCGAGGAGCAGAAGGTTTCCGTTCCAGTGCGCGGGCTTTGCAATGGCGAACGGGGCGGCTTCGATGACGCCGGTCTCGACGGTGACGGAAGGCTCGGCGTGGACGCAGGCGGCGGCCAGCAGGGCGAATGCAAGCAGTTGGGGCGTGGGGAAAGACCGTGAGGACATGGAGGAAGCGTTGACGCAAGATCCTCCCGGAGCGCCGGCGGCTCAGGAACGGAAGCCGGCGGCGCGGCGGAGGCGATCGTTGATGGCGAGGCCCGGACCGCGGGAGGGGGCCGTTTCGGCGTGGAGGCGGATCCAGCGGCCGCGGTCGAGGCTGCGAAGCAGGGCGAAGAGCCGGCGGCCGGCCTCGGCGAGGTCGCCGCGCTCGCTGAGCCAGAAAACGTTCGGGGCTGCCGCAGCCCAGGAGGGCTTGCGGAAGCAGATCCACACATCACCGGCTCCGGCTCGCGCGACCATGGCGGCGGTGATTCTCCGATGGAGCGCGAGAGGACGGCGCGGGCTGTAGTGGCGAGCGAGCATTCCGGGGGCGAGCGCCGGTTTGCGGGAGACCTGGCGGCGGGAGAGGTTGGCGACATGAACGCCGAGAACCTTCGAAAGCTGGGCGGCTGAAATCACTCCGGGGCGGAGCAGGATGGGCCGCTTGGGCGCGCGGATGTCGACAATGGTGGACTCGATTCCGTGGCGGCAGGGCCCGCCGTCGAGAATGTGGTCGATCGCATCGCCGAGGCCTTCCAGCACGTGAGCAGCGGAGGTCGGGCTGACGTAGCCGAAGGGATTGGCGCTCGGCGCGGCCAGCGGCAGGCGGCAGATCTTGAGCAGGCGCCGGAGAAGCGGATGCGCCGGCATGCGGACGGCGACGCTCGGGAGCCCCGAAGTCACGACATCGGGCACCGCGGCGGTGCGGGTCATGACCATGGTAAGCGGTCCCGGCCAGAACGCGCGGGCGAGCTTGGCCGCGGCCTCATTGGGAACGGCGATATGGGAGAGAGTGTCGAGGTCAGCCACGTGGACGATCAGGGGATCGTTTGCGGGGCGCCGCTTCGCGCGGAAGATCCGCCTGCAGGCTTCGGCGTCGAGGGCGTTCGCGGCGAGTCCGTAGACGGTCTCGGTGGGCACGGCGACAAGCCCTCCCCGTTTCAGAACGCGCGCGAGGCGGGCGAGGTTCTTCTGGGTTCCGCAATGGATGGTGGCCGACATTCCGGAAGGGAGGATGCGACGGGCGGCGGTGCCTGGACAGAAAAAAGGCCGGAGCGTTGGGCTCCGGCCGGGAAATGAAAATCGATTGGGCTGCCGGCTTACTTGGCCAGAAGCGTGTGGCGGGCGCGCTTGAGCGTCTTGGTGACGGCGCGCTGGTGCTTCGAGGTCAACCCGGTGTACTTGCGGGGGAGGATCTTGCCGGTGTCGGTGACACAGCGGTTCAGCATGTGCGGGCTGGTGAAGGGAATCTCGGCCGGCGTCAGGCTGCGCTGCTGCTGCGGCTGTTGTTCGGGTGTGCTCATATCGGAAAAATGCGAAGAGCGGTTCAGGCTGTGTTGGCGGCAGGCATTGTCAACCTGCATTTTCCCCAGGACGGCAGGACGGATTCGGGGGTTGGCGTCCAGAGGGATAGGTTGTTGGGGTGGAATGGCTGCCAGTGGGGACAGGTTGTTTGTTTTTGCGGGGGTTGGCGTCCAGAGGGATAGGTTGTTGGGGTGGAATGGCTGCCAGTGGGGACAGGTTGTTTGTTTTTGAGTGCAACTCGTTAATAGTGAATATCTGGAGCTGCGATCAGATCTGGGGCTGGTGTGCCAGCCTCACTTGCCGGCCGGCTGGGAAGCGCCCCGGAACATCGGGGGATAGAGGCTTAAGGCGAGCCGGCGCAGACGGGCATCGGGGATCTCTCCGCCGAGGATATCGGTCAGCTCGCGCAAATCGCGGAGCCTGCCCGGCGTCAGCTGGCGCAGGGCGCGCTCGTCGAGGTGCTCCATAATCCGGGCCAGTTGAGCCCGGGCCAGCTCCGTGCGCCGGCCTGCGGCAAGGACCATGGCCAGCCGGATGCGTTCCTCGGCGTTGAAATCCGCCGATTTGGGCAGGGCGTCGGCCACCCAGTCGAGCGTTACCGCGAACGCTTCCGCACGGCCGGTCTGGCCCTGGAAGCAGGCGAGCGCGACCAAGGCCCGGAGGTCAAACGGATATTGCTCCAGGAGGTGCGCTGTTTGCACGGCCGATCCGATCTGGTCCATCTCAAGGAGGTAGTCCATCAGGCGGGCTGTTGCCGCCGCGGGCGATTGCTCGGGAACGACCTCAAGCACGAGAGCGAACTGCCCCTCAAGCGGCTTGATCTTCGGCATCCGGTAGGGAAGCCGGCGCAGCCAGTGCGGAACGCCGCCATTCCGAAGGACCTGCAGAAACGTGTCCGTTGGCGTCGGCTCAGCCGCCGGCACGTCCCGGTAGAAGCGCACGAGGTCCTCGGCAAAGTCGTCCCAGCTCAGCAGCACGATGTGAGTCACCCCAAACCTGCGGACCAGGGTGTGCGCCTCCTCGACCGAACGCGCGGAGAAAATCTCGGCGGCGTGCTCGAATCCCTCGGTGTTTTCCCAGTACAGCGTGCCCAATCCCCTGCAGCCTCCGTAGTAGATCAGATGGTTGGTGAGGGTCGGCGTGCCGGCGACGACCACCGGGTCGGAACCCGCGCGCAGCCGCAGCCAGTGGGCGATATCGCGCTCCTCGAGGCGGCGGACTTCCTCCTGGCTCGCGCCGAGTGGCAGAGTCGCATTGAAAAGCAGTGCCCACACGCCGGAAAGGAGCAGCGCGCAGCAGCCCGCTGCGGTCCAACGCAGCAGGAGGCGCGATTCCCGCGCCTGCGAGAGCGCCGCGAACATCGGAGCCAGCGCCGCAAAGGCGAGGCCCTCCTCAAGCCCCCACCAGCGGATCTCCCGCACGGTGAGGCCCAGGAACAGGAGCGCCGGCGCCAGGGCCAGCGCGACCTGCGCCTTCCAAATCCGCGCCCCTCGCCAGCGGATGATGAACCAGGCGGGCGGCACCACCAGCAGGAGCGGCAGGAAATGGGCGATCGCGCGCAGGCTTGTCCCGAAACGCATCAGGAAATGAGGCAGGCTTTCGCCCTCGGCGACATAGTGCGTGCCGAGCATCCAGACGAACCGGTTCGCGACGAGGAACGAGCGGTCCTTCGTGAGCAGGATGAAGACCGGAGCGACCGCGATGGCGGCTGCAGCCGCCATCGCGGGCACGATCTCACGCCGGGAGGGCCTGAATCCATCGGGCCCCCATATCCGGAAACACCGGCACAGCAGCTCGCCGGCGCCGAGCCAGGCAAAGGCGTACAGCGGATGGTTCACCTCGAGTCGGAAGCCGAAGTGCGAGGGGAAATACTCGGCCAGATAGGCGGCGAGGCTCGTGGCTCCGCCGACGATCCCCCACAGGCGCCACAGCTCCGGCTGGCGACGCCACGCGCCGTCCGGATCCGCGCGTCCAATCCAGGCCGATCCAAGCGCTCCGATCCCGATGCCGGCCAGTATTGGTATCTGGCTTGCCGCACTGACCCACAGGCCGATGCCGCCGACAACCGCCGAGGCGGCGAACCAGAGGCGGGCCGAACGGGGCGCCGGGAGCCAGTCGACTGCCTCGCGCCCCTCCGCGGCGGGCTTTGGATCTGCCGAATCCCGGGCTCTGACGAGGCCGCCTCCCCCGGCCAGCAGAAGGATGACCGTCAGCATCCCGCACGCCTCAAGGATCCCGTGGTGATCCGAAAAGTCGGCGGCGAAATAGACATTGAACGGATATGCGGCCGCAATGCCGATGGACAGAACGACGGCGGCGGCCGACCCGAAGCGGCGCGCCACGAACGGGATCAGGCACGCGAGGAGAAGCCCGAGCATCAGCGGATTGGCGTACAGCGCAGCCCATTCAACCGCTGCGCCCAGCGGCTGCCCGGAGACAGCGTGCTTCACCAGCGCGAGCGCCGCGAGGAGCCACCGGAGGGGCGAGGCCCAGTGCGTCTCGCGCCCGGCAGGGGCGTTGTCGTAGTCGACGTGGTGGATGCGGGAATCTCCGCCGGCGAGCATTGCCTGGGTCTGCATGATCCATTGCAGGCCGTCCTCGCCCACGGAAAGGATCAGCATGCGGCGTCCGAGGTCGTAGCCGGTGGGCGATGCCGGGTCGGACGCCGGCGGGTCCGCCATCTCCCCGGGGCAGGAGGATACATGCTCGGCGCGCCGGATTCGGCTCATGGCGTCAGCGGCCGTCAGCGCCAACGCCGCGACAAGGGCGACGAGCCACAGGCGCCGGGTTAGCCATCGGATGACGCGCATGCCGCAAAGCTGAGAGGAGTTGGCGGATTGCGCAATTGTTGATCTCCCCGGTCAGCCTTCCCGCCCGGCCCTATCTTGCGATCCCGCCCGCGCCCTCGATCTGCCGGATGCCTCCATTGGGGCCAGGATCTTCGTCGGGCGATCTGCGACGACCGGCCAGACTCCGGCGGACGACGCGCAGGAGCTCGCTGAGGTCGAGGGGCTTCGGGATGAAGCGAAGCCTCTCGACGTGGTTCGATTCGCCCTGCAGCAGGCTGCGGCTGTACCCGCTCATGAGCACGACCTCAAGGTTGGGCCGCAGCTCCCAGATCTGCCTGGCGAGTTCGCTCCCCGTCATCCCGCACGGCATCATTATTTCCGTGATGAGCAGATCGATCTTGTCCGCATTTTCGCGGAATTTCTGGAGGGCTTCCAGGCCGTCATTCGCGTCGAGCACACGGTAGCCATTCCGCTCGAGGCAGGCGCGGGTTCAGCGTCCGGTTTTGAGGCATCCGTGGTTGCGTGCGTCGAGCAGCACGATCGCCGGCTTGTGGCGATGCGCCTCGGCGGGCGAGAAGTCGGCGTAGGAGGCGATGATCACCCGGTCGCCCGGTTGGACGAGGCGCGCCGCCGCGCCGTTGAGCGCGATCTCGCCCTCCCGCGCGCTCGCGATGACATACGTGGCGAGGCGCGCGCCGTTGTTGCAGTCGTAGATCTCGACGCGCTCGAACTCCCTGAGCTTGGCCAACCGGCGCAGGCTCGGGCCCAGCGCGATGGAGCCCTCGTAATTGAGGTCGGCGCCGGTCACCGTGCCGCCGTGCAGTTTCGATTTCAGGAGGGTCAGGCGCATGGGATCATCCTCAGGGGGCGATTCGCGCGGGCGCGCCCGCCTGTGCCGCGCGGCGGGCGCGGCTCGGATCGGGCGGGTCTCATTGCTGTGCGGCGCCCGGCTCGCGGTTTAGTTGCTCGGCATGCTTCAGGCCCAGGAGGACCAGTTCGGGCACCAGTTCGTCGAAAATATTCTGTGACTCGAGCAGCCGGGAGAAGCCGCCGGTGCCGGTGATGTGCGGCCGCGATCCGCCGAAGGCCTCGCGGGTGATCTCATCGGTCAGGTGGCGGATGGCGCCGGCGTGGCCGTGGAAGAGACCCGACTGGATGCTTTCGACGGTGCTGCGCCCGACGGCGGCTGGCGGGGGGGCGATCTCGACGCGGGGCAGCTTAGCCGTGTGGCTGGAGAGCGTCTCGGCTGAGATTCCCAGGCCGGGCATGATGGCTCCGCCCAGATATTCCCCGGAGGCCGTCACGACGTCGAACGTGGTGGCCGTGCCGCAGTCGACGACGATGTGGTCCCTGCCGGGGCGGCGGTTGAGAACCGCGATGGCGTTGGCGATCCGGTCGGCGCCTACTTCGTGGGGGTTGCGGTACTTGACTTTGAGGCCGGTCCGGACTCCGGCCTGCAGCTCGAAGGGCTCGCGCTTGAAATACTTCACGCACGAGCCGCGCAGCGAGTGGAGGACGGACGGGACCACGGAGCAGATGGCGATGCGGTCGATGGCGGCCGGCTCGATCCCGTTGGCGCGGAGCACGGCGAGGAGGAAGACGCCGAGTTCGTCGGAAGAGCCGAGGGGCAGCGTGGATTTGCGGAATTGCGCGCGCAGGACATCGTCGGCGAAGACGCCGCCGTAGATCTGGGAATTGCCGACATCGAGGCAGAGGAGCATGGTGCGGATGGGTTAAGCGGGGAAGGTTGCGGGTGGAAGGGAAGCGAGGAGGCGTTCGAGCCCGGCGGCCAGCGCGTCGCGGCCGGGGCAGGGGATCGCGGCGCCGTCCGCTGCGAGAATCGTGGCGGGAAGTTCGCCGGGGGCGCCGTCCCGCTGCGAGAGATCGTTGTGGACGATGTAATCGGCGACGCCGCGGGCGAACATTGCGCGCGCCGCGGCCCGGCTTTCCTCAGGGGAGGCGCCAGCGGTGAGCTTGAAGGCGACGACGGTCAGGCGGGGATTGCGGCTGCGCCCGCGCAGGCCGTCGACGAGCTTCGGCTGGCGGCGCAGCCGGACGGTGAGACTGCCGGAGGAGTCAATCTTCCCCGCGCGACCGACAGGGACGCCGTCGACCAGCAGGGCCTCGACGCCGTAGTCGCCGACGGCGGCCGCATGGATGACGACGTCAAACTCCTCGCCGCCCAGCAGCCGGCCGAGGGAGGCGTCGAGGTCCGCGAAGGTGACGAATGTCTCTTCCCGGATGGGAGGGGCGGCGCCGGCTGCGGTCGCCGCGCGCAGAAGCACGACCTCGTGCCCCGCCCGGAAAAGACGGTCGGCGATCAGGGCTCCGGTCCGCCCCGTGCTCGTGTTGGTCAGCACCCGGACGGCGTCGAGCGGCTCGGCGGTGCCTCCGCTCGTGACGAGGACGCGCAGGCGGCGCGCCGGCCGGGCGAGCATCCGCTCGACCTCGAGCACGATCCGGTCCGGCTCGAGCATCCGGCCTTCGCCGATCTCGCCGCAGGCGGTGCGCCCCCGGGCGACGGGCAGGCAGCGCACGCCCCAGCCGCCGAGGGTCTTCACCGCGGCTTGCGTCGCCGGATGGTTCCACATGGCGGGGTTCATGGCGGGCACGATCATCCAGGGTTTCGTCCGGTCGTGCGCGAGGAAGAGCGCTCCCGGAAGGTCGCCGGCAAGACCGGCCGCGAGCCGGTTGATCAGGCCTGCGGTGGCGGGGCATGCCACCACGGCGTCGGCCCAGCGCGTGAGGCCGATGTGGTCGAGCGCCGCCCCGGGTGCGAACATGTCGCTGAGAACGGGAGCCCCGGAGAGGCCTTCGAGCAGGGAAGTCCCGACAAAACGGAGCGCGGTCGGCGTGGCGACGACGCGCACCTGATGGCCGTCCGCCACGAGGCGGGACAGCGCGTCGCAGGCCTTGCCGCAGGCGATCGAGCCCGAGAGGATGAAGACGAGCCTAGAGCCGGACATTGTCGATGAGACGCACGCCTTCCACGCGCACCGCGCCGAGCCGCCTGCCGCCGTGGTCCTCCACGTAGTCGACCTCCAGACCAGCCGATTCGAGCTCGCGCGCCGCCGCGCGCGCATCGGAGGCGGTGCGCAGCGCCCGGGGCAGGTGCAGCGCGCGCGCGCGCCCCGCGGGGCTCAGCCGGGCGTTCCTTGAACTGAGCGCCAGGCCGTCGGGATCGCGGACCGTCGGGCACGGGATGATCTCAACGGGCATAAACAGCGAGCGGACCATGCCGCGCACCAGCTCAAGCTGCTGCCAGTCCTTTTCGCCGAAGTAGGCGCGGTCGGGTTGGACGAGGTTGATCAGCTTCATGACGACGGTCAGCACGCCGTCGAAATGTCCGGGCCGATGCGCGCCCTCCAAGAGGCGGGACTGCTCGAGTTCGGTCACCCGGTAGCGGTAGATGTCAGGATAGATCTCGGAGGGGTTGGGCGCGAGCACGGCGTCGGCGAGGCCGCCGGCCAGCTCGAGATCCGTTTCCAGGGCGCGCGGATAGCGGGCGAGATCGTCGATGTTGTCGAACTGGGTCGGGTTGACGAAGACGCTGAGCACGACGCGGTCGTTCTCGGCCCGCGCGCGCCGGAGGAGCGCCTCGTGCCCCGCGTGGAGGGCGCCCATCGTGGGCACGAAGCCCACGGTGCGACCGGAGAACTCCGCGCCCCTCCGGGCGGCCTGCCAGTCGGCCAGGTGTCTGAATAAGGTTGTCATGCGGGCACCTCCTCGGGAGAGGGGAATCGCGCTTCGCGCACGTCCTGCGCGTAGTGGTTGAGGGCATTGAGGCAGGCGGCATAGCCGTCGAGGTAGCGCCGCGCGAAGCTCGGCCGGAACCGGGAGTCAAGGCCGAGCAGATCGGTGATCACGAGCACCTGTCCGGACGTGGCGGGCCCGGCCCCGATGCCGATCGTGGGGATGGACGACTCGCGCGTGATGCACGCGGCCAGGTCGGCCGGGACGCATTCGAGCACGCACGCGAACGCGCCCAGATCGGCCAGCGAGCGGACCTCGGCCCTGAGCCGCGCGGCCGCCTCGGGCGTCTTTCCCTGGATGCGGTGGCCGCCGAGCTGGTTCACGGACTGGGGGGTGAGGCCGACGTGGCCCATCACCGGGATGCCGCTGCCGACGAGGTGGGCGATGACGTCCTCGTGCCCGGTCGAGCCCTCGATCTTCACCGCCGATGCGCCCGCCTGAATCAGGGAGCCTGCGGCCTGCACGGCGGCGTCGCGACCGGCGCGGTGGCTGAGGAAGGGCATGTCGGCGCCGACGAACTTCCCGGGCGCGCCGCGGCGCACCGCCGCCGTGTGGAGGCACATCATCTCCACGGTGGCGTGCACGGTGGAGGGGTGGCCATGGACGACCATGGCGACGCTGTCGCCCACGAGGATCGCGTCGATCTCCGACTCGGCGACGACGCGCGCCTGGAGCACGTCGTAGGCCGTCACCATCAGGATCGGGCGGCCTGCGCTGCGATACCGTCGGAAATCGAGTACGCTAGTCACGTCGGCTCCATGTTTTCCTCGCGAGGAAACACATGCAGATGGCCGACGGGTAGGACGCGCGTGCCGGTCGCAGGGCGATCAGGCCGGAATGTCCGGTGAATGGAGAGTTGATTGCAGGCATCTGTCAGGTCAGGTCGCGAGCGAGTTCGCGCTAGACGCAGCACTCATCGGCGATCCCTGCTGGCCGGGCAAACAAAAATTGCAGGGCACCGGCGCCAATTGGGGTGCAGCAATCGTTTGCGCAGAAAGCCAAACTCCGCAGAGAGAAGCCTCCCGCTGGTATCCCCGCCCGGACTTGAACCGGGATCTACGGTTTAGGAAACCGCTGCTCTATCCTGTTGAGCTACGGGGACCAGAGGGAAAACAACATTCCAATGCGGGACATTGAAGGATGCTTTTGGACGTTCGTCTAGCATTTGCTAAGCATTTGGCTAGCATTGAACCGCTGTTAGAAGTGGGCGGAAAGCACGGGAGAGGGAGCGGCTGCTATCTTTGTCAGTATGACCGATCCTCGCCCATTTTCGATCAGTCCCCTGCCAGACGGGCAAAGCGACAGACCAGATTCGCCGGATCGTTCATGACGGGAAGGAAGCTGAACGGCTTCGCGCGAAGCTGCAAGGATCCCATAGCAGGGACAGGTCGGAAAAGTGGAGGAAGATGCGTTGACGATTATGGTCTTTGGATAGGATAGGCGGGTTCATGCGGCAGGCGCGCATCAAGGTGCCGGCGGAACTGGGGGCGGCGGTGTATCACTGCATGAGCCGCTCAGTAAATGGGGAGTGGCTCTTCAACAAGCCGGCCCGGGAGGTGCTTCGCCGCCAGCTCTGGGTGGTGGCCGAGTACTGCGGCGTGCAGGTTCTCACCTACGCGATACTCTCGAATCACTTCCACATTCTGGTGCGGGTGCCGCAGAAGACCCCGGTCTGCGACCAGGAACTGCTCCGGCGCTACCGGGTTCTCTATCCTCGGCCGACGCGCTACCAGACGACCCGGCTGGAGGTGATCGAGCGACAGTTGGCCAGCGACGGGCCGGAGGCCCGTGGGTGGCGCAAGAGGCAGTTGGCGCTGATGGGGGATATCTCTCCGTTCATGAGATTGCTCAAGCAGCGCTTCTCGATCTGGTACAACCACGCCCACAACCGCTTCGGCACGCTCTGGGCCGAACGCTTCAGGTCGCTGCTTCTGGAGCCCTACGGCCGGGCTCTGGCCACCGTAGCGGCCTACATCGACCTGAACGCGGTGCGAGCCAGGCTTGTGGTGGACCCTAAGGACTACCGCTTCTGCGGCTATGCGGAGGCCGTGGCCGGCCGGACCGAGGCACAGCGGGGTCTGGCCGAGGTCATAGGCGTCACCGATTGGTCCGAGGCCCAGGTTGTCTACCGGCAGTTGCTCTTCGACACCGGATCAGCCGCGAGGGAGCAGGGCGCCTCGATCCCGCTTGTGGCACTTGAGAAAGTGCTCGCCGATGGCGGACGCCTGCCCTTGGGCACGGTCCTGCGCTGCCGGATCCGCTACTTCACCGACGGGGCGGTGCTCGGCAGCCGGGCGTTTGTGGAGGAGCAGCTTGCCGTGTACCGCGCCCGCACCGGCCGGCGCGAGGGCACACCGATCTGCCTTCTGCCGCCGGTGACCGACTGGGGCGAACTCGCCGCGTTGCGGCGGCTCCGCCGCCGGGCATTCGGGTAACCACGGTTTTGTGGCCCCCAGAGGAGCCTGCGGCGCTGGACACCATGGATCAGCGATGGCATTGCCGTGCCCGGAAAGGCGGAACTGGAACTTCTCCCCAAAGAACTGGGGACTTTATTGAGGCTGCCCAGGCGAACGGCGAGGCTATCAGGACCTCCTTTTGCGGAAAAGGGCCGCCCCAGAATCACCCGGATCCAGACAGAAATGATAGATCGCGATTTTGACCTGTCCCTGATCAGGCGTCTTCACCTCTCCTCGGAAGCGGAGGAATCTCGAGTCATTTCACCATGGGTGGTTGGGATTGCCTCGTGAGTCTCACATCGCTACCTGTCCCTGATGCCCCGTTCCAAAGACCAAGCAATGGGTCTTGGTCGGCCCGAATGGGGCCATCCGACCGAAACACGCGTTGGACCTAGCGCCAGGGGCAACCGCTTCAGACAAAGACAAGACCGCGGCATCCGACGAGGAAATCGTGCGCTTCGCCTCAATGACGTTCGTGGGTCCGAGCGTGGAACCTGGGCCGGCCTTGTGCCGAGCAAAGGCGCAAGAGCTGGCCGCCTATTACCGGGACGAGTTTCTGCATGGCGCCGCGATTGAGTATGACCGAGACGACCAAACAGCCTTCTATTTCAAGTGCCAGGACTTCCAGCTCATCGTCGTCAGCAAGCGCGGAGATCGAATCTCGCAGCAACAAAAGGGCGTCCTGCGATACCTTGGCTCTGGCATGTGGAGTTGGAGAACCGGCGATGAATGACGATGCGGATATCGCTTCTCGAGAAACGAGATTGAGGATCACGGCGACGGCTTTGGTCACCGCGTGCGCAGCATTTTGCGGCATGTATGCGCCTCTGGTTTTCGGCTCAGTTCGAAATGCCGTCTGGGAACCCCTGTTCGGCATCGGTTTCTTTTTCGCTGGTTATTGCTTCCATCCTTACCATGGCAACCGGATCGTAGGGTTACTTGGAGGATCTGCTTGGCCGCTGATCGTGTGCACCGTGATTGCGTTCGGAGGGTGGAGATTCACGGGAAGCTCTCTCCGCACCCGCCTAGTCGCGTGCGCTCTATTCTTGGCTTCGCTCGTGCTCTGGGTTCCTCTCGATACGGTGAATCGATTGGTTTCGCACGGCGTTCCGTTCTACTCGAATCTGTCGTCGGTGTGGTATTAGGGCGGGCCGTTGCTTTGTTCTGCCGCCCGGCGCCGCGTCATCTGTTTTCCGCGACACTTGCACGGCCGGAGCGAGCGCTTTGTCGGATGGCCAGCTGATCATTCGCCCGGCTCCTCTGGCCGCCCCTCGCGCTCCCGGCCTCGGGGTAACTGGCCAAGAAAGCAGAGGCGGCGGTCAGGGCTTGACATTTAAAACACGCATGATACGTGTTTTTATACGCATGCGAACCGGCTTGGACAACGAGCGTTTAACGGAAGCACTTACCCTCTTGGGCGAGCGGCTGCGCCTGGCTGGGGCGGAACCCCAGGAACTGGTCGTTTGCGGCGGGTCCGCGTTGATCGCGGCCCGGTACGTCTCACGGGTCACGCGCGACGTCGATGTGCTCGCGCTTCGGGTCCGAGGGAAGGACGTCATCAGCGCGCGCCCGCTTCCGCCCGTGCTGGTGGAGGCTGCGGCACGCGTGGCGGCCGATCTCGGACTGCCGGAAGGGTGGTTGAACAACGGTCCGGCCGATCTCTTCGAAATGGGACTCCCCGACGGATTCGTGGATCGGCTCCGGCAGCGGAAGCTCGGGTCGCATCTGACGGCATGGTTCGCCGGCCGGCTCGACCAGATCCATTTCAAGCTCTACGCGGCGGCCGACCAGGGCCCGGGCCGGCATGTCGATGACCTGCTGGCGCTGAACCCATCCGCCGACGAACTGCTTGCCGCCGCTCGGTGGGCGTTCACGCATGATGTTTCTCCCGGCTTCCGCGGCCTGGTGCGGGAGCTGTTGACTCAACTCGGCCATGACGACGTCGCCCGCCAAATCTAGCGCCGAGCTACGCCAGTCCCTGCTGGATCTGCTCTGGCGGCAATGGGCGGCGCTCGGCGTCGCCGGATCCGCTCCGGCCGAGGCGGAGTGGTGTGTCGACATTGAAGCGCTTCTGCTCGTCACCGCCAGCCAGGGTCGCGCCGATTCGCGATTGTTCGACGAGGTGTTGGACTGGCTCTGGAGCAACGGACAATGGGTGAACGTCCAGCGTCTGCGGAACATCCACAAACGAATCGGCCTCGGCGACCGGCGCGTGCTGGCCGCGATCGCCGACTGGCTCAGTCAGCGTTCGACGCTGAGCAAATGGAAGCCTCTCGCGGTCGCCAGCGCGCCGGCGAACGCCGCCGCGGAGCCGCTTTTTCGATTGAAGGATGGCCGGCCCCAACCCGTCTTTGGCGAAGCTGACCCTGTCTTTCGGCGGCATGGTTTCGTGCGGGGATCCATCAAGCGGCGCAAGTTGAGCCAGCAGCCGAATCCGCGTCCGGCGCCGGCGTTGCTTTGGAAGCTGCGCGCACTGTTCGGCGTCCAAGCCCGGTGTGACATCCTGCTTTGCCTCCTCACGCGCGGGGCGGGTTACCCCGCCGACCTGACGCGGGCTACGTTTTATTTCCCGCGCACAGTCGAGGAGGCGCTGAAGGAGATGGCGGCGTCCGGCCTGGTGCACATGGCGCAGCCAGGCAAAAAGGCCCGCTACTGGCTGACGCCGAATGATTGGCAGTTTCTAAGGACCTGGTCCAAGCCGGTAGGATTTCCGCGCTGGGTCGATTGGCCGCGGCTGTTTACTGTTCAGGATCGTCTGCTGGGCGTATTGGGAAACGCGGAGCTGAGCCCGCTTCTGCTCTCCTCGGAACTGCGACGCGTTTTCGACGAACTCCGGCCCGTGCTGGCCGATGGCGGCATCGAATCCGCATTCACCGCCAGCCGCGCCCACACCGGAACCGATTTCACCGGCGCCATCCTCGACGATCTGCGCCGACTGGACACCAGCGTCTAGCCTAGCTTGGGAGGGCGATCATCCGGCGGGCGAGCATAGAAATTCAGGGCCGAAGCGCGCATCACTTGAGCACACCATACTGACGGAGCAATTTCAGCTGCCGCTCTAGCTTCTCTGGATCCATCGTAGAATCGAGGTTCAGCGTGACGTTCATCCCAGGCGCTGCGGCGAGGTTCGAAGCAGTCCCTGAACTGGCTGTTGCTGGCGACCCCGCGCCCGGCCGCGCCTCCTCTTCGTCATTGTGGTCTGAGCTTTCGGTCGATGTTTTGGGGGCTGTCGCGGAGTCACCGGAATCGACATTTGAGCCCTGCGCCGACTCTAACTGATTGTCCGGAGTAGTGGCCGGGGCCGAGGCAATCACAATTTCTTCACCTTCGAAGCTGGCCATGCCCGCAAATTGGAGCGACTGGACGAACAAATCTACGCAGCTATCCGCTGAGTCGGGATGAACGTCCAGCGCTAGGGCCTGCTGTCTGATTTTCGCACGAGAGACCTTGTCGTTTTGAAAAGTGTCAAACAGGGTTCTAAATGGTTTCGGCACCAGACATGCTTTCATATATAGCGCGGTAAGTTCCTCAGGCGGGGCGGAATTGATCGCGCGAGCAAGATCCGTGGCATTGTAGGCGTCTGACCCACCTTCAAGGAGTCCAAATTGCTTGAGAGCAGACGCTCGGATTTTCCCGTTGTCTGTGGCGCTGTTAAATACTCCTTTGAGAATGATGGTCGCGTTTTGCGGACCAGTGTGTGTCTTACCGACCAGTTTCTTTGCGTATTCCACTGCTTGGTTAAGCGGGATGCGGGGAAACTGCGTTCCTCCCTTTCGTCCGCCTTTCGAGGGCTTTGTTTTGTCAGTCATAGCTATAGCTTCCCGACCTTCATCGCACTAATGAGATCACGGAGGCCGTCCTTGTAGGAGGTCCGGAAATCCGCGTATTTCTTGTCTTTCAGCATCTCCGGAACGTCGCATGACGAGAGCAGCACAGGAAGAACCGTGACCCGCCGGTTTTCGACCTCCTGCACGATTGCACGACTCAATTCCTTCCGGACCCACTGGGACTGAACAGACTTGTCGCTCAGGAGAATCACGAAGAAGTCAGACTGTGCAAGCCCCTGACCGATCTTCTCCGTGATGGAATCGCCAACCAAAATCGTCTGCTCGTCGAGCCAAACGTCGATTCCCGCTGCGACAAGGTCTGCCGATAGTTTTCGCACGAATGGTTTGTCAGTGGAGCTGTGGGACAAGAACGCGACAGTCTTGGCCCCGCCCATTGTGTGGCGCTTTTCTTTCGTGGTCACTGCCGCCTCGACCAGCGTTTCCACAGACGTAGCGGTATCGAGGACGCCAAGGTCACGAGACCACTTCAGGAGAGGCGTAAGGGAATTTTCGTCGTAATTTTCCACACCAACCATCGTAGCAGCCTTGCGAAGAGCGGTGGCTTGTTTGTCGCCAAGCGTCAGAAATTGTCGCATTTGCACCATCAGCGGCATCTTCACGAAGGCTTCCCGCAGGACGGTCTTCTTCTCTTCCGCGGTCCCTTTGGGCGGATACGGCAGTCGCAGCGACAGTGCTTCTCCGACACCTTCAAGTAGCCCCAATGTCAGACAATTCTTCACGACTTTTCCCACCGTTCGCGGATCGACATCGGAGAACTGAGAAATCGTTTTCGCGGTCGCGCCATCGACCCAAGACACCGCGTCAAGGACACTGATCATCGAATCGATAGCGACCGGCTCAAAACGGAGGCTGCACTGCTTTTGGGAATGGCCGCTGGATGAGCTCTTTTTCACAAATCGGGACATTGCACCGTTACTTCCATGAAATGCTACAATATGAAATGACCAGATTGATCGCCATGTCGAGGATGTTCCAACGGTAGGAATTGTCTTCGAGAGTCGACTACGCCGCGCGCCTGCCGGCTGAAGTCTCCGTCAGCGTTCGACCTGCACTGCTGCCGCTTCCCACCGCTCGTCGCCGCAACCGCGGTTCTCCGAGACGTAGACCTAGCTACCACCGTGTACTGATTTCCGCAGCCACGCTCCCACTCCCGGGCGCTTCGGGCCGGTTCAGTTGTCCCACAAACCATGTTAGCAGAGCCGTGCTATCTGCGCATAACTGGTTTGGCGGAGCGAGCACCGGGCCTTTCGCGACCACTGGGAGCGATGCCGCGGACGGCACCCGGCGCGCAGCGGGAGGGCGGGCCGGAGCGGGAGGGCGGCCCGGACTGAGCCCCCGCATAACCTCGAAGCCGGCGCCGCGCGACTGCGGGCGCGTCTCCGGGAGGTACCGCGACTGGGGGATGCGGGAGCGCGCCAGAGGGTCGATCGAGCATCAACGACTTAAGCTCCTCTTGAACTCAAGAGGGTATTGCGTCTGGGAAGAACAAGGGCGCGAAACGCGGATTCACGGGCGGGCTGGGTCGTAGCAAACGACGCGCTGAAAAATCGGGGCGGGCTCCCCTGATCGGGGTACTCCGGCTACCACGTTCTCGGGATGCACTCGGTCTTGTGAAGCGAGGGCGCTGGATGACATTCACGCCATGCCAGAAGCGACCGAAAACGATCACGCCGCCGCTGGCATGACCAGCACGCGAAACAGGCGTTACCGACTAAACGCGGAACGCGCGGAAGCGGTTCGCGTGGCGCCCCCGGCCGTCATGAATCTGCTGGAGGCGAGTGCGTACCTGACCTGCTCGCCGAGAAAGCTGCGCGATCTGGTGGCCACGCACCGGGTTAAGCACGCGTATGTCGGGAAGAAGCTTGTCATCCGCCGCGAATGGTTGGACGCATATCTCGACAGGTGATCCATGAACAAACGCACCGACCTGCAGGCGGCGCCGTCAATCGCGGATCAGCCCGAGCGGCTCGTGACGGATGTCGAACTTGCGGCCCTCCTCAGCATTTCCCGCCGGCACGTGCACGTTCTGCGGTCGCGGGGTCAGCTTTGCGCCGTGCGGCTTGGTGGAGCAGTTCGGTTCCCAATCAACGAGAACCTGGCGCGCGTGCTCGCTGCTGCGGAAACGACAAAGCAGCTCCTCTGAATTCGCGTTTCGACGAAATTATCTCTTGCTTAGACCGTGCTAATCTCGGCAGAATGCGCGAAGCAGCCCGTTAGTGCTATTGACCGGACCCACTTTGTTGAGCCACCCGGGTTGAGAGTCTGGGCGGGTTAATGGTCTCAGTTGGGGTTGTGATTGCTGGAGGGAACAAGAGCAAGCTTCAGACGGAGGGAAGGCCCGGCTCG
>Ga0153915_10000861_pt1 | contig 28028 bp, 24 predicted proteins | sample Opewatmetagenome_2_FD_107003 | JGI IMG/M metagenome (GOLD analysis project Ga0153915, IMG submission 107003) | Freshwater wetland microbial communities from Ohio, USA - Open water 3 Core 3 Depth 3 metaG | ecosystem: Environmental > Aquatic > Freshwater > Wetlands | place: USA: Ohio, Lake Erie...
AGGAAGGTCAAGATCGTCCGAAATATAACCGACGTTGCGCGGATTGGCCAGTATGGCCTCCCTGTGTTCATCATAGGCAATCTTATCAAAATTAGAGTTGAATCTCCATGAAGACCTTTCCGATGCATCCCACCATTCCTGGTTCCAGATATTGGTGATCTTTTCATCTGTCGTGCCGCTTGTATTCACTAACTCAATCTCTCCGCCGGCCAGACAACGATTTATGTCCATCTCTCGCGGCAGCATGCCCTGAGGGAAATGCGCGCGGATATCCTGTTTAGTGAGGCTGGGCATGGCGGCAAAGCGAAGATCAATGGGATAATCCGGACCCGGATCAAAGGCCTTCCACGACCCGTAGGCGGCAATTTTATTCAGGGCAATATTCAGCGCATCCGCGGAACGGCGGTAATATTCAGGGGAAAATCTCCACTTGAGGCTCAAGGCCGGTTGTTCCTTGGTAATGGCAGCACCTCCTTAATTGTCTGATGTTAAAAGGGGCCGCCTCACATTATGAGACAGCCCCCCCTTTTGTTTTTACTTCAATTAATCATGGACGGGCCTTCCGCCGGACAATTATGCCTTCGTGACTGTGAGCACGATTTTGCCCTTGTACTCGCCGGCCCCGATTGTCTTTTTAACGCCGTCAACCGTCATGGTGACACTGTAGCCCTTGGGAGCGGTGATGGCGCCGCCCCTGGCAACGGTCAGACCGGTCAGGTAGGAGGTCTTATCGACGACCCAGCTGGAATTGCCGTCAAGGGAAACCTTAATTCCGTACTTGTCGTCGGTCGCGCAATAGGTCTGCTTTACTTCGCCGATCAGATAATACTTTTCATAGGAGGGCGTCCCCACCGGGACAGCGGTGGCCGTTGTGATCGCGCCTGTAATGGTCGCTTTCTCGAAATTCACAACCACATCGCTCTGACCGGTCATGGAAGTGACAATGTCGCCGTTCAGGGTCACGTTCTTGAAGGTTGCAGTGGTATTGCTGCTGCCGCCTGGCATTCCGGGCATACCGCCGCCTATAGCGCCTCCCTGCATGCCGCCGCCGGGACCGCCGCCGGCCGTTCCACCACCCGCCATTTCTCCGGAGGGCATTCCGCCTGCAGCACCACCGGGCATGCCGCCGCCTGCACCGCCACCGGCAGCATCGGCAGTGCCGCCAGGCATGCCACCGGGAGCACCGCCTCCGCCGGGCATGCCGCCACCCTGCATGTTGGGATCGTCGTTCGCCATCGCCTGGAGGATAACGCCGCTTTTGGAATTCAGTTTTGCATTGTCAACCACGATGGTCGGGCGGGCGCTCTTTACCTGAATCACGGCCTCTTTCGTATTAAAAACACAGCCCTTATCGATGGTCAGGTTAGCGGAACCATGGAACATGACCCCGAACCTACCGGAATTTACAATGCTGCCGTCGGTAAAGATCCCCGTGCCCCCCGTCATAATCAGGGCATAGTCATGGACGTCAAACGTGGTTCCGCTGAATGAATCATAGGCCCCGTCGGCATAGGCCCCGTAACCGCTGTCAACAGTCTCTATATGGCTCTTGGTGACATAGAGCTTCACATCCCTGCACGCATCGGTTGAAAGGGCTCCCCATGCCTGCGCCCTGATATGGGTGTTGTTATAGTAGGCTGTCCCGCTTCCGGTCACGTTGGTGGCACGGTTGTTGCCGGTGAGGCCGAGCATCCATGGAACCGCGATCATGCCGTACGGGTTGTTTCCGTTCCACGGTTCCGTAACGTCTTTCGGCAATGTGCCGCTGTATGTCTCGATACTGGAATCATTCATATGCATAATGCTGTTGTCCTTGACAACGACTGCGCTCCTTATAACGCCATGATTGACAATCACGGCATTATTTACGGTTACATCCGCCTTTCCTTCGGACACGATCGCCGCGCCGATGCCTGCAAAGTCGCTGCCGCCCATCCCCGTCAGGTTAATTACAGGATTGATGATGGAATACTTGGAATCTTTTACCATGATAGCATTGAAGTTCGGTCCAACGGATGTGATCTTGACATCCTTTGCAGAGGTGTCCGTCACTGTTCCGCCGACAACCGCCGCTGCCACGGATTTCTCGGCCACATATTTGCCGCCATCCACTGAAACAGCCATCCTGACGTTATAGGTCCTGCTTTGATATTTCACGGGGATTTCCTTGGTGAGCGTAAGAACGATGTCGCCCTTGTAGGCGCCGGCTTCAATCGGCGTTTCAACGCCGGCAACTGTCAGGGTCACGCTGTAGCCCTCAGGGGCTTTTATTGCTGCACCATCGGCGATGGTCAGGCTGCTCAGGCTGGTAGTCTTGTCAACAACCCAGGCAGAGCCTGCATTAAGGATTTTATCTGCCGCAGCCGCCGCAAAAGGCATCAAAAGCATTGTTGCGACGCCTATGGCAGCCAGACCCTTGGTGAATCTTTTATTCATGAACATCTTCTTCCTCCTTTGAAAAATAGTGATTAGATCGTTTTTGATAGGAACCTGCTTTCTGGTGGCGAGTTTTGTCTGAGGCCTGATAATTTGTCAAGAAATAATTAGGATCAGCAATTTCCTGATAGGTCTTTTATCAAAGGACCTTCTTTAGAAACCTGCCGGTAAATGATTCCCTGATATTCCTGATCTCCTCCGGAGTCCCTGTGCCCACCAGATAACCGCCCTTGTCTCCCCCTTCGGGGCCGAGATCGATCACGTAATCTGCGGTCTTTATGACATCCAGGTTGTGTTCAATAACAACCACGGTATTATCAAGTCCTACCAGATGGGTCAGGACCTCCAGGAGTTTCCGGACATCGTCGAAGTGGAGGCCGGTTGTGGGTTCGTCAAGGAGATAGAGCGTCCTCCCCGTGTCCCTCTTGCTCAACTCCCTGGAGAGCTTTATCCTCTGGGCCTCGCCTCCTGAAAGGGTTGTGGCGGCCTGACCCAGCCTGATGTAGCCCAGCCCCACATCATAAAGAGTCCGCAGTTTCTTTTTGATATTGGGGATGTTTTCAAAGAATGCCATGGCCTGGTTCACTGTCATGTTCAGGACGTCGGCGATATTTGCGCCCTTGTATCTTACCTCCAGGGTGTCGCGGTTGAAACGTCTCCCGTTGCATGACTCGCATGTGACATGAACATCAGGCAGGAAGTGCATCTCTATCCTGATAAGCCCGTCGCCGTTGCATGCCTCGCACCTCCCGCCCCTTACATTGAAACTGAACCGGCCGGACTTATAGCCCCTCATCTTTGCCTCGGGCAGCATGGCGAAGAGGTCCCTTATGTAGGTAAAGAGTCCTGTATAGGTAGCGGGGTTTGACCTGGGCGTCCGGCCTATAGGGCTTTGATCTATGTCTATTACCTTATCGATATATTGAATTCCCTTTATATTCCTGACCTCTCCAACCTTTGCCTTTGACCGGTAGAGCTTCTGGCTGAGGGCAGGGAAGAGGATCTCATTAATAAGGCTGCTCTTGCCTGAACCGGAGACGCCGGTCACGCATGTGAATGTCCCCAGCGGGATCTCCACATCAATGTTCTTAAGATTGTTATGTTCCGCGCCCTCGATAACAATCCTCTTGCCGTTCCCGCTCCTCCTCGTCTTTGGGACAGGGATGCTGAGTTTGCCTGAAAGATACTTTCCTGTCAGAGAGTTTACATCCTTTAACAACTCCTCGGGCGTTCCATGGAATACAACATCTCCCCCCTTTATCCCTGCCCCTGGCCCCATATCGATCACATGATCCGATGACATGATGGTCTCAGCGTCATGCTCCACTATAAGGACCGTGTTGCCCAGTTCCCTCAGCCGCTTAAGATTTTCCAGGAGCAGGAGGTTGTCCTTCTGGTGCAGTCCGATGCTGGGTTCGTCCAGGACATAGAGGACGCCTGCAAGGCCTGAACTAATCTGGGTGGCCAGCCTGATCCTCTGGCTCTCGCCCCCGGAGAGGGTGGCTGAGGGCCGATCCAGGGTAAGATAGGAGAGGCCCACGCTCTTGAGAAAACCTATGCGCTCTTTCAGTTCCTTAAGTATCCTCCTTGATATTTCAACCTCCCTTGAATCCAGATTAAGTTCCCGGAAAAATACATACGCGTTTTCAATGGACAGGGATGTAATCTCGTCAATGGAACTTCCTCCCACCTTTACCGCCCGGCTCACGGGTTTTATCCTTGCGCCATGACACGAGGGGCAATCCCTTGTGCTCATATATATCTCAAGCTCTTCCCTGATCAGGGTGGAGTCCGTCTCGAGGTAACGCCTCTCAAGATTGGGTATGATCCCCTCAAAGGGCCGATTATAGTAATGCCTCCGGTCGCCGTGCTCAAAATGGAACTTGATCTCCTCATCTCCTGACCCTTTCAGAAAGATATCCTGTACCCTTTTCGGGAGGTCCTTGAAGGGCGTATGTATATCTATTTCATAACGGCGGCAGATGGAGTCCAGCATCTGCGAAAAATACACCGAATGACGTTTTGACCATGGGGCAAGGGCCCCTTCCCGCAGGGTAAGATCAGGATCAGGGACAATAAGCTCCGGATCAAAGAACCTCTTGACCCCGAGCCCGCCGCATTCCGTACAGGCCCCCTGGGGGTTATTGAATGAGAACATCTGCGGCGAGAGTTCTGGCATGCTGATCCCGCAGTTTTTGCAGGCAGCCTTCTGGCTGAAAAAAAGTTCATCCGAATCGACCACATCAATGACCGCGTATCCCCCGGAGAGATTTAGCGTGAGTTCCATGGAATCGGTAAGCCGGCGGCTTATATCGCTGTTGATAACCAGCCGGTCAACAATAGCGCTGATATTATGCTTCTTGTTTTTGTCGAGCGTAATCTTTTCTTCAAGGAGTCTTACCTCTCCATCAAGCCTGACCCTGGTGAACCCGTCCTTGCGGAGTTTGTCAAGGAGCTGGCCGTGTTCCCCCTTCCTGCCTTCCAGCATGGGGGCAAGGATCTGTATCTTCGTCCCCCTTTTCAGTTCCATGATCCGGTCCACTATCTGCTGTGTCGTCTGAGGGGCGATCTCCAGTCCGCACTGGGGACAGTGGGGATGTCCCACGCGCGCGAACAGAAGCCTCAGATAGTCGTATATCTCGGTTACTGTGCCAAGGGTAGACCTGGGATTTTTGCTGGAGACCCTCTGTTCAATGGCTATGGCAGGGGAGAGCCCGTCAATGTAGTCCACATCGGGCTTGTCCATCTGTTCCAGGAACTGACGGGCATAGGCGGAAAGGGATTCAACATAGCGCCTCTGGCCCTCGGCATAGATCGTATCAAAGGCAAGAGAGGACTTCCCTGAACCTGAGAGGCCTGTGATAACGACCATCTTGTCCCTGGGGATATCCAGGGATATATTTTTAAGGTTATGTACCCTTGCTCCTCGTATCTTTATGGTATCGGTAGCCATGAAATCTGTCCCTAATATAATGAGATCTATCTCGATCTTAATCGTTTTGGTGTGGTGACTGTGTTATTGAGGGCGCAGGGCACAAGGCACAAGGTAAAATTAAAGAAAATTCTTTCCTGGAGCATTACGCCTATTTTTTATCTGCCCTGCGCTTATTACCTTATCCGTCATTCTGCGGCTTGACCGTAGAATCCAGTCTTTTGTCTTTCCTTGAGCCCTGCGCCTTGAGCCTTGAGCCTATTTTTTATCATCTCCGCCGCCATCCTTATTGCGGCCTTCAGGCTTGCCGGGTCGGCAATTCCCTTTCCTGCAATATCATAGGCTGTCCCGTGATCCACTGATGTGCGGATTATGGGAAGACCCAGCGTGACATTAACCCCGTCAGAAAAATGGAGCATCTTCAGTGGTATCAAACCCTGATCATGGTACATGTTGACCACGGCGTCAAACTGACCAGAAACGGCCTTATAATAAAGGCTGTCAGAGGGGAGAGGCCCCCGGACGTTAATGCCTTCTCTCTCTGCCATACGAACAGCCGGAAGAATTATCTCTTCCTCCTCTGTCCCGAACATGCCTGACTCACCTGCATGGGGATTAAGTGCGGCCACCGCTATACGCGGCCTTTTGATGCCGAAGTCATCCCTGAGCGCCGCATGTGTTACCCTTATGGTCTTCAGTATATTTTCTTTATTTATCTTGGAAGGGACATCCTTCAGGGCGCAATGGATCGTGACCAGAGTTACGCGGAGGCGTTCTCCCGCAAGCATCATTACATAATCAGCGGCCCCTGTCAGGTGAGCTACCAACTGGGTGTGGCCTTCAAACATGTATCCAGCATCATTCAACAGTGCCTTATTGATCGGACAAGTCACCATGGCAGAAAGTTCACCTTTCATAGCCATCTCCACGGCGGTGATGATATATCCTGTCATGGCCTTGCCGCCTTCTGATGAAGGTTTGCCTGGGATTGCGCTTTCAGGATTCAACCTGGAGAGGCTTATCAAATCAATCTGTCCGGGGATGCCTTCGACATTTTTAACGTACGGGATCGCCCTTATGTTCATGGCCATGTTAGGCGAATATCCAAGGTTCCCGGATAACACCGCCGGATCGCCCAACACAACAGGGATGCAAAAGGCATAGATCTCCGGATCAGCCAGGGCCTTAATAATAATCTCAGGCCCTATCCCGGAGGGATCTCCCATGGTAATGCCGATTATGGGCAGGTTTTTCATGACAGTTGATTTCCCCGTGTGGATCTTATTGTATCCCGAATTGCCTTTTAATTTCAGTCTTCAATGTTCAATCTTCAATCTCTTTGCCTCAGTAATGTCCGGTTAGGTTTTTGCATATTAAGATATCTGCCTCCATAGCATGGGAGACCCCCATGCCTGGAGAATCAACCTGATATTTATGCAAAAATCTAACCGGACATTACTGTCTTTGCCTATAAGGAGATTATACTTTTTAGGCTTATGCTGTCAATGCTATCGTAAGCACCCTTTTAGACATAAGAAATAAATATGATGGTTTTAATTTACAAAGGGAAATAGTAGAATATTTCAAATTGATGAACGTTGATTGCTGCCATAAACCACATTCATGTCTTTAGGCAAAGGAGAGCATTATATGACCCTTATGGAATTTTCAATCTTCCCCCTGGACAAAGGGGTGAGTTTAAGCAAGCATGTCGCCAGGTCGCTGACAATCGTGGAAGAGAGCGGGCTGGAATACCGTCTGAATCCCATGGGGACAGTTGTCGAAGGAGAATGGGGCGACCTTCTAAATCTCCTCACAAGATGCTTTCGAGATATGGAAAAGGATTCGGAAAGAATCAGCCTTCAAATAAAGTTTGATCATAGAAAGGATGTTTCAGGGGCGATTAACAGCAAGATTAAAAGCATACAGCTCAAGGCCGGCAGGCAGTTCAGGACTTAGGGCAAATGAAGATATCTACCGGGACCTTGCTTATCAGACGATGCCCTGTCTCTGTCACAAGAAAGACGGTCTCAATCCCTGCTGAAAATTCGTTTTCAAAGACCATCTTCGGCTCCAGGCTGAAGGTCATTCCAGGTTCAAGGATATAGTCCCTGCCCTTTGCTATAATAGGATGTTCCACCAGTTCAATACCTATGCCGTGGCCTATAAAGCTGACCCTGTAGTCTTCCGGGCCCAGGTATTGATCGCCATAGCCAAGTGCCCTGGCCTTGGACACAGAGAGATCAAATAATTCCGAGACGGTTACCCCGGGCCTTGCATGGAGAAGGACCTCGTCATGAATCTCTATAGAGGCCCTGCACGCCTTCATGGCCTTCTCAGACATATGGCCTATGGCAAACATCCTTGTCTCATCCAGGTGATAGCCGTTCAGGACCGTTCCGATGTCTATCATGATGGGTTCGTCAACAGCAAGGGGCTTGTTTCCGGCCCCGCTGGGAAAGGCGGCAGATGTCCCTGCCCCGCTTGCCGGCGCATCCAGAAAGCCTACTATGCCGCCGTTTTTTCCGCTGAGGATATGCCAGTAATAGGCCCTCGCCTGATAATTCCTTACATTAAGATAGGACCCGTGGCCAAGCCTTCTTGCAAAGGTCTCAGCGATGCCTGCAAATTCTATCTCTGTAAGCCCCGGTCGAATGGCCGTCTTCATATACTCAAAGGTCTTCGCCGAGATCTCTGCCGTCTTTTCCATCTGCTCGATCTCCCAGGGGGATTTGATCATCCTGGTCGCAAGGATAAGGCCTGACCCGTCAACGAGGTCTTGGCTTTCAAAAACGGTCTTATAAAAATTGAAATCATTTACCGGCAGGACATCAAATTCAAGGCCCATGGATTCAGGAAGGCGTCCATAAAGGTCCCTGATCAAACCGGGAAGCTCTTTTGGGGATCTTATCTCAACGATCTTTTTGATGGAGGATTCCTTCCTCGCCCTGGGCAGATATTTCTTGATGAAGAGGAGGGGCTCGCCCTCTGCAGGGATGTAAAGGATGCCGTTCTGGGCAGTGCCTGAAAAGTAAAACAGGTCCGCGCGCTGAATAATAAGCAGACCTTCCGGCCCATTATTCCGCAGTTTTTCCTGAATTCTTTTTATCCGGTTATTTATCTCCGCGGCAGGGACTAAAAAATCATCCATAGGTGCATTTCAATGCCGTTCCTTTCATGTGATGGGCAATGTTAATTGTCATAGTTAATAATCTGATATCACCAGGACAGGAATTAAGGCAAGTATATTGTTTCAAATATTTGCAACTGGCGAGATAACAGCCTGTGCAGTAGCGCAGATATACTTAACAGCCTGACTCGCCGGCGCTCATTGGAATGTGTTTTATTGGGTTATTCTCTTGTGAATGGTGTTACGATGAATTCCCAGGATCTTAGCTGCTTCTGTCCTGTTTCCTCCAACCCGCTCCAATACCTCTTTTATTAATTGTCTCTTAAAAAATTCAGATGCGTCTTTCAGGGCCATATTGCCTATATTTTTTTTCTCGTCACTAAACCCGTTAATGTTTTTAAGATATATGATATCGCCTTTTGTTATAGTTGACAGTCTTTCAACAAGGTTCTGGAGTTCCCTTACGTTTCCAGGCCAGTCATAAGCTTCCACCAGAAAATTCATTGAACTTTCAGAGAATTTTTTTATAGGCATTCCGGTATTCCTGGCATACAGATCTAAAAAATAATCCAGAAGGAGCGGTATATCACTTCTTCTTTCCCTTAAAGGCGGCAGTTCTATAGGAAACACATTAAGCCTGTAATAAAGATCCTCACGAAAATCCCCTTTCTCCAAAAGGCTTTTTAAATCCTTATTTGAAGAGGCTATAAATCTTGCATCTATCTTGATTAATTTAGTGCTCCCTAATTTTTCAAATTCCTTTTCCTGGATAACCCTGAGCAGCTTTGCCTGCATGGCGATATCCAGGGTATCGACATCATCAAGGAAAACAATACCCTTGTCGCCTAATTCAAGCTTTCCTGTTTTTGCCTGGGAGGCCCCTGTAAAAGCACCCTTGGTGTGACCAAATATTTCACTCTCCATGAGGGTCTTTGGGATTGCCGCGCAGTTGATAACAACAAAGGGTTGATCACGACGTGTTCCATGTTTATGTATAGCCCTGGCTACAAGTTCCTTGCCTGTTCCGCTTTCTCCCTTGATAAGGATCGCGCCTTCACTGTTTGATATGCTTGAGATTAAATAAAAGATATCCTCCATTTTTTTGTCTTTGCCTATGATCTTGTCAAAGGGGTGATTTCTTTCAAGCTCGCCCCTGAGATAGGCAACTTCTTTAACCAGATGGTGTTTCTCAAGCGCCCGGCTAACGGTCTTTAATATGTCCTCTACAAAAAAAGGCTTTTCCAGATAGTCATAGGCGCCTAATTTAATGGCCTTCACCGCGGTCTTGATGTCTTTAATGGCGCTAACCATAATGACTTCGGTGTTCGGGTCCATCTCTTTGAATTTTTCGAGGAGATCAAGGCCATCCTCATTCTGGAGGATAATATCCAATAGGATCAGATCAATGGAATTTTTAGCAAAGAGATCCATGGCCTCTTTGCCGCAACCGGCCATAAGTATATTATAATGATTTTTTAATACCAAATTAAAGGATTGCCGTATCCCCTGCTCATCATCAACAACCAGGATAGTAGCCTTTGAATGAATTGTCATATCTGTTTCCCTGTTAAAAAAGAAATTTTTGTAATCAACAAATAAATATAATTATATGACTGCCCCTTGCCCATTTAACCGTTATAAGAATCTAATGACGGGATTTTTATTATAAAAAAATTAATTTCATAAAGCCATTTATATCTTTCAATTATTATGCCAATATCTTTCTATCTCTCCACAATAAAATCAAAGTTTATTCATTTTTGTCCGCTATCAATTTTTAAAAGAAAAAAACCCTTGCCCTAGCTTTTAACACATTATTATTATTAAATAATCCCCTCACAAAAGTTATAGAATAAACATGAGTTTTATAAAATAATTAAAAGATTATCTCCATCTTTTTTTGAAATTCAGAGCAGGTTCATAGCAACAGAATATAGCAAGGCATATATAAATGCACAAAATAATATGCATTCATTATCTTTTATTGTGCATCAACAAGGTTGTCATAAAACCTCCTTTGCTGATATCTATTCCGGAATTGCCAGGCCGCAAGCCTCTGAGGAAAGAGATGCTTTTTTTGGCAGGGATACGGTAAAAATCATCTCCTTTTCTCCCTGTGAATAGAATAAAAGCCCGCCCATGTTTTTAAGCAACCTGTAGGAAAGGGTTAAACCGCTTTCCTTATCGCTGCTGTTAAAGGGCAGGAAGAAAGGCTCCATATCTTTCTACTTTGCCTTTAAAAAGCTGTTTTTAAATTCAATATGATGATTATTGTCACTTTCATAGGTCCTTATCATAAGTGTCCCGCCCGTGTCCATCTCCCTCTCGGCATTCCGGATCAGATCAGTAAATATCCTGGACAGGATCTCCTTATCGATGGAAATTTCGGATAAAGAAGGGGCCAATTTCAAGTTGCATCGTTGGTTCTTCTCTTCCATTTCTGGAGCAACACTGTTTACGCAATCGGTCACGATTTTATTGATGGAACAATCCTGGTATTTAACCTTAACCGGCTTGAGATATTCCGCTATCCTTTTGAGCATTTTTTCAAGTCGTTCGGATTCCATCAGGATGATGCCGCCTTCCGGCAAATCACTGAATCGTTTTCGAAGTCTCCTTGCAAATCCCCCCGATAGAAACAAGAGGATTACGGATTCCATGTGCGACCTCCTCTGAAATTGAAGTAAGCAGTTTCAATTTTTCCCTTTGAACTACCGCTTTTTCGGAAAAGATGCGATCTGTTATATCTACAATCATTCCCTGAATCATATCTGCGCCCTCGGTCTTTTCTGTCTCTGCACGGGCCAGAGAACAGACCATGACATGCAGGGTATGACCGTCCCTGTGGACCAGGCGACATTCAGCAGAAAAACTGGAATGGCGCGAATGAAAGGCATTAAGAAACAAGTTTTTCATCCGCCCAAGATCATGAGGGTGGATCATCCCCAGAAACCACTCTGGATCTTCCATGGCCTCACCGGGGGTAAATCCCAGCATCGTCTCAGAGGCGCGGTTTATGAATTCCAGCTTAAAATCCTTGCGGATACTGAAGACCAGTGAAGGGATATCCTGGACAAGACGATAGTATCTCTGTTCGGCAAGTCTGACCTTTTCCTTGAGTTCCTGTCGTTCCTGAAAGCGTTTAATGCAGAGCTGCAATTCGTTAAGGCCAAAGGGCTTTCGCAGATAATCATAGGCGCCTATTTTAATCGCCTGGATGGCATTATCAAAGGAGCCAAAGCCTGTGATAAATACCACTTCACAGAGGGGCAGTTTTTCCTTTATTCTGGAAGCAAGATCAAGGCCGCTCATCTCAGGCATATTGATATCGAGAAAGGCCATGCTGAAACACTCTTTTTCCGAGAGTTCCAGGGCCTTATGCGGTTCTGTGCAAATGACCGGCATGCAGCCCTCGGCATGCAAAAAATCAGCTATCAAGCGACCAACAGAAGGGTCATCATCAACGACCAGGATCTTTACAGGCGGCGTCTCCTTAATGGAAGGCATGCAATCTCCGATCATTTGAAGTTATGGACAGAAGAATCCTTTACTCCTAGTCAACCCTTAGAGGGAGGGCACATCATATGTGAAGTATAAACTTAAAAGGCGGAAATGTTAAGATGTTAATTTTTCAGATCCCGGGTTGAGAGCCGGTCATCTAATTTTTCCCAATGATTTCCGGCTAGGATCTTGCATTAACGAGTAATGCAAGATCCTAATCGAAATTTACTGACTTTTTAATCAATAATAATATATTTTGTAAATCGGGGATCCAGTGCAGAGACATCAAGCCTGGCGTATTCCTCTGCAAACCCCTCCCAAAGGTCAGCCAGTGTCTGGTGAAGAAGTGATTCATCTTCAGATTCAATCCCTTTAACAAGCGATATAAAATCCCCGATAAAGACCTCCTTAAACCCCGGCAGTTTAAAGGGCGGGGTATTTTCCTCTCCCCGGATAAGCTTAAAAAAATCCTTTGCCTGGACAGGGGACAGGGGTAAAAAATCCGGATGAAGATTCAACTTCCTGATGGCCCAGGAGTGAAACAGCAAGGCATGAAAGGTCAGCAGGGGATCTTTGACCATGTCTTTTTTAAAATTAAACGAATGAGAAACCTCTTCCATCACACTGTCCAGCAGTACCAGTCTGCGTAAAAGATCTCCGGCGCTTTCCACCTCGGACAGATTCTCGAATGGCCTGTATTCGCCTTTGTAAAAAAGAGGTCTTTTCATTAAAATGCCTTTTAGAATACCTCCCCATTCATCACCCCAGAAATCGGCATCCAATCCATTTCTGAGAAACCATGCCCCTTTTATATTTTTTTCAGCCTCCCATTTTAATTCAAGGGTCATTCCGAACCCCACGCGAAAGATTGAGGCAAGCGGATTATTTTTTGTATACTCTTCTGAAATCTTAAGATCGCCCCCGGCTAATCTCTCAAGCCCGATATCAAGGTAGCCGGCAACCTTTTTTGTGACCTTGATAAGGTCTTCAATCCCCTCCGGAATGACGGCATCCGCCGAAAAAATCTGATTACAAAGACCGGCGAACTCAAGCCGCAGCCTCTCCAAAAATAAATTATCAGTAATTCTTGCAATGGATTTAGTAAAAAGGCTGTCGCCCACGGCATATGAAAGCGGTGTTAAAGGCACTAGGGCGCTGGTTTCTTCATCAGGAAAAAATATCTTATAATCGGAAGTCCCCTGTTTAAGGAGATCGGGGCATTGATAGGAATAGATGGAAATTGCCTCTTCAAAGGGGAGATGCCCATCCTCAGCCATGCGGACATTCTTCAGCCTGTACATCTCCTCTTCAACCTCCGCCGGCAGGACCCCTCCCAGCCCAAGGAGCAGGGCCTGAAACCTGTTATAGTCTTCAGAGGTCAATTGACGAAGCATCTGTTCAATCACTTCCTCATTCTCTTTATCCAGTATTGAGATATAATAGAGGTCGTCAAAGGTAAAAAACCCGTCAGGAGGGATATAATCCTGCTCCTCCTTTACCTTGACCGCCAGTATATTGTTAAAAAACCAGTGGGCCAGAAACTCGCCAGCCTCGCTATAAAACCACTGAGCAAGCCTTTCAGGGTCGGCCTTATGAAATCTTTCCAGCCACTGGTAGGTCTCTTTCACTCCGAGCCGGTCTCTATGCCATCCCTCCATGTCCATTATATATTGCCACTGTTCATTGGATGCCAGTCTCAGCAATGGAAGGGAGTCATCTTCTCCTATTTTTTTAATTAACCAGAAAAGGTCAACCCTGCTTATGTCCCTGACTATCTGGCCGGCATTGACATGATCAAGGATACTGTTAAGCGCCTCGCTTCCTGAAAGGGGCAGGAGCTTGCTAAAAATTTCACGACTCAGAGATCCTGAGTCCCCTGAATCAAGGCTGTAATCATTTATTGTTTTATCCTGTTCTGACAATGTTTCCCCCGCTAATCCGATATTTTCTGTTATGATAAGCTGATGCCCCTAAAAATTCCATCTCTTCCTTTTTAAAGGGGCCTGCGACTACATTAACAGATATTATTAATTTTTTGTGAAAATTCAACCTGTGTCAAGAAGTAAGATAAATATCTATGGAATCTCCTCCATAGTTTGCTTGCCGATCTTATGGACAATATGTTATATAAAAAAATAATAATCCGGTTGCCAGGAGGACAATATTGTCAGATTCGTCTCTAAATGACACAGGATACGGGGACAATGGCAGAACCTGATCAACTAACCGAATAAGCGGAGATAATATAGTGATCGATCTTATCATCAAAGGCGGGATATTCATGTATCCCATTATACTCTGTTCCATAATCGCCCTGGCCATCTTTATTGAAAGACTCTACATCTTAAGACGGAATAAGATTGTTCCACCTGAATTTATTCGTCAGGTACAGGAAAAAGTCAAGGCACGCAAGATATCAGAGGCTGTAACTTTATGTCAGGATGACAACTCATCTATCGCGAGGGTATTTCTTGCCGGCTTAAAAAGCATTGGAAAGGGCATATGGCTTGTGAAAGAGACCATAGAGGAGAGGGGCGGCAGGGAAGGGATGATCCTTGAAAGATATCTCAGCGTCCTTAACACAATCGCAAACCTGAGCACGCTTCTGGGCCTTCTCGGTACAGTCTCCGGCATGATAAAAATATTTAAGGTCGTCTCCTTGTCAGGATCTAACCCTAAACTTCTTGCCGGGGGGATTGCTGAGGCCCTTATTTGCACCTTCTCCGGATTGTGCGTGGCAATCCCAGTCATGGCCTGTCATCGCTATCTGAAAGACAAGGCTGAATCAGTTATCTTTGAGATGGAGGAATCCTCCATAAAATTAATAGAGCTTATGGAAGACTCCAAAACACAGGAATGAAATCTTTTCCTGAAAAGAGGCTGCAATAATGAGATTTAAGAGGAAGAGAGAAGAAGATCAGCCGTTAAATATCGTGCCTTTGATTGATACTATTTTTTTTCTCATGCTTTTTTTCGCGGTTACCTATGATTTTGATCTTGCATCAGGCGTCCGCATAGATATGCCGGAAGTGACTCAAAAATCGGCTGAGGACGAGACAACCAAGGTAACGTTAATTATTAATAGATCAGCGGAGATCTATCTTGGTGGAGAAAAGATAGATCAGAAAACCCTTGAAAATAAATTGCGATCCCTTGTTAATGAAAAAGGGACTTTAAGTGTAGTCCTACAGGCGGACAAGGATGTCAGTCATGGAACAGTTGTGCAGGTAATGGATATCGCTAAAAATGCCGGAATAAACTCCATAATTATAGCCGCCAGATGGAAGTCAGGGGCGCCTGAGTGAACCTGTCTTATTATTGAGGAATTTCAGGGTTGGCCTTAAAAAAAAATAAACTCTTAAAAATATCGTTGTTGTCTTTGCTGTTGCTGTGCCTCGTTGCTTCATGGCTTGCATTCGGCGATCGCGGTCTTATATATCTATACAGGAAAGATAAGGAAAGAGAGGCCTATCTGGAAAAAATTCAGCAGCTTAAGGAGGCAAATCAAAAGCTGGTAGATGAAATTGACAGGCTCAAATCTGACAAGGCTTATATAGAGGAAACAGCACGAAAAGAGCTTGGCATGGTAAGGGAGGGCGAAGTCTTTTATAAGTTCAACAAGGAAGAAGACAAAAATAAATCGAATCCGGCATCGAAAGCGCCGGAAGTAAAATAATTGTCTGCAATATCCTCACAGGGAGATGGCTATATGGAACCGTCAGAGAGTCTTATAAACGAGATCTTATCCGGGCACCCTTCCCAGGAGACGCTTTTTCTGGTCCTCTCCAGGATGAAAAAACATGGTTTGCTTGAAAGGGTAATAGAAGAGTGCGCCAAGGCCCTGGAGATTTACCCCGATGATATCAGAATCAGACGCCTCCTGGCGGAATCATGTTTTGAGACCGGAAGGATATCCCGTGCTGAATCGGAGATCGAAACGGTTATCACAAAGGTCAATGAACAGATAACCTCTTTTCGTCTCCAGGCGGACATATTCATCAGCCAGGGCAAAAAGGCAGAGGCACTTGAGGCGTTAAAACTCTACCTTTTACATCACCCCGAAGACAGAGACAGTTTTATCCTTCTTGAATCCATGCAGACCAGGGTAGAAACCCCATCTGAGACTATGAAGGCCGGACAAGTGATGCCTTTTCTTGCCGAAGAAATTGAACCTTCCTTTGAAGAGGCACTCCCTGATATCGCCACCGCCACACTGGCTGAGGTCTATTTTAACCAGGGCAAGACCAGGGAGGCAATAGCTACCTATGAAAAGGTAGTCGAACAAAACCCTGAGGATCTCGGATCCAGGTTGAGACTGGATGAACTCAAGGCTATGCTGGAACAAGACCAGTTAGATGAAGATAAAAAAACAGCCCTGGTTATGCGAAAGGAAAAAATGATATCCACACTCGAATCATGGCTTGACGGCATTCGTGAACAGAAAAAGGCCGGCATTTCCATCAGCTGATCTTCCCATTGACGGGACATTATGTAACAAGGAGATGCTAAAGGTCTTCAAATGAAGAACAGAAAAAATATAGACTTCCATTTCATGGCCACAGGGATAGGCAGCATCCCCTCCCTGGATATACGGAGGGCATGTTCAAAAATTTTAAGCCTTATTCCTGATATCCCCTTCTGGCCGCAGCTTGTAAAACGCAGCTATCTTGAGGACTTCTTTATCCAGTTCAGCGAAGGGTTGCCGTTCCTGAAGATCAAGGAAGGCGCCGGCATTCTGGAAGTCTCCCCTGTAGAAATAGAGATGGCCCTTACGGAGTTTTATGACCATTTTCTCTCTGAAGACATTGATTATTTTAAAATCAGCCGAGAGTATGCCCCTGGCCTTTACGAACAGCTGAGCATGATCTCTGAAGACGCCGGTCAATACGGTCCCTTTATAAAAGGACACACCGTAGGGCCTGTGAGCTTTTCTGCCGGGATAAAGGGCTCTGACGGGAGATCCCTGTTGTCCAATCCGGATCTCAAGGAGGCATTGACTAAAGGCATTGCCATTAAGGCATTCTGGCAGGTAAGAAAACTCGCGGAATCGGGCAAAAGGCCTATTATTTTCCTGGATGAGCCATATCTCTCGGGTTTCGGATCGGCATTCTCAACAATTGAACGTCATGAAGTAATCGCACTGATTAAAGAAGTCATTGATTTTATCCGGGAAAGGTCTGATGCCCTTATAGGCATCCACTGCTGCGGCAATACCGACTGGTCAATGATAATAGACACATGCCCCGACATTATTAATTTTGACGCCTTTGCCTTTCTGGATTATTTTTTGCTTTACCCGGATCACATCTCTCGTTTTATGAATAATGACGGCATTATTGCGTGGGGGATAATCCCGACATCGGATTTCAAAGGAACCGAGACCGTGGATGAACTCCGCTCAAGGATTGAACAGGGGCTTGGCCGTTTAAGAGGGTTCGGGCTGGACAGTGATCTGGTGGCCAGACATTCCATCCTGACACCCGCCTGCGGAATGGGGACTCTGGATACCGGTTCCTCTGACAGGGTATTAGAACTTCTTTCAGCCCTCTCTAAAGAGATGAGCTGATTTTGGCCGGTGGAATAGGGGAAAAGGGCAAGGCCACTCGTGATAATTTTTTCCCAGCCATTATTTTTTTTATAAGGAATAATAATAAAACATGAAACAGATCTATCTGACAATAACCTTATTATCATGCAGCAACGTCTTTATGACCTTTGCATGGTATGGACACCTTAAAAATTTATCAAACAAATCCTGGTTTATAGCGGCCTTGGTGAGTTGGGGGATTGCTCTTTTTGAATACCTGCTTCAGGTGCCCGCGAATCGCATCGGATATCATGTATTAAACATCGGTCAGTTGAAGATCATCCAGGAAGTGGTAACACTCTCTGTGTTTGTGCCCTTTTCCATATTTTACATGAAAGAAAGATTAAATCTGGATTACCTGTGGGCGGGGTTATGCCTGCTTGGAGCGGTATACTTTATTTTCAGATCAAGGCTCGCTGCTATATAATTTCCTATTATACTTCAATGAGTTCCGGTTAGGATTTTGCGTTATTAAATGGGCTGATTCTTCGGGCGTGGGGAGCCCCTTTATTTCTAATTGAAATGAGCAGCCTGCTGTGGTTTATGGCGTTAAGAATATCCAATAGGCGCGGTGGCCTTGTAAAAAGTCCCCTCGCCTCTTATTATATACCCCGCTACCAAAGCAGGAACAAAAAGAGACATCCCCCTGGAGACATCCAGGATATCGGAGGTATGGATGTCTTCTATTCTCGCCTTTCCGTCTGTGCATATAATAATCTCGGCACTCCTTAATCCTGGCCCCTTATAAATCGAACCCTCCAAGGCACCTCCTTGAAGGGAGATTACAGAGAGAATAAATTCCTCATTATTGGTGGGATAAACCGCCTCGTTATTGCCGACATATTCAGGTAATATTATTTTGGGTTCATGCGGTACGAATTCCAGGATGTCGATCAACTCCATTACATCCACATGCTTAGAGGTCAGCCCTCCTCTTATGACATTATCCGAATTGGCCATAAGTTCAAGACCGGCGCCTTCCAGATAGCCATGGAGTTCTCCGGCAGATATATACATTGCCTCGGTGGGTTTAAGACTTACAATATTGAGGAAGAGAGGTGAAAGGACCCCTATATCACCAGGATTTTCATGATAAAGCCTTTTCATCCATTCAAAGGCAGGCTCGGATGTCTCCAGTCCCATTACGATTCCCATTACCTTTTCAACGACCTGGTTTTGTCTTTCCCTGTCCATGGTCAACAATGAGATAAAAAAACTTTGCAGACCTTCTTTTCCCTGTTGATCACTTAAAAAATCTGTCTGCAGGCCAATGGATGAGGCGCAAACCTTATCCATCAAAGCGAGGATGTCCCGGTTCCCGCGAAAACCCTTCAAGGCCCAAAAGTGCGTCAGGGCGCAGATGAGTTCGGGTTTATGATTTTGATCTTTATAGTTTCTGCACGGCGAGCCAAAGGGGATCTCTTTTGAATTCTCACGCGTGAAGCCTCTTTGCGCCTGTTCTTTATTGGGATGGGCCTGGATGGAGAGGGGCTTGGCCGCCGCAAGAACCTTCAATAAAAAAGGCAGGCTGTTGGAAAATCTATCGGCAACTGATGAGCCCAGCATGACTTCAGGATCCCTTTTTATGAGCTCATTAAGGGGAATTTGCATATTATCAGTTACGACCAGAGAGGATGCGCTGGGGTGGGCACCCAGCCACATCTCTGCCTGAGGTTTTTCGCATGGAGAAGAGTTCCCCATCAGTTCAGGGATAAACGTCCTTGATCCCCAGGCATATTCCTGAATCTTGTTTTTTAATATTACAATTCTATTCAATTAATACTCTCCTTTTTTCCATTAATGCCAAAACATTTGCCTCATCAGAACCAGTTCCAAACATAACGTAACTCCGAATATATCTCTGTAAAGAGATCTCAATTGTGTGGGTTAGTACAAGTTCGATCATCATCAATCGTCCAATCTGTAATGGAATAGCTTCGATTCGCTATTAATATCCATAAGATAATCAATACCACCGCTCAGGTGGTACCGATGTTCAACCGTGCAACCATCTTTATTCACTATATGAATAGCTATTTCGCGATCATGAAATTTCCTTGAACTTGTACGATTACTCTGCACTACTAACGACAGATTAAAAGGAAGATCTCTAAATTGTTCCCGGATTCTATTCTCCATTTCATATGCTGGCTCGTAGTTCGGTTGTTTAGAGTGAGCTTCCCTACAATGGATTTCAACGTATTTTATTGAACTAGCAAGGACCATAATTTCCCGGACAAACCGGTAAAGTGCATTTCGATTCTTCTCGCCCACACCACAATACGGGTCACGAATCACAAGACGGTCAATGTAGTTACCCTTCACCGGAGAAAAAAAGATATCCAACTCACGCAGCATCCCTGAACTTATCTCCCAAAACTCTATTGGCTGCCCCTCTCTAAGACAGTCTCTCGATAAAGCATGAGAGTGCCGCAGAACGGTGGTAAGTTTTTTCATCCATTGCTCATTCACCTTGCCTTCGTAAATAGGCTCAGGAAGCAACACCTCCAAGAGGGGAGGATTTGGGTATTCAGTGAACCACAAAGGTGTTCCCTCCATTGGTTCTGTAAATATGCGTGGACAATACACGAGATCTTGTTCGCTGAGTCCAGAAAGCTGGGATATTACCAACCTTCCATCGTAGGCAAAGGGATTAAGGTGTCTATAAGTAGCGGTCAACCTTGTACTCTGTAAGGCATTTCTACCTCGCTGCAATTCATTCGTTAGATGAATGGTGACCCGTTTCCCTGAATTAAGCCAGTTGATGATCTCATCCCGGATATCCGATGAGCCCCCATCAGAGGAATCCAGCCGGCTTGAAACTAATGATTCAAAGTCAGCCATCTTTAAATCTTCAGCAAGAAACTGAACATGTGCTTGCTCATGAGGTCCGCATAACAAAAATCCGACTGCATAATGGTCTTGCCGAGCATTGTACAGAGGTCCCAAATTATGATTGATCTTAGCTTCTACGTTTATTATCCAGGCGCCCTTTGGCCATTTTTCGGTGGAAAGATTAATCGAGAAGCTATGAAGACCATCCTTGATGGGATAATGAAAAAATCTAAGATTTTCCGGGTCACTTCCGGTTTGCTCAGTGTCGGTCGGGACGAGGTCTGCTTCAACCATTTGTCCTGAAAATATGTCCTGTGCTAAAAGTCGAAAATTTTGAACTTCCTGGCAAAGCTGCAATTCTAATGAAATTAAATCAGGGTTCTGCTTTACTTCGAATTTGAGAGCCTCGTGAGGATGGATTAAAGAGACGAGGGGAATACCAATGCTGGATTCATTATCAGGGATGAATTCGAGAGTCGTTGAACCCGGTGTGAGATACTCAGCAAGGCCGGAAAGTGGCAATCTTATACTCCCTCCTTTTGTGAAATTCACAAGACGATTAAGCGACCCAAGTCGGATGTATCCTTGCTCATTGCTATATATTCTCAATTGCTGCCTGGAAAGACTACCAACTACCAGAGAGCTGCCCTTTCGAATGGCACGTTCGACCAGGGTGCCATCTTCCAAGTGCTCCTCGATATAAAGAAAAATGCCTGGAAGATTCCATGTAAGGCTCACAAACCTCCCCTCTATGAGCTTAAAAACCATTATAAAAAAACGTTGATTCTCATCGTGATATGTTACAATCCTAGAATCTTGGAATATCTTTACATTGCTACTCAACCTGAGGTCCAGATTAGTCGGTAAAGTAGAACACTGGAATTTTACTCGTCGTTTTACATGATTTAAATCGTTCCATACGAACGCAGAACTACGAATAATCGCTCGGTTCTCCCCCTTTCTCCGAAGCTCTAGCAAGACACGTCCCAGGCCTGGCTTCCAATAATGTTTTTTCGCTAACACTTCAAAGTTAACTGTATCATGCCCTGATTTGTCCATTGTAAGTGGATATTCGCAACTTGTACCTAGATCTCCCGGTAAGATACGTAAGACATAATCCGATTGTTGATTATTGACGAATTCGTCTGGAAGAAAAATCTCAAGATTAAGATTCTCAGAGGCAAAAACTTCGTGTCCTTCATTCGAGTTGATAGATGTGCCTACCCAGTTGATCAATGGTTGTTCATCTACTTGAATTACTGCAACTGCTGGTCCTCTGCGTAATTCATAACGTTCGCCAGGTTTGAGCGAAAGCATAATTCCGTATAGATGCGGATCCTCTACAACACATTCTACTGTACCCGGGAAATCATCTGGACAAAAACGGAGAAGGAAGTGGTAGTCACCAGGCTCAAGACCAAATTCATTGCCTAGATGGAAGGAACCCTTAAATGCACCTGTAGTCTTTGAAAAGACTAGAAATAAGTTATTCTCTACTCCAGGCCATATCGTATAGTTTCGCGGAACGCTTCCGGCTGTGTCCTCAATTAATATGTTTTGTGGTAGAGGGTTATCTATAAGGATAAATCGGGTTTCCTGTTTGGCCTGAAATGTCTTACGTATACCATCTACGTCAATAATCCATCCTCTATCCTCAACTCCAGGTAGCTGTACGCCAATCTGGTAATCATGCAATACAATTCGTGGAATAGCGACTGTTTTTGATGCTCGGCGAATTCCTTGCCCATTTGCTTGAATCGTTTCAAGCATCCTGCTTTCTACATCAGATTTGATAGTATCAAGATAGCACCCACCAGAAAGTAATCGAAGGAAAAGACGTACATAATAACCCCCTTGGTCTAGTTCAAGTGCTTTATGGGCTGTTTGAGAGAAAGGAAGACCGAGTCTAGTGAGCAGTTCGTCCTGCCATAAACGAATCCCATCTGGATCATCATCCTCCGGTATTCCAGCTTGACTTCCAAGACGTAGCATTCGTTCGGTTAAAGCTGGGACATATGTAAGGGGAACGCCTGCCTGGCGCAAGTATTCATCTACCATATAGTTCGACCCAGACCGTCTGATTGACACCTCCAGACCAAGCTGCCTGCAAGCGAAACGAAAGACAGCCCATAGCTCCTCTTTTCGCTTTGAAGATTTAAGTGTGACTTCTCCCAGCGCTTCTTCAATGTATGAATAGACTTTGAAATGACCGGTTTCACCAAAGCCACGCATAACGAACATGGTGAGATAAATAGAAAAAAGGGCGGGCCAGCGTGTCAGATTGTCCAAGTAGGCTTCAAATGTAGGCTCATCTTTCACAGCTCTCTTAATTGAGCGGTGCATCTCATCTGTGAACATAGCCCCATGAAGGCCAAGAAAAGGGATATCACTTTCAGTGATCTGTTTTCTTAATAACTGTTCAAAAGAGTCAAGCATTAGACCCCTCTCTGATAGTTACTCAGGTGTATTCCAATTGTATGATGCTCTGTTGTATTTTAGCTGATTAGGATTTTTTCATGTTTGTGCAACACTAGTCTAATTTTAAAACAATAAAAAATATATTATTCGAGATTAATCATTTATCAAATTAGGCGATCTCTATTTTAACCCAGTTAAATAGGTCGAACGCAGGGTCTTGACTGGAGCACTGAGACCACCTTATGGAAACGGAAAACACTAAATTACCGTTATAGGACGAATTGTAATATCGTATAATGGCAATTTTCCCAACGTTGTAGAAGTTGTTCCAATTCTGCTTTTTCTTTTCCGAAAACCTTGCCGCCTTTTTCTCTTCCCTTGTTTCCCTTATATCCAGAAGGCTTACAAACATTAAAAAAATCTACTCAATAACCATCAAAGAGTTTGTGCTTCCACCTGTCCAGAACTCTGTCCAGAGTTTGTTCACCTGATTCCTTAATTCCCCTGTAATCATAAAAACTATTTATCTCCATTATTCTTTAAACGGTATTTTTGCAGCCGACTATTCGGCTTTCCCGGGATTGTGTATGCGATTAACCCATCGCCTAAAAGCTTTGCAATGGCCTTTTTCATAGCCCCTGAAATTGATTTGTGCCCTAACGCAATTGCTATTTCATTTCTGGATTTTGGTGCTTCTTGTAAAAGAGTAAGAATTCGAAAAGCTATTTCTGACTCTGGCCTCGACTCTGGCCTCGACTCTGGCCTCGACTCTGGCTGTGTTTTTTTCTTTACAACCCCCTGGTCCTTAATTAATTCGTTCTCTGTTTTTATCTTTTTGACAAATTGCACCTGAAAGGTCTGTCCGGCCTCTTTCAGGACAAGCTCTATTTCAGGGTATTTTTCCAACTCCTTTTTCATTTTTTGTATGCCGCTTCCCCATGCCTCAATGAGCTTCATGTCTTTAAAGATCGGTGCAAGGAGGCGGTTGCGAATCTCGCTCCTCCCCGTACCAAGATCCTCGAAGGAGAGGAGGTCTGGAAGTGGACCGGGGCTGGTTATCTCAAGCATATCATCATAGATTGCCACTTTGATATCGCTTCCTGTCATGGAATAATCACGATGTATGACTGCATTGATCAATGCCTCGCGGATAGCTTCCAGGGGATATTCCCACCGGTCTTGTCGATATATCTCCCCGACAGTGGAACCAAGGGCAATATTTTTCTTGATGAATGCAATGCATGGTTCTATGGAGGCGAAGATAGGCTCATCAATGGTTGCCTGATCCAGGAAAACTCTTCTGTCTGCTCCCTTGAATCTGGCGCATTCTATTTTGGCATAGGGGAAATGCCGTTTTTTGGCCAAAGAATCAGACAACAGGACAGCGGCGTTTTTCGGGTAAATCCTGTCCCTGTCAGTATGAAACAGTTCCAGGTTTTTAGCGAGATCCCCTTTTATGCTCTTCCCTGACCTCTCCCTGAATTCTTTTCCAAATCTACTAAGATCTATTTCAGCTGCCAGCAGATCATAGACAGGGAGTGAATCAAAGGAGATTTTTCGACGTTGTCTTTCAAGTTCTTCAATACCCTCCAGGGACGACATCCTGTTTGTTGATCCGATGCGTATGTATGTTCCTGAATGCTTGCCTTTATCTTTCAGGTAGTATGGTTTATTGGCCCCCGGAAAAATCTCTACGATCAAAAGTGTCTTGTCTTTTATTGCTTGCAGATAAATTTCAGGAGAAATAGTCGGTGTGCAGTTATCAAAAATGCTGCTGGTGATGCGTTCCTCCAGGTCAAAAATCTTGTCGTCCGGAATTCCGATAATTTCGCGGGGTGAATTCTTTACCCCAAAGATGATCTTTCCTCCGGCCCCATTCGCAAAGGCGACGGCTGTACGGGCAATTTGATCTCCTTTAGGCAGGGTTTCCTTGAACTCAAGACGACGCGATTCAGGAGCCTTAAGATATTGGAGGTATTCCTTATCAGGGGATGTCATTGAGGCTTTCCTTCCAGGACATTGTTTGAGGCCTGAATGTATCAATAATCCTGATCAAATTCTCAACCATATCCTCATCAATAAACACACCATCCAGGCCGTCGCTATTCAGTGTTGTAAAAGGCGGCTCATAAAGCTGTTCTATTTCTATGGAGCCGTAACGGCTTATATGATTGTTAAGGAGGTTAAGAAAACTTACCTGGGTGGATGTCAGTGCCGGATAAGCAGAAATAAATTCAACAAAGCGCTCATTTACCATTTTTGCCTCCATCCCTATGCTGCTACGAAAAGATCGAAGCTTAACAAGAGAGCTTTGGGGGTCAGGCAAAGCATATTGTTCAGCGAATCCCCCACGGCTCGCAAGCTCAGGCCAGTTATCTCGAAGAAATTCGAAATTGATAGATTTCATTATGATCCCGTTCATGACCAGGTGTTCAGCAACACCCATGCCAATTTTATGCTAGATTGTATTTTTTCATCCAGTTTGTAAAGGTCTGGTAACTGGGCAATCCTACAAGTTCAGCTGCCTTTGTCTTATTTCCATTTGATTCATCCAAGGCTTTTCTCAAATAATGCTGTGCCAATTTATCCATAAGTTCAGGCAAGTTAACGCCATTATTAAGAGATCTGTTAAGAAGGTTATCCTCTTTATAAATTGACGTTGGTATCATGGCTTCCTTGATATCTTCAATGCCGATTATTTCATCGTTTGACCACATCGCCGCCCTCATAAGGGTATTCTGAAGCTCTCGGACATTGCCAGGCCAGTCGTATTGAAGCATAAGATTTTTAGCTGAAGCAGAAATTTTCTTATGCTTATATCCGGGTTCATCTTTCCCTTCCATGTTGGTTAGATCTAAAATAGAATCAATGATCAACCCTACATCTCCCGATCGTTCTCTTAGAGGTGGGATCTTAATAATAGCTACGGCAATGCGATAAAAAAGATCCTCCCTGAATCTTTTTTCCGATATTTCAGTTAAAAGATTTCTATTAGTTGCAGCAATTATCCTGGCGTCAAATTTAATAGACTTTGTTGAGCCGAGCCTTGTAATCTCCTTTTCCTGGAGAGCTCTCAGGAGCTTTACCTGTGCACTTGAAGGCAGTTCGCCGATCTCATCAAGAAACAAAGTCCCTCCATTTGCAGCTTCAAAGAATCCTAATCTTTGTTTATCAGCCCCAGTAAAGGCACCTTTCTCATATCCGAAAAGTTCCGATTCTATGAGATTATCAGGTATCGCACCACAATTTACAGGTACGAAAGGCCCATCCTTGCGCGGGCCTGTATTATGAATGGCTCGCGCGAGTAGCTCCTTTCCAGTCCCTGATTCACCTTCAATTAATACTGGCACGGAACGGGGGGCAACCCGTTGCGCCTTGACAATAACTCGTCTCAACACACTGCTTCTATGAACAAGATGTGTAAATTCAGGCGTATCTGGTGGAAGACCTTCAGCCAGACGCTCTAGATGATTATCAGGACCACGAAGAAGATCGGGTATAAATTCAGCCGAAATATCGAAGGGTATGGATGCTGTTTTTACGCCATCTTGAAGCGAAGATTCAATGAGTTCCGAAGGGAAACGGGTCTTGGCAAGGAGTATCCAGACCGCTGCCATAGCCGGAGTCCCAGGACTAAGATGGAAGGTTAATGAACTCTCTATACCGTGCCTGGATTGAATGTCTGTTATGACCCGCGAAGCGGCCTCATAAATTTCAGCGAAATTAGTTGGGCTGGTTAATTTTTCATTATAGAGGATGATCTTACATTTAGTATAGGATTTCAGCCAACTAATATATTTTTTTGTATCATCAGACGTTAGATCACTGATGAGGTTAATCTCATCAAAGGATCTTGTTTGTACTGCTTGGCAGACAGGACCTAATCCGTCCTTTTCGGAACCCTTTGAGGCACGGATATCGGTAAATCCAATCCAGCTTGTTAAGATTCTTTCCATGATATATCTAATACAAAAAATTTTATGCCAACACAATATTTTATACTGAAAAAGGATCTTTTATTTAATTATCTGAAGACATTTTGCCGATAAGAAAAGAGTGGAAATATCTGTCATATTACAAAAGTTGTGATCATGAAAATATCAGAATTATTGAGGGAACAAAATGGAAGCAATGACAACGGATGATAAACTCCTTGCTCAAGACGATATTGACGCCCTTCTGGGTGAAGCTGGAATTGAGGGTAACTACGAAGCGAAGGTAACGACTGAAACACCTCGTAATGATGCGTCCAGAAATATGCCATCCTTAAGATTTATAAAACGATCGGATGATGAAGCCCGGTTTACCATATCCCTTTTGCGCAATAAGGCCTTTCTTGCGAGGGAAGCAGATATAAAGGTAATCTGGAACGCAATAGGGACGATTCCCATGGCTTCAGGTTTTAACATAAATATCCAAGACAGGTCATACGTAAGCCTAGGGATATTGCATGAAAATCACCTTGTGGTGAGGGATATAGGAATGGGGCAGTAACTTTCCTGTTATAAGGGATCATTACATGAATAATAGTTAAACCTTTAAAAATTCCTGTGTTATGCAGCCGGAAAGATATCGGCTTTGTATGGAAATCGATTTATCTCCGAACATAAGGTTCCCTTTTTATTGTTCAACCTTATGATCATCCTTTTTAACTCTCTCTGTTTGCCTCTCTATTAACTTATCCCAGAAAGCTTGTGCCTGTCTTTTTGTCTCCTCAAGAGCGCCGTCATTATTAATAACAAAATCCGCATCCCTGATCTTTTCATCGACAGGCATCTGCGTACTGATGATATTTATAGCCCTATCCCTTGTAATCCCGTCTCTCTCTGCAAGACGCCGAACCTGTTTTTCCCATGGGAGATAAACAACAGCTATGGCATGAAAAAGATACTGCATGCTGCACTCTATAAGCAAAGGGACTACCACAAATATAACAGCATTATTTTCCCATGAGGCGATCTTGCCAACCTCCCTGACAAATTCTTCACCGATAGCCGGATGTGTAAAGCCTTCAAGTCTTTTTCGTTTTTCACTGTCAAAAAATACGATCTCGGATAACCTTTTGCGGTCAATCTCCCTGTTATCAAGGAGTATCTCTTCCCCGAAATATTCAACTATCTCACCCCAGGCCTTTTTTCCGGGTCTGACTACCTGTCTGGCAAGGATATCAAAATCTATTATAATACCGC
>Ga0153915_10000863_pt1 | contig 27998 bp, 21 predicted proteins | sample Opewatmetagenome_2_FD_107003 | JGI IMG/M metagenome (GOLD analysis project Ga0153915, IMG submission 107003) | Freshwater wetland microbial communities from Ohio, USA - Open water 3 Core 3 Depth 3 metaG | ecosystem: Environmental > Aquatic > Freshwater > Wetlands | place: USA: Ohio, Lake Erie...
CTCTCCGATAGTATCAAGGAAACCCGATTGGGTAATTGCTACAAGAGGCTGCGTATGAACTCCCGATAAAATTACTTTGGTGCCCATTCTTATTGAATCATGATAAAATTCTTTTAATGCCTGTAATCCGGTTGCGTCAATTGCGGGAACATCTCTCATTCTTATAATGCGTATTTTCGGAGGTTTTTCAAATTCGGGGATTGCATCCTTAAACTTGGAAGCGGCGCCGAAGAAAAACGGCCCGGTTATTTCATAAACTTCAACGCCCTTCGGTATGCTCCTTTTATCAATTGAATTGGGGTCGTAAGTTTCTTCCTCTTCATCATTAAATTCCCGTTTTACGACTTCGACGTTTGTAACAAGCGCCATGCGGTGCATGAAGAGGAGAACTGCAAGCACCATGCCCACTTCAATTGCAAGAGTAAGATCGAAAACTACTGTAAGGAAAAAAGTAGTAAGCAGAACTACAACATCGCTGCGGGGACTTTTTAAAAGCGATTTGAATGTTCTCCATTCGCTCATATTGTAGGAAACAATAACAAGTACGGCTGCAAGGGAAGCCATCGGAATTAAACCCGCCAGTTTTCCGAAAAAGAGCATAATAAGAAGAAGCACAACTGCATGCGTAATTCCGGCAATAGGCGTGCGTCCGCCGTTTTTAACATTTGTAGCTGTTCTTGCGATTGCCCCGGTTGCCGGAATTCCGCCGAAAATAGGAGACACAATATTTGCCACGCCCTGAGCGACAAGCTCCATATTCGAGCGGTGTCTTTTGCCTATCATGCCATCGGCAACAACGGCAGAAAGAAGAGCTTCAATTGCCGCAAGAAGCGCTATAGCGGTTGCCGGTTCAATAAGGCTTTTTATAATTGCAAAATTAACCTTGGGAAGAACCGGGGCCGGGAAAGAAGCCGATATCTCTCCGAAACGGCTGCCGATTGTTTCAACGGGCAGCTTGAAAAAATAAACTGCGGCAGTCGATAAAATAATTGCAACAATAGAACCGGGAATCTTTTTTGATACCTTCGACCAGAAAATCATTATCAGCAGGCACGCGGCGGCTATAACCACTGCGTAAAGATTAGCGGTAGAAAAACTGTTAAAGAAAAGAGACCATTTTTCTATAAAATCGGCAGGAACGGTTTGAATGCCGAGCCCGAATAAATCCTTTATCTGCGATGAAAAAATTACAACTGCAATACCGCTTGTAAAACCAACGGTAACTGTAAACGGAATGAACTTAATAACCGAACCTAATTTTGCGACGCCCATAATTACGAGAATAATTCCTGCAAGAAAAGTTGCCACAATAAGCCCGTTCATACCATACTGCTGAACTATGCCGTATATAATTATTACAAAAGCTCCGGTTGGGCCGCCAATCTGAACACGGCTGCCTCCGAGAAATGAAATAATAAAACCCCCTATAACTCCGGTAATTAAACCTTTCTCGGGGGAAACTCCCGAAGCAATTGCAAATGCAATTGCAAGAGGAAGAGCAACAACGCCTACAATCAGCCCCGCAGTCATATCGTTCAATATCTGTTTCTTCGTAAAGGTTTTTGCTATCGTAAATAATTTCGGTTTTAACATAGTCTCATATTTTTTTATTACAAATATACCAAGCATACATGGAAGAGAAAATAGCAGCGGAATAGGAAATGCATTGCAAAAAAGAAAAGATTGGAAATAAAGCCGTTTTGATGAGATAATGAAGTTAATATATAATTAATTTTTTTAAATTGTCTTGAAGAAACTGATAAAGCAAGCCGGGAAAAGAAATATCGCCGGTTACTTCTTGGTCCGAAGAACGCAAAGACACTGTCCGCTCAGCATCGAATCTTTATCGATCTTAAGAGGAAGCCCGTCTTTATCCCATTCAAAAATTCCCCCGGCCATGTTTGCAACATTTGCAAAACCTTTTTCCATAAGGAAAGAAACAATTTCTTTGCTGTGTACGCCCGCCTGATCGGCAACAATAAGAGGTTTATCTTTAGGAAGTTCATCATAATGCTCTTTTATAAAATCAATACGGGCAAAAATGACATTCTCAACATCAAATTGTTTGTAGCTGATTTCATAATCGCGGCGCATATCGAGCAGAACGGCTCCGTTTCTGCATTCTTCGAGGGTTTCCTTCGGAGAAAAATTTATTACCCCGTTTATTATGTTTCCTTTGTGTGAAAAATAAGGATTCATTTTATCCTCAATTGATAAGAAAATAAATTCCGCCCATAATGACAAGAATACCGCAGATTTTTTTTACTAAAGATAGGGCTTTCGATTTTTCCGTCCAATTCAAATAGTTCTGTAGTTTTCCGGTTAAAGTCCCGGCGCCGGTAATTACCGCGCAATGCCCGGCTCCGAATGCAAAAAGATATATTATTGAAAGGAAATAATTTGTCTGTGCAGTATCGAAAACAATTCCGAGAACCGGAGCCATATATGCAAAAGTGCAGGGGCCGAGAGCCAACCCGAATAATAAGCCGAGAATTAATGCCGAAAAATATCCTTTGGCGCTTGTCCCTTTCAATCCGAAAGCATTCCAGTTCAATTTTACAACATCAAGAAGGTAAAGCCCCACAAAGAAAAAAATAAGGGCGACAATGTAGTTTCCTGTCTTTCCAATGTCCCCCATTAGCCTTCCCAGCGAAGCTGTTATTATACCTATTAGGGCTATCGTAAATAATATTCCCGTTGAAAAGATAAGGGAAATATTAAATGTGCGTCCTGTTGATATTTTCCCATGGGAAGATATATATCCTACAATAAGAGGAATGCTCGAAAGATGGCATGGGGATAGCAGCACGGAAAGAACTCCCCAGATAAAAGAAGCCGATATTGCGAGCCATGCGGCTCCCGACATTGCATCGTACAAATATGTAAAAAGAGAATCAATCATTTAGCTGTGGTTTCCTTAATTTCTTTTAATCCTCTTCCCTGAAGAAGTTTTGAGATCTCTTTTTCCGGGTAAAATCCCTGATGGCGGAAGAACTCTTTTCCGTTTTCATCCAGAAATATCTGCGTTGGAATAAGCTTTATTTTATACTGCTCGCTTATCTTTTTATTCTCTTCTTTGTTTACATCATAAAAAATCACTTGTATCTGAGTCCCGAATTTTTTTTCAATTGCTTCCATAACAGGCTGCATCTTTTTACAGGGAATGCAGTTGACTGAACCAAGTTCTATGAATATAACTTTGGGTTTTATTTCACGTATCTTTTTATCCTGTGCATAAATAGCGGTAAAAGATACTAATAAAAGTATAACGGCAATATTTTTCATTTTAGCACTCCTTCAGCCATTGAAGAATCTGTTCTTCTTTAGGTATAACCCCGTAACTTTTCACTTTTTCATTTATTACAAGTCCGGGCGTCATCATAATTCCGTATTTCATTATTTCCTGCATATCGTTTACTTTAATAAACTCAGCTTCTATGCCGTTAACCTTAGCAACCTCTTTCACTTTTTCTTCGAGCTTATTGCATTTTGCACAGCCCATTCCAAGTATTTTAATAATCATTTTATGCCTCTTAATAAATTAGATTAAAAATATAGCCTACAATTATAATTCCTGCTGCAACAATCCCAACAAAAATAAGGATAAGCTGCAGTTTTAAAACTTTTTTTAATATTATTGTTTCGGGAAGCGAAAGCCCGATAACGCTCATCATAAATGCAAGCACAGTGCCGAGCGAAGCTCCCTTTTCAAGAAGAGCTTGAACAACGGGTATAATGCCTGCGGCGTTAGAATACATCGGAACTCCGATTAATACCGCTATAGGCACCGACCACCAGGCGTCTTTTCCCATTAATGATGCCATAAAATTTTCAGGCACATATCCGTGTATGCCGGCGCCGACGGCAATGCCGATAACTATGTATATCCAGACCTTAGAAACAATTTCTTTCACCGCGTCTATGCCGTAACTGATTCTGTCAGAAAAAGAGGGGTTCTCTTCGGCGGTTTCAAGGCGTCCTGCTTTTACTTCGTACACCCAGGGTTCAACGTATTTTTCAAGTTTCAGCAGCCCTATTATGTATCCGGATAGCATGGCTATAATTAAACCGGTTGACATATAAATTAATGCCGTCTTCCAGCCGAATAATCCGAATAATAAAACTAATGCAATTTCATTTATCATTGGAGCGGCAATAAGGAATGAAAAAGTGACTCCGAGAGGAATGCCGCTTTCTACAAATCCGAGAAACAATGGAATGGCCGAACAGGAACAGAATGGAGTAACAACTCCGAGCAAACTAGCAAGTACGTTTCCCGCAAACAGCTTTTTACCGCCGAGCATTCTCCTTGTCCGCTCCGGTGAAAAATAACTTCGTATAATGCCGACAACGAAAACAATCAGCGTAAGGAGAAGTAGAACTTTCGGAACTTCAAAAAAGAAGAACCATGCTGCATCGGCAAAATGTGTCCCTTTTGCAAGCCCCAATAAATCAAAGATTAAAAAGTCTATAATTTTATTTAAAGAAAAATATACAGCAATCCATAAAGGCAGAAAAAAGAGCGCTGCTTTATGCATATTTGATTTAACCATATTTAAGCCTGCAAATGATCTCTAAAATTCTATAATTACTCTGTGCGCCTCTGTGTAACAATCCGAAATCAGGCAACAATAAGTTTCACCGGGGAAGCTGAAAGCAATTAAACATATCATTCTTTATCGAAATATTTATTCTTAAGCCATAAAGCTACATTAACAAGAGCAATTAAAGCCGGCACTTCTACCAAAGGCCCGATAACCGCTGCAAAGGCTTCTCCGCTATTAATGCCGAAAACCGCCACAGCAACGGCGATGGCAAGCTCAAAATTATTGCTTGCGGCTGTAAATGAAAGAGTGGCGGTTTTAGAATAGCCTGCTCCTGTTTTTCTGCCAAGATAAAATGATACAAGAAACATTATAATAAAATAAATCAAAAGAGGTATTGCAATCCTCACAACGTCAAGAGGAATCTTTACAATATATTCCCCTTTAAGAGAAAACATAACTACAATTGTGAATAGAAGCGCAATTAATGTTAACGGGCTTATCCGGGGAATGAATTTTGTCTGGTACCATTCCTTGTCTTTCAGTTTTATCAATCCAAACCGGGTAATTATTCCCGCAATGAATGGAATGCCGAGATAAATAAACACGCTTTCGGCAATCTGTCCTATCGTTATATCCACTGCGAATGTTTTTAAACCGAGCCAGGAAGGCAGTACTGTAAGAAATACATATGCATATACTGAGAAGAAAAGCACCTGGAAAATAGAATTAAAAGCTACAAGGCCGGCGCAGTATTCAGTGTCGCCTTTGGCAAGTTCATTCCATACAATGACCATTGCAATACAGCGGGCAAGGCCTATCATTATCAATCCCGCCATATACTCGGGATAATCTCTAAGAAATACTATCGCCAGCAGGAACATCAATACCGGCCCTATAATCCAGTTCTGCACCAACGACAGAATTAAAACTTTAACATTTTTAAATACATCGCCGAGTTCTTCATATTTAACTTTTGCTAGAGGAGGGTACATCATTAAGATTAAACCGATTGCAATAGGAATGTTTGTTGTTCCGCTTTGAAATGAATTCCAGAAATTCACGATGCCGGGGAAAAAATAACCAGAAAACACTCCTATGAACATTGCAAGGAAAATCCATAAAGTAAGATACCTGTCGAGGAATGATAATCTTTTTGAAACCGTACTCATATTATCTCCTTTTCATTTGTTCTTTATATCCGGATAATTCATATTCTATTATTAAACAGAATACCGGTATTTAACTGCTTATTTCTTTATAAAACTTCAGGAACTCAGATTTTATTTCATTGCGGACTCTTCTGTAAACGGAAAGAATTTCATCATCTGTCCCGACTGCATCCGCCGGGTCGTCAAAGCCGATATGGAGACGGCTTGCCACTTTGCCGGTAAAAACGGGGCACGATTCTTTAGCGTTTCCGCATACAGTAATCACATAATCAAAATGTTTATCTATAAAACCATCCACAAGTTTAGGCATTCCCATGCTGATGTCTATTCCGATTTCCTTCATCACTTCAATTGCATAGGGATTAACCCTGTCGGCAGGCTTTGTCCCGGCCGAAAAGACTTCCAGTTGGGAATCGAGCGATTTAAGGTACCCTTCAGCCATCTGGCTGCGGCAGGAATTTCCCGTACAAAGAATAAGAATTATTTTCTTCATAAAAACCATTTCTTATTTCGCCAATAGGCGAAATATGTTTTTACCCGCAAAGCAGGTTCCTATCTGCGGCGTAAAGTTTTTTAATGTCGTTTCTGATAATTTTGTCGTCAACAAGCCATTTTTTGAGAAGAGGCATTAAATCGGTTAAATAACTGCTTGCCGGAGAAAAGGCAAGGCGGTGGTTAACCCATTTCCCCTCCTTTTCCTCAACTATTATGCCCGCGTCTTTTAGAATAGAAAGGTGCTGCGAAACAGTCGAATTTGCAAGTCCAAGAACAAAACTGATTTCGCAAACGCAAAGCTTTTTAACTTCAAGCATTTTTATTATTCTTATTCTGTTCGAATCGGATAAGGCTTTTAATATTTTAGTCAGGTCTTCCATAATCTCATTTCGTTATGCGCCGAAATGTAGTGAAAGTTTTATTAAGCTCCAAAAAATATTTAATTTTGCAGTGTAAAGTATAGGAATGGAATTATGATAAGAATAAAGATATGCTGTATAAAATCGATTGAAGAAGCAGAGACGGCGGTTTCCTTCGGAGCATCGGCAATAGGCCTGGTTGGTAAAATGCCGAGCGGCCCGGGGCCTATTGATGATGAATTAATTAAAGCAATAGCCCGGTCAATTCCCCCTCCGGTTGCTACGTTTTTACTTACAAGCGAAACCGATCCGGAAAAAATTGTAGAACACCATAAACGGACTCTCACCAATACAATACAAATTGTTGATAAAATAAAAGAAGGGGCATATAAATATCTTCGGGAAAAAATTCCCGCGGTAAAGCTGGTTCAAGCGGTGCATGTAATTGATGAAAAATCGGTAGATGACGCTTTAAGAATATCCTCTTTTGCGGATGCGATTCTGCTTGACAGCGGAAACCCGGATCTTGCTGTAAAAGAACTTGGGGGAACAGGGCGGGTGCATAACTGGAGCCTGAGCCGTAAAATTGTTGAACAGGCGTGTGTTCCTGTTTTTCTTGCCGGAGGGCTTAATCCATCGAATGTGAGGGAGGCTGTTGAAAGAGTGAATCCTTTTGGGGTTGATATCTGCACCGGCGTAAGGACAAACGGAGAACTTGATAAAACAAAACTAAAAGAATTTTTTAATGCATTAAAATAATGCTTTCTCCCCGCCGGGGGAAGAAAGCATTGCAACGTTAATTATATCTTTTCTGCAGTAACTGTAATGCTGAAAATACCGCCGCCGTTTTTCCGAAATTCAGACACTTCGTCTGCAATTCCGAGTTCGGACAATGAATTATCAGGCAATTCAATAACCTTACTCTTTTTTATTTCAACTTTTTTAAAGCCCGACTTTTCAATAATGCCGATATAATCTTCTTGTGTTAGAGCGCCGGCAACACAGCCCGCGTAAAGTTCTGCCGATTTTCTGATCTTTTCCGGCAATGTACCTTTAAGCACAACATCAGAAATGCAAAACCTGCCTCCCGGCTTCAACGCTCTGTAAATTTCCCCGAATGCTTTTGTTTTATCGGGAACAAGGTTAAGAACACAGTTGCTTATTACTACATCTGCCGAATTGTCATCAAGAGGAAGATATTCTATCTCGCCGTGTTTAAATTCAACATTTGTATAACCGAGTTTCTTTTTGTTCTCTTCTGCTTTTTTAATCATGCTCTCGGTCATATCAATTCCTATAACTTTACCGGAATCTCCGGTAAAAGCGCGCGCGACAAAAACATCATTTCCGGCGCCGCTGCCAAGGTCAACCACTGTATCGCCTTCTTTAATTCCTGCAAATTCGGTCGGCAGGCCGCACCCGAGCCCGAGGTCGGCTTCTTTAGCATAACCTTTTTGCCCCTCGTAATTATCCTGTATATTTATAACGGTATCATCAGCCGGCCCGCAGCAGGAACTTGAGGAACAGCAGCTTTTAACCTTTCCTTCTGCAATAGAAGAATATTTTTCTTTAACCATTTTTTTTATTTCGTCATCGTTTGTCATAACGCCTCCTTTAGCAGCATTTTTTTAGTTTAATAAATAATTTTTCGAAATATGTTTTTGCCTCTTTAAGTTTATCGCCATTAATGCAATAGCAGATTTTAGGCCCTTCAATTTCACCTTTTATCAGGCCGACTCTCTTAAGTTCTTTCAGATGCTGTGAAACAGTAGATTGCGAAAGGGGAATCTGATTTACAATTTCACCGCACATGCAGATATTAAGTTCATTCAGAACTTTTAATATTTTAATTCTCGCCGGGTGCGAAAGCGCTTTTGCAAAATCGGCAAGGAATATTTCCTCGGGGGTAAATTCATCTGTTTTTCTTTCCGCCATGCAGCCTCCATATCGTATATCGTAAATATACGATTAATAGGCCGGCTTGTCAAGCGAAATAAAAAACCCGTCGGTTGACGGGTTAAATTTTATTAAAACAATCCCGGTTTTGTATCTAGTTTTTTATCCACCACAAGTCGGTGATTGAGGTTGGCTGCCCGGAGCGCGATATTAGCAGAAAGCTTTGTTACTTTTAACATTTTCTCAAAACTGATTTTATCCACATCATCTGTGGGTTTATGGTAATCTTTTTTCATGTTGTCGAAGAAGAAAACGATAGGAATGCCCTTTAAAGCGAAATTATAATGGTCGCTTCTGTAAAAGAACAGTTCGGGATCATTAGGGTCGTCAAATTTATAGTTAAATCCTAATTTGACAGTTTGGTTGTTAACGGTTCTGATAAGATTATAATATTCCGTGCTCAGCTTATCCGAGCCAATAACATAAATTGAATCGGGATGTTCCCGTCCGTCCATATCGATATTAACGTCAGCCACGGTATTGGGAATAAAAGAGCCGTAGTTGGAAGCAAAACGGGAGCCCCACAATCCTTTCTCTTCTCCGGTAACAAGAAGGGCAATAACGGAACGCTTGTTCATTTTGTTTTCGTTGATGATTCGCGCGGCTTCAAGAACCGAAACAGCGCCCGAACCGTCATCGTCGGCCCCGTTATAGACTACGTTATTAGTAACGCCGACATGATCATAGTGTGCGCTTAAAAGAACGTATTCATTCTTTAATTTCAGATCAGTTCCTTCGATTATTCCAATCACATTTCTTGCATACTTTATTTCTGAAGCATCTATAAGATTGTATTGTATTTTCTTTTTTAGCGCGAAAGGTTTGTATTCCGTTTTCCTTTCTAATCCGGCGGATAACTGATCGAACGAAAAAGTTTCATCAGCCAATATTTTTTTAGCGGTTTCCTCGGTTAATATAAGCGCAGGAATCATTTTAACGCCGGGTTCGCCGCTTGGAGGAGCAAATGTCCCTTTCATAGAGCTTTTTTTATAGACATCCCAGAATTTCATCCGCCAGCTTTCAGGCAGGAGAAGAACTCCGGCGGCGCCATGTTTAACTGCATTTGCCACTTTAGAGTTCATCGTTGCATATTTGGTCGGTTTTGTTCCGTTGAAAAAGTTGTTGTCTTCGCTGAAAGGCTCGTCGGGCAGAAGAAGAACCGTTTTCCCTTTAACATCAATGCCTTCATAGTCATCATATTTATATTCCGGAGCCGTAATTCCGAATCCCGCGGCTATAATACCGGAAGATGATTGCATATAGATGGAATCGCAAACCCCGGCGGCGGATTTAATAAAATCATTCCCTATTAAAAATTCCGCAATAACAGCTCCGTCGTTATTTGTAACAGCCATTTTTGAAGCGGGGGCATATTGATTAGTCGAAAGAGGGATATTTTGGAAGTATCCTCCATTGTCCCCGAAAGGTTTAATCCCGTATTTTTGAAATTCAGATGCAATATAAAGCGAAGCCAGTTTTTCGCCCCGGGTTCCGGTTTCTCTTCCCTCGAGTTCATCCGAAGCAAGATACTGAAGATTTGCTTTAAGATAATTGATGCTTTGCTTATCGTTTATTTTAAGCTGGGGAAAAACTGCCGGAGAGATAAAAAGAATACATACTGTTAAAACAGATAATCTTAGTCTCATCGATGTTCCTTTTTAAAATTGAGGGTTATTCATTCGCAAAAATTAAAGATGCAGGAAGTCCAACGGCTTCAATACACTCGCCGTAGAGAGCAACATTTTGTCCATTGTTAACAAAAATGCTTTTGTTGTCTATTGAATCAAGCTCTATTATTCGTGGCTGTGACTTAACGGAATTTATTTTACAAGCCAGCAGATAATGGCTGCCGCTGTTTTTGCCTGTCTCTTCGTAAACATCTTTGGAGCATTTAAATTCGCATAGAAGATTATTCGCCGACCGGCTTGCGGTTTTAATATAATAATTGTTTTCATGTCTGTAACGTGCAACGACAGTTGTATCTATGATTATAACGGAATTAAAAAAGGATTCTACCGAAATAGAACGGAGCATATCCTCAGAAAAAGTAAACAATTTACCTGAATGCTTACCGGCAAGTTCATTTACCTGAGCATTGAAATAGTCGCTGTATTCCTTGTAAGTAGTTATGTACTTAGAATCGAACTCGAACTTTTCCGATTTAACGGCAAATAAGAGAACAAGAATTAATATTGGATATAATTTTTTCATAATTAAACATATAATTATAGGAGAAAACCGAGTAAGTTGAAAGAGTAAAATACTTTAAATTCTTACTACTCGTAAAGAAGGCTTTAAAAAACCGTGTTATTCTCAATACATGTGGGCTTTTTTATCAAGCTCTTCTTTTGTAATAAGTCTTCTTTCACAAACCCGATACTCGTGAATATCAAACAACTTTTTGTGGCCAATAGCATACTTTTCAATATCGGGTATTTTTATATAGGCTTCTTTAAAATCACCCGTTTTCCGGTTGCGGAACTTATAATGAATTACAACTTCTTCAGCCATGAGCTCCCCAAAATCTTTTCTTTAAAAATAATGCATTTTTAAGTCATTTTCAACTGTTTTAATAATGGTAAATTTAAATTTGAGCGGTTGATTTACCGAAAATTCTATTCGTTTTTTTTCTGTTTTTAAAATACGAAGGCAAAAATTACAGGTAAAAACACTATTTTTAATTAATCATAAAATTAATTATATGCAGGCATAAATTTTTTCTTTCATTTTTGCAGAAGAGGCATTATGTACAGTCTTGGTTATGATATCGGCAGTTCTTCAATCAAAGGAGCGGTTATTGATCTTAATTCGGGGCGTTTAATTGCCGGGGGATTTTTTCCGCAGGCTGAAATGGAAATTATGTCTCAATATCCGGGATTTGCAGAGCAGAACCCGGAAACATGGTGGGAAAACCTTAAAATATTAACGTATAAATTAATTAGAGAAAATAAAATAGAAGCCGGTGAAATTAAATGCATTGGTATTTCATACCAGATGCATGGTCTGGTAGTTACAGGAAAAAATTACGAACTTCTCCGTAATGCAATAATCTGGTGCGACAGTAGGGCTGTTGATATAGGCGGCAGGGCTTTTGATGAGCTTGGGAAAGAATACTGCCTTGGAAATCTTCTTAATTCCCCCGGAAATTTTACCGCATCAAAATTAAAATGGGTAAAAGAGAATGAAAAAGAAATCTACGGCAAAATCAATAAGATAATGCTTCCCGGAGATTATATAGCGCTGAAACTTACAGGAGAAATATCGACAACTCTTTCGGGGCTTAGCGAAGGCATTTTCTGGGATTTTGCTGAAAATAAAATATCGGCAAAGCTTTTAGATTATTATGGAATTGACTCTTCTCTGCTTCCTTCTGTAAAACCTCTTTTTTCTGAACAAGGTTATCTTACTGCAAGCGCAGCGGAGGAACTCGGGCTTCCGAAGGGAATCCCTGTTTCCTACAGAGCGGGAGATCAGCCTAATAATGCTTTTTCGCTTAATGTCCTTTATCCCGGCGAAACAGCGGCTACCGCAGGCACCTCGGGTGTTATGTATAGTGTTTCAGATAAACTCACATACGATGATTTCTCGCGTGTTAATAGCTTTGCTCATGTAAATTATTCTGCGGATGAAAAACTTACAGGCATACTTCTCTGTATTAATGGCACAGGAATTATGAATTCCTGGGTAAGAAAGAATTTTGCGCCGGAATTAAGCTATGAAGAAATAAATAAAATGGCTGCCTTGGCCGAAACAGGCGCAATGGGAATCTCAATACTTCCATTCGGAAACGGAGCTGAAAGGATATTGGCTAATAAAAATATAGGCAGCCATATACTCGGACTTGATTTCAACAGGCATTCAATTCGGCATATTTTAAGGGCTGTTCAGGAAGGAATTGCTTTTTCATTCAAATACGGCTTCGATATAATGGGAAATATGGGAGTGAAATCGAAAGTTATCAGAGCCGGATATTCAAATATGTTTCAAAGCAAAGTTTTCAGCCAGACTCTTTCCGATATCACCGGACTAACAATTCAATTGTATAATACAGATGGCGCGCAGGGAGCGGCAAGAGGAGCGGCTGTTGGGGCGGGCATATATAAGTCATTTTCCGAAGCTTTCAAAAATCTTAATGTTTTAGAAGAAATTAAACCGGTTACTCAGAATAATGAAGTGGTTTTAAATGCTTATGATTTATGGCTGAAAAGGATGAATTCTTTCATAATTTAACAAAGAATAAAGGTTAATAAAACCTTATATCTTTTCTTCTTTGAAATTTCCCCCAAAAAATGGCAGACCTAAAATTTTATAATGATTAATCGTATCTCTTTAAATGTGAAATCTTGACATTATCTATTATTATGAACATTTTTGCAAACGTTTGCGGAAAAGAGTGTTAATGAGACATAAAACCCTGTTGGATATTGCAAAAATTGCCGGAGTTTCCCCCTCAACTGTATCCCGCGCTCTGCGGGATCATCCTGATATTAGCGATAAAACTATTTCGGAAATTAAGAAAATTGCCGAAAAATATAACTTCAGCCCCAATCCTATTGCACAGGGATTAAAGAATAATAAAACAAAAACCATCGGGGTAATTGTTCCTGCAATTAAGCACGATTTCTTTTCCACTGCAATAAGCGGAATTGAAGAAGAGGTTTATAAAGCGGGATATACTCTTATTCTCTGCCAGTCGAATGAGGAGTACGAAAGGGAAGTTATAAATGTAAACCTTCTCCTCAATCACAGAGTCGCCGGAATAATAGTTTCAATTTCTGAGAATACGAAAAACGGAAATCATTTTAAAAAGGTTATTCAAAAGAAAACCCCGCTGGTCTTTTTCGACAGAGCCTGCGGCGATATAACCGCTACGAAAATTATAGTAAACGACAGAAAAGGAGCCTTTGATGCAGTGTCGTTTCTTATTAAAAAAGGATATAAAAAAATTGCTCATTTTGCCGGGCCTGAAAAATTAAGCAATGCAGGATTGAGAACTTTGGGCTATCTGGACGCCTTGAAAGAATATAACTTCAAGATTAACAAAAATTTGATTTTCTCCGGCGGAATGAATGAGGATGACGGATATAAAGCAATGGAAAAAGTCCTGAAAATGAAAAATAAGCCGGACGCAATTTTTGCAGTGAATGATCCGGTTGCAATCGGCGCGTTTCAGAAAATGAAGGAAGCCGGAATTAAAATTCCCAAGGATATTGCTCTTGTCGGATTCTCAAATAATAAAATTACCAGCCTTGTCGATCCCCAAATAACGACAATGGAGCAGTACTCTTTCGAAATGGGGAAAAAGGCCGCTGAAGTTATAATCAGCAAAATCGAAAAAAATAATTTTAAAAAAAATGAGACGATTGTAATTGACGCAAAACTGATTATCCGAAATTCCGCATAAAAAAAATTATTATTAATATAACCGGGGCAGAGAAATGAAAAGAGCAATACTGTTAGTTTTATCACTGTTAATAATCTCATGCAAAATCACCGCTCAGTCGGAAGAAAGAAACCCTTATTACGTTACCAATCAAGTCCCTCTTAAAGCAGCCCCTTATACAGCGCTGCCTCTCGGTTCAATTAAACCGAAAGGATGGCTGCTGAATATTCTGGAAATACAGAAAAAAGGTTTAACAGGAAATCTTGATGAAGTTTACAACGAAGTATGCGGAACAAGGAACGGATGGCTTGGCGGAGACGGCGACTGCTGGGAGCGCGGGCCTTACTGGATTGACGGTTTGATTCCCCTCGCATATATTCTTAATGATGAAGCTTTAATCAACAAAGCAAAAAAATGGATTGAATGGAGCATCCAATCACAGAGAGAAGACGGTTATTTCGGCCCGTCATCTCCTAAGGAAAAACCGAAATCTGAACCGGGACTGCAGAAAACGAACGCTGAGGACTGGTGGCCTAAGATGGTTATGCTTAAAGCTCTCCAGCAGTACTACACTGCCGCAAATGATGAAAGAGTTATAAAATTAATGACAAAGTATTTTAAATATCAGCTTGAACATCTTCCGAAAGAACCTCTGGGAAAATGGACTTTCTGGGCTGAACAGAGAGGCGCTGATAATTTACAGATTGTTTACTGGCTTTATAATATTACTAAAGATAAATTTCTCCTCGAACTCGGCGATTTAATCCATAAGCAGACTTTCGACTGGACAACTGTCTTTACCGATAACAGGATAAGAAATGTAAATCCATATCCCGATCTTCACTGCGTTAACATTGCGCAGGGATTGAAAGCCCCGGTTATCTATTATCAGTCGCATCCTGAAAAAAAATATCTCGATGCAGTTAAGGAAGGCCTTAGCGCAATAAGAGATGTGCATGGGTTTGTAAACGGTATGTACGGCGCGGATGAAAATCTTCACGGAAACGACCCGACGCAGGGTTCGGAACTTTGCAGCGCAGTTGAAATGATGTTCTCTTTTGAATCGATGATTCCGGTTACAGGCGATGTCTATTATGCCGATTATCTCGAAAAAGTAGCTTACAATGTCCTTCCAACGCAGCATAACGATGACTTTACTCGCAGGCAATATTTTCAGCAGGTTAATCAAGCGCTTGTAACTTACGATACAAGAAATTTTATCAATGATGAAGAGGGAAGAATAGTATTCGGAGTTACGACGGGTTATCCATGCTGTACTGCAAATATGCATCAGGGATGGCCTAAACTTGTGCAGAATTTATGGTATGCAACCGAAGATAAAGGAGCGGCAGCGCTTGTTTACGGCGCAAGCGAAGTTAGCATCAAGGTAGCAGACGGTTCTGTAGTTAAATTTACGGAAGAAACCGATTATCCGTTCAGCGATAGAATCGTATTTAAATATCAAGCCGGGAAAAAACTGAAATTTCCGCTGCATTTAAGAATACCTCAATGGTGCGATGAAGCGTCGGTTCTTATTAATGGGAAAGAATATCAAACTTATAAAAGGGGGCAGATAATTAAAATTAACCGCGAGTGGGAAAATAATGATGAAATAATTCTTACTCTGCCGATGAAGATTAAAACGAGCAATTGGTATGAAAGCTCGGTCGGAGTCGAAAGAGGCCCCCTTGTATATGCTTTGAAAATAGGAGAAGACTGGCGGGAAGTTAAAACAAAGAAATGGAAAGATTCATACTTTGAAATCTTTCCTACAACGCCGTGGAATTATGGGCTGCTTGAGAAGAGCTTAAAAGACATGGATTTTACGGTTACACAAAAAGAAACGGTCTCTTTAATGCCATGGAATCTTGAAAATGCGCCGCTGGAAATTAAAACAAAAGCCAAAAGAATGATGGAATGGCAGTTGTATAATTATTCGGCAGGCAAAATACCTACGCCCCGGTGGCCTTCAAGAAAAGAGCCTGTTGCCGTTGAAGAAATTATATTAATTCCTTATGGATGCACTACTTTAAGAGTGGCGCAATTCCCAACTACTAATTAGAAAAAGAGTAATCATGAAAAATATATTTATTATCATAATTGCATTTTACATTACGGCAATTACCATATTTGCGCAGAAATATAATCCGGTTGCCGATTCAAAAGCGGTAGTCATTTCGGGAAATGCCCGCTTTACCCTTCTTACTCCGCGCCTTATAAGAATGGAATGGAGCGAAGACGGAAAATTTGAAGACAGGGCGTCTCTTACAATTGTTAACAGAAAACTGCCCGTGCCTGAATATTCTAAAAATGAAAACAACGGCTGGCTTGAAATTGTTACAAGCGAACTTCATTTGAAATATAAAACAGGCGGCGGTAAATTTAATGCCGAAAATCTTTCTGTGGAATTTACACTCGGAAATGAAAAGAAAACCTGGAAATACGGAGATGAAAATAAAGGCAACCTGCTTGGCACAACAACTACGCTGGATGAAACAGACGGAGAGCTGAGTAATTGGAAAGACACAACATCACGTATAAAACTTGAAGACGGAATTATTTCGAGAGAAGGCTGGAGCCTTGTAGATGATTCGAAAAGGCCTCTGTTTGATAATTCCGATTATCCCTGGGTAACTGCACGGAACGCTAAGGAATACCAGGATTTTTACTTCTTCGGTTATGGTTATAATTATAAACCGGCAATGAAAGATTTTACCGAAACAGCGGGCAGAATTGCGCTTCCGCCTAAATATGTATTCGGCTATTGGTATTCGCGCTGGTGGCCATATACCGATTCCGAATTAAGGGAAATTGTTTCAACTTTCGAAGGATTAAATATTCCCCTCGATATTCTTGTGGTTGATATGGACTGGCATCTTACATCGTTGAAGGAATTTTTTAAAGATGACAAAAGAATTAATGACCAAGCGGGACAACCGGTAGGATGGACAGGATTTACCTGGGATAAGAATTTTTTCCCCTATCCTGCCGATTTTCTAAAGTGGAAAGCGGAAAAGAACCTTCATATATGTATGAATCTCCATCCGGCATCGGGCATACAGCCCCATGAAGAAAAATATTCTGCAATGGCAAATGCTTTGGGTATCGATCCCAATACAAAAAAATATGTCCCTTTTAATATAACAGACAAAGAGTGGGCAAAACATTTCTTTGACCTGGTCATTCATCCGATCCAGAAAGAAGGCATTGATTTCTGGTGGCTTGACTGGCAGCAATGGTCTGATACTAACATTCCGGGGGTTAATCCTATCTTTTATTTAAACTACGTTTATTACAGCGATATGGAAAGGGAAAATAAAGCCCGGCCTCTTATTTATCACAGGTGGGGAGGGCTCGGCAACCACCGCTATCAAATCGGATTTTCGGGCGATACAAGAATTTCATGGCGGACATTAAATTATCAGCCTTATTTTACTACTACAGCTTCAAATGTGGGCTTTGGTTATTGGGGGCATGATATCGGAGGATTCTGGGGGAACGCAGATAACAATCCCGAACTTTATACAAGATGGTTCCAGTTCGGTGTGTTCAGCCCAATACTTAAGACACATGCAACGCATAATCCTGATATTAAAAAGAAAATCTGGGAATATCCTTCAGAATATTTCCTTATAATGAAAGAAGCAATTGAACTTAGATATCAATTAATACCTTACATCTATACCTCGGCTCATGCAGCTTATGAAAGCGGAATTTCAATTTGCAAGCCTCTTTATTATGAACACCCGCAGAATGAAGAATCATACTCATTCAAAAATGAATACTATTTCGGCGGAGATATGATAGTTAATCCGGTTACAAAACCGATTGGAAAAGACAGTCTGTTCGCATATCAAACTACCTGGCTGCCGGAAGGAAAATGGTTTGAATGGTCGTCGGGGACAATGCTTGAAGGAGGGCGGGCCGTTAAAAGAACATTTACGATAAACGAAATGCCTGTTTATGTTAAAGAGGGAGCCATAATTCCGATGCAGTCGAAAGTAAAAAACCTGAGTGAAAAGCCCAAGAAAATAATTTTGAATATCTTCCCGGGCTCCGATGGCGCCGCATCATTATATGAAGATGAAGGAAATAATCAGAACTTTAAAAACGGGAAATATACAGTTACAAAATTCGAACAGAAGAAAATTGGAAACAAGGTTATCATTACTATTTATCCCGCCGCGGGAAGTTTTGCGGGGATGGATAAACAAAGAGAATATGAAATAAAATTAATAAATTCAGTCCCGCCCGAACTTGTAAAGATTAATGGTATCTCAATTCGGGAAACCAAAGACTCACAGCTTAAATCGTGGTATTATGAAGGAAAAGAATTATCTGTAAGAATATTTACCCCGAAAATAGATGCTGCTAAAAAAACAATTATTGAGGTGTCGCTTTCCGGTAATTATCAGAATTTGACAGACGGTAAAAAAGCAAAATTTAACAGACTGAATACGTTCGTGAAATATCTTGCCGGAAAAAGAAATTTCTGGCGCCAGACCAACTGGAATGACGGTATAAATAACAGCGGAATAATTGTAAGATCATCCCAGACCGGATATATTGTAACGCAAAACAATAAAAACTTTTACAGCGAATTATCAGGTTTCGACAAAAACTGGCAGGAAATTATTGCGATGCTTAAAAATGTAAGCGGCGGCAATAAAATATTTAAACCTTACTTTGACCTTTTGAATGTATTAAAATAAAAGAGGCTAAAATGAAAAAAGGATTATTTATAGCAATTTGCTTGATGGTTTTACAGTTCTCTGAAGTATATTCTCAGAAATACAGCCCTGTAGCCGATCCTAAAGCGGTTGTTCAAAGCGGAAATGCCCGCTTTACGGTTCTCACTCCGCGTGTTATTAGAATGGAATGGAGCGAAGAGGGAAAATTTGAAGACAAAGCTTCTCTTACAATCGTTAACAGGAAACTTCCGGTTCCTCATTTTATAAAGACGGAAAAGGAGGGATGGCTTGAAATTACCACCAATGAGATAAAATTAAAGTACAAAACAAACGGAGGTATGTTTACTCCGGATAATCTTATGGTGGAATTTAAACTCGGGAACGAATTAAAAGTTTGGAAATACGGACAGGAGAATAAAGGAAATCTGCTTGGCACAAGGCGCACTCTTGACGGAACCGACGGCGAATATACAAACCCCGCCGATCCGGGCACAAAACTGAAACTTGAAGAAGGAATTATTTCGAGGGAAGGATGGTGCGTAATTGACGATTCACAAAAACCTTTATTCGATAATTCCGATTGGCCCTGGGTTACCCCCCGTCCCGGGACAAAATTTCAAGATGTGTATTTTTTCGGCTATGGCTATAACTACAAACAGGCCATGAAAGATTTTACAGAGACAGCGGGTAAAATTGCTCTTCCTCCTAAATTCATTTTCGGCTACTGGTATTCAAGGTACTGGCCATATACACAGAAAGAAGTAACTGAAATCATCGGAACATTCGAAAGCCTTAATATTCCACTCGATGTTTTTGTTATTGATATGGACTGGCATCTTACAATTGAAAAAGAGTTTTTTAAGGATGGAAAAAGACTGAAAGATCAGGCAGGGCAAAGCATGGCGTGGACGGGTTTTACTTGGGATAAAAATTTCTTCCCGTTCCCGGAAGATTTACTGAGCTGGAAGAAAGATAAAAATTTAAAGATGTGTCTCAATCTTCATCCTGCTTCGGGTATTCAGCCGCATGAAGAAAAATACCCTGAAATGGCTAAAGCTATGGGAATTGATCCTGCGGCAAAGAAATATATCCCGTTTGATATAACCAATAAAGAATATGCAAAGAATTATTTTGATATAATGCTTCATCCGATGGAAAAGATGGGAATTGATTTCTGGTGGCTCGATTGGCAGCAGTGGTCAACAACAACAATTCCCGGCGTTAACCCCACTTTTTATCTCAATTACGTTCACTACAGCGATATGGAAAGGCAGAATAAAATCCGCCCTTTCATATATCACAGATGGGGCGGGCTTGGCAACCACCGCTATCAAATCGGTTTTTCAGGAGATACCAAAATATCCTGGGCAAGTTTAGATTATCAGCCCTATTTTACGGCCACAGCGGCAAATGTCGGTTTCGGATTCTGGGGGCACGATATAGGAGGGCATCATCTTAATCAGGATAACGATCCGGAACTTCTTACGCGCTGGTTCCAGTTCGGAGTTTTCAGCCCGCTTCTTAAAACGCATGCTACTCACGATACAGGCATAAAAAGAAAAATATGGGAATATCCTCCCGATAATTTTTTCATTATGAGAGACCTGATTGATTTAAGATATGCGCTTGTCCCTTACATTTATACTGCTGCGAGAAAATCTTACGATGAAGGCATTTCATTATGCAAACCGCTTTACTACGAATATCCTCAGAATGAAAATGCCTATAAGATAAGAAATGAATATTTCTTCGGCGATGATATGATTGTTAATCCGGTTACAAAACCGATGGGAAAAGACAGCCTGTTTATATATCAGACTGTATGGCTCCCCGAGGGGAAATGGTTCGAATGGTCAACCGGAGCGCTTCTTGAAGGCGGGAAATATGTAAAAAGAGCTTTTACAATCGATGAAATTCCTCTTTATGTAAAAGCGGGTGCAATAATTCCAATGCAGCCTAAGGTTAAGAACCTAAGTGAAAAAGTTGACAGGTTTATATTCAATGTTTTTCCGGGGAGCAAAGGCTCAGGCAGAATGTATGAAGATGAGGGAAATAACCAGAACTTTAAAAATGGGAAATATGCTGTTACAAATGTTTCGCAAAAAAGAACCGGGAATAAACTTGTTATAACTATTCTTCCAGTGGAGGGAAGTTATTCCGGTATGGTAAAAAACAGGAATTATGAAATAAGGCTTATAAATTCGTTTCCCCCTGTTTCTGTAAAACTGAACGGACAGGTAATTTCTTTTAACGGCGCGCTGAAAAACAACACATGGAATTATGACGGAGAGAAACTTACTGTTAACATATTAACATCAAAGGAATCTGTTTTAAAGAAACTTGTATTTGAAATCATTCTTCCTGAAGCGGATGAATCGTTGTTAAGCGGCAAAGCCGGAGAAATGAAAAGGCTTTATAACTTTACTAAATTTCTCGCCGGCACAAAAAGATTCTGGGATCAGACGAACTGGAATGACGGCGTTACGAACGGCGGCATTGTTGTTAAGTCGGCTCAGACGGGGATTTTAATAAATAAAGCTCCAAAAGAAACCCAGGCTTTATTAAAACAATTTGACAGCAATATGATTGAAATTATAAGTATGCTGAACGAAGTTCAAAAGGCGAAGCCGATGTTTAAACCTTATTATGGTTTATTAAGCAATAATTAAAATAGAGGAAACTAAATGAAAAAAGTTATCAATTTATTCTTATTTCTGATTTCGGTCTCGGTAAATCTTTTCGCTCAGGATGAGATGAAATTCAATCAGGAATGGAAATTTATGAAAGGCGATAGCCCTATATATGCAAAACCGAATTACGATGACTCCCAATGGAAAACAATTAAAGTTGACCGAATTTGGGAAAGCCAGGGATATGACCCTTATGACGGCTATGCCTGGTACAGAGTGAAAATTATAATTCCTTCATCTTTAAGATCAAATGCTTATTTGAAAGACAGCCTTAAAATATTTCTCGGTAAGATTAATAACTTTGACCAAACATTTCTTAATGGAAAATTAATCGGCATTAACGGGCGCAATGCCGATTTAAGCGCCCCGCTCAATAATGATTTTATTAATGCTCCTCAAGCTACATACGCCGTTATCAGGCGTTATACGCTCGATGCCGACAGCCCTATTATTCAATGGGATAAAGAGAACATTATTTCTGTACGCGTTTATGACGAAGGAGGGCAGGGGGGAATTTATTCCGGCGGACAATATGTCGGTATGGCTAATATTTCGGAATATATAGTTCTTAATGCGGCTCAAAGCCTGTTTGAATACAAGAATAATTCTGTTTCCAAAACTTTCAGCGCTAAAAATATTTTTGATACGAAAGAGATAAAGGGTTCATTTACTATTAAGGCTGAAAACAAACTTACAAAACAGATTACATTCAATAAAACAGAAAAAGTAGTTCTGAAACCGAAACAGGAAAAGAAATTTACCGTTTCATTAAAAAAGCAGGATCAATCAAATAATGTTTATTATGTATTTGAGTTTGAAGGAGCAAAAGAAAAATTAACCGTAATGGAAGAAACTCCTTATATCCTTACTCCGAAGCCGTCCGACAAACCTAAGATTAATGGCGCAAAAGTTTATGGCCAGAGGCCGGGGAAACCGTTCTTATATAAAATCGCAGCAACCGGAATGGAACCTCTTTATTGTTCGGCGGCAGGACTTCCGAAAGGTTTATCTATCGATGCAAATAAGGGTATAATTACCGGTTCAGTTGCTGAAAAAGGAGAATATACAGTATCGGTTACGGTAAAAAATAAACTGGGCGAGACAAAAGAAAATTTAAAATTTGTTATCGGCGATCTGCTCTCTCTTACTCCGCCTATGGGATGGAACAGTTGGAACTGCTGGGGGCTTACTGTCGATCAGGAAAAAGTTGTAGCCTCTGCAAAGGTTTATTCGCAGAAGGGACTTGCAAAACATGGGTGGACTTATATTAATATTGATGACGGATGGGAGATTGCAGGCAAATCAACAGCGCCTAAAAGAGATGCTGACGGAAATATAATTGTAAATGAAAAATTCCCCAATATGAAAGCGCTCGGCGACAGCATTCATGCTCTCGGACTGAAATTCGGCATCTACAGTTCACCCGGCCCGTTGACTTGCGGCAACTATACGGCTTCTTATCAGCACGAACTTCAGGATGCGCAGTCCTATGCTTCTTGGGGCGTTGATTATCTTAAATACGACTGGTGTTCTTATGACAGCATTGCAAAAGATACTTCCCTTGCTGAAAGAATGAAACCATATTTTGTAATGCAGGATGCTCTTAAAAAAATAAACAGGGATATTGTTTACAGCCTTTGCCAGTATGGAATGAGTAATGTATGGGAGTGGGGAGCAAAAGTTGACGGCAACCTCTGGAGAACTACGGAAGATATAACCGATACCTGGGAAAGCATGAGCGGAATAGGATTTTCGCAGATTGCAAATGCTAAATATGCAATGCCGGGGCATTGGAATGATCCCGATATGCTTGTTGTAGGATGGGTCGGCTGGGGGCCGAGTCTTCACCCGACAAATCTTACTCCTGATGAACAATATACTCATATCAGTTTATGGTCTTTGCTGTCGGCTCCATTATTAATCGGCTGCGATCTTACAAGACTGGATGATTTTACTCTTAATTTACTTACTAACGATGAAGTGCTCGCGCTCGATCAAGACCCTCTCGGCAGCCAGGCTGTTCCTGTTCTGAAAAAAGGGAATATTCAGGTCTGGAAAAAGAAACTTGCCGATGGAAGTTTTGCGCTCGGCATATTCAATCTGGGAAAAGAAACGGTATCTTACGAGTTGAATTTTTCAGAAGCCGGATTAGAAGGAAATCTTAAATTGCGCGATTTATGGCGCCAGAAAGACCTGGGCTCGTTTAACGGCAAATACAGCGTTAAAGTAGCCTCTCACGGAGTTGTTTTGCTCAAAGTTAAATAGTAAACATTTATAAAGCCGGGTTGATCCCGGCTTTTGATTAATTATGGTTTAATTTGGAAAATGACAACATAATTAAAACAGGAGAAGTGATTTGAAATTATATAAAGTTGGGACAGCGCTATTCTTTCTTTTTCTCTTCTTTTCATTTCCTGTAAATGCACAGAAGAGTAATTATGAAAGAAATCTTAATATAAGCGGAAAAGAGCATAAGATTAAAATAGGTAATTTCCATCAGGAGATGCCTTATTCAATCTGCATTATTATCGACGACAAAACAGGCTTTGTAATTGATCCTGTTTGGAATGATACGACTTTGAAAGCCCGCAAAAAGGAAAGAGATGTTGCTTTGGTTGTTCCGGGAACAGCTTCACCCGATTATTCTTACTTCAGCGCGGTTATGAAGCATAACGGGGCGAATGTGAATTTTATATGGGGAAGAAAAGGAGCCGGAGCGGTTCAGGCAATGATCTGGTCGGATAAGGAAACACAATTTAAATTGAGGCTCACAGGGGGATGGTACGATTTTCATAATTCATTCATAAAAACATCAGACGGTTTTAAAGGGTACAGCATAACGCCGTATGGAGAATTTATTCCTGTTTCATTCAAATGCAGCGTTACTCCCGATTCTTTAATTGGAAATTATGACGCTGATGCGCGTATTGTAATTTCTCTTAAGCCTGAGAAGAAAATATTTTTTACAGCCGGAACAGGAGAACTTGCCGGATTTGATAAAATTGAAGAAGACCTTATTGCCACAGGTAAAGATTATGAAGCGAAACGGGCTTCGGCAAATGGCGAATGGGGAGATTTTCTTAAGGCGATAACCGATAATACAAATAACAGCCGCTTGTACAGCAGTGATAACGGAAGAATTGTACATGCGTGCGGAAGAGGCTGGTGGCTCGGGCGTTCAAACCCAGATCAGTTTCCCTACTTTGTGTGGGATTTTTTCTTCCAGTCAATGCTTGCAAGTCTTGAAGACCCTGAGGGGGCATACAATACAATAAGAGGCATTCTTTCTTTCCAGAATCCCGAAGGATTTGTGCCGAGCTGGTCTCATTGGTTTGCCGAAGAAGGAAATTTCATGTCAACAGACCGTTCAATGCCGCCTGTCGGTTCTCTTTGCGTGTGGAAAATTTACGAAAGATGGAAGGATAAAGAATTTTTGAAAGAAGTCTATCCGAAATTATTGAAGTGGCATAAATGGTGGCACACAGCGCGCGACGGTAATAAAAACGGATTGCTGGAATGGGGTTCGGAAAAAGAGTTTTATCAGGGAGCCCAGTGGGAAACAGGGTGGGACGATAATGTTCATTATGAGAATGTGGAAATGGCTGGTTCCCATATGCAGGCCGATGCCGTCGATTTAAACTCTCTTTGGAATATGGATACCGAATATCTTGCAAAAATTGCCCGGGAGCTTGGTAAAATTGAAGACGCTTCCGGCCTGTCTAAAGAGTTTCGGGAGATGAATATAAGGATTAATGAGAATCTTTGGAATGAAAAATTAGGTTTGTATTGCAGCCGAAGATGGGGACCGCTTGATAAAGACAAAAAGGAAATTTCAAAAGGGGAGTTTCTTACCCGTATTACTCCGATGAATTTTTATCCTCTTATTTCAGGCGCTCCATCTAAACAACAGGCGGAAAAGGCGCTTAATTATTTGTACCGCCCCGATAAATTCTGGGGTGAATGGATTATTCCGACCGTAACTTACGATGACCCGGTCTGGAAAGAACAAGGGTACTGGCATGGACAAATATGGCCGCCGGCAAATTATCTTTTATGGCAGGGCATTCTCCGGTATGCCGACAGCAGGCACAAAGGCGAGTATGCTCAGAAAAGCGTTGATCTTTTTATGCGGAATTGGAACGGAAAAAGAATTTGCGGCGAAAATTACAAAAGCACCGACGGCTCGCTCGGAAACGATCCTCATTATTTATGGGGCGCGCTCCTTTGCCAGATCGGGCTTGAAGCATTAATCGATATCGATAAAAACTTTAATCCCGTTATAAGAAAGAATATTGATATGCCCGAGAAAATTGTTTTAAAGAATCTTCCGGCCGGCGGTAAAAAATATAATATTACGGTTGATAAAAAAGCAGTGAAAATAGAAAAGACCGCATATAATAAATAAAGCAATAATATATGCGGTTTTATTAACAGTTTCCGCGCCGGAATAAAATATTGATTCCGCCTGCGGTTATTTTCGATAATGTATATGGAGTAAAATTGAAACCCGGAAAAATCTTTCTCATTTTTTTGTTTATCAGCGTCATTCTTTCGGCGCAGGCAAAGAAACAGCCGGTCGATTATGTCAATCCATTAATCGGCACATCAAATTCAAGATGGATGCTGGGGCCTTATGCTCAGCTTCCTTTCGGAATGATTCAGCTTGGTCCGGATAATCAGGGCTCCGTATGGATGGGAGGATATGAATATGCATTAAGCGTTGTATCGGGTTTCAGCCATATTCATGCCTGGACTATGGCGGGCTTAAAGATGATGCCTGCAACTGCCGATTTTACTTATGAATCAAAAGACCCGGATTACCCGTATCTCGGCGCTCAGGCCGGTTACCATTCAAGGATTGATAAATCGACCGAAAAAGCAAGCCCCGGTTACTATTCGGTTTTTCTGAGAGATCATGGCGTCAAAGCCGAAATTACAGTTACACGCCGATGCGGATTCCAGAAATATATTTTCCCTGAATGCAAAGATGCAAGAGTGATGATTGATATGATTTTCCCTGCAGAATACGGAATGCATGTTGACTCGGTTTTAATAACAAAAGTTTCCGGCGCTGAAATTACAGGAAGCTGTAAATATAGAACCGGAGGATTTAATGATTATGTGCTTCATTTTGTTATTCAGTTCAACAGGCCTTTTGTGCGGATGAATGGCTGGAGCAATGGAAAAATCGAAAAAAATATTGAAAAACTTTCTGCAATAGGGGAACAGAAAAAAAATCTTAAAAATACAGGCGTTTGTGTTGTTTATTCTACAAAAGAGAATGAGGAGATTCTTGTACGCACAGGAATTTCTCTTGTAAGCGTTGAACAGGCGCGGATAAATTTAAATGAAGAATTTAAAAATATCGGGTGGGACTTTAATAAAGCGGTAAAATCAGCGCGCGCAACATGGAATTATCTTCTTAGCAGGATTGAGGTTGAGGGGAAAAACGAAAAAGATAAAATTAAGTTTTATACTAATCTATATAGAGCTTACTGCGGCAAGCAGGTATGGAGCGATGTAAACGGCAAATGGGTCGATCCATCTGAAAAAATTCAACAGCTTCCCAAAGATGGAATGGAAATGTACGGCGGCGACGCATTCTGGAATTCTTTCTGGAATCTAAATCTCACCTGGACACTTATTACTCCTTCAATTGTAAATAACTGGGTAACCACGCAGCTTGAACTGTTCGACAAAACCGGATGGACTTGCAAAGGGCCCACAGGACTGGAATATTCGGGAGTAATGGAAGGTATGCATCAGATTGCTTTGATGGTAAGCGCATACCAAAAGGGAATAAGAAATTACGATACAAAGAAATTATACGATGTTGTAAAAAATCAGCTTACAACACCGGGCAGGGAACTGCCTGTAAGCAAAGAGGGATACGTTGGGCAAAGGGATCTTGCCGCATACCATAAACTTGGTTATATACCGGTTGAGAAAGGCTCGGTTACGATGGGGCTTGAATACGCTTATGACGACTGGACAGGAGCCCAGCTTGCAAAATCGTTCGGCAAAAAAGAGGATTATGACTTTTTTATAAAACGTTCGCAAAACTGGAAGAATGCATTCCGCCCGGATATTAAATGGGTTTCACCCAGGGATTCGTCCGGAAAATGGAAAGAAAATTTTAATGTCTTTTCAGGAGAAGATTTAATTGAAGGGAACAGCTGGCAGTATTCATGGTATGTTCCGCACGATGTTAAAGGCCTTGTGGAATTTCTCGGCAGGGATACTTTTAATACAAGGCTCGAAAACGGATTTGAGAAATCGAGGAAAAACAAATTTTCTGCGTATGCATTTGACCGCTACCAGCCTGAAGCCCTCGAGTTTTACGTAAACCACGGCAACGAAATAAATATGCAGGCGGCATATCTTTTTAATTATTCGGGAAAGCCCTGGCTTGCTCAGAAATATTCGCATGAAATAATGGAGCTTTATTACGGCGTTACCCCTTATAACGGATGGGAAGGGGATGAAGATGAAGGGCAGATGGGCGCCTGGTTCGTAAATTCGGCTATGGGCTTTTTTGAAATGGAAGGAGGCTGCGCTCCTCAGCCGGAAGTAAATTTAACTTCCCCGCTGTTCGATAAAATCACTATTCATCTGGATGATGATTTCTATAAAGGCAAAACTTTTGTGATTGAAACAAAGAACAACTCTAAAAAAAATGTTTATATACAAAACGCATACTTAAACAAG
>Ga0153915_10000864_pt1 | contig 27992 bp, 22 predicted proteins | sample Opewatmetagenome_2_FD_107003 | JGI IMG/M metagenome (GOLD analysis project Ga0153915, IMG submission 107003) | Freshwater wetland microbial communities from Ohio, USA - Open water 3 Core 3 Depth 3 metaG | ecosystem: Environmental > Aquatic > Freshwater > Wetlands | place: USA: Ohio, Lake Erie...
CCCATGGCCCGGCCGGCGGCCGCGGCGATGACCACGGTCCCGCCCAGGATCAGGACCCAAGCCGGGAGCGCCTTGAACCAGCCGGCGACGCAGCCCGCGAAGACCAGGAAGAACCCGATCCTGAGGGCGATGCCCGCGGCATCGAGCTGGCCAAGGTACCCGATCCCTTCCACGAATTCCATGAGCATCAGGAGTCCGATCAAGGTCCCCACGACGCGCGCGGTCCAAAGGACGGACTTCATTCTACCCCTCCTGTCGAGCACAAAACAGCCGGTGACACCGCCTCAATGGAAAGAGGATCCCGGTACCTATGGTTCATTCCCCGGACCGGTCGAGGCCGGGATGCCCTGCTGTGCTCAATATGGGTGCGCCGCCCGTAAATGTCAAATGGAACGGTCACCTCGGCTTCATGAAGGCGCCGATGTCCGCCGCGAGCTCGCGGAGCGAGGCCGGGATGGTGTACATCATGTGGCCGCCCTGGTAGGTCTTCAGGGTCAGGCGGTCCTTGGCGATGCCGCTCTGGTCGAAGACGTATTGAGTCCCGTAGAACGCTGTGGTCAGGTCGTAGAGGCCGCTGGCGGAGAAAACCCGGAAGTCCCTGTTGGCTGCCGCCGCTTGGGCCAGGTAAGGGGTCGTGTTGAGGGACCCGGCGAAGACGAAGCTGCCGCTTCCGGCCCGCTTCCAGCCCCTGGCCGCCTCGGCGGAGAAGACGACGTAGGGCCGGTCCGCCTTGACGCCGAGCTCGGCGCCGAGATAGGCGTTGATGGCGGCCACGAATGGGCCGGGGATGCCGGACATGAACGGATCGAGCTCGACCTGTTCGCCGGCCTCGTCCGGGTCCTTGCCCGTGTAGCGCGTGTCGTAGGTCGCCATGACCAGGCCGCGCTCGCGCAGCAGCTCCTTGCGGAAGCGGGCCTGATCGACCCTCAGGTGGGCCCGCTTGAGATATTCTGCGCTCAAGCCCGTGTACTGATGGAGCTTCTGAGCGATCGCCTCCTGCCGGTCGGCCGGCAGCGCGTCCCTTTTGAAAAGGGCCGCCAGGTATTCGGTGGAGGCGAAGTCTTCGACCTCGCGGAGGAAGGCGTCGAGATCGGCCGGCTGTCGCGGCAGCACGCGATGGTAGTAGCCCGTGGCGGCATAGGTCGGCAGATTGGTCACGTAGGGGAGATCGTTCCCCGGCCCGCCGGGCATGAACGTCCGCGGATCGCACGCCACCGAGAGCAGGATGACGCCGTTGAGGTTCACGCCGTCGAGCAGTTTTTGCCCGAGGTCCCGGACAAGGACGCAGGCGCGGATCGTGCCGTAGCTCTCGCCCGCCAGGTACTTGGGGGAGTTCCAGCGCTTGTTGGCCGTGAGGTAGGCCCGGATATACCTCGCGAGGATAGCGGAGTCCTCGTCGACGCCCCAGTAGTCCCGGTCCTTATGATTGCCGAGGGCGTGGCTGTAGCCGGTGCCGACCGGGTCGACAAAGACGAGGTCAGAAAAGCGGAGGAGCGTCTCGGGATTGTCGACGAGCTGGTACGGCGCCGCGCCGGGAAGGACCGGCTCGTCGGGGAGCGCGAGGCGGCGAGGGCCGAAGGCCCCGAGGTGGAGCCAGGTCGCGCTCGAGCCGGGCCCGCCGTTGAAGAGGAACGTGATGGGACGGGCTTCCGGGCTCCCGACGCCCTCCTTGATGTAGGCGACGGAAAAGATGCCCGCCTCGGGGAGACCCTCACTGTCCAAGACGACGGTCTCGCCGGCGACGGCCGTGTAGCTCAGCGGCACGTTCCCGATGTCGAGCCGGTGGTGGGTGACGGATTCGCGGGCCCCGGCCGGGGCGGATAGGGCAGCGGGAGCCGCGGCGGGCGAAGCCGCGGGCTTGGCTTCCTGGGCCCAGGCCGCGCAGGCGAGCAGACATGCAACGACCAGAATGCGGATCGCCGTAGCCTTCTTGAACATCTTCCGCCTCCCTCTAAATCGGGGACACAATACTATTTTCCGAATTTCCCCTGATCCTATAACCTTAATATAAGCGACTTGGCTGCCCCAAGGCAAAGGTGGTCCGAGCGGCCTCCCGTTGACAGCAGCCGAGACCAGGCCTATCTTAGTCGCAGAAGCCGCGCAAGGGGAGGTTCTCATGGCTAGGCTCGCAGACGCGTTCAATCGATCCCGGTTGTCGCATTTCCTCAACCGTCCCGCGGGCCGTGTCTTCCGCATTGTCATGGGCGTGGGATTCCTGGCCGTGGGCTATGTTTTCCGGAGCCATCCGCTTGGCCTGGCCTCGATCGTCTGGGGCGTCTTTCCGCTCTCCGCTGGGGCGCTCGACATCTGCTATATCAGTGTCCTGCTGGGCGGTCCTCTCTCGGGCGCCAAGATCCGCACATTGTTTCCCTAGATCGGGGACGCAATACTATCTTCCGAATTTCCTCACCGGTACCCGGCTTTCTGCAGATCGGCCAGGCTCGTCAGGGTCTTCTGCGGCCTCAGGTACTTGGCTAGAAAGGCATAGATCTTCAGCCGCGTCTTCTTGGCGAAGGCCGTGTCGATCCGGTCGAAGCTGTGGCCGCCAGGCGCCTCCTGGAATATCTCGTACTCGAAGGACTTGCCGGCCGCCTTGAGCGCATTGATGAGGTTCTCGACCTCGAGCACATAGACGTCGTCGTCGTTGGTGTTGGTGTGGATGAGCAGCGGCGTGCGCAGCTTCTGGACATGGTTGACGGGCGAGCGGCGGCGGTATTCGTTGACATCCTCGCGGACCGTCTTCCCGATGTGGTAATCGGCCGACATCTCGGCGCGGTACTCCTCGTCCGAATAGCCGAGCCGGGCCACGAGATCGCTGACCGGCACGCCGGCGAACGCGCACTGGTAGTCCTCGGGATGGTCGAAGACGTTCATCAGGGCGATCAGCCCGCCGTGGCTCCAGCCGATGAGGCCGACGCGGCCGGGATCGACGTAGTCGTAGTTCTCGACCATGTAATCCCGCGCCGCGTGGACGTCCTCGTTCTCGAGCCCGCCGTAGTCGATGAGCCGGTAGAAGCCGGCCCCGTAGCCGGTGCTGCCGCGGTACTCAGGGGCGATGACGACGTAGCCCTGGGCCATGAGCTCCCGGATGATGTGGGCGTGGTAGGTCGTGAAGTCGGCGTGGACCCCGCCGTGGGGCAGCACGAGGAGCGGATACTTGCGTCCGGGGTCGAGCCCCTTGGGTGTGAAGATGTACGACCAGAACTTGACCGGGTTCCGGGCGCCCATGGCCGTCGGATTCTTGACCTTGGCCGGCGGCGGGCCGACGCCGTAGACCTTGTCGATCGTGGCCACGTCGCCGACCTTGTCGTACCAGAGGACGTCGTCGAGGGCCTTCTGCAAAACGTCGAGCCTCTGATCGAGGGCCTCGAAACGCTGCTCGATGATGCTCGCCGGATCGCCCTTCTCGGCCTGTCCGGAGGCCCGGCTCAGGATCCCGGCCAGGGCCAGGACGGCGATCAGGGCGAGCGCGAGAAGGAGCGGCCTTTGTCGAAAAAAGGTCATGGAGTCCTCCTTGCGGCGGTCTGAAGCTGACGGCCGGATTATAAGAAAAATCGGAGGATGAGGGAAGAAAGGTCTTAGCGGACGGCGGCGGCTGGACGAGCCGTCGAGGCCGAGCTTCCGGGCGACAGGCGAACCCTGATCCTGGCCACGTCCAAGTTCTTGATGAAGGCTGGGATGTTCACGTAGAACTTGTGAAAGCCGAACCCGCCGTCCTTGAGCTCGGCGATGGCCTCGTCCTTCGTCCAGCCCTGATAGAGGATCCTGTAGACGGCCGAGACGGCCCCGGTCCGGTCCGATCCGTGCTGGCAATGCATGAGGACCGGCTTGGCGCTCTTCTCGATCGCCCTGAGGACGCTCAGGATCTGGTCTTCCGTGAATGAGGCGGCCGAGAGCGGGATCTCGACCAGCTCGAGCCCGAGGCCTTCGACGAGCTTGGCGTCGGAATGCTCGCTTCTGAGGTTGATGACGGTCCGGATCCCCTTCGCCCGGGCCTCCTCGAACCCCTTCCGGCCGGGCTGGCGGGATCGGTAGAGGCCCTCGTCCACCTGGTACCAGTTCTCGAGGACGGCCGAGGCGACGGGTTTGGCCCACTTCTCGGGCCGGGCGCTCGTGCCGCAGGCCGCCACGCCGGCGAAGACGAGCCAGACCGCCAGGACGGCGGCGATCCTGCGGGCACCCTGCCCGGAATATCGTTCTCTCATATCTCTCTATTATACTCCCTTGTCTTCCTTCCAGGCCATTGGCTACAATGGCGTCATGAGCGAACGGACCATCCCCCAGACCCGCTTCTTTCACGTCCTCCCCGAGGGCCAGCTCGAGCGGCCCGCCTCCCGGGCGGAAGCCCTGGCCCTCGTCGGGAGCGGCGGCTTCGTCTGGTTCGACTTCATCGATCCGACCCGGGAGGAGCTCGAATCGCTGAGCCGGCCGTTGGGCCTTCACGCCCTCTCCATCGAGGATTGCCTGGACGAGGAGCAGGTGCCCAAGATGGAGGATTTCCCCACCCACGACTTCATCCTTTTCAACTGGTACCGCTTCGCCGAGCGGACCCTCGCCATCGACGAGATCGATTTCTTCCTCGGCCGGGACTTCCTCGTCTCGGTCAGCCACGCGGCGAGCTTTCCCGCCGGGAGCCCCCGGGCCCGCCTCGACGAGGCCATCGAACGGGACCTGGTCAACGTCCGGAAGGGGCCCGACTTCCTCCTGCACGTGTTCATGGACTACATCGTCGACGAGAAGTTCAAGGCCATCGAATCCCTCCAGGAGGAGCTGGACACGGCCGAGGAGACCGTCATCGAGGCCCCGGGCGCGTTCAAGCCGGAGGCGCTCCTCCACCTGCGCCGGAACCTGCTCGTCCTGCGCAAGAGCCTGCTCCATGAGCGGGAGGTTCTCGTCCGCATCTGCCGCCGCGATTCGCCCTTCGTCTCCGAGGGCGCCATCTACCATTTCCGCGACATCTCCGATCACCTGGCCAAGTTCTTCGAGGCCATCGAGATCTACCGGGAGATGATCACCAGCCTGATGGAGATCTACCTCTCGGTCCTCAACAACCGGATGACCGTCGTCGCCAACCGCACCAACCGGATCGTCCGCCGCCTGACCCTCATCAACACGATCTTCATGCCTTTGACCCTGCTGGCCGGGATCGGCGGGATGTCGGAGTGGAGCATGATGACCGACCCCGCGAACTGGCGGATCGCCTACCCGGCCTTCATCTTCCTGATGCTGCTCATCGGGATCGCGAACTACGTCCTGCTCAAAAGGCTCGAGGCCCGCGACCGGGCCAGCGCGGAAAAGGACCTCGCGGAGCTGGACAGGCCGCCGGAGACGACGCGTCGCGAAGAGGGCGAGCGGGAGCGGGACCTCACGAGGCCTTGACGGCCAGGCACTCGACGAGCTGGCGCCCGGCCGTGTAGCTCGTGACCGAGCGGACCAGGATCCGGTAGCCGCCGGCCGCGGCGTCGCCCCCCCGCGTGACGAGGGCCGCGAGATCGGAGACCTTCTCCAGGGCCTCGACGAGTTCCCGGTCCTGGGCCAGGACGACCGGCGCCTTCCCCTCGCTTAGGACGACCGAGAACGGCACGAGCTCGGAGGGCCCCCCCGCCTTCCACGTCTCGGCCTCCACAGCCTGAGCCACGGCGGCCTGCTTCGTCTCGAGTTTGATCATCCGGGCCCGGACGTCCGGCACGGCGGCGTCGAGCGCGATCCCGACCCAATCCAGGAGCTTGTGACGGACCGTGTTCAGGTCCGGCGCGTTGACGATGTCCTCGATGCCCCCCGTGGCCTGAATGGCCTTGGCCAGCCCGGAGACCTCCTTGAGGTAGGTGTTCCGCCGCGTCTCCGGGATGAGGTACATGATGACCAGGTGGACCTTCTTCCCGTCCGGCGCGCCGTAATCGATGCCGGCCGGCGACCAGCCGACCGCCGAGAGAAGCTCGCCCTCCTTGGGTGTCCTCGCGTGGGGCACGGCCACGCCGTTCCCGAGGGCGCTGTTGGCCTCTTTTTCCCTGGCCTCGACGGCCGCCACGACGTCCAGCCCGGGGCCCACCTCGGGGATGGCCTCGACGAGAACGGCCAGGTATTCCAGGGCCTCGTCCTTGGTCCCTTCGGGGAGCTCGATCAGCCGGCCGCTTTCGAGCGCGGAGAGGAGGCTCTTCATGGTCAAACGGCTCCGTACTTTTTATAGAACCATGTCTTGACGGTGTGGGTCAAGGCAGCGTAGGCCAGCAGGAAGGCGGCGATCCAGGCGAAGTAGACGGCCGGCAGCGGGACGAAGCCCAAAGCAGGGGCCAAGGGCGAGTAGGGCAGGACGACGGCGGCGGCCATGACCGTGAGCGTCGTCAGGCTCATGGCCCGGCTGGCGCGGCTCTGGATGAAGGGGATCTTGTTGGTCCGGATGATGTGGACGATCAGGGTCTGGGTGAGGAGCGACTCCACGAACCAGCCGGTGTGGAAGAGGTTCTGGTAATAGATCTTGTCGGCCGGCGAGGTCCCGGCCGCGCTGAAGAGGCGGCAGTGGAAGAAGAACATCATCAGGCCGAAGGTCGCGTAGTCGAAGATCGAGCTGATGGGGCCGATGACGATCATGAACCTCTTGATGCCTTCGATGTTCCAGCGCCGCGGCTTGGCGGAGTACTCCTCGTCCACGCGGTCCGAGGGGATGCCCGTCTGCGAGAGGTCGTAGAGGAAGTTGTTGACCAGGATCTGGAGCGGGGCCATGGGCAGGAAGGGGAGGATGTAGCTGCCGCCGACGACGCTGAACATGTTGCCGAAATTGGAGCTGGCCCCCATCTTGATGTACTTGATGATGTTGCCGAAGGTCTTGCGGCCCTCGAGAAGGCCGTCCTTGAGGACCGTCAGGCTCTTCCGGAGGAGGATGATGTCGGCCGACTCCTTGGCCACGTCGACGGCGGTGTCCACGGAGATGCCGACGTCGGCGGCCCTCATGGCCGGCGCGTCGTTGATGCCGTCGCCGAGGAAGCCGACGACCCGGCCGTTCCGGCGCAGGGCCCGGATGATGTCCTCCTTCTGCGACGGCGTCAGCCGGGCGAAGACGTTGGCCCCGGCCGCGGCCTCGGCGAAGGCCTTCTCGTCGAGAGGCCGGAGCTCGGGTCCGGTGATGACGCGGCGGACGGCGAAACGGACATCGCGGCAGACCTTCTGGGTCACGAGCTCGTTGTCGCCGGTCAGGATCTTGACCTCGACCCCGGCGCGGACGAGCGCCCGCAGCGCCTCGGCGGCCGTGTTCTTCGGCGGATCGAAAAAGGCGACGTAGCCGAGCAGGATGAGGTCGCTTTCGTCGGCGGCGGCGAAGACCTCCTTGTCGCCCGGAAACTCCTTGTAGGCGATGGCCAGGACGCGGTAGCCGTCGCGGCTCAGCGACCCGTATTCCTCCATGACGTCGCTCTTGACGACGTCGATGAGGGGGTAGACCTCCTCGTCGACCTGGTAGCGGCTGCAGGCCTCGAACACCTGCTCCACGGCCCCCTTGCAGATGAGGACGTGCGTGCCGTGGTAGTCGAGGATGACCGACATCCTCTTGCGGGTGAAGTCGAAGGGGATCTCGTCGACCTTGCGACAGGCCCGCTCGACATCCAGGTCCTCGTGGGCCAGGATGGCCACGTCGAGCAGGTTCCGCAGCCCCGTCTGGTAGTAGCTGTTCATGTAGGCGTAGCGGAGGACGTCCTCGCTCGGGCGATCGGTCACGTCGACGTAGCGTTCGAGGACGACCCGGTCCTGGGTCAGGGTGCCTGTCTTGTCGGTGCAGAGGACATCCATGGCCCCGAAGTTCTGGATGGACTTGAGCCTCTTGACGATGACCTTCCGGCGCGACATGGCCAGGGCGCCCTTGGAGAGGCAGACCGTGATGACCATGGGCAGCATCTCCGGCGTCAGGCCCACGGCCACGGCCAGGCCGAAGAGCAGGGCCTCGGGCCAGCTGCCCTTGGTCAGGCCGACGATGAGGAACGTCACCGCGACCATGACCAGCATGAACCGGACCATCAGTCCGACGAACGCCTTGATGCCCTTGTCGAAGCTCGTCGGCTCTTCCGGGGCCACGAGCCCGGCCGAGATGGAGCCGAGATAGGTGGAGAGGCCCGTGGCCACGACCAGGGCCTTACCCGTGCCGCTGAGGACGTTGCTGCCCTGGAAGCAGGCGTTGGTGAAGGCCAGGACTTCCTCGCCCGGCGCCGCGTTCTGGGGCGCCTTCTCGACCGGCATGGACTCGCCGGTGAGGGCCGATTGGCTGACGTAGAAATCCTTCGCGGCCAGGATCCGCGAGTCGGCGGGGATGATGTCGCCCGCCGCCAGGACCACGATGTCGCCGGGGACGACCTGGGTGATGGGGATTTCGGACTCCTGGCCGGCCCGGCGGACCCGCGTCGTCGTCTGAACGAGCTTCTGGAGCTTCTCGACGGCCAGGCTCGAGCGCCTTTCCTGGACATAGGCCAGGACGACGCTGAGCACGATCATCCCGCCGACCATGACGGCCGCCCGCGCGTCGCCCATGAGCGACGAGACGAGGCAGATGACCAGGAGCTGGATGACGAGCGGGTCCTTGAGCCGGACGAGAAGGTCCTTGACCGCGTGGTGCTTCTTGACGATCGCCAGATGGTTCTCGCCGTAGGCGGCCAGTCGGTCCTCGGCTTCGTCCGCCGTCAGGCCGTCCGAGCGGCTCTCCATCCGCCCGAGCGCTTCATCTTCCGAAACCCTGCAGACCTCAGCCAGCTTGCGCTCGGCGGCCTTGTTTCTCGCGGCTTCCGTCATCCTTCCCTTATCGCGGCGCTATCGGCATGATAGGCGTCCGCCGGCGATAAAGCAAATCCTCCAGGGAACCTTGTGTCCGGCCGTTGCGTCTTCTTTGGTGACGCCCGGCGAGGCCCGCTGGACCTGCATGTCTCCTTTGGAGGTTCGTTGATGAAACGCTTGCGTGCCCTCGCGAGTCCCGCGCTCCTGGCGACCCTGTTGCCTTTCTTCGTCGTCCATTCTCCCGCTTCGGCCCAATCACAGATCGAGCAGCCGCCCGTCCGGCTCGCGGAGGTCCCCAAGGAGCTCCCACCGGTCGACTTCGTCGCCGAGGCGCCGGCGATCGACGGGGCGCTCGATCCCGGTCTGCGCCGTCTGCCTCAGCGGGGGTTCTCCCAGGTCGATCTCTTCGGGCCGGCCGGGACGCCGGTCGGCGCGCACTACCGGCTGGCCTACGGGACCGATTTCCTCTACGTCTACGTCGAGGCCCAGGGCGACGCCCTGACGTTCAACGACCGGGCCTATCAGAACGGCGACGGCTTCCACATGGTCATCGCCCGCCCCCGTCCCGGCGACGCGCCGACGGACGAGTTCTACGTCGCCGCGTGCTCGGCGGTCAACCGGCCCGAGCTCGAATGGACCCGGCGGCTCTTCTGGTACTACAACGTCGGCACGATCTTCGTCCCCATGAGCCCGCAGGCCAGGCTGGCCGCCGCCGCCCACGACGGCCTCATCTCGTTCGAGCTCCTGCTGCCCTGGCAGGACCTTCATCCCCTCCATCCCTGGCTCTCCGAGGGCATCGGCTTCAACATCGGCCTCGTCAAGGCCAGCGGGCAGGGCGCGTTCTATTATCGGGTCCTGCCGGAGAGCCTGGGCCAGGAGAACGAGCCGCGACGGTACATCCGTCTCCGCTTTGCAGAGCCGGCCCTCGACAAGGGAACGCAGACCTTCGTCGAGCTCGAGCGGAACCATCTCGAGCGGGGCGAGGCGCTGAAGGCGCGGGCGGTCACGCTCGCCGCCGGGGATGATACCGAGATCCTGAGAGCGGCCGTCCTCAGCGGCGAAGGGACGAGCCTCGTCCGGGGCGCCGCCCAATATCCGTGCCGGCGCGGGCTCACCTTCCACGAATTCGGCGTCGACCTGGCCGGCCTTCCTCCCGGCGGATACCGGCTCGCCTGGAACTCCCAGCGCGGCTATTCCAGGGGCGACGACTCGGGACGCGCTGCGGGCCTGACCATCATGCCGGCGGCCGTGTCCGAGGCCTATGCCCGGCGTTTGGATAAGGTGAAGCCGAGCCTCTCGACGGGCAGCGCCGTGACCCTTCGATTCCTCCTTGAAGAGGCCGTCGCGTCCCTTCGCGCGGCGAAGCCCTACGAAACGACGGCCAAAGAGCGGCTGGCTCTCCTCCGCGTCGAGGAGGACCTCTCCCAAGCGGAGGCGGGCCGGGACATGTTCGCCGAGAGAACCGGATACATGCGCCGGGCCTACCTCTCGCGGGTGGACGGCACGCTGCAACCCTACGCGGTCAGGGTTCCGGCCGGGTTCGATCGCCGGGCGGCCAAGACATATCCCCTCATCGTCTATCTCCACGGCAGCGCCTCGGACGAGACGAACCTGGCCGGCGTCGATTACCTGAGCCAGGGGGAGGCGATCGAGCTCGCCCCGCGCGGCCGCGGCCCGTCCAACGCCTTCACCCGCGATCACGCCCAGGACGATATCGAAGAAGCGATCGCTGCTGTCATCCAAAGTTATCCCATCGACGAAAAACGGATCGTTCTCGCGGGATTCTCCATGGGCGGCTACGGCGCCTACCGCACGTTCTATGAGCATCCCGAGAGATACAGGGCCCTGGCCGTCTTCTCGGGCCATCCGGACCTCGCCAACCTCTATTTCCCGGGCGAGGGTCATCCGAGCTTCCTCGACGAAAAGACGCTGGCGCGGTTCAAGGGCCTGCCGCTTTTCATCTTCCACGGCAAAGAGGATCGCAATTGCGCCTTTGCCGTGACCGAGGAGCTCGTCGGGAAGCTCGAGAAGGCGGGGGCCAAGGTCGAGTTCGCCACGGAGCCCGGGGCCGGCCACGCCCGGCCCAGCCCGGAAACCCTGCTCCGCTACCACGCGTGGCTCAAGACCGCGATCCGCTAGGTCCTGCGAGCCGCCGCGCGAGCCTTCTCGTGCTGCCGACCTTGATCGCCTTGACGAGGGGGAAGATGTCGGCGGGGATCATCGGCTCGCAGGCCTATTATCTCTTCGTCGTCGGCTTCGGCGAGGAGATCCGGTCGCGAGGATACGCACAGTCCCGCTTGAACGAAGCCTTCGGACGCCCGTGGAAGATCTGGGGCACCTCCTTCGGACCGGGTCTCATCATCGCCAGCGTCCTTTTCGGCGTGGCCCATATCTTCCAGCTCGGCGCGTCCCGGCCGAACGTCCTCGTCGGCCTCGGCGCCATGCTGGGCGGGCTGTTCTACGGCATGGTCAGGGAGCGGGCCGGGACGTTCCTCGGCTCCGCCTTCGTCCACGGCCTCAACGCGGCGGCCTTCGAGATCTACCAGGACATCTTCTAGCGGCATTCGATTCTTGACACCCGTCCGGGGCCGGAATATCCTTCGCCCGGGAGAACAAGGGTGAAGCCGGACCGCTCGGAGCCACGGCTCCGGAACCTGCTCAAAGCGCTCGGGCTCGGGCAGTGAGCGACGTCTTCTTCGTCGACAAAAGCTCTCCCCGCAAGATCCCCGGCGTCGTCTCCGAGCTGGCGAAGGACGCGTTCGCCGGGGCCGAGGTCATGGTCAAGCTGAACATGGGGGAGCGGGGCAACAAGTGGTACGTCAAGCCGGACACGGTCCGGATCGTGACGGACGAGCTCCGCAAGTCGGAAGCGAGTCCCTTCATCTATGACACGGTGATCGTCTACGGCGGCCAGAGGAACACGCACGACAAGTACACGAACCTGGCCGTCGAGCACGGTTTCGACAAGATCGGCTGTCCCGTCGTCATCGGCGACAAGGGCCGGATCGTGCCCATGGACGAAGAGGGGATCGCCTTCCGGTTCGAGGTCGCCGAGCAGGTCCTGCGGACCGGGCACATCGTCTCGATCGTCCACGCCAAGGGCTCGAGCCAGACCGGCTTCGCCGGCACGCTCAAGAACGTGGGCATGGGCGGGGTCTCGAAATCCTGCAAGCTGGCCATGCACGCCGCGGCCATCAAGAAGGCGCTGACGCCATGGGGGAGAGGCCCGCTGACCTTCAACAAGGTCCTGGCCCTCGCGGCGAAGGCGTGCCTCGCAGGCAAGCGGCTGCTCTGCTTCCACGTGCTTCTCGACATCACCACGGAGTGCGATTGCCGGCGCAACGCCCTGCCGATCGTCTGCCCCGATCTCGGCTACCTGCTCTCGACCGATCCGGTGGCCGTCGAGGCGGCGTCCATCGAGATGATCCTCGAGCACGGCGGTCCCGGGGCCTTCAAGCGAGATCCCTGGGAGCAGGTGGAGTTCGCCGAGAAGATCGGGCTCGGCAGCCGCGCCTACGGCCTCGTAAGGATCTGACGGGCCTGTAAAGCCTTCTTATATGAGCGGCCTCGCCTCCAGGGGCGAGCTTTGGCCCGAAAGGTGCTGCAGGCATGGTGAGCGAGTGGACACATCACCCATGAAAAGACGTGCGCTGGCATTCTTCGGCTTCCTCCTCTTCCCCGTTTGGGCCCTGGGACAGCCGCCTCGGGTCATTCCCCTGCCCGAGCTCGAGGAACCCTCCGGCGTCCGAGCGGAGCACGGCCGCGTTTATATCCAGGACAAGAACGACATCGCGGTCTTCTCTTTCGATACCGGACGGTTCATGCGGCGGATCGGCCGACGCGGCCAGGGACCCGGCGAGTACGCCATGCTCGGAGGGTTCACGGTCCTCGAGGATCGCCTCGCCGTCGTCGATATCGCGAAGATGCTCTTCTTTTCGCTCGAAGGGGAGTATCTCGGCCAATTGGACGTCAGGCGAAGGTCCTACTATTACCCGTACCTTCCCGTGGGGAAGCATTTCGTGGGCGTTCCGTTGGAAGTGCGGGACGATGGAACGATCGCGCGGCAGGCGGGCGTCATCTACGACCCGTCGGGGACGCCGGTCCGCCGCTTCGTCGAGGTCCCCGACGTTCTGCCGCCCCCGCCGCCCCCGCCGCCCAAGCCGGGCTCCTCCCGTTCCTCGGGCACGGAGGACGTATTGATGGTCCGGGACTACTTCGACTATGTCGTCTCTGGCGATCGGATCTTCGTTGCCGATTCGACCAAGGGCCTCTCCGTCTCGGTCTTCGATGAATCCGGCGCGCCCCTCTACGAGATCCGGCCGCCGTCAGAACGAGTGAAGGTCTCCGGCGAGTACCGCGACTTCGCTCGGAAGAGCCGGCCCGAACAGTATTGGACCAACCACAAGCCCGTTTTCCCCGAGTATTTTCCCGCGATGGCCGCCTTCAAGATCGATGGCGGCCGCATCTACATCATCACCCCGGCCAAGAGCGGCGGCCGGCACGAGGTCATCGTCACGGATCTCGGGGGCAAGGTCCTCGACCGAGGCTTCCGCTGCCCCGTCCCGATTGATTTCTGGGTGCCGCAGTCCTTTGCCCGCACCTTCGATATCGAAGCCGGGCGGTTCGTGTGGGTCGCCTACAACGACGCGACGGAGATCTACGAGCTGCACATCGACTGACGGGCCCGCTCGTGAGGCCCTTTCGCGCGGCAGCCCCCGGGCCGACCCCTACGCGTGCCGCGGGTAGAACCTGACCTGGAGGTGTTTCACCCCGTTGTTGTTCACGCTCCAAAGATAGCTGACGAAATCTCCGATATTGAAGACCCAGGTGGGCGTCTCGTACGTCCGGCAATAAAGCGTGATCTCCGTGCTGCCGGCCGGGCAGGCGTCCCCGGTCTTGGGCGTGAGCACGCCGGTCAGGTCGTTGCGGCAGAAAGCGGTCGGCTGGCAAAGATCGCACGCCGTGTCCCAGCAGATCATGCCGGACCACATGAACAGGTCGGTGATGTCGACGGCGGTGGATTTGCCCTTGCTCCGGGTGAACGTCTGGCTCGTTCTCGTGAAGACGCCGTCCTGGTAGACGATGCCGAGCCAGACCAGAGGATCGCCGAGCTCGTCCTCGACCATGAGCAGGCTCGAGGTGACCTCCATGCTGGGGTCGCCGGTCGGTTTGGCCAAAGCCCTGGCGTAGACGTCATAGCCATAGGGGTTGGCGGGGAGCTGCAGGACGGCTTCGTCGCCGTCAAAGAGGGCCGTGCAGGGATCGGTCACTTGGAGTTCGGTGATCAGCGTGCCGGTCTTGGTCGTGCCTTTGCGGCCGGACTGCATGACGATCTGGATGTCCGTTCCGTCTTCGGGGACGAAGATGACGTTGCCGAAGATCGGATTCCCCGCTTCGTCGAGCTCGGCTTCCGGACAGGTGAATTCCGCGTTCTTGCCGAGGATGTTCAGGTTGTAGTGCTCGCCGCTCGGGAAGCCGTTGGGATTCGTGTTCCTTCCGGGACCCGTCGCCTGCGTCAGGCCGAAGACCAGGACAAGCGCGGCCAAGAGCATGGCCCCGCGGCCCAGGACGCTCCTCAGAACCGTTTTCTTCATGTTCCCCTCCTCCGATCGGGATGCGCCTCCGTCCTCCCGCGGAACTGGAGGCCTTTTCAGAGTAGTCTCGGGAGGAGAACGCCGCTGTGACGGGCGTCACAGGCCGGGCATCTTGTCGAAGAACGAGGGTTTGAGCAGGATGGCCCCCCGGCCGGGGATCTCGATCTCGCCGTCCCTGCGGAATCTTTCCATGAGCCGGCTGACGGTCTCTCTCGACACGGAGGCGTAATGGGCAATGTCCTGATGGGTCAGTTTCGTCCGAATGATGACCCCTTCCCGGGCCTCGGTTCCGCATTGGCGGCCGATCTGGCCGAGCATCGCCCTGACCCTCTCCTCGGCAGGGGCGGAGGTGAGGATCCTGAGCCTCGACCAGGCCTCCCTCAATCGCGAGCACAGGAGGCCGATGATGGCTCTGAGCACGGCGGGATGCTCGGCGAGGTACTGGTCGAAGTCGCGCTTTGTGATCAGCCCGATCTCGGCGGCCTCCATGGCGATGACGGTGGCCGGCGAGGTCTTGCCGTCGAGGAGGGCCATCTCGCCGAAGAAGTCCCCTTTTTTGTGGATGGCTAGGATGTTCTCCCGGCCGTCGCTGCCGATCTTGACCGCTTTGACGGCGCCCGAAAAGACGATGTACATGTAGCTCGAGGTCTGTTCCTCGAGGAGGATCACCTCGTTCCGCTGGAAGCCCCTCCTCAGGATCCTGCACCTCAGTTCCGAAGACTCCTCGTCCTTGAGGCCGGCGAAGAAGGGTATGCCTCTCAGGACCAGGTCCGTACAGGCGCGGCCGTCGTCGGAAAGCAGCCTGGCCTTGGCCATCCGGGTCACCCATAGATATAGTCGGGGAAAGCGGACGGTCGAAGAAAACGGTTTTGCCGGCCGCGCGGATCGCGATCCGTCGAGCGCCGATCGGGACTAGGATCGCCCCGCCAGGGTGCGCCGGACGACCTCGGCCATCTCGCGCACGGAGTAGGGCTTCATGAGGAACTCCCGGATGCCGAGGGCGCGCGCCTTCTTGGCGTCCACCACTTCGCTGTATCCCGTGCACAGGATGATCGGGACGTCGGGCCTGACCTTGAGAAGCTCCTCGGCGACCTGGATCCCGGTCAGATGGGGCATCGTCTGGTCGGTGATGACGAGGTTGAAGCCCCGCGGCTCGGACCGGAAGCGGTCCAGGGCCTGCCTTCCGTCGGTCATCGCGGTGACCTCGTAGCCGAGCTTCTCCAACATTCTCCGGATGCTGTAGATCTGGGTTTCCTCGTCGTCGATGAGAAGGACGCGTCCCGTGCCACGCGGCAGGTCATCCGGGGGGCCTTCGGCGGGTGATTCGTCGAATTCCCCCCGCGGCAGATAGACCGTGAAGGTCGAGCCCCGGCCCTCCTCGGTTTCCACGGCGATGGCCCCGCCGTAGTCCCGGACGATGCCGTCCACGACCGGCAGGCCCATGCCGGATCCTTCGCCGGGACCCTTGGTCGTGAAGAACGGGTCGAAGAGGCGTTCCCGGGTTGCCGGCCCCATGCCCGTGCCGGTATCGGCGACCGTCATGCGCAGGCAGGGTCCGGGCCTGAGCCCCGGCACCTGGCCGACCAGGCTGTCGTCCGCTTTTACGCCGTCCAGGTTCACGGTAAGAACGCCGCCGCTCTGCCGCATGGCGTAGGCTGCGTTGCTGCTGAGGTTCATGACGATCTGCTGGAGATGTGCCGGGTCGCCGAGGATGGACCCCGTCTCGTCCTGGACGTCGGATCTGATCTCGATCGTGCTGGGGAGGGAGACGCGCAGGAAGTTGACGGCCTCCCGGACCACCGGAGCGGCCCGGAACGGCTTCCGTTCCTTCTCTTTCTGCCGGCTGAAGGCGATGACCTGCTTGACCAGGTCTCGGCCGCGCTCGGCCGCCTTCAGGCCGACCTCGAGATGGCTGCGGACGCCGGGGTCGAGCGTGGGCTCGAGGAGGGCGAGCTCGATGCTGATGAATATGGGATTGAGGATGTTGTTGAAATCGTGGGCGATGCCGCCGGCCAGCGTCCCTAGGGCCTCCATCTTTTGTCCTTGACGCAGCTGGCGCTGGAGGACCATCTCGTAGGTGACGTCTTTTTCCGTGACGAGGCCGCCGATGACCGCCCCGGCCGGGTCCGTGACGGCCGAGAGGGCGACCTCGAGCTCGACCGGGCGGCCGCCGCGGATCGGCCGGGTCAGGCTGCCCTGCCAGGCGCGCCCCTCCCCGAGCGCCTGTCGCATCTGGTCCGCCGTGGACCGCGGGGCGAACGCGTCGAAATAGGACCGCCCCTTGGCCTCGTCCTTGGCCATCTTGTTGACGAAGCCGAAGGCGGCGTTGGCGTAGCGGACGGTCCCGTCGAGGTCGAGCATGACCACGGCGTCCGGAGCCTGCTCGACGGCCGCCCCCAGCCGGAGCATCTCCTGCTCGGCGAGGGCCTGGCGAAGGGCCTCGGCCTTCTTGCGCTCCGTGACGTCGCGGATGTTGCCGTCGCGATACGCGGGCCGGCCGGCCCGGTCCCGGACGACGGAGATATGATTGGACACCCAGCGGTAGCCTCCGGCCGCCTCCTCCTGGCGATATTCGACCTCCGCGTCCCCCGTTTCCTCGCTGCGCGCCACCGCCTCCAGGAAGGCCTGCCGGTCGTCGGGGTGGATCATTTCCAGCGCGGCCTGCCCGTCGAGCCCCATGAAATGATCGGCGGAATAGCCGACGACCTTCGCGCAGGACGGGCTGACGTACTCGAATCGGCCGGCCTGAATGTCGAAGCGATAGACGACATCCCGGGAGTTGTCGAGAACGGAGCGGAAGCGCGCCTCGCTCGCCAGAAGCGCCTCCTCGTCCCTCTTGCGCTTCGTGATGTCCACGCCCAGGACGGTGACCCCGTCCGCCGACGGGAAGGCGGCCATGCTGTACCAGGCCTGGGTGTACTTGCCCTCGATCTCGAACCGCCGGATCTCCCTCTTTTCCATGGCCGCCCGGAGATTCTCTTCGTAGATCGTGCCGAGGTGCTTGGGGAACATGTCCCAGATGACGTTACCGACGAGGTCCTTGGGCTCCTTGCCGATCCGCGCCGTGAACTGCCGGCTGACGTAGCGGAAGCGCCAGTCACTGTCGAGGACGTAAAAGTCGTCCTGGATGCTGGCCAGGATCTCCTTGACCCGCCTGTTGCTTTGTTCGAGCTGCTCTTCCGCCTGCTTGAGGCCGGTGATGTCCAGGCAGATGCCGGACATGCGCAGGGCCTCGCCCTTTTCGCCGTAAACGGTGTTGCCGAGCGCGTTGATCCACCTCACTTCGCCCGAGGGAAGGACGATCCTGTACCTGTTCGAGAGCGCGGTCCGGCTGGAGATGGCCTCGTTGATCCGCTCCTCGGCCGCGACCCGGTCCTCCGGGTGGAGAACGCTCCTCCAGGTCTCGAACGTCGCCTTGTTCTCGAGCGGATCGAGGCCGAAGAGCCGGAAATAGCCGTCGGACCAGTCCAGCTCGCCGCTGGGGATGTCCCAGTCCCAGACCCCCGCACCGGCGGACTCTTGGGCCAGCTTCAGGCGCGCCTCGCTGCGCCGCAAGGCCTCCTCGGCCCAATGGCGCTTTGTGATGTCCCGGGAGACGCCCCGGAAGCCCATCAGCCGGCCGTGTTCATCGAAGAAGGGAACGCCGCTCGTTTCGATATGGATCAGGCGTCCGCCTGGCACGAGGGCCGCGGTTTCGAGTCCGCTGAACGGCTGGGGCGACCTCGCCAGCTCCGCGAACTGACCGGCGGCGCCGGCCTGCTCCTCGGGCGGCATGACGTCGAAGGGAGTCTTGCCGATCATCCCTTCAGGCGTCATCCCCCAGAGCCTCTCCAGCTGCGGGCTGCAGTAGGTGTATCGTCCCTGCGCATCCATTTCCCAGATGAAATCGTTCGTCGTTTCGATCAGAGCCTGGTACTTGCTCCGGCTTTCCCGGAGCTGGCTCTCCAGGTCATGATGAGCGGTCACGTCGAGGAAGATGGTCGCGAACCGGTCCGGGCCCGGCTGGTAGGCCCAGACCTGGTACCACCGGTCCACGGGAGCGGGGAATTGGCCTTCGAAGACGACGGGCTCCCCGGACGGAGCGACGCGGCCGTAGGCCTCGAACCAGAAGGGCTCGAGGCCGGGGAGGACCTCGGTCAGCCTCCGGCCGATGACGTCCGCCTTCCGGAGCCCGGTCAGGCGCTCGAAGGCCGGATTGATGTCGAGAAAGATGTAATCGATCGGCCGGCCCTGCTCGTCGGTGACGACCTCATGCAAGGCGCAGCCCTCCGGCATGTTCTTGAACAGGCTCTGGAACTGGCCCAGGGTCGATTCGGCGGCTTTGGCCTTCGCCTCGTCGCTCATGGTCGCCCTCCCGCGAGTCCCGCGCCGGCTGCCCGCATTCCGCGTTTGCCGGCCATTATATCCCAAACCGAGGAGAGGCTGAAGGATCCGAGGGCCGGTCTAAAAGACGACCTGGACGGGCAGCCAACGATCGGTCGTGCTGCCGTCGCCGAGCTGGAAGGCGAGATTATGGCCCCAGGCCCAGACCGTCCCGTCGTTCCGGACGGCGATCGTGAAATCCAGGCCGCCCGCGACGTCGACGACGAGGGTGATCCCTTGGACCGGCACGGCGACCGGACGATCGGTGTTGGTTCCGTCGCCGAGCTGGCCGAAGAGGTTGCTCCCGCAGGCCGCGAGCGTCCCGTCGTCGATCAGGGCGACGGTGTGGTAGACCCCCGCGTCAACGGCGACCACGCCCGCGAGATCGAGGGCTGCGGTGGGATCCGGCCATATCAGCGGACGGTCCCCGATGCCGAGCTGGCCATCGAGGCCGTCGCCCCAGCACCAGAGGGTCCCGTCGCTCATGACCGCCGCGGAGTGATTGCCGTCGGCCCCGACGCCGATCATCCCCGTGAGCGTCGGGATCTCGATCGGGCTCATCTCCATGTTCGTCGTCCCGTCGCCGAGCTGGCCGGCGGAGTTGTTGCCCCAGGCCCAGACGGTCCCGTCAGCGGCGAGGGCCAGGCCGTGGACCTCTCCGGCCGCGATGGCCACGATCCCCGACAGGCCCAGAACCTGGACCGGCAAAAACTGATCGGTCTGGGTCCCGTCGCCGAGCTGGGCGTAGGCATTGTTGCCCCAGGCCCAGACCGTCCCGTCGCTCGTCAATGCATAGGTGCTGTTGGCGCCGCAAGCGACCGCCGTCACTCCCGAGAGGCCCTGGGTCTCGACGGGCGCGAGCTGCTGGGTCGAAGTGCCGTCGCCGAGCTGGCCGTAGAGGTTCCGGCCCCAGGCCCAAACGGTCCCGTCGCTCTTGAGCGCGACGGTGTGATAATCGCCGGCCGCCACGTCCACGACCCCCGAGATCCCTGAGATGAGTTCCGGCGCTTGGCTCGGCGTCGTCGTCCCGTCGCCGAGCTGCCCTTCGAAGTTGTTGCCCCAGGCCCAGACGGTCCCGTCGGCCTTGGCCAGGACCGAGTGGAGGGCGCCGGCGGCCACGCCGACCCGCTTGTAGTCGCCGGTCGTCACGGCCGAGGTCGCGTATCCGGCCCGGTAGGCCACGGCCTTAAGGGTCAGGGAGCGGTCCACCCGCACGGGGCCCGTATAGATCGTCCCGTGGGATTCGGTCGGGGTCGATCCGTCGGTCGTGAAGCGGATGGCCGCTCCGGCGGTCGTCGTCGTGATGGCTACGTTCTTGGCCGTCGCGTACGTCCCGGGTGGGACGCCGAACTTCGGGTCGGCGACGATGAGGCCGATCTTGTATTCGCCCGAGACGACCGCGGAGGTGGTCCACCCGGTCCTGAAGGCCACGGCCTTGAGGGTCAGCGTCTGGGCGATATGGACCGGGGCCGTATACAGGGTGCCGACCGCGTCGGTCGGCGTCGTGCCGTCGGTCGTATAGCGGATGGAGGCGCCCTCCGTCGCGGTGGTGATGACAATGTCCTGCGCGGAGGCGTAGGTGCCGGGAGGCGGGCTGAGCTCGGGCGCCGCCACATGCAGGCCGATCGTGTAGGCGCCGGACGTCACCGCCGAGGTCCTGATCCCGAAGCCGAAGGCGACGGCGCGAAGGGTCAGGGAATCGGCGATGTGGACCGGGCCGGTGTAGAGCGTGCCAGCGGTCTCCGTGGGGACCGTGCCGTCGGTCGTGTAGCGGATGGACGCCCCGGCCGTTGTCGTCGTGATGGCCACGTCCTGAGCGTCCAGATAGGCCCCGGGCGCCGGGTCGAACGTCGGGGCCGCGGCCAAGGGGCCGATCGCGTACAGGCCCGAGGTCACGATGGACGTCGTGAACCCAGCCCGGTAGGCCGCGGCCCTGAGGGTCAGGGTCGTGGCCACGTGGACAGGCCCCGCGTAGGGGGTGCCGATCGTGGCGGTGGGGGTCGTGCCGTCGGTCGTGTAGCGGATGGACGCCCCGGCGGTCGTCGTCGTGATGGCCACGTCTTGGGCGGCCGGATAGGTCCCGGGCCCGGGATTGAAGATCGGAGCGGCGACGAGGGGCGCGATGGTGTAGGCCGCCGTCGTCACGGGGGAGGTCGTCCAGCCCGCGCGGTAGGCGACGGCCTTGAAGGTCGTCGTCTCGGCGACGTGGACCGGGCCCGTGTAGAGGGTCCCGCTCGTCGAGGTCGGCGTCGAGCCGTCGGTCGTATAGCGGATGGCCGCCTCTTGCGTGGTCGTCGTCATGGCCACGTCGATCGCCGAGGAGTAAGTCCCGGCCTCGGGGCTCAAGACGGGCGCGACGACCGTGTTCTCCTGCGGCTCGGAGCGCTCGGCGCCGCACCCGGCGACGAGCAGCAGGGAAAGGCAGACTCCCAGACAGGAAAGAAACCCAGGTGTCTTCATGCGCTTCCTCTGGGGCCATAATAATACCGTCCTCAGAGGACTGTCAACGTGCCGGGCGAGGGGAGGCGTCCGGATTCGTGGAAGAGGGAAGGAGCGGCGCCCGTCGTCCCAGGGGCGCCGGGCGCCGCTCCTGTGGGGTTCCGGTCGATTCCCGGCGGCTACTTTTCGATCTTCTTGTCGGCGGCGTTCTTCTCCGCACCGGCGTCGGCCTTGCGAAGGTCCTCCGCCTTCTTGGAGCACTCCTCGGTCTTGGCCTTGACCGCCTCGAACTCCTTGGCCAGCTTGGCCTTGACCGTCGCGTCGGTCTCCTTCGAAATGGCGAACTCGAGCTTCTTCATTTGGAGCATGCCCTCTTTAGCGCCGATCTCGAGGGCCATGACCTTCTGCTTCTTCAGCTCGGCCTGGATCTTCTCCTTGACCGCGGCGTCCGTGGCCTCCTCGAGCTTGGCCTTGAGCTTGGCGATGGCGTCGGCATTCTGCTGCTTCATCTGCTCGAGCTTGAGCATCTTGTCCTTGAGGGCCTTGGCCATCTCCTCGTCGGACAGCTGTTGGGTCCCGCCCTTGGCCTCTTGGGCGGCCTGGGCCGGGTCCGACTTGACGATCGTCCGGGACTCGGCGAAGGCCAGGACGAGGACCACGGCCAGAGGGAGGATGAGAAGCGGCTTCCACCGCGCCAATCCTTTTGTCTGCTGCTTGGATAACATGACGATTCTCCTTTTGATTTGGGATGTCCGGAAGCTGCTCGCCAGCTCGAGCAGCTCGCCGCCCACATGCTGCTCGACGATGAGCAGCTGATACCGGGCCAGACCGCCGCCCTGCGCGATGACGGCTCGGTCGGCCAGGTATTCGTGGGTTTCGCGCAGTGATCTCTTGTATGGCCATACAAAAGGATTGAACCATTGAAGGACGGTCAGGAGCTCCGAAAAGACGACGTCGACGGAGTGATACTGCCGGACGTGGGCCAGCTCGTGGGCCAGGACCCGGTCCATGTCCTCCGGCGGGATCTTCGACCGGTTGAGAAAGACGTAGCGGAAGAACGAGAACGACTCGCCGGCGTGGCCGCAGAGGACGACGCGCAGGCCCTGGTGGCGCACGCAACCGCACCGCCCGGCCAGGAGCGCGAGCCGGACGAGACGTGCGGCGAACAGGAGAAGAAGAAGGCCCGCTCCGGCGGCGTAGACGAGAAGCAGGATGTCAGGAAGGTCAGCCCGCCCGAAGGAGGGGCCGGCCTGGGCGGCCTCCACCGTCGAGGCGTGAAGCGCCGCGGCGGAGATGACCGTCTTGAAGAAGGGAGAGGGGACCCGGACGAGAGGCAGGACGAGCGACAGCCCGGCCCCGGCGAGAAGAAAGGCCCGGTTGAGGGCGAAGAACGTCTCCCGCCGCAGGACAAGCCAGTAGGACGCATAAAAGAGGGCCAGGCAGGCCGCGGAACGAAGGAGGTAGACGGACGGATCAGCCATGTTTGTCCGCCTTCTGCTTCTTGATCTCCTCGCGGAGCGCGGTCAGGATCTCCTCGAGCTCGGCCACGGTCAGATTCTTGTCCCGGGCGAAGAAGGAGACGAGCTCCTGGTAAGAGTCGTCGAAGTAGTCCTTGATGAAATGCTTGAGGAAGGCCTGCGTGTAGTCTTCTTTGGCCACGAGCGGACGGTAGAGGTGGGTCTTGCCGAAGGCCTCATGGCCGACGAACCCCTTTTTTTCCAGGATGCGGACGATCGTCGAGACCGTGTTGTAGGCCGGCTTGGGCGAAGGGAGACGCTCGATGATGTCCTTGACGTAGCCTTGGCCCAGGGCCCAAAGGACGTGCATGATCTGCTCTTCGGCGCGGGTGAGTTCTTTCATGGCACTCCTAATATAAAACTAACTTATTAGTTTGTCAACTAATATTTTAGTTGATTCGCCTGTTCCCGTCTGTAAGATCCCTTTGCGCGATGTCAATTTCCTTCTCCTCGGATCGAGCCCCGACCGGCTGGCTTCCCCATGACGGCCCGATCGCCACGTCTTCCACAATGGTCTCAGCAACCGGTATGCCAAGCCGGCACGGATCGGGGGTGGCCTCAGCTCCGGAGGGGGTCGGTGAGATCGGTCACTGGGGCCGGAGGTCGCTCGCCGGCGGCCGGGCGGCCATCTCCTCGAGGCCGGGCTCCGCCCCGGGCTGCCGCGCCCGCGCCGCCCGGAAGAGCGCGACGAGCTGCCAGCGGGTCCGGACCCCGAGCTTCTGATGGATATTGGTGATGTGGTTCTTGACCGTGTGGACCGAGATGAAGAGCTCCTTCTCGATCTGGGCGTTCGTCCGGCCGCGAAGGATGAGCTCGAGGATCTCCGCTTCACGCAGCGTCAGGCCGCGGGTACGGCAGAAGCGCTCGAAGGCCTCGCGGTCTTCCGCGGAGGCCGCCGCCGGGAAATAGGCTGCGGCGAAGGCCCCCTTGAACCAGAGGAACGGGAAGACGTTGATGGCGAGAAGGGCCACGGCGTTGGGGGGGAACTGGAGGGAGTCCGGCCACCAAAAGGTGAGGACGAACACGGCGTAGCACACAAAATAGGATCCGGCGAAAACCCGGATCGCCTTCCGTTCGGCCGCGGCCGGGAACTTCCCGGACCGCAGGAGCAGGCCGCCCAGGACGCCAAGGATGGCCAGCGCCCCGAGAGCGAAGACAACGAGCTGGCCGCGTCGGATCACGACCCAGAGCGCCCCGCCGCGGGGCAGAAAGGCCGAGACGACGTAGCTCACGAAGAGAAGCCCGGCTGCGGCGCCGAACCAGCGGTCGAAGGCGCGCGACAAGCGGCGGCCGGCGAAACCGCGGGAGATGGCGAACAGGGCGTAGACGATCCCGGCCTCGGCCAGCCGGGCCGCGGGTCCCAGGACGGAGGCGAAGACGGTGTACTGGAACATCGCGCAGAAGCCGAGAAGATTGGCGCACGCGTAGGCCGAGGTCAGGTTGATCAAGGCCAGGACGTTGTTGAAGGCGAGGAAATAAGCGAAAGGCCGGAGGAAGGGAAGGCGATAGGCCCGGCTCATCATGACCGTATAGGAGACGGCCGCCGTGCCGACGAGCAGGACGACGAAGTAGTAGGCGATCTTCAAATGCTCCACGGGCAGGATTATAGCCGGGAAGGGGCCGCCAAGACCAGCCCCCGAAGCCCATTTTGGCCCGCATCCTCAGAACAGGACCGAAGTCCTATTGCCAGGCGGACCCTCCGTTCTTATCGTGAGGGCGACGCCGGGGCCCATGAGGGGCGCCGGCGATCCCCGAAAGGAGAATCGATCGATGAAGAAGCTGATCGTTGCCCTGACCGCCGCCCTGCTCCTGATGGTCGTCATGGACCTCGCGGCGGCCCAGGAAGGGCAGGCGCCGCCGCCTGTTCGTCCGACCGTCCTCGGCCTGCCCATGCCCGATTTCGCCCTGCCCGCGATCCAGGGCGGCGTTTACGGCCCCTCGATCCTCAAGGGGAAGAACGTCCTGATCGTCTTCCCCCGCGGCAAGGTGGACGACACCTGGTGCTGGATCTGCCCCTACCAATACTCCGACCTGGCCGAGGCCGAGTCCCGGCTGGGCCTCCGGAAGGCCTACAACCTGGAGATCCTCTTCGTCCTGCCCTACGGAGAGGCCGAAGTCCGTCATTGGGTCGAGCTCTTTCCCAGCCTGATCGCCATCATCGAAGGCCGGAAGAACCCCCCGGACTTCGACAAGCTCGATGCGCGCCGGAAGATGGGGGTCCAGCGGATGCGGCAGTTCTTCCCCAAGACTTTTGATTTCGCCAAGACCCCGGCCCCGACGCCGCTCCCCATCCTCTACGACAAGGACCAGGCCGTGTCCAAGATGCTGGGTCTGTTCACGACGAACTGGGACGAAAGCGCCGTCGATCAGAACATCCCGACCGTCTTCCTCCTGGACACGGCCGGCGAGATCATCTTCAAGTACAGGAGCCAGATCACGTTCGACCGCCCCAACGCCGACTATCTCATCAAGATGCTGGACAAGCTGATCCTGAACAGATAGCCGGAACGGACGGGCTCATTTCGCCTTTTTCCAGGACTCCATCATCTCCCAGCGCCGGACGGCCTCGAGGAACGTGTCGGCGATGAAATCGGCCTTCTTCTGCGTATAGGCCTTGGCCTTGGCCAGGTCTAAATCGAGGTAGCCGACGCCCGCTTCGGGCAGGCGCGAGGTGGCCCAGGCCGGCATCATGGCCACGCCGGCGTCGGTGCCGGCCCGGGAGACGTTGTCCTTGCCGAGCTTCTCCAGCATCTCTTTATCGACGAGCGCCGGGTCAGAGGCGAGGACCAGGGCCGCCTCCTCCATGTCGCCGTGGCCGGACTGCTGGGCCTTGGTCCCGTAGACCTCGTGGACGATGTTGAAGGCCACCGTCCACCAGTCGACGACCATGAAATGGGCCTGGGTCTCGACGTGGAGCCGGGTCATGGCCTTCTTGACTGGATCGGTGTTCCCGCCGTGCCCGTTGATGATGAGGACGTTGCGGAAGCCCGTCCGGACAAGGTCCTTGAGGATGTCGTAGATGTACTCCTCGAAGACCTCCGGCCGGACCATGATCGAACCGGGGAACTGGGAGATGCTCGCACCGGTCACGCCGTGGTTGACGGCCGGGGCGACGAGGGCGTTGCACTTCTCCCAGATGAGGCCGGCCAGGTTGAGAGGGATGACGTTGTCCGTGCCGATGGGGCAGACGCCGTGCGATTCGACCGTGCCGATGGGCAGGATGACACGGTCGGTGACCGACGGCACGATCTGGGCCAGGCGCATCCAGGCGAAATCCTGCATGTTGTGGGACTTCAGGTCCTTGACGCTCTTTTGAGCGAACGTCGGCAGGGCCAGGGCCAGGCACAGGCCCATCGCCAGAAGACGCGGGCGGGCTTCTTTTCTACGCATGTCGGACCTCCTTGGGGATTACGGGATCTCTCCCGTCGGGACGCCGGAAAGATAGTTCCGGCCTCGGGCCCGTGTCAAGGCCGCGCCATTTGACAGCCTGGAGCGCGGGTCCTATATTGAATGCCGGGGATCCCAAGAATAAGACGAGGGACCTTTCTTCTCTTTTTCAGGGGGTCAGACATGAAGATCACTCTCAGCGTCATCAAGGCGGACATCGGCGGCTTCGTCGGGCACTCGGCCATCCATCCCGCCCTCGAGGAGTCAGCCCGGACAAGCCTCGAGCCGGCCAAGACGGCCGGCAAGATCATCGACTATCACGTGACCTCATGCGGCGACGATCTCCAGCTGATCATGACCCACGCGAACGGCGTGGACTCGGAAGCCATCCATCGCCTGGCCTGGGACACGTTCACGACCGGGACGGGCGTGGCCAAGAAGCTCAAGCTCTACGGGGCCGGCCAGGACCTCCTCGCCGACGCGTTCTCGGGCAACGTCAAGGGCCAGGGGCCGGGCGTCGCGGAGATGGAGTTCGAGGAGAGGACCTCGGAGCCCGTCCTTATCTTCATGGCCGACAAGACCTCGGCGGGCGCCTGGAACCTGCCCCTCTTCAAGATGTTCGTCGACCCGTTCAACACGGCCGGCCTGATCATCGCCCCCGCCCTCCACGCCGGCTTCCGCTTCGAGGTCCACGACATCCGCCACCACAGCAAGATCTTCTTCGACACGCCCGAGGAAACGTACGACCTCCTGATGTTCATCGGGACGCCGAGCCGGTTCACGGTCAAGCACGTCTTCTCCCGCCACGACGGGACGATCGCCGCCGCGTCGTCGACCGAGCGGCTGTCCCTCATCGCCGGCAAGTATGTGGGCAAGGACGACCCGGTCATGGTCGTCCGGTCCCAGCACACGTTCCCGGCCGTGGGCGAGGTCCTGGAGCCGTTCCGCTACCCGTGGATCATCGAAGGCTGGATGCGGGGCTCGCACTACGGGCCGCTCATGGCCGTCTCCCAGAAGCAGGCGACACCGTCCCGCTTCGACGGCCCGCCGCGGGTCATCTGCCTCGGCTTCCAGGTCTCGGACGGGAAGCTCGTCGGGCCGCGCGACATGTTCGACGACCCGGCCTGGGACGAGGCGCGCCGGGAGGCCAATCTCCTGGCCGACCATCTGCGGCGGCACGGGCCGTTCGAGCCGCACCGCCTGCCGCTCGACGAGATGGAGTACACGACCCTGCCCCAGATCGCGGAGAAGCTCAAGGGACGCTGGCAGCCGCTCTGATCCCCGCGGGATCCCAGAGCGGATCCTGAGCGGCCGGGGATCGCTAGACATGCTACGGGCCGTAGTATATCATTGACGCATGGGCATACTAAACCTATCGGGAAAACGAAGATTTGGCGCCCTATCAGGGGAGCTCGAGACGGCGATCATGGAGATCCTCTGGACGGAAGGGCCCATGAGCGGACGCGACCTGCACATCTTGATCAGCCGGCAGAAGGAGATCGCGTACACGACGGCACGGACCGTCCTCGACCGTCTTTCCGAGAAGGGCTTCCTCAAGAAGGATCGGGCCTCCAGCGTGATCACTTTTTCTCCCAGGATCTCGCGCGAGGACTTCCAGAGCGCCGTGGCCGACGACCTCGCGCAAAGGGTCTTCGACGCCTCTCCCGATCTGGCCGTCTCGGCCTTCGCCGGCCTTTTCTCGAGGATGACAAGGGAAGAGCTGGACAAGCTCGAAGCGCTCATCAGAGAGAAGAAGAATGAGCCCCTCAAATAGGGCCAAGACAAGGCTCGGCCTTCGCGATGTTCTTCGACCACGACGAGGTTTGTGCCCTGGACTCAAGTCACAGATAGACGTCAGCGACGGGAGGTGGCCGTGAATTTCATCAAAGGACTGTCCCTTGTCTTGCTGCTGTTTCCGGCGCTCGCCCGGGCCCAGGACAAC
>Ga0153915_10000865_pt1 | contig 27990 bp, 28 predicted proteins | sample Opewatmetagenome_2_FD_107003 | JGI IMG/M metagenome (GOLD analysis project Ga0153915, IMG submission 107003) | Freshwater wetland microbial communities from Ohio, USA - Open water 3 Core 3 Depth 3 metaG | ecosystem: Environmental > Aquatic > Freshwater > Wetlands | place: USA: Ohio, Lake Erie...
CGTGAGCACGGCCAATGCGCCCGGGGGGTGGACCAGGGAACGTTCCAGCGCCAGGGAGAGGGCAGGCTGCCTCCAGTCTGAGCCGGTTTCCACGGAGAGGACCCGTGCAGGCAGGAACTGCATCCAGTGACCCAGGTGCACCACCATCCCCTCGCGGATCGGTACCGGCCACCAGGGGACCAGCGTGGCCACTGTCCTGAATTCCCGGGAGAGCAGGATCCCGGGATCGGCTGTCAGCACGTCTCCCCGCTCGATCTCCCCTGCCTCGACCCCTTTCAGGGCCATCCCTACCCGGTCACGGGGGGAGGCCTCCTCCGCACTGTCATCGTGCTTCTGGATCGAGCGGACCTGGACCTCCTTCCCCGCGGGAAGGAGGCGCAGGCTCTCGTGGCGGTGGACCGATCCCGCGGCAACGCAGCCCAGCACCACCGTCCCGATCCCCTTCACCGGGAAGACGTGGTCGACGGGCAGGCTCCCGGGTGCACTGGATCCCGGGAGGGTTCCCCTCCGGGCGGCCTCCGAGAGGAGGAATTCCCGGAGGGCGATGGGGTGATCCTCGACGGTTCGGTAGCGGGAGAGAACGCAGCCCCGCAGGAGAGGCTGGAGCTGTTCCGCGATCAGGGGGTTTCGCAGTACCAGGTCCCCTTCGGCGATCCCGGCGCACTGGAGCATGACCGCGCATTCCCCGAACGAGGGGGTGATCCCGTCCACCACCACCAGCGCACGGTCCGCGAGAGAGACGGCGTGGAAGAGGGAGGAGAGCCGCTCGGGGTACCGGGCCGGCTCGATGAAGGTGACCGTATCGATGCCCCGTTTCAGGTTGGTGAAGGTGAGGTCCGACTCGGTTCCCTTCTTGCCCAGGACCTTCGCGTAGCCGGGCGCGCCGATGACCGCAACCGTCAGGTTTGCCACGGCCTTTCAGGTGGGGCGTGAACCCCCATAGCGGTTGCGGTGGCCGGCCCCCGCGGGTTTATGGGTTGGGCCGCCCGGATATTCCCCATGGATGCGGGATCCGCCCCCCGGGTCTCCATCGCCCGCTGCGGGAGTTACGACCGTGATCAGGTCCGGGCGGCGGTGGCCTCCTGCCTTGCGCCCCTCGGGGGGATCAGCGTGTTCGTGCAGCCGGGCACCCGCGTGCTGGTGAAGCCCAACCTCCTCTCCTCACGGCAACCCGAGGATGCGGTGACCACCCACCCGGCGCTGGTCCGGGCGGTCGTGGAGCAGGTGCAGGCGGCCGGGGCCACGGCCGTGGTGGGGGATTCTCCCGGTGGGAGGAACACCCGTTCCTCGTATGCTGCGCTGCTGAAGAGGACCGGGATGCAGGAGGTGATCGACGGGACGGGGTGCGAGGTTGCCTATTTCGACGACGCATACGACGAGGTCCCTGCCCCGGCGGGCGCTACCTTCCGGAGGTTCCGCATCGCCCGGGCGGTGCGGGAAGCGGACACTGTCATCTGCATCTCCCGCATGAAGACCCACCAGCTGGCCCTCCTCCCGGGGGCCGTGAAGGTGCTGTATGGCTATATCCCCGGCGTTGCCAAGGCCGAGTACCACCTCCACACCCGCACCGATGCAGATACCTTCGCGGACCTGCTGCTGGACCTCTGCACCTCGTTTCCCCCGGCGCTCTCGGTGATGGACGCGGTCGTGGGAATGGAGGGGCACGGCCCGTCCCACGGCAGACCGCGCGAGGTCGGCCTGGTGCTGGCGTCCCCGAGCCCCTTCGCACTGGACATGGCGGCCGCCAGGATCATGGGCTTTGCACCGGAGGAGGTCCCCACCATCCGGCGGGCTGTGGCCCGTGGCATCGGGCCTGCCGGCCTGGCCGCGATCTCCTTTCCGGGCGAGCCAGCGGATGCGGTGCGGGTACCACCCTTCCGCCACCCCGGGCCCATCGTCATGGGCCGGGTGCCTGCCCCCCTCGTGCACCTGGCCGGCCGGCTGCTGGCCTCCCGCCCTGAGATCCGATCCGCGGTGTGCCGGCGGTGCGGGAAGTGCGCCGAGTCGTGCCCGCCGGGGGCTATCACCTTCGTGAAGGGCCGGGTCCCCCGGATCCACCACCACCGGTGCATCCGCTGCTTCTGCTGCCTGGAGCTCTGCCCCGAGGAGGCGGTGGAGGTGACGTACCCGTGGATCCGGAGGGTTCTGTTCCCGTGACGAAGAATGGGGAGGAGAAGGGCCCGACCCTCCGGACCCGCTTCATGGCCTTCGCCGATCTTGCCCGCATCCATTTTCTGCCGGTCTGGCCCCTCGTCTTCTGCTCCGGACTGGCCCTCGCCGCAGAGACCTACGGCGGGTTCTCCTGGACCCTGGCGGGGAAAGCGGTGGCCATGGCTGCCTGCGGGTTTACAGCCGGCCTGGTTCTCAACGACTATATCGACCGCAACCTGGACAGGAAGGACGTGAGCCCCACCTTCAGCCGGTACTGGCGGCCCTTCGGGACCCGGCCCATCCCCTCGGGGACGGTGCAGCCACGGGAAGCCCTGGCGCTCTTCCTGGTGCTCGCAGGTATCGCGGTGGTCATCGCCCTCACCTTTCCCTGGCCCCGGCCGGCCTGGCTCATCGGCATGGGCCTGTACAGCTATGCGGTCGAGGCCTTCTACCAGGTGGCGAAGCGGCACCAGCGGTTCCCCGTGGCCCAGCTCCTGGGCCGGACTGACTTTGCCCTCTTTCCCGTGGCTGGCTACCTCTGCCTGGGAATCCCTGACGGGACAGCCCTCCGGTTCTTTCTCGCCTTCTACCCCTGGACGCTGGTCCACCTGGGAGTGAACGATCTTGCGGATCTGGAGAACGACCGGGCACGGGGCCTCGCCACGATCCCTGTCCTGTACGGAACACGGGGCGCCGCCGCCTGGATTGGGGGGTGGGCCGCCCTCCACCTGGCAGCAGGGGCCTTCTTCTACCCTGCCCTCGGGATCGTCCCGCTGGCTGCATGGGGTGCGGCTTCCGTGCTGCTCGTTACCGTCGCTGGGAAGACCCTCGCGGACCCGACGCCGCGGAGGGGCCTAGCAATGCTGCCGCTCCTGCACCTCTCGCTCCTGATCTCATCCCTCGGGATCCTGGCAGGGGCTGCGCTCTGAGAGAGAACTTCCCTTCCGGAGGGATTATCCCTGCCGGGCGTGGATCCTCCCGCATGCCGGTATCACCGGGGATGACCCGCGACGTGATCGAGGCCCAGCTCGCGACCATCGAGCAGGCATGGGGGATCCGGATTGCGAACCGCGCCCAGCTGCGGGACTGGATCGCAGAAGCTCTCACGGACCCGGCTGAGATCCTCTCCTTCACCACCTCCCTGAACACCTGGGTAGCCCTGAACCAGCCGGGGGGGAATGTGCAGGTCTCCCGGTCCCTCTTCGAGAAGATTCTCGTGGCCATCCGCTCACGGCACCGTCAGGAACGGTGAGGGAGAACCGGATCCGGCGGTGGGGATGATCAGATCCAGGCTCCGCCACGCCGGTCCGACCGGGGCGTGGGGATACGGAAGAGGCGGATGGCCAGCATCGGGGCCAGGATGTTCACGAGGATGAAGACCACGATCAGCACCGAGTACAGGGCCGGAGTGAGGACCCCGTAATCGACCCCGATGGAGAGCATGAGGAGGCCGTACTCGGACATGGGCAGGAGGAAGGCGGTGATCTTCGCCGACTCCACGAAGGAGTATCCCAGCAGCTTGACCGGGACCAGGTAGGCCAGGAACCGGATGCCCGTGAGGGCTGCGAAGAGGAGGAGCAGGAGCCGGGCGTTCTCGGCGATGGCGACGAGAGAGACCGAGAGCCCCAGCGAGGCAAAGAAGATGGGGATGAAGAAGGCCTCGCCCAGGTCGCTGATCTTCTCGGCGATCACCCTGGACTGCTCGGTCCGGCTGATGAGCACCCCGATGAGCATGATCCCGAGAAAACTCGTCATCCCCACCGCCTCGGTGACGGCTCCCGCAAGGAATGCGAGGACCAGGGTGAGGGCCACGAGTGCCTCCTCCAGCCGGAAGATCCTCACCGAGTTGAAGAGCCAGCGGATGAAATGGGAGCCGTATCGGCTCATGACGACGAAAGTTCCCACGATCATCAGCACCAGCTTCAGGATCGGTTCCACGGAGACCTCCTGGTACTGGATCACGTTGATCACCGACGAGATCAGCAGGAGCTCGATGATCCCGTTGATGATCTGCAGGCCGATGACCGCCTGACCCTCCCTCGTCGAGATACTGTCCATGGCAATCAGCGTCCGGGCCGAGATGGCAGTGGAAGAGCCGAAGATGGCCGCCCAGACGACGAGCGCCTGGGAGAGGGAGAGGGAGAAGACCGATGAGAAGGTGACGAGGAGGGCGTAGATGATCACGGCAGAGACCGCCTGGGCAATGACGAGCTTCTCAATATCCTTCTCGATGCTGGAGAGGTCGATGACCATCATCGTGAGGAGGATGAGGAGCATGATCCCCAGCTGCGCCACCAGCTGGATCGTGGCAGAACCGGCGAGCGAGGTGATGAGGACCCCCATCAGGATGCCGGCGATGAGCTCGCCGGCCAGGGAGGGCTGCCTGAGGCGCTGGAAGATGGAGCCCCCGATCTTCGCTGCCAGGAGCAGGATAGCGATCTCCCAGAGGCCAAAGTTCACCGGCTCTCGTCCTCCCGCATATGCCGTAATTTTTCGAGGGAGGGGAGATATGGGTTTCTGTGGGCACCGGACGTGGGGAATGGCGTTGATATATACGGGGAGCGGCTGCCATCAGATACACGTGGATGAACGACCACGACTGATGAGCAATAACCGGGAAGGAGGCTATCCTCATCGCGGGGGCGGGGCCGGGAGGGGGCTTCGGCCCCCTCCCGGCAATATCTCCCAAACGGGGGAGCAGGATGCGTCGCAGGTACATGCTCCCATTCATTTTCCCGAAGAGCGGCCCGTTCCTCCCCCGAATCTTTAAGTATCCTCCCGCTCATTTCTCCATCATACCTGCATCCCGTGCGTGAGGTGCGGGATGCCCAGGAGATGAGAGAAAATGCCCCCGAAGAAGCGAGCCAGTGCCAGTGCCAGTGCCAGTGCCAGTGCCAGTGCCAGCGCCCGGAAGGCCAGCGGAAAGAAGGTGACCACCAGAAAAGCCCCTGCACGGAAGGCTGCGGCGGGGAAGACTGCCGTGAAGAAGGTGGCCGCACAGAAGACGGCTGCAAAAAAATCCGGAAAGGCTGCCCAGCGGTACCGGTGCCTCCACTGCAACTATATCTATTCCCCCCAGATCGGGGAGCCCCAGAACGGCATTCCGGAGGGTACGGCCTTCGAGGATCTCCCGGAAACCTATGTCTGCCCGGTCTGCGGCTGGGTGGGGAAGGGGAAGATCGGGAAGTGGGGCTTTGAGGTGTGGATCCCCACCCGATACGTCTGCAAGATCTGCGGCTACATCTATGACCAGGAGCGGGGGGAGCCCCAGCACGGGATCAAAAAGGGGACACCCTTCGAGAAGCTCCCTTCCAGTTACATCTGCCCGGTCTGCGGGCTCGACCCCAAGATCTCCCGGGAGTTCGGCAAGGTGGGGAAGGCACAGTTCGACCCCTTGATGATGTGACGGGGACAGGAACCACCCGCATCCGCAGCGGGATTCCCATCCCCCCGATCCCATACCCAGGGACAGGGATCCCTATTGGGGAACTGCAAAACAAATGATAATACCTTAAGACAACTTTATTTTAGTCATATCCATGGATCTCCCGGGCGGACCCACCAGGGACGAGGTGCTGGCCATCGACCTCTTCAAGCTGGAGCTCCGCAGGAGTGACCGGTTCCTGGACGTGGGATGCGGTACCGGCCGGGTGTCGGTTGAGGCGGCGGGGCAGGTGAAGAAGGTGTATGCCGTGGACCGCAGGGCGGAGGCCATCACCCATGCGAGAAGCCGTGCCGCAGCGGCAAGAACCGGGAACATCGAGTTCTTCCACAGCGATGCCCTCTCCTTCCTCCAGGACCAGGACGACGGGTTTGACTGCGCGTTTGTGGGGGGAAGCCGGGACCTTCCCGCGGTGCTGGAGCGCCTTGCGGATCTCGTGGAACGCAGGATCGTGGTGAACGCGGTCCTCATCTCCACGCTGCAGGAAGCGGTACTCTCCCTCCAGCGGCTGGGGATCTTCCGGGAGGTGGTGCAGGTCCAGGTGGCCAAATCCTCTCCCCTCGCCGGCGGGTTCCGGTTCTGCGCCGATGATCCCGTCTACGTGATCGTCGGGGGGAGGTGCTGATGCTCGTCGGCCTGGGCCTGGGCCCCGGCGACCCGGAGCTCCTGACCCTCCGGGCGGCCAGGCTCCTCGTGGAGGCGGACCGGGTCTTTGTCCCCGGCGGGATTGCCCGCCGGCTGGTGGAGCCGTACCGAAACCCCGAGGTTCTGGAGTTCCCCATGTCGGGCGGGGAGGCCCGCATCCGCCGCTGCCTGGAGGAGAACGCGGACCGGATCGCCCCCCATGCCCTCCAGGGACTGGCGGTCTTTGCCCTGCTGGGCGACCCCTGCGTGTACTCCACCTTCTCCCGCCTGGCGGAGGTGGTCCGGGAGCGGTGGCCGGCGGTGGAGATAGGCACCGTGCCGGGGGTCTCCTCCCTCACGGCGGCGGCCTCGGTGGCGGGCGTGGACCTCTCCGGGGGGTTCACCGTTACCGACGGCCCGGAACCATCGGACCGGATCCTGCTCAAGGTCCGGAGGCCCCGGGAGACGGCAGCACGGCTCCGGGAGGAGGGGTTCCGGACCTTTATTCTCGTCGAGCGGATGTACCTGGACGGCATGCGGGTGTGCCGGGGGGACGCCCTCCCCGAGGAGAGCGACTACTTCAGCGTGCTGCTTGCGAGGCGGTGAGATGGGGCCGGTGTATATTGTCGGGGCAGGACCGGGCGATCCCGACCTCATCACGGTGCGGGGGAACGCTCTCCTCCGCTCCGCCGACGTGCTGGTGTACACCGGATCCCTCGTGAACCCGGCGCTCGTCACCCGGTCGCCGGCGGCAGTGAAGGTGAACAGCCACGGCATGCGCCTCGCGGACCTGGTGGACCTGATGGAGGAGCATGCCCGGGCCGGGAAAACCGTCGTGCGTCTCCACTCCGGCGACCCCTCCCTCTTCGGGGCCATTGTCGAACAGATCGCCGGGCTCCGCGACCGGGGAATTGATGTCGCCATCGTGCCCGGCGTCTCCTCCATGAACGCGGCGGCGGCAGCCCTCCAGACCCAGCTGACGTTAAAAGACGTGGCCGAGGCGCTGATCGTGGCCCGGCCGGCAGGGAAGACTCTCGAAGCGGACGAGATCCGGGAGCTCTCCCGCCACCGGGCAACGCTCGTCATCTTCCTGGGCACCGAACGGATGGAGGAGGTCCTCTCCCGGGTGGCGTGCCCGCCCTCCACCCCCGCCGCGGTGGTGTACCATGCATCCTGGCCGGATGAGAAAGTGGTCACCGGCACCGTGGCGGACGTGGCAGGGAAGGCGAGGGCGGCCGGGATCACAAGGACCGCCCTCCTCATCATCGGCGGGGTCGTGGATCCCGCCTCGTCGGAACGGCGGAGGTCGGTGCTCTACTCATGACCGATACCGTCGTCTCCGATCGCGATACCGTGGTCATCGCCCTCCCCCACTTTGCGGCGGACGCGGCACGGGTGGCGGAGTTCCTGGGGGCAGATTCCAGGGAATATTCCCGGAGTGTTTTCCGGGAGGTGTTCTCCCACTACCGCCGGATCGTGGCCCTGATGTCGGCCGGGATCGCGGTGCGCCAGATGGCCCCGCTCCTCTCCGACAAATGGTCGGATCCCGCGGTGGTGGTGGTGAGCCCGGACCTCCGGTTCGCCGTCCCGCTGACCGGCGGCCACCACGGGGCCAACGACCTGGCCCGGCAGCTCTCCGGGATGGGCATGGTGCCGGTGATCACAACGGCCACCGAGGCCACCGGCAGGATCTCTGTCGAGGAGGTGGCCCGGGTCACCGGCACCGACGTCGTGAACCGGGACTCCACCAGGTCGGTGAATGTCGCGCTGCTGGAACGGGAGGTGCCGGTCCTCTCGGTGGCGGGCCCTGCTGTCGTGATCGCCTCGCCGGGCGTATCGGTGCTGGTCCGGGAGGGGGAGTACACCGTCGGGGTCGGATGCCGTCGTGGGGTCCGGAAGGGTGAGGTCATCGAGGCCATCACGACCGCATGCGCCGGTGCGGGGGTCCGGCCGGAGCAGGTGCTGGCCTATGCCTCCACCGCAAGGAAAGCCCATGAAAAGGGGCTCATCGATGCCATCGTGGATCTGGGGGGGAGCCTGATCTTCCTCGACGACGCGGCGATCCAGCGGCAGCCGGCCACCTCCCCCTCCCCCGCGGTGCGGCTGGGTCTCCCCGGGGTGGCGGAGCCGTGTGCGCTGGCCATCTCGCGGAGGAAGGAACTCGTCAGGGAGAAGGAGAGCCACGGGAGGGTGACGGTTGCCATCGCCCGGTGAAGGAACGGGGAAGCTGTTCGTGGTGGGGACCGGCCCTGGCCCCCTGGACCAGATGACGGGGAGGGCCCTTGCCGCCATCCGTGCTTCGGAGTACGTGCTGGGCAACCGGACCTACCTGGAGGCCATCCGCCCCCTCCTCGCGGGGAAGCAGGTGCGGGAGTCCTCCATGGGGAAGGAGGTGGAGCGGGCGAAGGAGGCGGTGGAGCTGGCCGCCTCCCACACCGTCGCCCTGGTGAGCGGCGGGGACCCCGGGGTGTACGGGATGGCCGGTATCGTGCTGGAGGTGCTGGAGCGGTCCGGCCTCGCCATCCCGGTGGAGGTGGTGCCGGGGGTCACGGCCGCGACGGCCGCGGCTTCCCTCGCGGGATCGCCGCTCTCGGGGGATTTCGCGGTCATCTCACTCTCTGACCTCCTGACTCCCTGGGAGGTGATCGAAGCCCGGCTCGACGCCGCCTTCGGGATGGGCGTCCCGGTGGTGCTGTACAACCCCCGGTCCCGGGGCAGGCCCGGCCGCTTCAGCCAGGCCATGGCCATCGCCCGGCGGCACCGGCCGGCGGAGACGCCGGTCGCTGTTATCAGGAACGCGTTCCGCGACGGGGAAGAGTGCCTCTTCTCCACGCTCGCGGGCATCGGGAACATGGAGGAGCGGGTGGACATGCACACCACCGTGATTGTCGGGGGAGAGGAGAGCAGGTTCTGGAGGTGCGGAGAGGATGTCAGGGGAATCATCACGCCCCGGGGATACCACCGGAAGTACCTATACTGACCCGGGGGCCGATACGCCCGAAGGGTACCGGATCTCGAAACGGAGCCGGATGCTGGCCCGGGCCGCGGTAGGGGACGGGACGGTGGAGGACCGGATCCGGCAGCGGTGCGCCATCGCGGTGGGGGACTATGCCATGGCAGACCTGCTCCGGTTCCGGCACGGTCCGGTACCCGCTGCCCTCGCAGCCCTGGAACAGGGTGCCCCCATCCTGGCCGACATCCGGATGGTGGCAACCGGTATCCAGAAGAAGGGCCACCGCAGCCGGATCTGCGTGGCACTGGACCACGGGGCGGACCTGGCCAGGGCACGCGGCATCACCCGGACCTCGGCCGGGTTTCTCTCCCTTGCCCCCAGGCTGGACGGGGCCATCGTTGTCATCGGGAACGCCCCGTCCGCCCTGCAGGTGGTCTGCGACCTGGTGAGGAACGGGAGGAGGCCCGCGGTCGTGATCGGGACACCGGTGGGGTTTGTCAACGCCGCCGAGTCGAAAGCGTTCCTCCGGACCCTGGAGATTCCCTCGATCTCCACCGAGGGGACCCGGGGAGGCACCCCGGTAGCGGTGGCGGCGGTGAACGAGATTATCACCCTGTGTACGGAGCAGAGCCATGCGGGACCCGGTCACTGACTTCCCGTACCCGGAGGAGTGGGTCCGGTCCTGCCGGTCGGATGCGGACCGGGCACTGGCGGCCTCCGGCCTCGGTGTCCTCACGTCGTCCGGGAAGGTCCTCCGGCGGGGCTGTACCACCGGCACCACGGCCGCGGCCGCGGCAAAGGCCGCGATCCTCTCCCTCCGGAGCCCTGTCTCCTCGGTGGAGATCCGGGTCCCCTGCGGGCTCATCGTCACTGTCACGGTCCAGGCAAAGGAAGGCTCGGCGATCTGCACCAAGGACGCGGGGGACCACCCGCGGGACGTGACGGCCGGCGTGGAGATCCATGCCCGGGCCATCCGGTCGGCAGGGGGGATCCGGATCGACGCGGGGGAAGGAATCGGCAGGTTCGCGAGGGAGGTGCCGGGGCACAGGAAAGGGGATGCGGCCATCAGCGATCCCGCCATGGGCTGTATCCTGAACGAAGCAAAGAAGGCGGCGCTCATGGCCGGGATCCCGGGGGCTGCAGTTACCCTCTCGGTGCCGGAGGGGAAGGCCCTCGCGGTGCGGACCCTGAATCCCCGGGTGGGCATTGAAGGCGGGATCTCGATCCTGGGAACCACCGGCCTCGTGGAACCCTGGGATGATCACCTGGCAGAATCGGTCCGGGACCGGGTGGTCGTCGCCGACCGGCCGGTCGTCACCACCGGCCGAATTGGCCTCCGCTACGCCCGGATGCTCTACCCGGACCGGGATGTGATCCTGGCCGGTGGACGGATCGGCGAGGCACTGGACGCAGCCCGGGGAGAGGTGACCCTCTTCGGCCTCCCCGGCCTGATCCTGCGGTTCCTGGATCCCTCCATCCTGGAGGGGACCGGATGCGCCACGGTCGCCGAGCTGGAGGAGCGGCCGGAGTTCCCGCCGCTGATGCGGCGGGTGGTGAACCGGTATCAGGCCTCCCATCCCAATGTCACCGTCGTGATCGTGGACCGCCAGGGACGGGTACTGGGGGGACCGCCGTGAAGGTGGTGGGGGTGGGCTGCGGGCCGGGGATGCTCACCGAAGAGGCGATCCTGGCCATCCGGGCAGCCACCGAGATCCACGGGTCCCGGAGGGCCATCGAACTGGCACGGGCCCATATTTCGGAAGGGTGCCGGGTGGCTGAGATCGGGGACTACGGCACCCTCAAGGATCTTCCCGCGGATGCCGTGGTCCTCTCCACCGGTGACCCGATGCTGGCCGGCCTGGGCCGGCAGGGCGGCGAGGTGATCCCGGGGATCTCCTCCCTCCAGGTGGCGGCCGCCCGCCTGGGTATCCCCCTCGCCCGCGTGGTGGTGGTGGATGCCCACGCGAAGGACCGGGCAGAGGCGGTGGACCGGACGGCCGGGGAGATCCGCCGGGGCAGGGTGGTCTTCCTCCTCACCGACCCGGGATTTAACCCGGCCACCCTGGCAGCGGCACTCGGGCATCACCCGGGCCGGATACGCATCACGGTCTGTGACCGGCTGGGGTATCCCGACGAGAAGATTACTACCGGTACCCCGGAGCATCCCCCGCCCCCGGGGAGCTCCCTCTCCTGCATCATGGCCGGGGAGTGGGACTGAATACCAAGTCCTCGGGATACCTGTGACGAACTTCCGGGATCTTGCGGATTCCGAAGGATCCTCATGTCATCCGGGGGGTGGGCACGGGAGGGGGCAATGCCCCCTCCCGAACAGTCGTAGAACACCATTTTAGTAACCGTAAACGTGAGGAAAGAATGGATATTCTTCACAGATTATCCCGCATCCGAATCGATGCGGGAGGGGGGAGACCCCCCTCCCGGCCCCTCCCCCCAAGAGGATAGACGTTGCGTGGGCCCCCTCGATTTCAGATCTGTATTCATATCTTCACCAGCCTCTCCGCCCAACAACGTCAGAACCTCTCCCAGGTGCCCCGCAAGGCGCCTGCGGAATTCAAACGGGTTCGTCGCGTGAGCGGCATCCCCCTCCTCATGCCGGCCTGCGGCGGTGGCAGGGTTCGTGATCAGGTCCCCCTTCCCTCTTTCCACCCGTCTTTATCACCACCGGCGCGCACCTCAGTATCGATGTGCGGGATCGCAGGCCAGCTGGTCCTGGACGGCCGGGAGGCGGATCCGGCGCTGCTCAGGGCCATGGCGGACCGGATCCGGCACCGGGGCCCGGACGGGGAGGGGTTCCACGTCGAGGGCCCTCTCGGGCTCGCCCACCGGAGGCTCGCGATCATTGATCTCTCGGCGGCTGCGGCGCAACCCATGGCCACAGAGGACGGCACCCTCCGGATCGTATACAACGGCGAGATCTACAACTACATCGAGCTTCGTGAGGAACTCACGCGCCTGGGCCACCGGTTCCGGACCGCCAGCGACACCGAGGTGATCCTGCACGCGTACCGGGAGTGGGGGACCGGCTGCCTCTCCCGGCTCCGGGGCATGTGGGCCTTTGCCCTCTGGGATTCCCGCGCTGAACAGCTCTTCTGCGCCCGGGACCGGTTCGGCATCAAGCCGTTCTACTATGCCCTCACCGCAGGATCGTTTCTCTTTGCCTCCGAGATCAAGGCCCTGCGGGTGCACCCCGGCGTGGGTCTGCGCCCTGATGACCGCACGCTTCTCACATTTCTCGCATGGGGCGTTTCGGATCACTCGGAGAGGACCATGGTGGATGACATCTTCCAGATCCCCCCGGCCCACTCACTGGTGGTGAAGAAGGAGGGGATAGAGGGACCGGTCCGGTACTGGGACCTGGCCATCCGTGAGGACAGGGATGGGGGTGGCCGGGATGAGGACCGGGCGGCAGCCCGGGAGTTCCTGGAGGTGCTCCGCGGCGCAGTCCGGATCCACCTGCGCAGCGATGTGCCGGTGGGCACCTGCCTCTCGGGCGGGATCGACTCCTCCACCCTCGCGGTGCTGATCAACGGGCTGGTTCGGGAGGAACACCCGGCATCGGTGGGGGAGCGTCAGAAGACCTTCTCTGCCGGGTTCGCCGACCGCCGCTTCGATGAATCCGCCTACGCGGACCTGGTGGCGGTCCGGACTGGCGTTGATGCCCGCAGGATTGTTCCTGACGCGGAGGATTTCTGGCAGGACCTCCCCCGTCTCCTGGAGGTGCAGGACGAGCCCTTTGCCTCGCTCTCCATCTATGCCCAGTACTGCGTGATGCGCCTCGCCGCCCGTCAGGTGAAGGTGGTGCTGGATGGGCAGGGGGCCGACGAGCAGCTGGCGGGCTACATCGGGTACCAGTGGAGCCACCTGAGGGGACTCCTCGGCACAGGCCACCTCCTCACCGCCCTCAGCGAAGCGGCCGGGATCCTGCGGTACCACGGCGGCTTTGTCCGGGACGGCATCGCCCAGCTTCTGGTACGGCGGCGAAGGCGGGCACTGATCCGGGGGGATCCGGAGGAGATCCTCCGGTACCGGGGTTCCCTCCCCCAGGTCCTGTACCGGGAGATCTTCTCCACCAACCTCCCCGCCCTTCTCCACTGGGAGGACCGCAACGCCATGGCCTTCTCCATCGAGTCCCGGGTCCCCTACCTGGATCACCGGGTAGCGGAGCTCCTGGCGGCCCAGCCCCTGAACCGGCGGATCCGTGGCGGGATCACCAAGTGGATCCTCAGGGCGGCGATCCGGGGGATCGTCCCGGACGAGATCCGGTGCCGGATGGACAAAATGGGCTTTGTCACCCCTGAGGAGGTCTGGATGAGGGAGGCGCTCGCCCCGCGGATCCTGGAGATATTCTCGTCGGCGTCCTTCTCCGCCCGCCCGTACTGGGACGCGGAGGCTGTGAGGGGGGAGTACCGCCGGTACCTGGACGGCAGGGCTTCCTACTCGCAGGAGTTCTGGCGGATCGCCTGCACCGAACTCTGGCTCCGGGCAATGTTTGACCGGCGGATACCGCCATAACTGAGTGATGGGCGCGGGACCATAAGTCCTCAGGCTCCCGGCACGTCAGTGGAGACTATCCTCACCGCGGGAGGGCGACGGGAGGGGCAGAGTCCATTCCCGGTCCCACCGCCGTGTGGATACGCCCTTCTTCCCGGTTCCCTGATTGTTGATCTGGATTGAGCAGTCGGGTCTGGTTCGCTTTCCTGTAACCTTCCCGCTCCGGGCTGCACCTTTATCTGATAGTGCTCCTCTCTTAGCTTCATGCAGCTCGCCATCGGGTCCGCAGGCGGCCATGATGTGGCGATCGACGCCCAGGAGCTGGTCACGGGCAGGACCTGCCTGATCGCCCAGTCAGGGGCCGGGAAGAGCTGGGCGATCGCGGTACTCTGCGAGCGGCTCTGCGCGGCCGGTATCGGGTTCTGTATCGTGGATACCGAGGGGGAGTATTTCTCCCTGAAGGACCGGTACCCCATCCAGTGGGTGGGGACAGACGACAAGTGCGACCAGAATATCCAGAAGCTGGACGTGCGGGAGTTCTTCACCCGGGCGGTGGTGAACGGGACACCGGTCATCTTCGATGTCTCGGAGGTAGAGATGCGGGAGAAGGTCACCACTCTCGCCGAGGCCCTCTACGAGATCGAGTCCCTGCTGAAGATACCCTACCTGCTGATCCTGGAGGAGGCGGACAAGTTCATCCCCCAGTCGAAGGACTCCCTGAAGAAGATCGAGGAGATCTCCCGCCGGGGGCGCAAGCGCGGCCTGGGGCTTCTCGTCGCCACCCAGCGGCCGGCGATCGTCAACAAGAACGTGCTCTCCCAGTGCAACAACCAGATGCTGGGCAAGCTCTCCATCGAGAACGATCTGAGAGCCGTGGACCTCTTCTTCTCCTCCCGGGAGGAGGTGGAGAGCCTGGCCACGCTCGAGCCCGGCGAGTTCTTTGTCATGGGCCGGTTCCTCCGGGAACGGACCCGGATGCGCTTCGGGCGCCGGGAGACCGCCCACAGGGGGGTGACCCCGCCCCTCCAGCCCCATGGCCCCGGGCCCCGGGATGCGGTGGTTCTCGCGGCCGCCCCGGCCACGGCACCTGGCGCCGAGGAGCCCCCGCGGGCACCCCGTGGGCAGCAGGTGACGGGAGCTGTTCCTGCGCATATCACGGTCCAGAGGAGGGGTATCCCGCCCGCGGTGACGGAGGACCGGGCCCTGATCCTGGCCTCCCAGGTCCGGCGGACCCCGCGGCTTCTCAGCCGCACCGAGGAGCGGATGGCCTCCTGCACCCTCGTCCACTGGCCGGTGCTGACCGTCGCTGCCAGATACCTGGGCGGGATCCTGCGGCGGACGCCCCGGGTTCTCACCTTCCAGCTGGAAGGGGTGGGCGCCCACCTCCTGGACCTGCGGAAGGGGTTCCGGGTGCGGCCTGGCTTCTCGGAGGTGATCGGCCTCTCCACCGACGCCATCCGGCTGGTGCAGGCCCTGCCAGCAGATGGTGCCACCGCGGCCGATCTGGGGTCCCTCCTGGAGCGCGACCTCACCACCGTCAGGGAAGCCCTCCGGGATCTGCAGGAACGGAAGGCCGCCACCGATGCGGGGAAGGCGGGTCGTGCCATCGTGTATGTCCCTCTCCTGCAGGTCCACCTTCCCCGCCTTGCCGCACTGCGGGCTGTGCCACCCCTCCCCCTGGGGCCGGTGAGCGGGAGGATCCGGGAGACGGTCATCACCCGGGAACAGGTCAGGAATGCCCTGAAGGCCGTCGAGCCCACCGCGGAGGTGACCGGGATCACCCCTTTCACCTACCCGCTCTGGGAGGCGGTCCTTGCTTCCGGGGGGACCAGGCGGAGCGTGTTCCTGGATGCCGTGACCGGTGAGGTGGTGAAAGGGTTCTCAGTGGCAGGCGATGGGGAAGAGTGAGGTGCGCGGCGACTGCGTCCCCTCCCTGGAAACGGGCCTGAATTGCCCGCAATTTTCGCCCCGGACCCGTAATCTTTTTAAATGGTGATGCGAGATATTCAATTGGAAACAGAACGTGCCCCGGATCCTGAAAAGATGAGGATTCGTCGGTGTGCGGGCTGTCCCCGCAGAATAATGGTACCTTCCCAAAGGTGATACAACCATTATGGAATCAAGCGAAGACGACGACCCTGGGCCTCATAGCTCTTTTCAGCTGGTGAGCCACCGCGCTCTACCGGCGCAATCGATTGTCATCCAGACCGTTCAGGCACACAGTCCCTACGAATCCCGTGACCGCAAGGGCAGGGTCACGCAGGGCAAGGTGGGGGACACGCGGGTGCAGGTGTTCCGGGAGGCTCCCGGGGAGTCCTGCCGGATCCCCTGGCTGGAACGCGGCTGGAAGAGCAAGCGCCTGTCATTGAACTTCATGAACGCGCTGCACTATGGCCAGCGGCTGGAGCAGGCCATCCGGATGAGAAACTGCGTCATCTCTCCGGAGGTGAGGGACCCCGACCTGCTCCGCAAGGTCGTGTAGGCGGACCGCGGACTGCATCTGATCCTTCATACCCAATTTTCTCGAATTGGTATCCCCTACGGGTAAAGGAGTACTGGAAGCCATCGGTAACCTCCCCCAGGGAACCGCAGGATCCCTTCATCCAGCATGATGCGGGGGGTGCTTTCTGGAACAGTAAATTCATGGAGATGTTGCCCGCCTTCACTTCCTGTGCATTGGGGAATGATACGGGCGAAAAAAAGTGGGGACGGGGGATTACCAGGTGTTCCACAGGGGCGTTCCCCGGTCGACCGCGTTCATGACCTCCTCATGGATGAGGTTATCCATCATGAGGGAGCCATGGTTGGTCTTGAGGAGACCTCCCGAACCCTCGATGGAGCCCACCTGGACCGGGTGCCGGAAGATGTTGGAACCAGTCGGACCTGGGGTGTTCGAACCGCTCTCCACGAGGACCGTACCGTCTCCCTTTGCCTTGGATACCGAGACGGAGCGGTACCACGTGCCTTCCTCATTCAGGGCGAGGGTGATGGTCTTGTCGGTGTCAATGTTGTTGGCGTAGATATAGTGGTATTCCACGCGGGAGTGGGGAGTGTAGGTATAAGAATTGGTCACCTGCACATTGATACCGGCCGGGGGATTGGACGGCAGGGTATAGGCCGTGTAATCCTTGGGCACTCCCCAGAGGAGCAGATTCGGCTGCCCGCCGGGTGTGGTGATGTTGGCATCCACCATAGCCCGGTTCCACTTCGGGGAGAACATCGCGTTGTAGATATTGGTGATGCCCTTGAACGGGGTGCCGACCGTGATCACCTTCTGCACGTTCTCGGGCCGCTGGGAAGCGTAGTACTGGCTCACCAGGCCGCCAAAGGAGTGGCCCACCAAGTTGACCCTGGTCGAATAACTGGAGGCCTTCGCATCGGCCACTTTCAGTTCCACGTCATTGAGGATGTCGGACGGGACAGCCTGCTGGGGATGCTTGTACATCGCGCTGGTCAGGCCGGGGGCATAGAGGTTGCGGTATCCGTTCCCATCATGGAATCCCCGGGATCTCAGGTGGATGGAGAGCGGCTCGTACCCGGCATAATTCAGCAGTGGATCAATCAACCCGTTCTTCACCGTGCAGTGGGGGTATTCCTCGGGCGGGCACGCACCGTGGAAGATGATCACCGGGATACGGACCTCGGCCTGCCTGCTGGCAGACTTGGTCTCGGTTTCCCCGTCATAGGACACGGTGACGCTCACCGGAACGGGAAGGTCGGTTGAGAATTTCGAGACGCCCTCGGTTGCCAGGTTGAACCGCAGGGGTGTCGCGGTCGAGACCTGGCCGCCGCTCTGGGTTGACCAGACATTGCCCGGGGACGTGTACTGGGTCACATCAAAGGTCCTGTCCAGGCGTTTTCCATTGATTGTGGCGACCACGCGGACATACCGCTTGGTTGCTGCCGGCAGCGCCGCAGGATACCGTACTGACATGCCGATCCCGAATTCAGTCGGAGAGATCATCTCCCCGTTCAGATCCTTCACTTCCATCTCGTTGGGATTCGGGAGCGGGGAGACCACATCCTTCACCGTGAAGGCACCGGTCCTGGTGGCCACCTTGCCGTCAGGGTTGGTCACCACAACATTCCAGGTTCCGGTGGCAGCATTCGACGGGATACCGAAGGACGCGGTGATCTTGGTGGAGGTCACCGAGGAGACCGAGGCCGTCATATCAGACGACCCGGACCGGGTCAGCTTCACCTTCGCACCGCTGGCAAAGTTGGTACCGGTTACGATGAAATTGGAGATCGTGAGCGAGCGGCCACCCTCGGTGGGTGTGACGCTCGTAATACTGGGTGCCGGTGCCGGCGTAGTGGTTGTCGGGACCGGCCCGCCTGTCAGGGTGAAGGAGAGAGAGGTCTGGTCCCTGTCTGACCACTTGCCGGTGATGGCAGCAGGCGTGTTGTACAGCGTGTTCTTCGGGTATCCCGGGCCGCCCTTGTTGGCAGTGATGGTATAGGTGCAGTACCGGCTGGTACAGCCATCCAGCTGGATGGTGAAGGTACCGTCGGACCTGGTATTCACATATCTCGTCACCGCCCTGTCATCCCTCTCGAAGGTGATGGGGATGATGGGGAAATTCCCGGCCACTGCCCCGGAAACGTAGATCTTTCCGGAGAAGGTGACCCTGGAGACGACCAGCACCGGATTGATGGTGCGGTCATAGTTAGGCTGGACAGTTTCCGGGGTGGAGTTGCGGTACCATGGGTTACTGCGCTCGCTGGGATTCGCAACCACAACGAACCGGTGGTCGGCTTCGGTGAACTTCTCCACCTGTACACTCCACTTCCCATCCTTGTCCGTCTGGACCAGGAACGAGGCACGGTTATCCAGCCGCTTCCCGGAGACCCAGATGTTAGGGACACCAGAGGAATGGGTAGTATTGGTGACCTTCCCGCTGAATTTCACCGAGCCGGGATCGAGCCGCTGGTTGATTGTGTCCCAGTTGTTATACGGCTTGACGTCGGAACGTTCCTTGGTGTCGTAGTTGGGATTCTTCGGCTTGTCCGGGTAATTCTTATCGTCCTTGTTGTACGCGATGTTGTAACACCCGCTGGTGGGGATCTTACAATCTCCCCTGTATTTCTCCACCTTTGCCGAATATTTTCCATTGGCATCGGTCTGGACATGGAAAGCCTTCTTTCCATCCTGCCGCCAGAAGAAGACCCAGATGTCCTTCAGCGGGACATCCTTTTTCGCGACTGAGTCATACCTGGTGACTGTGCCCCCAAGGGTGACCCACTTGGACTCCAGGGTCAGGCTCTTTGCCGTGTAATCATCGGCCGGCAGGACGTTGGAAATTTCCTCGGAGGTGGTGTATTCAGCGTTGTATCGGTATTCTGTTCCCGGCTTGTTGGCAATGATCTGGATCCGGTGGTCTTCTCTCCCATCGTTCCCACTCCATACCCATCTGGGCACGACCTGGGACCATTCGCCCTTGTCATTGGTCTCGGGGCCCCATGCCGCCTGCCCGCCATGTTGCCAGAGATAGACGACGATGCCCTTGATCGGTTTCCCGTCTGCAGAGACATATCCCTTCAAGGTGACGGTGCTGGTGGGGAGCGTGATGTACACCGTCTTGGAATAGTCCGGTTTGACATTCCGCTGCTCGGTGGAGTTGAAGTAGTTGGGATTGGTACCGCTATCCGTCCACTTGTTGGCCATGATGTTGTAGCACTTGCTACCCGAACCTCAGGAGCCGGTGTCTTTATCTACCTCATATTTCGCAATTCCGAAATTGGCATCATCATTGCGATCAGACCCGGTCCTCACCGAAACGGATTGACCATCCTGTCTCCAGAAATAAACAGGGATACCCCCAAGGAGATACCCCTGCTTGTTGATCACCCTGACTGAGAGGGTGACCTTTCCGCTGGAGGGATTGTTCCGGTTCTTGAGCATGTGGTTGGAAACCGAACCCTCCTCCCCCATGAGATAGATAGTCTCATGGATGCTGGTGGTGTACGAATCCCTGTAACCACTCACGCCTTCCTTATTCACTTCCACTCGCATTCCCTGTTTCTGGGGATCCTGGAGCTTCGGATCGCCAGTGTTGAAGTAGCCGGCACTATTGGATGTCACGGTCCTCACCACGGCCCCATCAGACTTTCTGATGACACGGACGGTGATTCCGCCCATGACCGGCCCGGAGTGCATATCATCCTTGCGGATTGTCCCATGGATCCACCCGTAATTTTTCACCTCTTCAGGAGATGCAGGCTCCACCGCATCGCCTGTCTCATCCCCCGATCCATCCGGAGTTGCGGTGGCAGTTGGGGTTGCCGTCGGGGTCGCCTGGGTGGGTGTCGGGGTCGGGGACGGGGTGGGGGTAGCTGTGGGCGTGGATGCGCTGGTTGATCTCCCGTGCAGGGTAAAATCGCGAGTCTCCCCATCCCGATCGGTCGCGGTGAAGAGGATGTCCTCGTACGAAGCGCTTTCATACCGTGCATTGTAGCCGGCGATATCCGGCTTGTTGGCATCCACGGTGAATCCCACACCGTGGTCATCGATGGTTCCGGTCTGATACATCCCGGATTCGTTCGTCCGGAGCGTAGTGGAATACGTACCATCCGCCCTCGATATGAAGACAGTGATTCCCCGGATGGGAGGACTGTTGGGATAGTAATCCGCGGCCGTGACAGTGCCGTAGATATACCCTCTGGAGGCTGAGGCTGGTCCAATGGCCCCGATGAGCGGGAGGAGCGTGATCACAAGGGCGATGCAGAGAAAGATACTGAGTAGGGGATGGTCTTTGAAAGTCATTGGGGTTTCACTGCTCCACAATCTGTGGACGGAATTGATGGAATACAAAATGATTTGACGAACTTATATTTAAATATTGTTAACTTTACCTTTCAATAAATAATAGCATTTAACAAAAACGGCGCATTACCTGCATTTTGATGGTATCGTATTAACAATTTAAGATTAACTCACGAAATCCAGAGCCCCGGGATGGTCCCGGATGACACCCGCAGCTAACCGATACCCCACAACTGTCACCCGCAGACCACCGATTAACCGTGTGTATCCTGCTGACCAGCTGGACACTACCGCCGTATCCTGCAGGACATGGCCATGTGCAGGAGGAGCACCGCCAGGAACGGGATCCAGAGCAGGGAGTGGAGCTGGAACGAGAGGGCCTTCCCCAGGAGCCCGACAGTGAGGGGCTCCACGATCCGGAAGTCCGTGATCCCCAGGCCGGTGACGACCATGAGGAGGGCCAGTGCAAGGAGCGTCCATGAGACGAGCCTCCGGTACCGCGGCCGCATAGAGGCTCACCGTCCCAGGAAGCTCTGGTTCCGCTCCCCGCCCTGGGAAAAACCGCGGCTCTCCCAGTAACCCCGGTAGGTGGGATCACGGGAGAGGGTGATCCCGGTCACCCACTTCACCCACTTGTATCCCCACCGGTCCTCAGCCACCACCTGAAAAGGAGAGCCCCGTTCAGCGGGCAGGGTCACGTTATTCATCCGGTACGCGAGGAGGATGTCGTTCTCAACCAGGTACTCCAGGGGCAGCGAGGAGGTGTAGCCATCCGCGGCCGTGAAGATCACAGTGTTGGCCGCGGGATCCGCGCCTGCCGACCCGATGAGATCCGAGAGAAGGATCCCCTCCCAGAGGATCTTCACCTCCCACCCCTCCACGCAGAGGATGGTCACCACCTTCCGGTAGGCGGGGAATCCGGTGATCACCTGGTCATAGGTGTAGCTCTTCGGTTCCCGCACCAGGCCATCGATGACCAGCCGGTACTCCGTGAGGTTGACCTGCTGCGGTCCCCTGAGGGAGTTTTCACGGAAGTCACCGACGGACCCCAGCTTCTCGCCCTGGTACTCCCTGACCTCTGCGGCCTGGAGCGACCGGATATCGTCACTCTGTGTGCAGCCGCAGGAGAGGAGGAAGGCAAGCAGAAACAGGCAGAGGACCGCCATCCCAGGAACCGGAGGGAAACGGGGGAGCACCATCACACCACCACATCCGGTGACGGGGTGCGCCGTGAGGGCATATGATGCTTTGGGACGACGAGGGGGAGAAGGATTATCCCGATCCGTGCCGGATCCCCCTGAGACAGGGGACCACAGATGGCCGGACGCACACAGGCGAAGGGAGGGTCCAGCCTCCGCACGGCGTTTTCGGGGAAAGGGCGAGACCGGACGGTGCTCGCGATCCTGAACGCTGCCTTCGGGATTCTCTCCGCTGTCGTCCTCCTGGTCCTGCAGGGCCTCCCGCCCCTCGCATGGCTGGCGCGGGGCATCGCCGCCCCCATCCAGTGGTTCACGGCGGCGGCACTCCTCGCGGACCGGCGGACGCTCCAGAACGCGGCGGTGCTCCCGCTCCTCTTCTTCGGCACCCTGCCGATGCTCGCCTCCGGCTGGAACGGGTGGCTGCTCATCCCCCAGCTCTCCCGGCTGGTGATGACGGTCACCGCTCTCTACATTCTGGGAGAGTCCGTCATCGGCCGGAAGTACCGCGAAATGGCGGTGGGGCTCGCGGCCGGAGGCATCGCCGTGATCATCCTCGCCTTCCTCCTTCCGTGGTGCTGCGCGGGGTGAGGGGGGGAGGCGTATAGCCCTCCCTTGGTTGCACAGGCCGGTGCGGGAGGGGGCAGAGCCCCCTCCCGGCCCCACCACCATGAGGATAGCCAGTTGGTCGGTTTTCCGGGATCTGCTGGCAACAGGAAACCGGCGGGGGGTGCCCACGCGGCGGGGGCGGCGAGCCCCCGAGAGCGTCCCACCAGTCAGAGATCCCATACACCACATGGGATATCCTTCCGGCAATTTTCCGATGTCTACGGAATGTGGAGTGGCACCGACGCCTGGAACAGCATCCTACCCTGCCCGGATCCCTTCCCCGCGGTCCTTCTTCCGCTCCAGTTCCTTGAGCATCTCCAGGAAGACCGAGTAGACTGCGGCCTCCAGCGGATCCTCGAAGGCCGAGGCACCCCGGGCGATATGGGCTTCGGCCATCCGCGTCAACCGGTCGGCATAGGGCCGGTCCTCCCGGTCCAGGTTCTGGCGGGCCCGCTGCCAGCGCATGCCTGTCTTCTTCACGCCAATCCTGATACTCTCCCTGTTTTCATCCATGGGAACACATCTCCACCCGGCCGGGGTGCCCTGCAGGGCAGGATGGCCGGGTACCCCCCTCTCTGCAGGGCCCCGCCCATAAGGGTGCGGGGGCCGGGGGGTGAAAGTGGCCCGCAACCCTTATCCCGCCGTCGGCCCACCCCTCCCTATGTGCGGACGGTTCACCATCGCCCCGCTGGTCGACCTCTTCGACCGCTTCCACGTGCCCGAACGGGTGCCGCTCCCCCTCCCCCTATTCAACGTCGCCCCGTCACAGGAGGTGCCGGTGGTCATCAGGGAGGGTGGCAACCGTATCACATTGATGCGGTGGGGCCTGGTCCCTTCCTGGACGAAGGATCTGCAGACCGCGAGAAAGCCGATCAACGCCCGGGCAGAGACTCTGTCGGAACGGCCCACCTTCCGGGAGCCGCTCCTGTACCGCCGGTGTCTGGTGCCTGCCACGGGGTTCTATGAATGGAAAAAGGAGGGGGGCGCGAGAGCCCCCTACCATATCCGGCTGAAGGGTGGGGCCCTCTTTGCCATTGCAGGCCTCTCTGACCGGTGGAGGGCCGCATCAGGGGAGGAGCTGCGCACCTTCACGATGATCACGACAGAGCCGAACTGCACCGTATCGCCCCTCCATGACCGGATGCCGGCGATTTTGCGGGAGGCGGACGAGGAGCGGTGGCTGCAGTCCGGGCCGCTGGAGCCGACCACCCTCGCAGGGATCCTGGCCCCCTATCCCGACGGGATGCTGGAGGCGTACCGGGTCTCCCTGAAAGTGAACAGCCCGTCCTACGACGGACCTGACCTGGTTGTACCGGTGTGAGGGAATGGTTCACCGGAAGGCCACGAAGAAGATCACCAGGCACGCGATCCCCAGCAGGTAGAAGATCACTGCAGGGATCAGCAATGGCGCGGAATGGATGGCCAGGGTCCGTGCCCTCCACCAGAGCCCGATGGACCGCTGGAGCCGGGAGGAGACCGAGTCCACCACCTCCTCCCTGCTCTTTCCTCTCATGGCCTTCCGCGGGGCGCCGGAGATCCCCTCGGCGGCGTCCACCGACTGGTCCATCAGGTGCTCGATGAAGTAGAGGACTGCACGGAAGAGGGCAAAGAGCGCGGCCGAGACCCCGAAGAGGAGAAGCGACAGGTAGACCAGGTACCTCCCGTCGCCGCTTTCGGCCGTGACCCACCCGGGGATCTGAGACCACGCGAGGAGAAGCGTGGCCACGGAGAGTACAAGCATCAGGTTGGTGGTGGCCGTCAGGTGGTCCCGGGACCACCGGAAGAAGTCATATCCTTCCAGGATACCGACGAACTCGCGGACCCCGCGCTTCACCGGACCCCTGCCTGATCTCCCCATCCGTTCCGGAACTCCCGTACCCGTGTTCTTTCCCGCGATATAAGAACGTGGTGGAACGGAGATCTCCGGCCATCCGGTCCTCCGGGAGGGCACGGAGAGCGCATCCGTGCCTCTCTCCGTGTGGCGTGGAGCGGGGGATGAGGAGGGAATATCTTGATCAGGAGGGAGGGATCAATGCAGTACCGGAGCGGAATCACTGTGGAGATCGTTCATGTCAGCGGCAGGAAGCGGGGGAAGGTGATGCTCTTTGCCCTCTCCACCTGCGTCTGGTGCAAGAAGACAAAAGAGCTCCTGGCCAGCCTGGGGGTGGACCACAGTTACGTCTTTGTGGACCTGCTGCCGGAGAAGGAGATGGAAGAGATGATGGAAAAGGTGATGAAGTTCAATCCAAAGGGTTCCTTTCCCACCCTCGTCATCGATGACAGGAAGTGCATCGTCGGATTCCGGGAAGACGAGATCCGGGAGGCGCTGGCATGACCCCGGCAGCCACGCCCACCGAGGCGGAGATCACCGCCCTCCATGAGAAGCTCGACCGGGAAGCGGAGGAAGCGGGATACCACCTGAACCCGGACCGGACGTTCACCCGGGACCTGGTACGGGGCCTCCTCGTGAACACCGCCCGGTACGGGTACCAGTCCTGCCCGTGCCGGCTCGCATCCGGGAACCGGTCGAAGGACCTGGACATCATCTGCCCGTGCGACTACCGGGACCCGGATCTCATCGAACACGGCGCCTGTTACTGTGCCCTCTACGTCTCCGGTCCGATCCTTGCGGGAACGCAGAAGCTCCGGCCGGTACCCGAACGCCGCCCGTCCCCGGATCAGCGCAAGGCTATCCGGGAAGTGCGAACCACCTCCATCGGAGGCCTGGCGTACCCGGTCTGGCGGTGCCGGGTCTGCGGGTACCTCTGCGCCCGGAAGGACCCCCCCGAGATCTGCCCAGTCTGCAAGGCCACAAAGGAACGGTTCGAGCGGTTCATCTGAAATGCCGGGGTACACCCCGAACCTCCCCCTCTTTCTCTGATGTCTGAGACGTTTCGCATCGATCCGGCACTCTGCGATCCCCGCCCGCTCCCCATGTCACGGGCAGAGGCGGCAGCCCGGGGTATCGACGGGTTCGACGTAATTCTCGTCACCGGCGATGCCTGCGTGGACCATCCCTCCTTCGGTACCGCGATCATCGGGCGCGTGCTGGAGGCGGCCGGTTACACGGTGGGGATCATTGCCCAGCCGGAGTGGAGGTCGGATGACGACTTCGCCCGGCTGGGGGAGCCCCGGCTCTTCTTCGGGATCTCGGCGGGGAACGTGGATTCGATGGTGAACCACTACACGGCAGCGAGAAAGAGGCGCAGCACCGATGCCTACTCCCCGGGCGGGGCGGCGGGCCGCCGGCCGGACCGGGCGGTGCTCGTCTACGCCGAACGGATCCATTCTCTCTTTCCCGATACCCCTCTCGTGCTGGGCGGGATCGAGGCCTCGCTGCGCCGGTTCGCCCATTACGATTACTGGTCCGATTCGATCCGGCAGTCGGTGCTGGCCGACGCGCCTGCCGACCTCCTGGTCTACGGCATGGGGGAGCGGCAGGTGCTTGCCATCGCGGAGGGGCTGGACCGGGGGGAGCCGGTGGGCCGGCTCCGGGAGATACCGGGTACCGCGGCGAAATACACAATCCCGGAGTGGAGGGAGCACCCAAGGGACGGGTGCGTGCTTCTCCCTTCCTACGGCGAGATCCTACGGGAGCAGGGGCTCTATGCGGAAGCCTTCCGGCTCCACTCGGCGGAGCAGGACCCGGTCCACGGGAGGTGCGTGGCCCAGCCCCACCCCAAGTGCGTGATCGTCCAGAACCGGCCCGCAGTGCCCCTCTCCGAAGAAGAGATGGACCGGGTCTACGAACTTCCCTACACCCGAATGCCCCATCCCTCCAACCGGGAGCCCATCCCGGCCCTGGAACCGGTCCGGTACTCGCTGGTCTCCCACCGGGGGTGCTTCGGCGGATGTTCGTTCTGTGCCCTGGGTCACCACCAGGGCCGGATCATCCAGGGCCGGTCGGAGGCGTCCCTCCTGCGGGAGGCGGAGCGGATGGCCCGGAGCGAGGGGTTCACCGGTGTGATCCCGGACGTCGGCGGCCCGACGGCCAACATGTACCGGTGGAGGTGCCCCCGCTGGGAGGAGGAGGGCGCCTGCCGGGACCGTTCCTGCCTGGGCTGCAGGAACCTGGAGAACGGCCTCGCGGACCACCTCCGGCTGCTGGATGATCTCGCCCGTATCCCCGGGGTGAAGCGGGTCTTTGTCTCCTCCGGGATACGGCATGACCTGGTCCCTCCGGAGGCGCAGGGGTACCTGGAGGGGCTGTGCCGTGCCCATGTCGGCGGGCACCTGAAGGTGGCCCCGGAGCACACCTCAGACCGGGTCACGGCCCTCATGCACAAGCCCCCCTTCGCCCTTTTCGAGGCGTTCCGGGAACGGTTCCGGGCGGCTGCCCGCCGGGCAGGGAAGGAGCTCTACCTCCTCCCGTACCTGATGTCCGGCCACCCGGGATGCACTGTCGGGGACATGGTAGCCTGCGCCGAGTACCTCCGCGACCATGGCCTGTACACCGAGCAGGTGCAGGATTTCACCCCCACGCCCATGACCGCCTCCACCGTCATGTTCGCGACCGGGATCGACCCTTCCACCGGAACCACGGTGCATGTCCCCCGGGACCGGGAGAAAAGGGTCCAGCGGGCGCTTCTCCACTACCGGGACCCGGCCAACCGGGCGCTCGTCACGGAAGGACTCCGGGAAGCCGGCCGCGAGGATCTCATCGGCAGCGGGAGGCAGTGCCTAGTCCCGGGCAGGGCGGGTGCAGGAAAGAAGAGAAGATATGAACCATGACGGCATGATCACTACCAGAAGAAACAGCAGGTGATGGGGATGGTGCACGGGAGAATCACGGAACGGGAGGGGAAATTCGGGAAGGTTTCGCGGACCTTCCTCTTCGAGAACGACGGCATCAGCGAGTATGCCGGCGAGGCCCTGGACAGGCCGAAGCGGATACTTTTCTTTGAACCTGATCAGAAAACCCTCACGGAGAGGCGAGGGGGAAAGGACAGCCCCGTGGTGCGGACCTTCACGGTGGAGAAGGACCACATCACCGAACACGAGACCAGTTCCTACGGCAAGATGCGCTCCACCTGGCTCTGGGACGACGGGGAGCACCGGCTCATGGAGCGGGACGGCGGCCGCTATGGGAGGATGAAGCGGGGGTTCCTCTTCGAGGCGGAAGGGATCACCGAGGGGGAGGGGGGAGGGCACGGGCCCGTGGTCCGCACCTTTGTTTTCGATAAGACTGAACCCGCAGTGTTCGAAAAACCGGGCGGTATATTCGGCGAGATCCGGAGGACCTTCGTCTTCGAGGGGATGAGCCCGGAGATGCTGCGCCACCACGAGGGTTTCCTGCAGTTCCTGATCATGGTGGGGTAAGGGACGGGGCGAAGCCGGCTGGCCTTCACCTGCTCCTGATCCATCCTGTTTTCTCAATTGCTGCGGGAGGGGGAGACCCCCTCCCGGTCCCTCCCCCGTGAGGATAGTCAGCCGTCCGGTTTTCTCACAGGGATGACATCTCCAAACGGGGGTGAACCGGCGGGGGGTGCCCACGCGGCGGGGGCGGTGAGCCCCCGAGAGAGTCCCACCAGACGTTCTCGTCCCTGAAGAAGCCGACATTCATCTCCCGCTGAATGCGGGGCGCTCTCGTGGGCTACGTCCCCGCGGCTGTGGCAACCCCCGGTAAGGAGAGGGTGATCTGAGGTTTCCGGGAACGCACCGGACCTTGGTAAGAAGAGATCCCGGTGAGCTGAATCTTCGGCAGCCGCTACTTCCCGGCGTCACGCCAGGCCGCCGCTGCCTC
>Ga0153915_10000866_pt1 | contig 27975 bp, 27 predicted proteins | sample Opewatmetagenome_2_FD_107003 | JGI IMG/M metagenome (GOLD analysis project Ga0153915, IMG submission 107003) | Freshwater wetland microbial communities from Ohio, USA - Open water 3 Core 3 Depth 3 metaG | ecosystem: Environmental > Aquatic > Freshwater > Wetlands | place: USA: Ohio, Lake Erie...
ATATTATGCTCATCGATGAATTTATCCTTGCACCGGGCGCTGCAGAAAAAATATTCTTCATTCTGCCAGGCCGCTTTCAGGGAAGTTTTGGGATCAACATTCATCCCGCAAACAGGGTCTTTAGCCATTACTTACTCCAAATAAACCAGATAAACAGGTAAGAAGTAAAAACAGCTACGAGCGTAAAAGGCAGGCCGATCTTGGCGAATTCCTTAAAACTTACCGTATAGCCTTCCTTCTTAAGCAGCCCGCAGGAAACAATATTAGCCGAGGCTCCGATCGGCGTGATGTTGCCTCCGAGGCTGGCTCCGATAAGCAGGCCGAAAAGAAAAAGCGCTGGATGCATATGCAGTTTATCCGACATAGAGATGGCCACCGGCAGCATTGCCGCTAAGAACGGAACATTGTCCACAAAGGCTGAAATGGCTACAGAAAGAAAAACCAATAGAGTATACCCTAAGAAAATATTGCTCCCGACTATCTGCGCCAGAAAAACCGCCAGCGCCTCGATCCATCCGGTTGAGGTAATACTACCGACAATGATAAAAATGCCCAGCAGAAAAAATGTGGTATCCCAATCTAAGGTTTTGATCCCTTTAATAATAGAACCCTTATTCACCAGCTTTTCCCAGGCCAAAGCGACAAGGCCGAATGCCACGCAGATAAGCCCCGCCATATAACTGAAACCTTTATCAAAAAATGAAGAAACTGCGAGGCTTACGATCAAAGCGACCAATAAAAAAGTCGGTACCCAGGACCTTACTTTCTCCACGCGCAAAAGCTCTGTCTTCTCCTTATGCTTGCGGAAAATAAAATAGAGCACAAAAAATGAGGTAAGCGCTCCTAATTCTACGGCAAAGAATATCCCTGGTTTATGCTGGTAAAAAAAGAAATCCCCGAAGTTCATTTTGGCAAAACCGCCTAAAAGCATGCTTGGCGGGTCGCCGATCAAAGTCGCTGTTCCCTGCAGATTACTAGAGATGGCGATGGCGATCATCATCTGGACGGGATTGATCTTAAGTTTACGGGCCAAAGCCAAAGCGATCGGGGCGACGATCAGGACAGTCGCGACATTTTCCACAAAGGCAGAGATAAAACCCGCCAAAGCACAGATAAACAATATCGCCCAGGCGGTATTTTTCGCTCGATCCACGATCATCTCAGCGATAGCCGCGGGTACCCGGGATTGCATGAATATCTCGGCGATGATCAGTGTTCCGACAAAGATCCCCATCACATTCCAGTTCACCGCTAGAAAAGCCGCACTTAAAGAAAGCACCCCCGTAAGGATAAGTAACAGGCTGCCGGCCAAAGCTATCACCGTGCGCCGGTTAGGTAAAAGCACGAACAAAGCGTAAGCAAGAATAAAAATAATCAAAGCTATTGATCTGGGGCTCATGGCGTTATCTTAAGCTCACTAAAATTATCCCGATAATGATCACTGCCGTGCCGATCAAGCGCAGGCGGCCAATACGCTCCTTTAAGATCAGCCCGCTGGCCAAGGCGATAAAAATATAATGCATGCTGTCTGCGGAAAACGCGAAATTCAGGTCTGATTTGGAGAGCACAAATAGCCAGATACATAAGGAAATAACGCTGAAAATAAAACCTATCCAGAGCTTAGGCATACGTATAAGTCCCCAGATGAATTTTAAGATCAGGAAAATATTAAACGCGGGCGGCTTCAACGCATCGATCGTGGATTTCAAGAAAAGCTGGTTTATCGTATCGCAAAGGCTGGTCAGTGCGATCAAAAAAAGGATCAGGAATAAATGCGGCTGCATTTTAATGAACCCTCTCTTTGCTGCTTAAGGAGACCAGGATCACGCCGGACAGGATAAAAGTTATCCCTAGCCATCTCAACGCGCTGATCTGCTCGTGAAGGAAAATAATCGAAACTAGCGGCACAAGAATATAGCTGAAACTGGCGATAGGCACTGCCACGCTTAAGTCTATCCTGGAGAGGATAGTCGACCAGACGACAAACACGCAGATCACGGTAAAAATTCCCGCCCAGAGGTAAGGCGAGGCAAAAGCTGCCCTGATAAAAAGTGCCGCGCTATTGATATCCACTACCTGGAAGTCGCTCTGGGCAAGCACGCTTTTCTTAAAGAAAAAATGGATCGCTGTCTCGAGGATGTCGCTAAAAACCAGCAAAGCCAGTATCTTAAGTGTTACTTTTTTCTTGAACATATCTTGATCAACCTCTTATCTTTTGGTCAAAATTATCCGGCTTAAGGAATAAAGCCAGCAGCCTAAGCATAAAATTAGAAACCGGCTGCCTGTGTTTTAAATAAACGTATAGCGGTATGAGCTTGCCTCCCAGCCTGATCTTCGGTTCGTAATCAGTCTGGCCTGGATAATAAGCGTTTATTGAATGTTCCAGGCACCATTTAATATTGTGCGCCCAGCTGACAAAATAAAGATTATACCGGTTAGATACAGCATAATCGAAACCGATAAATTTATCAATAAGTATGTTTTTGTGGACTAAGCATAGGTTAAAAGCGGCCAGCTTCCCATGCACATAATAGAGGAAAAACCTCGCCTGGGAAGAAAGCTGCTTATTCACCTGTAGAAAGAACTCCGCTGTCAATTTCTCAAATTTTGTGGAACCGGCTTGGTAGGCATTTTCATAAAGCCTTGTGATCTCATCAACATGGGGGGAGATATCCTCGGCCAAACGCACCTCAATGCCCCCTTGCGCGAAAGCTGTTTTAAGTTTTTTCCTCAGGTTTTTACGCGTGGCGCTGCCTAAGCTTTGCAGGTATTCCTCAAAAGAGCCAAAATTTAAATCCACGCCGACAGCCGGAAAACTGTCTAATTCTATGAATCCGCTGCGTTTCAGGTCATCCAGGCGCTCTGTATCATCTCTTAGAAAATCCTTGAAAATGATCATCTGCGCGCGGGATTTTTCCGCGTGGGATTCTATTGCCTGAAGGAGAGCGCGCTTAAGCGAAGGATCGCTGAGCGCGTCATCCTTTACCCCAAGCGTTCCGCATTCTGAAAAAGGCGAGCCACAAAAGATCGTTTTGCAGATCAAAAAGCGCGGAATAAAGATGCGGATAAACTTTATCGCTCTGGCGAGGAAACCTTCCGCGGCGATATCCAGGTTAAAATCCGCGCAGAACAAAGGCGCGATAACCACTGGATGAGCATCCTGGCAAAACTCCAGGTAATTAAAGGTAAACCCGGCAAGATGGGAATCTTCAACGGCTTTATAAAATAAATAACCCTCCGCCTGATCGCCAAAAGCGGCTTCCCAGCTCTTGCGGCCGATCTGCTCGATTTTATGGTAAATTTTATAAGTGATTTCAGGCATAAAGAGTTATCTTGAATTAGTGGGTATTTTATCATAGAATAGGGAAATTACATAATAGAAAAGGAAAGTTAATTTGAGCCTATTTAGAGAAATACCCCCGACTGCCGGTTGGCCGCTTGCCTTAAAAAACCTATTGCCTGCTTTTCTGGATACAAAAAATAAAAACCGCCTGGACGAGGATTTTAAAAATTACCTCCCCTCTGCTTACGCAAAAGTGGTTTACTCCGGGACAGCCGCGTTATTTTTCATCTTAGAAAGCATTAAAAAACTCTCCCCTAAAAAGACGGTGGTCATCCCCGCTTTTGTCTGCCCGCTAGTAGCATTAGCCATTAAGAGAACGAACTTAAAAATACAGGTATGTGACACTAATCCTGATGATTTCGGTTTTGACCTAAACCGGCTTAATGAAATCTGCGCGAAAAATACCGACATTCTCGCCGTGCTCGCCGTGCATCTGGCCGGATTACCGGTTGATTGCCAGGCGCTTATCCAGATAACAAAACAAAACCAGGCCTTTTTGATCGAGGATTGCGCGCAAAGCCTGGGGGCGGAGTATAAAAATAAGAAAACCGGGACACTCGGCGATTTCGCTTTCTTCAGCCTCTGCCGCGGAAAAGGCCTGACTATTTATGAAGGCGGCCTGATCACAAGCAAAAACCCGGAGTACGCCGCGTGCCTGGAAGAAACTATAAATCAACTGGCCAAACGCGATATTTTGTCAGAATCTTTAAAAGTCGCTGAACTTTTCGCCTACTGGATATTTTACCGGCCGCGGCTTTTCTGGTTTGCCTTCCGGCTTCCCCAGTTATACTGGCTTGCGCGTAATGATAAAGTGCGCGCCTTGGGTGATTATTTTACCGAGGATTTCCCCACACACAAAGTATCCGATCTAAGAAAGGCTGTCGGCCATATGAATTTTTCGCGCTTAGAAACTATGCTCGCCGGGCAGCGCCAGAAAGCAAAACTTTATCTTGAGGCTCTCCGGGATATTCCCGGTATAAAATCTATCGGCGAACTGCCGGGCACAAAAGCTAGCTGGCCGTATTTGACAGTGCTTTTTGATAAAAAGGAAAACCGTGATATCGCTTTAAAAACCCTGCGGGCTTTGGGATCAGGTGTATCTCAGGTTTACCTGTCAGCAATAACAGATTATACTTATCTAAAGAATATCATCAGCCAGGCGGATTGCCCGAATGCCCAAAGTATTGCAGACAGAGAAATCACTTTAAGCACAAGCGTTTTCTTAAACCCATCAGAAATAACGCTGCTCGCTCAAACAATCAGAAAGGTTGCTGACAACAGATGATCATATTCTCAATTAAAGAAGACAATCGGCAGGTCAACGATATACCGGATTCAGGGTTTTTTCTCCCGGGGGATAAAAACCTCTGCTTTCTCATCCACGGGCTCACCGGCACAGCCAAAGAGATGGGCTCTATCGCCCAGACACTGAATAACCGGGGGTTTTCCGTGGCTTGCCCGCTTTTGGCTAACCACAATAAATCCATCTGTACGCTAAAACACACGAGCTGGCAGGAAATTTACGCTGCGATCAGGAAAGAATTCGTGAAATATGAAAAAGATTACGAGAATATCTTTGTCGCCGGGCTTAGTTTCGGTGCGCTGATCGGGATAATGCTCGCTTATGAATTCCCCTCCAGGATCAAGGCGCTGAACTGTTTCTCCCCCACGCTTTTCTTTGACGGCTGGAGCAACCCTAAATCCAGGGTTTTTCTACCCTTGATCTACAAAACGCCATTTCAATATTGGATGTATTTTAAGGAAGAATCGCCTTACGGCATAAAAAATCCCCGCTTAAGGAAAAAAATAGAGAGTTTTTATAAAGACGCTGATCTTTTTGATTACAGCAAGGTACATCTTTACGGCTATCCTGTCATACCGGTATCCTGTATGCACCAGAACTCTCTTCTGGCAAAAAAAGTGATCTCCGTGCTTGGCAAAGTGCGCACGCCGATACAGCTTTTACAGGCTAAGGATGACGATATCACCAGCCCCAAAAATTCAAATTTTATCTTTAAACATGTCGGTTCGCCGGACAAGAAGATAATTTTATTCGAAGATTCTTACCACATTATCACGGCTGACCAGGAAAGAGAAAAAGTAGCGCTTGCGGCTTTGGATTTTTTTGAAAAACACAAAACTTAAAGGCCGAGCGTTTTAAGTATCTGGAAATTTGTTTCCTGGTTTATCTCTTGGGCTTCTTGCATACTAAGCAAGGCTTTTCCGGCAGGATGGTCTAACCTGGAGAGCAGCGCTTTAAAACGGTTGCAAACTACGGCCGGAGAATAGTCACCGGTGATATCCAAACCCGATATATCCAGCGAATTTTGAAGTTTCTCCAGCATAAAGAGAAGCTGCTTTAAGCTTAAGAAACCCTCCTCCCAGTTAGTCGCCGCGGAATCACTTAAGAGGCAATCTTTATCAATAGAAATATATACTTTGCCAGCGGGGAGCCGGCGGATTACCTCGCTGATAAAATGCCCAAGTTCCTTCTTCTCTAATTCATCCCAATAAAGCCGCCTTGAGAAAAAATTGCCGGCCTGGCGGATAGATTTATTCTGCGGAACATTCTTAAAATAAACTCTGCTCGGGGAGTGGCGGTAAGGGTAGATCTCCAACCGGTCATCTTTTAAAACAGAAAGATCAGCGGTTTGTAAAGCAAAACTGGAGATATCACCAGAACCTACGCCGATGATCACGCACTTCAGGATATTCTTGTTCTTTAACAGCCGGCTGACCCATGACCCGCAGCCAAAATGCGGCGGCAAACCATCCCAATCCGGATGAAAATCAAACACCAATACAGAACGGATCTCTGGCTGCTCTGTAATAAGCAGCTCGCTGATATGATGGAAATCCCCTGAACCTAAGAATGTTGGGGCGGAAGGCTCTGAGCCAATGATGCGCCGGGCGAGGCGTTGGCGTAGCGATCGGTTGCTAAAAAGCCTTAAACAAGGACCCAGATCGGTAAGCTCGATTATTTCATTGCGGAATGAGGATAAAAGGCGGCTTTGGCAAGCTACAGAATTATCAAAGTTTAAAACACGGATAGAATTATGCAGCATAATGACGGGTGCGTTTTATCCAGGGTAGGTATAAATTTCTTTTTAAGATTTCTTAAGCGCGATCTCCAGCGCTTCCTCAAAAAGATCCACGCCCAGGTCCATCTCTTTTTCCGTGATGTAAAAAGACGGAGCGATGGTAAAAACATTTTTGTAGTAGCCGCCGATATCAAGCACCAGGCCGCGGCGTTTTCCACCCGCGCTTAATTTACCGCTTAAACCTAAGTTCGCTATTTTGTCGGTCAGCTCCTTATTCGGGGTATAGCCGTCCTTTTCGCACATCTCTATCCTCAAGGCCAGGCCTAAACCGTCAACATCGCCGATCTGCGGGTATTTTTTCTGTAATTTCTTAAGCCGGGAGATAAAATACTGCCCCTTCTTAGGCACGCTTGTGGCAAAATCGGATTCTTCGATCAATTGCATCACCGCGAGCCCTGCTGCCGTACCCAAAGGATTGGCGGAGAATGTGGAATGCGTTGAGCCTGGCGGAAAGACATCCGGCGAAATAAGCTTTTCTTTAGCCCAAACCCCGGAAATAGGGTTCAAACCGTTGGTCAAAGCTTTCCCGAATACGATGATATCCGGCGTAACGTTAAAATGCTCGATCGCCCAGAATTTTCCTGTGCGGAAAAAACCCATCTGGATCTCATCGTCAACAAAAAGTATGCCGTATTTATCGAGTATCTCTTTTAATCCGGTAAAATACTCCTGCGGCGGCACAATGTAACCGCCGGTGCCCTGGATAGCTTCAACGTAAAAAGCGGAAAACTCGCACTTATTATTCTTCTTGTTCACTACGGCGTGGTATTCCGTCTCAAAAAGGCGCTCAAATTGTTTCAAACAATAAAAATCGCAGAAATCCTTCTTTTTATCATAAGGGCAGCGGAAACAGTAAGGATACGGCACGAACATCGCCCTGTCGCCGAAATGCCCGAAGCGCTCGCGGTAACGGAAGCTTGAGGTGATCGCCGATGCGGCAAGCGTCCTTCCGTGGTAACCGCCCATAAAAGCAAAAACCAGGCTGCGGCCTGTGTGGTTCCTGATAAGCTTGAGCGAATCCTCCAGCGCGCTTGAACCGCCGACGTTAAAATGGATCCTGCCTTTTTCTTCAAATGTGCGCTCGCTTTTCTGGGCCAGTTTTGCCGCCAGGCGGATCTTCTCCTCATGCAGGTACTGACACGCCAATTGCGGCAGGATGTCGATCTGCTTCTTTAAAGCGGCGTTCAAAACCTTGTTCCTGTAACCAAAGTTAACCGCCGAATACCACATCTGAAGATCCAAAAACTCCGTTCCTTCATTATCATAAAGGAAACTACCTTCGGCGGACTTGAATATATTCAGCTTTTCCGCATAATGCACGGTATCGCCCCAGGAACAATACTTCTCTTCTAAAGATAAAAGATCATTATCGTTTGCGTTTTCGCCGGCCTTTGATGATTTTGTCATTTCTTTTTCGGTCATTTCAGGTTCCTCTGCAGATAAGTGTAAACGTCTTTAAGATTGCGGTAAGGCACGCAATCCAGTTTATTGTCCTTAAAATGCCTCAACAGGCTGTCTTTGGCGAAAACCAGATTGGCGTATTTAGCCGGGCAGACATCTGAGGCTCCGTCACCTACATAGATTATTATAGAATCATGCGCGGAGTTTGCCAAGAGATTTTTTGTCTTGCAATGAGCGCATACCTGGCAATCCTTGTTTTTAAAAGGAAAATCCGTGACTATCTTCTGACGGGAGAATTTCAGTTTGTTGGCATAAACTTTATGGCTGCGTATGCCGTTATACGCTAATATCTTACTCAGGATATAATCAAAATTATCGCTTAAGATGATCGTTTTGACTTTCTTGGCTGCCAGGAGTTTATGCAACTGTTTAAAATACGGGTCAAGCTTGATCTTGTGCAGATAATCATCCAGCGCGCCCTGGTTAAAGCGCATGCCGCGTAATTGGCCTTCCAGGCAAGTCTTAGAGCCGATCCTGCCGCTTTTCCATCTTTTTTCAAGCTCTACCCAGCGGTCATCACGCGAAAAAAGCAGGAGCATATTGTCAAAAACATCACAGGTAGCGATGGTATTGTCAAAATCAAAGAATACAACGCATTTTTTGTGCTCCAAGGCGCCAACTTTAACCATTTTCCACCTGATTCCGCGTAGTAAATCGTCCTTAAAAATAAAACCCCTATTCAACTGCTCATATAGGGGTATTTTATATTACATACCTCTTTTGTCTTCGCTTGGTTAATATTCTAACTCTCTAAGCCTGCTTCTGTCAATATCAATTTTTCCGGTAGTTTCCATAAGCTCATCGGAACAAGCCCAGGTTAAAACACTCCATCCAGCGGAGTTTTGCAAAACAGGCACCTGGCTTTATCCAGGTTGTTCTCTGTCACCGAAAAACCCTGCCTTTTGATCAGATCCTTATGACAACCCGGGCAATAAGTAACATTCCCATAGCCGGAAAGATTGCCCGCGTAAACATAACGTAACCCGCTTGATCTACCGATCTCTACGGCGCGCTTAAGCGTATCTACCGGAGTTTGGCTGCGGCCGATGAATTTATACGCGCCGAAGAAACCGGAAACATGCCAGGGAATACTTTTGTCCACTCCAGCGATAAAACCAGCTATCTTCCCCAGTTGATCATCAGAATCATTCTCCCCGGGGATAATAAGAGTAGTGACCTCAATCCATATCCCCAAATCCTTCATCAGGCGTATAGAATCTAACACCGGTTCCAGGGTCCCGGAGCAAACATCCTTGTAAAAATCATCATTAAAAGATTTCAGGTCAATATTGGCCGCGTCCAAGTAAGGCCTGATCAGCTTTGTCGCCTGCGGGCTGATATAACCATTAGTGACAAAGATGTTACGGATATTATTTTCTTTGGCCAACTTTGCGATATCAAAAGCGTACTCAAAAAACACCGTGGGCTCGGTATATGTATACGCTATACTTGGGCAGTTGTTCACAAGCGCCATTCTCACTACTTCTTCCGGAGAAACATCTTCAAGCGCCCTAGTAGTTGATAAAGAAGCCTGGGAGATCTGCCAGTTCTGGCAAAACTGGCATCTAAAATTGCATCCTGGCGCGGCAACGGAAAATGCGTTTGAGCCGGGCAGGAAATGGTATAAAGGCTTTTTCTCTATTGGGTCAACCGCCCAGGAAATAAGTTTGCCGTAATTATGGCTATATAAAACCTGGCCCCTGTTCTGCCTTACTTTGCAGAAACCAAATTCCTCCTGGGCGATCTTACAGTAATGGCTGCATAAATAACATTGCACCTGGTTTTGGCTTATTTTCTTATAAAATAATGCCTCTTTCATATGCGTAGATGGTTACAACTCTCCCGCTTGGTAAAGCTTGTCCTTCGGCCGGATTCGGTTAGCTCCGGCACAGCCCGGAAAAGAATATCCGTTTGCGTATCCGGCTGCATATCGCAGTAAGAACAGGTTATCCGGCAGCAAAGCTCGATAAGCTGATCATCCAAAATGCCGCGCGCAAGACAGATCGGCCCGGCTATCCTGTCGTTAGTATAAAACAGATAGTCGCCTTTTACGGCCAGTTGGGTAAGCCGGTTATTTTCTTTTTCATCGCGGCCAACGACCAGCTTGGCTTTATCAGAGACCCTGAAATGCCTGCCGAGTTTTAATAACTCCAGGTTTTCTAAATTCAGCTCATCATGCGCGATAAGCTCTTTTAACCTTTTAGAAAACTCCGGGTCAGTAAGCAGGCAGCCGCCGGCAGGATTGGCGTATTTCATTATACCCATCTGGCTGGCCAGCTCCATCTGCGGCCTGCGGATGCGGCCGCTGAATTTCAATAATTTCTCCCTGTCCACCCAGCCCTGCCTCTCCGCCAATGTGGGAGCAAGCAGGCCGGCGGAAAGCGGCCTTAATAAAAGATCGCCTAAGCCGGAATTATTTTTGATCAGTTCCAAAGACTGTTTAGTCTGGGACATCGGCCTCTGGCCAAGCACTTCTCCGCTGACCACGAAACTGGCTTTAAACTCAGGCAATAATTCCCTGGTCCTGGAAAACATCAGTATTTTACAATCAATGCAGGGGTTCATATTGGAACCAAACCCGTAACGCGGTTTACGGATAAGCGATAAAAATTCATCCGCCAGGTCGATCTCCACCAAAGGTATGCCAATATCCCAGAAGGTTTCCTTGAAATTAAGCTTGCAACTTGGCAGCTTATAGTGCAAACCGATTACCTGGACTCCTTGATTTTTTATCAGATTAGCTGCCAGAAGGCTATCTAACCCTCCGGAAACAAGCGCGAGAGCGATCATAAGATTAAATGTTTTTGGAAGGAAGCTAACCCGGCAAGAATGTCTTTGCCAGGATCATGAATAATATGCCCAGGAAAAAAGCGAAAAAAGCCGTCGTGGACCTGAGCAGGTCTTTCTCCCTATGGATCTCCGGGATCAGGTCGCTGGCGGCGATATAGATGAAACCTCCGGCGGTAAGCGGAAGGACACAGGCGGAAAAATTCCCCGAAAGCCCGGATAAAAAATAACCGATTAGCGCCCCGACTAAAGCGGTCAACGCGGAAATAAAATTACAGAATAAAGCTTTCTTCTTGCTGAACCCACCGTAAACAAGCACGGCAAAATCGCCCATCTCCTGCGGTATCTCATGCAATACGATCGCCACAGTAGTGACCAGCCCAAGCTTAAAAGAAACCACAAAACTTGCCGCGATCACTAGGCCATCCATAAAGTTATGCAGACCGTCGCCGACTAAACTTAAGTACGTAAAAGGATGCACCTGACAGTTATCTTCATGGCAGTGGCGCCAATGCAGGTAACGCTCCATGATAAAAAACAGAGCGATACCAAGGATCAGGTAATAGAATACGGAAATACTGTTGTTCTCTTGGAGTGCTTCAGGCAGTAAATGCAGGAAGGCGCCGCCGATCAATGCGCCGGCGGAGAAACCGATAAAACAAAAAATAAGCTTATGCACAAGCTTATCGCTTAAGGCCAAGGTAAGCGCGCCGATAAGCGAAATAAAGCTCACTACTAGTGTGCTGATGATGATCCAGATCAGAACCATAGTAAGCGTTTATCCCAGATTGGGTTTTCTGCCTTTATTGGCTTTTTTGGAACGCCAATTTAATTTTCCCCTACGTTTTCTTTTTCCCATTTTAATATTTGTAGTACACTAGCGGCACATTCTGGGCCAGGTAACGCAGGCCCTCGATTATGCAATCATGGATCACCGTATCCATCGGCGTACCCGTATATACCGATAACCCGTTCTTTAAAACCAGCCATCTGGGCAGTTCTTTGCCCCTGTTTTTCAAAAGCACTGAAGCCTTGGCGCGAATGACCTTTTGGCTGATCACCGCGGAGTTGGTTTTATCGGCAAGCCTCAGCTCAAGGCCCATATTCGCCTTGTTCACAGAAACCCCCAACAACCCGCCCATAAAAGAACCGCCCCAACTGCCTCCGCCGGCAAAACCCGCTTTGCCGCCTGAAGCTTCAGGATCAAATTCGATCACCGAGATATTCACGATCAGGTCTGCTTCAGCAAGCGCGACGATGATAAAACGGTTGCTTTGGACCAAAGCATTGATGAATATATCCCGCAGCGCGGAAGCTGTATCTTTATCTGCCCCGGCTGTCTTAACCTCAAAATCGGTAACGGCTACTTTTGCCTTTGGCCCGACATAATTCTCCAAGGGCTGGCCGACAAACGTCTGGTCTATCTTCGGGCGCTCCTTGTTGGCCGCGCAACCGATAACGCTAAGCATCAGTAAGAAATAAAAGGCGAATTTAGTCCCTGATCTCATACTTTTCTTACTCAATATATTACCGATTGCCATTACTGTCAAGAAAAACTCCCTTTAATAAGTTTATAATATATTACGCAGATCACGGACTCGCCGGATACTTGAATAAGGCGCATACTTCGCTATTTCCGCTCTGCTGCTTGAACCCGTAGTAACAAGTATTGTCTTTATGCCTGCTTTTTTACCAGCTAAAAGATCGATCACCATATCGCCCACATAGAGGGCCTGCCTGGGCTTAAGGTTAAACTTTTTTCTGATCAGGTTAAGTATCTGCGGATGCGGCTTACCGCGTTTTAATTTATCCGCGCAAAGCACGTAATCAAAATAATCCTTTAACTTCAAGACGCGCAGGATGATCAAAGAAAACCGCGTGGGCCGGTTGCTGGCCACCGCAAGCTTATACCCTTTATCTTTTAGGTATTTGAGCAATTCCTTTACGCCCGGGTAAAGGCGGGCCTGGCTTTTAAGGCTTGCCTGATGATGCCCGCGGTAAATTCTCAAAGCCAGATCCAGGTCTTCTTTATTCAAAAACGGTTTTAAAAGAAACCTGTCCCCCCAGCCTACTGCCTTGCGGATATCCCTCGCGCTTTTTGGGCGCTTGCCAAAATAGCGCATGACATAATTAAAACTGCTGGCTATCGCTTTATAAGAATCGATCAACGTGCCGTCTAGATCAAAAATAACCAGTTTTATCTCTTCTTTGATCTTGAACATAGGCTTTTGAAAAATTAAAGGCAGGGTTGTTTGACCCTGCCTTGAATTCTTAGATAAATATAAATTTATTATTTGCCAGCCGGATTGGCTGTCGCAAGCGTATCGCCAGCTGCCACAGCAGGATCCTGCGCGGGCTGTTGCGCGTCAACACTTGCCGATGTAGGTGCTTGAGCAACGGGTTCTTTCGCAGGAACTTCAGCGCTGGCTTCAGTAACCTGGGCAACAGCCTGGCTATCCGCTGAAACTGCCGTAGATGAAGCCGCCGGCTCCTGTGAAACTGCTGCGCTTTGCGCTGTCTCAACGCTTGGAGCTGCGCTGCTTGCCGCTTCCGGCATAACCGCATCCAACTTCTCTAAACTTATGTTCTTGGCGATGTTTTTGCCGTCTACGATCAGATAATCCACGCTCAAAACATCTTTTTCCTTGATCTCATCAATGGATTTTATGTTTTCATACGCCGTATTATCATCCACGGTTAAAACAATATTCTTTTCCTGGTCTGCCTCATAATCCAAGTATTTTAAAGTCAGGCTTTTCGCCTGAATATCGGTACTAGTAACCTCTCCCCAGACCCACTGGGTATCGCTGCGCACAGCAGGCAGAGCAGGATCAGCGGCCTGGGTAGACGCAGGAGCGGTTGTTGTTTCTTCAGCTAAAGCTAACGCCACCAAAGAAAAAACGGAAAAAATAGAAATAGCTAAAACGGATAAAGTTTTCTTTATATTCATCTGGGCCTCCTTAATATATTGCTCATAAGCTACCACGTATCGGGCGCTTTGTCAAGCTCCTCTAAATGGAACGCTGTATACGGGAAAACAGTTTTTTATAAAGCGTTGCGGCAACGGCGACTTTTAACAGGTCTCCGGCGATAAAAGGCACGAACCCAAGCAGAATAGCTGCGCCTAAAGAAATCCCCAGCGACAATTTTAACCAAAGAGTTCCCGCAGCCAAAATAGCGGCATCAGCCAATGACAATTTTGCGAAAATAACCGCCCAATGATCCTCTTTCCTGGGAAGGCTGGCGCTGATCAAAACAGCCGGCAGGAAACCGATGATATAACCAGCGGTAACCCCGTAAAGATAAAGCGCGCCTGCCGAACACCCTGAAAACAAAGGTATGCCGGACATACCCAGCAAAAGATAACCCGCCTGGCTGATAAATCCAAGTTTTCTGCCTAATAAAGCCCCGGAGAGCAGAACGAAAAGTGTCTGCAAGGTAAGCGGAACCGGCGTAAATGGCAAAGGTATGCGCACAAAAGCCCCTAATCCGGTAAGAGTGATAAAAAAGACAACCGCCAATACGCGCGAGAATGTTTTGTTAACAGTAATTTGCCTGTTTAATACCGTTTCCATGTTTTTCTCCTTAGAATAACCGCCGATTAGAAAAATAATACCGCTTTTTTAGATAAATTATGAAGACAATAAGAAAGGGGCTTTTGTAACTATCGTTCTAAAAGCCCCTTTAGTTCCAAAGAAAAGTTTATTCTTTAGCAATAGCTAACGTGATCACGCCGGCTAAAATAAAGAACAAACCGATGCATCCCTTGACAAGCACGACAATTATCTTCCACCATCTGATCACCGCCAGGCCGCCCAACAATAAAAAGACCAGGCCTAAAACAACCTTAAAAAGAGTAGCCAGGGCTTTTTTAAGGTCAAAACACTTCTGTGCGTCCGCCATTTCACACACCTCCTTCTTTTACCGGTTCTACCCGATAGAAACACTCGTTGTTAACCTGAAACTCTCTAAGCGGGCTTGCTTTTCCACCTGCGGTGTATCCAACCCCACTCCGCAGGGTATTTGCGTATGTACAACTCAATAATAGAAGTAAGTTTCTGTATATTTACCAGCACTGTTTCCCGCGGGGTCGGCTTTTCCTCCAGCCCCACTTCCGGCTCAAAGATTATCGTATGCCGGTCATCGGGTTGGCGGATGATAAAACACACTAGCAGCGCTGCTTTGGTGCGCTGCGCCAGAACCACCGGCCCTGTAGCTGTAGCCGCTTTCTGGCCGAAAAAATCCACGAATACCCCGCCGGTGCCGAAATTCTGGTCTATGGGAATAAAAATAAGTTCATTGTTACGCAAAGCCTGGATACTCTCATTAACGCAAGCGTTACGCGGCTGGCTGTAGATCGTTCTTACCCCGTATTTTGCCCTTTTCTTACGGAAGATCTCCTCCATCTTCGCGTCATGCATCGGCTTCATGATCCCGCCCGCTTTATAGCCTTCGACAGCTAACCTCCCCAGAAGAAGCGGAAAATTCCCGAAATGCGCGCTGACCAGGATAACCCCATTGCCTTTGGCCAGGGCGTTATCCAAATGTTCTTTGCCGACGATACTGACTTTCTCCGCCAAAAGATGCGGCTTGTCGAAAAAAAACATCAATTCCACTGCGCCCTTGGCGATATTCCTGAAACAGTCTTTGGCAATTCTTTGGATCTCTTTGGGAGACTTTTGAGCGCCAAAAGCGATCTGCAAACTCTCCAAAGCGATCTTCCTGTGTTTTGCCGCGAATAAATAGGCTAACGCGGCGGCTCTCTCGGCAAAAACGTAAAGATAGCTCGGGGGGATGACCCTGACTATCAAAGAACATATTTGTATACCCAGCCACGCGCCAAAATGGCTGATCGCTTTACGGATTTTTTTTAAGTTCATTGTCGGTCAATTTTAAAGAAATTATAACAAAGCGGGTTGAAATTGCAAGGGAAAATTAAAGCTTGTAGCCGATCTTACGCAACAGATCCTTGCGCCAGGCAATATCCGCCTCTTTTTCCACTTCTTTGCAAGTTGCCCCGTCAATAACACCCATAATACCGCGCCCTGAATTGGTTTCCGCGATAACCACCTCCACGGGATTTGCGCTGGCGCAGTAAATCGTGCAAACCTCAGGGATATTCTTGATCGCGTTGAGCATATTCAGCGGATAAGCATTTTTAATAAAAATAATAAAACTATGCCCGGCGCCGATGGCTAAAGCATTCTCTGCCGCGAGATCCTTAAGGGCCTGGTCATTACCCTCTACCCTTACTTTTGTGGCGCCGCTGGCTTCGCAAAAAGCCAGGCCGAATTTTACATCCGGCACGCTGTTTACAATAGCCTCATAGATATCTTCCACTGTTTTGATGAAATGGCTCTGTCCGAGGATAAAATTCAGGTCATCCTGTTTCTTTATCTTTACGCTCTTAAATTCCAGCATCGCCTCTCCTTTCCTCCCGCCTAGAAGTTTTGCGCTTACGCCTTAAAACAAGAACTTTATTTGACCCAGACTTTTCTAAAACCCGTGGCATCCACAGGCAGCCTGCCTTTATAAGACCTGAGCGCGGTCAAAATGTAATCCGGGTCGCCTAAAAGTTTAAGCGGCAGCCTCAAAATAAAAGTATTCTTACTAAAATCCAGGGAAACTCCCGGCGCATATACCCTTTGGCCGCTTGAAAAAACCCTGCAATTTCTGCCGCTGGTTACCACGCTGATCTTAGGCATTAAAGCGAATGTCGTTCGTTTGCTGTAACCAAAAAGATACAGGTGCATCCCGAAAGAGCGGCTGAATTTCTTTGCCTTGACCACACGCACAAGAAGATCGTCGTCCACAACAGCGTAACTGACCTGGCCGATATCCGCCGCAGCCGGTTCTTCTATATCTGTGTCTGTCTCGGAAGGATCCTTGATCGTATCGGATGAGTCTAAAAATACCGGCAAGGCCTTCAGGCCGGAAGACTGCGGCTTAAGCATAATATCCGGATAATCGCCGAACAATTCATTTTTCCTGGCGAAAGCAAACAGGTAAAAAGCGCTTACCTGGGTCTGGCTTTTATAAGCAAGTATGGCGCGGTATTTATTCTGCAGCTGTTCAGAGGGAAGATCCGCCCTAAACCACTTGATCTGAGAGTTCCAAAATCCCTCCGGAGGATAAAGGTTAAGCGCGGGATGATAATGCCTGGGCACAGGCCAACCCAGCCAATGGATAAGATACGGGGAAACTTTCGGTTCAGGGATCTGACCCTTAAGATCGCTTAAAGCTACCTGCAGGAAAAGATAAAATGATTTATGGTCAACATTGACATCCGCCGGGTGCGAAGAAAATATCCTGTTAGGTTTATAATCGAGCAACACTTTTTCCAAGTCGCTTAGGATACTCTCCCCCTGATAAGGCGCCCCATAAGAAAAATTATCTTTATACGGCACGCTGGATATGCGCGTGAGTATATCGCGGAATGGCTTCTTCGCCTGCCAATAACGGCTAAAAATAGCGAAAGTGCCGAAATCCGGATAACCTAAAAAGATCAGGTCGCTTTCCTTTAAACCCAGAAGCGCCATTGCCTTGACCGCTTCGGCCTTGCGCACCTTGCCCATATAAATAAATACACCCTGCCTGACAGTAAGGCGTTTTTCATAGACGATAAAAGCAAGCTCATTGTGGTCGCCGTTTGTAAGATAGAGCACTTTCACGCGCGCGCCGGCAGCCAGAGCCTGCTGGATTATCCCGGCGCAGCCGATACTTTCATCATCCGGATGCGGCGCAAGGATCAAGACGCGCTCGCCTTTTTTAAACGGTTCAATAGCGGATATCTGCTCTTTAACAAAAGCAGGCGGCTCCTTGACCGTAGCGCAGGCAGAAATGCATAAAACGATAAGAGTAAGTAAAATTATTTTGATTTTCATGATCATAGCAGGCTCATCTGCTTAAACACGGTTACCCGCCCCTTAATTTACCTGTCTTCCTGGGGACAGGAAGCACTGGATTATCCCACAGATAACGAACAATAAACATAGATAAACAAAATAATCACCATAACGGTTATAGAAGGTAGCCGGGCCGGCTACAGGGTAAATATTCTCTGTCTTAAACCCCGGCACAAAGATCAATTTTCCTTTCTCGCTCACGCGGGAGATGATCCTGCCCGCGGGGCTGATAAAACCGGAAATACCGGTATTTGCCGCGCGCACAAGGTAAACTTTGTTTTCCACCGACCTGAACACAGAAGCGGCAAAATGCTGATAAGAGGCGCTGCTCTGTTTATACCAGGCGTCATTGGTGATATTCACCAGGAATAACGCGCCCCTTTTCACAAATTCCCTGGATAGCTCCGGAAAAAGATCCTCAAAACAGATCAACACGCCGAATTTCGCGGGCTTTTCAAATATCGTGTACTCTCTGCCGGGGCTGATATCACCGATCGGGACAACTGTTTCCAGAAAAGGGAATACATTCTTCAGCGGGATATATTCGCCGAAAGGTACCAGGTGCAATTTATGATAAACGCCGCTTAGTTTACCGTCCTGGCCGACGAACAACGCGCTGTTAAAATACTCATCCCCTATCCGGGAAACCGCGCCCAAAAGCAGGTTACTTTTAGTCACTCTGGCCAGGGCGAATATATCCTCAAATAACTTAGCGTCCTTACCGAACAAACCAGGGGCCGCGGCTTCCGGCCAGATGATCAACTCCGGCGCATCCAATGAAGCTTCCTGTGTTAACCCCTTATAGCTTTGCAGAATATAACCGGCAGCGTATTCATCCCATTTTAGTTCCTGCGGGATATTCGCCTGGATCACGGAAATGCGGGTTTTCTGCGTGGTTTTACGGATCTCCCCTTCAACTTCGCCGAGCCGGTTATATCCGTAAAACAAACAGCATAAAAAAACCGCCGCCGTCAGGATCAACCCAAAAGCTGCCTGCTTCCGTGGTCTGGCCAAAGCAAGATACAAAGAGTAATTTACCAGGATGATCAAAAATGAAACACCCCAGGAACCGCTCAGGTCGGATATTTGTATCATTGGCAGGTTAGTATATTGCGAATGCGCCAGTATCGCCCAGGGAAAACCCGTAAATAAATAACTGCGTAAATACTCCAGGCACACCCAAAGGCTAGGGATAAAAAACAGCCGGCCGGGTACGCGCCGCAAAGATGCAAAAGAAAACAGGGCCCCAAAAATACCGGAATAAATAGAAAGATAAAAGATCAGCGTAACGGTGCCGGGCAAAGTGACATGCGCAAGCCAATAAATAGTGAATGACCAAAAAATAAAACCCCAGGAAAAGCCGGCCAAGAAAGCCTTCGCTTTGCTTTGATTATTTAAAACAAAAAACAGGGGGATAAAACCAAACCAGGAGAGCATCCAGGCGTTAAAGCTGGAAAAAGACAGCGCTACAAGCAAGGCGCTTAAAACAACAGGCATCAAAAATTTTATCAACCGCAGCATTTTTTATATTTTTTTCCGGAGCCGCAAGGGCAAGGATCATTCCGGCCGACTTTTTGCTGCGCTTTCTGCGCAGGTTTTACAGCCGGGCTGTTTAAGGCGCCGGAGGCGGAAGGCATAGCTGAAGAAGCTGGCTGTATCTGGTTTAACTGTTCTGCCTCAGGATGCAATAATTGCGTAGGCAAAGCGCTGAACACCCCGCGGAATTTTTCTTCTTTTGCCTGCTGCAGCTTGAAGACAGTTTCCACCGCCTCTTCCTCTATCGCGCTGACCATCTGGCTGAACATGCCGAAAGCTTCCCGTTTATATTCGACCAGCGGGTCGCGCTGGCCATAAGCGCGCAGGCCGATGCCTTCGCGCAGGCTATCCATGGCGTAAAGATGGTCTTTCCATTTAGCGTCAATGATCTGTAAAAAGACCATGCGTTCCAGGTGCCTTAAGGTATCAGCGCCAAAAGCTTTTTCTTTTCCCGCGTATGCGGCAAGGATACTTTCCCGCATACGCTCCCTGGCTTCCTCAATGTTCAAAGCGCCAAATTCCGCGCTGCTTAACCCCAGACCAAATCTTAAATTTACGGTTTCGACTAAATTGATGTTTTCTGCTTCCGACTCTTGCGCTGCGGAGTGCGCGTATACCTGCAGAGAATCCTCAACCATCCTTGAGATTATCTCCTGGATGTTTTCTTTCAAAGAGAATCCCTCCAGGATCTGGCGGCGCTGGCTATAAATGATCTCCCTCTGCTTGTTCATTATGTTGTCATACTCTAAAAGCTGTTTTCTGATCTCAAAATTATGCTGCTCCACCCTTCTCTGGGCCACTTCTATGGAACCGGTAACCCAGGGATGCTCGATCACCTGGCCTTCCTCCAAGCCTAATTTCTCCATCAGCCCGATGATCCGCTCCGAGCCGAAAAGCCGCATAAGGTCATCTGATAAAGAAACATAAAACCTGGAAGAACCCGGGTCGCCTTGCCGGCCGCTGCGGCCGCGCAACTGGTTATCGATACGCCGTGCCTCATGGCGTTCCGTGCCCAAAACATGCAAACCGCCCGCTTCCACGACTTTTTTATGCTCAGCGGAGGTTTCTATTTTATATTTCTCCAATATTTTTTTATACTCTTCTGTATAGTTAGCGTCTTCAGGCTTTAACTTCTGCCGGATAAGGTTTTTCGCCATAAACTCCGGATTACCGCCGAGTAAAATATCCGTGCCGCGGCCAGCCATGTTCGTGGCGATCGTCACAGCCTTGAACCTGCCGGCCTGGGCGATGATCTGGGCTTCCATCTCATGGTATTTGGCGTTTAAAACCTGATGCTCTATCCCGCGGCGCTTGAGCATCTCAGAAAGCCATTCGCTTTTATCAATGGTGATCGTGCCTACCAAGACCGGCGTGCCCTGATTATGCAAAACAACGATCTCTTCCACCACGGCGTTTAACTTTTCTTTCTCCGTCTTATAGATCCTGTCGGCGTAGTTCTTGCGGATCAATGCCTGGTTAGTGGGCAGGACGATGACATCCAGCTGATAGATGCTTTTAAATTCATTGCTCTCGGTAAAAGCTGTGCCGGTCATCCCGGAAAGCTTTTCATACATGCGGAAATAATTCTGGAAAGTGATCGTGGCTAGCGTCTGGTTCTCCCGTTCGATCTTCAAGCCTTCCTTGGATTCCACTGCCTGGTGCAAGCCGTCCGACCAGCGGCGGCCGGGCATAAGCCTGCCGGTAAACTCATCAACGATGATCACCTGGCCGTCCTTGACCACGTAATCCACGTCGCGCTCAAAGAATTCTTTCGCCCGTAAAGCCTGGATCGTATGGTGGCGATACTCCATAGACTCTAAAGTATGCAAAGACTCAACGCCCCAGGCTTTGGCGGCTTTAATCTCGCCTTCCTCAGTAAGGGCGATCGTCTGGGCTTTCTCATCGGCTTTATAGTCAAAACCTTTAGCCAGGTCCAGGCCTTTATATTTAGCGTTGATCTCTTCGTTTTCCGTGACGCGCCGGCCGCTTAACTGCTCAACTATTTTTTTGGCGGTATAATATTTATCCGTGGATTCCTCCGCCGGCCCGGAGATGATCAGCGGCGTGCGCGCCTCATCGATCAAGATGGAATCTACTTCATCAACGACCGCGAAATAAAACCCTCTCTGCACAAGTTCATCCTTGGAATATTTCATATTATCGCGCAGGTAATCAAAACCAAACTCATTGTTCGTGCCGTATGTGATATCACAAGCATAAGCGAACCTGCGCGCGTCATCAGGCATATCATGCTGGATCACCCCCACGCTAAGCCCGAGGAATTCGTAAACCGGCCCCATCCACACGCTGTCGCGCCGGGCGAGATAATCATTCACCGTAATGATATGCACTCCTTTGCCCAGAAGCGCGTTCAAATACGCCGGAAGTGTCGCGACCAGGGTCTTTCCTTCTCCGGTGGACATCTCCGCGATCCGGCCTTCATGCAGGATAACGCCTCCGGCGATCTGTACGTCAAAATGCCGCAGGCCGATGGTGCGTTTTGCGGCTTCGCGCACAACGGCGAATGCTTCCGGCAGTATCTCGGAAAATATTTTATTGCGGGCGAGCCTTAATTTCTCCTTTATTTTTTCCTTCTCTTCAGGCATAGCGACCAAAAGCATCTCTTCCTGCAAAGACTCAAGCTGGCCGGCCAACTCTATTTCCTTGGCGGCGATATGCTGCCTGAATTTATCTTTTTTATTCTTCAGCTCAATGTCGGAAAGAGCGGAGATTTCCGCCTCCAGGGCGTTAACCTGGTCCACGACCCGGCTGGTCTCTATCATCTTGTTCATTGACGGATTAGGCATATCCGGATGCAATACGATATTTACCCGCGGGTATCTTTTACTGATCGCGGATTGTTTACTTTTAAGAATGGTTTTTTTAAGCCAACCTAACATATTTTCCTTTTTTATCCGGCGCTGAACTTTAAGAACGCCTCAATGAATTCATCCAGGGCGCCATCTAAGACGCCTTCAGCGTCCCCTGTCTCGAAATCCGTGCGGTGATCTTTAACCAAGTTATAGGGATGTAAAACATAAGAACGGATCTGGCTGCCCCACTCGATCTTTTTCTTTTCTGAACCGAACTGCTTTAAGAACTCATCGTCCTGCTTCTGGCGCTCTTGTTCGTAAAGCCGCGCTTTCAGGATCTTTAAAGCGCTCTGTTTATTTTGATGCTGTGAACGTTCATTCTGGCATTGCGCCACGATCCCTGTGGGGATATGCGTAATGCGCACAGCCGAATCGGTAGTATTCACGCTTTGGCCTCCGGCGCCTTTGGAGCGGTAAACGTCAATGCGCAGATCCTTCTCCTCGATCGCTATATCCAGGTCATCATCTACTTCCGGGATAACGTCTATTGAGGCAAATGACGTATGCCTGCGTTTGGCCGCGTCAAAAGGGGATATGCGCACCAGCCTGTGCACGCCGCGTTCAGCTTTAAGGTAACCGTAGGCGTAAGGGCCTTCAATAAGGGCAGTGATATTTTTTATACCCGCTTCTTCTCCCGGCAGGATATCCAGCGTTTTGACCTCCCAGCCGCGGCTTTGCGCGAACCGGCTGTACATCCTGAAAAGCATCCCCGCCCAATCGCAGGATTCCGTGCCGCCGGCGCCGGCGTTGACGCTGATGATCGCGCTGTTCTTGTCCAGTTTACCGCCGAGAAGAGTTTTGAACTCAAGCTCCTCAAGTTGCGCGGTCAAAGTAACTAGAGAGCGCTCTACCTCCAGAGCCAAGTCTTTATCTTCGGGTTTTAACAAAGGCAGGATTTCCTGTAACTCCTGGTATTTTCTATGCGCCAGATCCCAGGGTTCAACGATTACTTTATAACTTTTTAATTCCTTGACTACTTTGGTCGCCTGCTCGCCGTTATCCCAAAAACCTGCCTGCGACATTCGCAGGGAAAGGTCATTTATCTTCTGTTTAAGGTTATCAACGTCAAAGATAACCTCTTAAGTTTTCAATGCGCACGCCTAGATCAGAGATCTTCTTCTGCATATCTTCCAACATGACTTCTCCTTCGTATTTTATGTTTTTTTGATCCCGCGCAAAGCCAGGGAAAATTCATCGCGGTTATCCGCGGCGTCTAAAGCAGCTTCCTCAGTGATCTTACCCTCGCGCACAAGCTTGATCAAGGACTGGGTAAACGATTGCATGCCAAAAATAGCGCCTTCCTCGATAAACTGGGGTATCTCCCATACTTTACCGTCGCGGATCAGGCGGCTTATCGTAGGCGTTAGAAGCATCGCTTCATAGGCAGGCACGCGGCCTTTGCCATCCTTGCGCGCAACAAGCCTTAAAGAGATAACCCCTTTAAGCAGGTTGGCCAGCTGATTCCTTACTTCCTGATGCTGGTGCGGCGGAAAAAGATTGATCAATCTTTCCACGGTTTGCGAAGCATTGATCGTATGCAATGTGCTTAAAACCAGGACGCCGGTTTCCGCGGCGGTGAGAGCGCTGGAAACCGTCGTGTAATCGCAGATATTACCGATAAAGATCACATCCGGGCTCTGCAGGGTGAATGATCGTAAAGCGACGCCGTAGCTGGTCACATCCAGGCCGAGTTCTCTCTGGTTGATCAGCGATTCTTTATCCTTAAAGGTAAACTCGATCGGCTCCTCAACGGTGAGTATGTGTTTACGGCTTTTTTCATTGATATGGTCGATCATGCTGGCGATCGTCGTGGATTTACCGCTGCCCATGCTGCCGGTAAGTAAAACCATCCCGCGGGTTTCCGAGGAAAGTTTCTTAAGCAGCTCCGCCGGCAGGCCAAGGTCATCAAAGGAAGATATTTCGCTGCGCACGTTCCTGATCACGATGGAAGGCCAGTTCCTCTGCAGGAATATGCTCACCCTGAACCTATGGCCTGTTTCCTTAAGGTAAACGGCGAAATCCACATCGGAATTCTTCTGGAATATTTCTTTCTGCCTGGGGTTAGTCAATTCTTCGGTGGCCTGGACAAGGTCTTCTACGCTTAATATCTTATCCCCGACCGGAAGGATATTTCCGTCGATCTTTAAACGCGGTATGCCGCCGGCGCGGTAAAAAAGGTCAGAAGCGCCTTTAGCGACCATTTCGATCATCAGATTTTTTATGCCCATGGTTATCTCCGAGTATATTTTTTATTTATTATATCACTTTATCCCTTTTTGAGTAGGATTAAATTCCATATATTTGCCCAATAACAGGCGGGTTTGAGCGTCTAAAGCGGGAGTAGAACCCAGGACCAATATTATAAAAGGAACGCTGAGCCATTCCAGCACCATCAGGATATTCTTGAACCAGCTGACCCCTTTTGGCCGCGGCGGCAAAATAGACCTGCTTAAAACGATCCAGACAAAGCTGGTAAACAAAGTAAAATTCACCAGAAGCCCGGTGATCTTAGGCAGGTTATAGCCGATGGCCATCTGGCTGAAAAAATTTCCCCCGAATAATAAAGGCAGCGGGCCGATCAATACCAGGATCACCGCCCAGACAGCCCAAGTGACATGGCTTTCCAGGAGCTGGCCTGCCCGGCGTAATTTTACCGGCCAATCTATCCGGCTGCCGCTTAAAAACGCGCTGACCAGAAAAGGAAAGTTCTCCACTCCCCAGGCCCACCTTCTCTTTTGTTTATACTGCATGGCCATGGTCTTAAAAATATTGCTGGAATAAGCCACATCCATGGAAACAGTAATATAAAGCGGCACGACTCTATAGGCGCCGTTGTAAAATAAAAACGCCTTCCAGTAGATCACCGAATCATCGGAGATCATATCCACCGGCCAGTAATCGATCTCGACCAGCGTTTTAAAACTCATGCTGTGGCTGGAGAATGTCACGAATTTCTCAAGCCGCATGCTTTCGATCATCTGACAGAATGACCCGCTGATCTCGACGATCCGGGCGAATGACGGCGCCTGCCAGATATTATTGTTATAAACCGGCATCGGCTGATAACTTGCCTGGTGCGGTTTATCCAGCGTAAGAAAACTATGGCTTAAACAGCCGAAATACTCCGGCTCAACACAGGTATCAGCGTCAAAACAGGAGATGATCACTGAAGCGTAATCAATGCCTTTCTCGTCGATCAGTTTCCTGGCAAACCGTGCCCCCCAGGTGGCGTTAGCCCCTTTGGTGCGGCTTTCACCAGGCAGGCCGTCAGGATGAAGAGTGGATACGCAGGCAAAGAAAATATCGCCGAATTCTTTTTCCAGCTTTAAAGCGTGCTCGCGGCTTCTTAAATTTCTTTCCTCAAAAGTCAGCACAACGATGATCTTATCTTTGGGGTAATGGCTCTTTTTTAATGCCTCCAGGGAAGGCCGTAAAACATCCAGGCCTTCATTATAAATGGGGAACAGGACAAGCTGGTATAATTTCTCCCATTTGCCTTGGGGCTTGAGAGCCTGGCAGGCTTTAAGCCAATCTTTGTCTTTTTCGCTGGATAGCCTATGGCGCGCTAAAACTAAAAGCATGGTCAGATAGGTAGAGCGGATGATCCAGTAAAAATCAAAAACAATGATAAAGATCGCGCAAGCCACGGGCTTAAAAAACGCCAACACCACCAGCGCAATGATCAGGCCCCAGGAGATGCCTCCGGGAATGACTTCCAGGAACCTGCGGTAGGGGAATTTTTTATTCATCGGTTTTATTTTTAAGCGGCATATCAAAAATATATGAATTCGGGCTTATCGCCAGCTTATACAGGTTGCTGCAGCCTGAGCCCTGGCCAATCTCCAGCGGGCAGGTAAAATAAAGTGTGTCGTGTTTCTCATCATAAGAAGCCCTGATACGCTGGCTTTTAAGCCTGACTAAACTCACCCGGGGAGATTGCGGCCTGACCTCCACCACTTCAATATTCCTGTTCGTCAGAACAACCAGATGATAGTTGTCAGAGTGCCAGAATACCTGGACGAGCTTGCTTTTGGGGTAATCCAGGAATACGGGAGAATCGGAATAATCGTAAATATCCGGCGATTCAAGGAAAACAACGGCGATCTGATGGGGATTAAAAAGAAAAAGTTTTGTCTGGTCTGCGGAAACATCCCAACCCTGGATATCTGTAAAGTTCTCCGGCAAGGCGGCGATATCCTGCGGGTTATTGCCGTTGGTATCGGATTTAAAAACCACGCGCTCATCTTCATCCAGATAATAAATTACCCCCTTTTCAGGATACAACCGGAAAGAAGAAACGCTTTCCTGGTTAAGCTGTTTGAACTCCGGCCTCAGCGGGAAAAGCAGGATCTTATCCATCCGGCTGACTTTACCGGCCTCTACCTCCACATCGGAGTTCCAGGAATAGTAATCTTTCATTTCCAGGCGGATCTTATAAGTACCGGGCATAAGTTCCTGGATACTTGCCGGCGTTTTTTCTTTGACCGGTTTTTTATTTAAATAAATGCTCGCGCCTTCCGGCTGGGTCTTTAAAAAGATCAGGCCGGTTTTCGTGAACTTAAAAGTATGCGGGTTGAATTTATAGCCTAAGGCGAACGACAGAATGAAAGGCAGGCCGGCGAAAAACACCAGCACGCTTAAATAAAATAATACCGCCCTTATCCTCTGAAAGACAGGCATTCTGCTAACCTCTTTTCTAACTTTAATAGAGCACTCTTTTTCTTGGCGCCGTAAGCGTAGCCGCCTGTTTGGCCATTATCCTTGATCACGCGGTGGCAGGGAATGATCAAAGGATACGGGTTGCGTTTTAAAACCTGGCCGACCGCCTGGTAAGCGCAAGGAGAACCCGCGCGCCTGGCTACCCATTTATAGCTGCGCACCTGGCCCAAAGGTATCCTGGAAACAACCCGGTAGACGCGCCTGGCGAAATCATTCATCTGCCGATGATCTTCTTTCTGCGCAAAATATGATGATAACTTACCGCGAACCTGTGCGCTTCATCGCGTATTCTGCGGATAAGGTTCAAAGCAGCGGTATCCGAGCCGAATTTAATCGCCCGGGACCTACCAATAATGTAAATGTTTTCCTCTTTTTTGGCAATACTTATTAAAGGAATGACCAAACCCAGCTCTTTAAGCTGCCGCTGGGCGGTAAGTAAATGCCCTTTGCCGCCATCAATAAGGATGAGATCCGGCAGGCGCGCTTGTTCTTTAAGCAAACGGCTATAGCGCCTGCGCACAACCTCCGCCAGCATACTGTAATCATCCGGCCCCTGCACATCCCTGATGCGGAACCTGCGGTAATTGTTCTTATCCGCTTTACCGTCAAGGAAACTGACCATTGACCCTACCGCTTCGCGGCCTGAGATATTGGATATATCGAAACCTTCGATCCTGCGCGGGGCCTTTTTTAAACCCAACAGGCTTTTGAGCATCTCTTCTTCCTGGCCATGGCCGCCGACAGCAGGATAATGGCTTTTCGCCAGGACAGACAAAGAATCCAGCTGGTCGCGGATCACCGCGGCCGCCTCAAAATCAAGTTTTTTTGATTTCTCCTGCATGGAAAGATCAAGCCTTCTGATCAAAGGGTTGATCTTACCCTGCAAAACAAGCGCGATATTCTCGATCGTTTGGGCATATTCTTCCGGGTTAATTTTTAAACCACAGGGCGCCGGACAAAGTTTGATCTTATAATAAATACAAGGTTTTGTGGGCAAGGCCGGGCATGAACGGAAAGGAAAGCTCCTGCGCACAGCTTTTAAGGCGGCCTTAAGCAGCTTGGCATTAGTATACGGCCCAAGCAAGCGGCCGGGTTCTTCTTTTGAGCGCGTCAAATAAATACGGGGAAACTTTTCCTGTGTGATGCAAACGTAGGGAAAGCTTTTATCATCGCGCAGCAGGATGTTGTAGCGCGGCTGCAGGTCATGCACAAGGCTGGCTTCAAGCAATAAAGCCATGGTTTCTGTAGCG
>Ga0153915_10000867_pt1 | contig 27968 bp, 28 predicted proteins | sample Opewatmetagenome_2_FD_107003 | JGI IMG/M metagenome (GOLD analysis project Ga0153915, IMG submission 107003) | Freshwater wetland microbial communities from Ohio, USA - Open water 3 Core 3 Depth 3 metaG | ecosystem: Environmental > Aquatic > Freshwater > Wetlands | place: USA: Ohio, Lake Erie...
GGGCTTGAGGAAACGGAGATCCTGGAGGCAATCGGAGTAGCGAAGATGGTCAGAAGAGGAGCGATCGGCAACATGGACGAGTTTGCTACCGCTCTGACCGGTACCGCAGGCGGGGATGCTGAAACTCCTGGTCACGGATGCGGCTGTCACTGAACCCATAAGCCTGTTTGAGCATGGTTGACAGAAATACTGGAGTCGGGCGGCCATAGAGCGGCGGCACACAAGATGTCGGCCGCCTAGCACCGATAAGAACCGCATCTAATCAGGCAGCACTGTACCTTTTGCGAAGCCTTATCGGGCCCGATGGCTAGCGAGTTACCATCGGGCTAAAGGCTCCCTTGTGGTGGCCTTGGCGGTGCAGAAGATGAGCAAGAGCATCTCTGTGAAGTTCGATGGCGTGTCAAAAAGATACGGAGATGTGGTTGCTCTTGACCAAGTGTCGTTTGAGATAGGGGCAGGTGAGGTCTTCGGTTACATAGGTCCGAATGGTGCAGGCAAGACGACAACCATGAAGATCCTTGTCGGGCTCATTCCTAGTTTTGGAGGCTCAGTCTTCGTTAATGGTCATGATGTGAGGGCGAAGGAAAGCGGCTTGCACAGAGTGTTGGGATACCTCCCTCAGGAGGCGGGCTTTCAGGAGTGGCGCACCGTTGACAGTGTTCTAAGAACCCTTGGCAGACTGTCGGGACTTTCTCAACAGGAACTGAACGAGAGGATTCCGCAGGTTCTAGATTTGACCAGGCTGAGTGATGTCCGGTACAAGCGGGTGGTCCATCTATCAGGTGGCACGATTCAGAAAGTGAGACTTGCTCAAGCGATACTGCATGACCCCGGTCTTATCGTGCTTGACGAACCGATGTCGGAACTCGACCCGGAAACCCGTCACCAAGTCAGGGTGATGATTAGGGACATGGCCAACAAGGGAACAACCGTGTTTCTTTCTTCTCACATCCTGAGTGATGTTCAGGACATAGCGGACCGCATTGGAGTCCTAAACCATGGCCACATGCTCAAAGTGGGCACACCAGACGAACTGCAGAGCCATTTTCAGGTCGGCAACGTGGTTGAGGTGATACTAAACAGAGGTTCCCACCCTCTGCCAAGCTTTGAATCGGTTGACGGCATCGAGAGAGTTGAGGAGATGGCTTCAAACAGGACTCTGATTCACATGACTCATCAATCGAACGTGGATGCGACCATGGGCCTGATTCTTCGCATGCTCGTTCAGTCGGGCTGTCAGGTCAGGAACCTCAATCTCACTAGACCCAGTCTTGAGGAAGTCTATCTGAGATTCGTGGGAGGCGAGCCTTAGTGACCGTAGGTTTGTTGTACGCTGACGAGATGAGAGGGTTCTACAAGTCCTACGTGATGCTTGCGCTGTGGGTCGGACTGCCAGCCTTGACCATTGCGATACATTTCCTCCAACCTCTCATAGAACCCGCGATGCGAGACTGGTCTCTGTCCTACGTAGTGAGTATTACAATCGCCGGAATAGGTGGACCATTGGCCTCAGTTAGTCTCAGTGCGTCAATTGTCAGTGAGAGGAATCAGAAGGTCTACGAGCTGTTTCTGATAAGGCCCGTCAGGCGTAGTAGTCTGATTCTTGCCAAATTCGCGGCAACTTACACATGTCTTGTTGTAGCGACCGTCATCTCACTCGCCTCAGGCATGGTCATCGATTCTTGGCTTGGCGCCCCTTTCGAATCGCTATGGAATGAGATTGTAACGTCTGTGGTCGTCACATTGTCTGCCATGGCGATGGCGTGCGCCGGTGCTGTCCTGATTGGCATGTTTGTTTCATCTGTTGCTCTCGCGTCTATAGTGTCCATTTTCGGCGGCGAAATCCTCATTCTGGTTCCAATGCTTCCAAACTATTTCGACCCGTCTGCTGATCCGGTGCCCCTAGCAATCGTATCGGGTCTGGTCATAACATCTCTTTTTCTGGTCTTGACGATCTATCTGTTCAACCATAGGCAAATCTAGAGGCAACACAAGACACAAGAGCAGACGTCTAGACGCTCCTCATTCCTCAAGTGAGATGGGACTCGATGAGGAGAATGAGGAAGTACGGCTGGGTTCGGATCCTTGACCTGAGTACAGGCGTGGTTCATCATGCCTACCCCGACGACAACCACAAGGACCACTATGTGACAGAGTGTGGTCTTTTAGTAACCACCACAGATTCGAGTCTGTGCACGAAGCTGTCAGGCCACTTCAAGGAAATCGATGCGTCCATTCAGCCGTCGTATGAGGAGTGCATAGCCCGGACCAGTGTCAGGCCTCTTTGCGATGAGCGGCCGCCTCTATGACGAGATGTGATTGTGCCACTCAATGTATCCAGAATGACGCATCTCATGCCGCGCCGCGGTCACCGATTCTGAACCTGAGAAGAGTCCGGTGATAGTAGGTTTCATCGGGTCTTAGAATGACTGTTTCAGAGAAGTGAGGGTCATTGATTGCATTCGGGGGTCTCTGGTCTTCCAGGCACACGGCCGAGTGTTTCCGACAAGCCTTTCCAAACGATTTCAGTGAGCCCATGGAGTTGCCCGTATATACCACAAGACAAGGTTCAGTCGTGTATATCTCCATTCTTCTTCCGGTGTCTGGCGAAGATAGCTCGCCGGCGTAGAACATACCCTCTGGCTTTGTCTTCCTGCCAAACCCGTCCAAAAGGAAGATGTCATCGACATCGCCGTATTCAGAGAAGATCCGCGAGAAAGATTTCTGAACGCGTAGGTCGAGAGGAGTGCCGACAACAGGCTTGATCTCTCCAGTGGGAATCCTGTTCTGGTCAGCAGGCATGTAGCGGGAAGACTCGAGCCTGATTTGCATGCCATCAACAAGACTGTCGAGTCCGTCGAGATTCCAGTAGCTATGGTTAGTCAGATTCACGATTGTAGGCTTGTCGGTCTTTGCGATGAACTCCCAACCGAGTTCCATAGGAGTTGCTCTGTATGTAAGAAGTACACTCAGCCTGCCAGGATAACCTTCCTCACCATCATGGCTTGCGTGCTCGAAAACCAAGGCTGCACTGTCTTCCTGCCGAAGTGCTTTCTTCAGCTTCAAGGTCCAGATCTTCCTGTCAAACCCCTCGTTTCCGCCGTGTAGCGAATGGCCGCCAGAGGTGTTGGCTGACAGGTGATGCTCGGTGCCATCCAGTATGAATTTGGCGTCTGCAATGCGGCCTGCTACTCGGCCAATTGTAGCCCCAAGATGGCCGCCTTGTCTGAGGAGCTCCTCTGCGGAATCCTGTCCAAAAGCTACGTCAGACGCGTTTCCTTTCCGATCAGGCATGGTGACCCTGACTATGGATGCGCCTAGGTCAGATATGGACACCCGAAACCCTGATTCTTTATCTTTCATGGTGTAGAGTCTTGATGGTTGTGGTCCAATGTGACCCCAATCGGACGCGAGAATCTCCATGGCTGGCCAAGTTGTACAAGAACACTTAAAGAAGACTGGATTTCGTCGGGATTGCGAATGCTGGCCGCCGAGTGTAGGCGAACACTCCCAATGTCCAATAGGCGGGTCACTAGGATGTATTCTACAAGATGCCCAAGGCAGGGAACGGCGTTTTGTTTGGGAGTCATTGATTCCAACAAGAGATAAATGTCCTCATGCCAAGCTTACGGCCATTAGGGTTCTCTGAGAAACAGATCTAGGTGGTACTCGGGAAATGCTGGGACCTATACACTACTTCTACCTCGCGGCATTTGCAGTGACGGCGGTCTGCACTCTGCTTCTAGTTCGAAGGTATCTGGAACAAAGAAACACGTTGTCCTTGGCGTTCACCTTTGTCATAGGTGCGTCAACCGTGTTTTGTCTGTTGATGTTTGGCAGAGGATTCTTCGATGCTGGCTCCGATGGCAGCATTCTGATGTACCGTGCAGCCATGATAGCCACCACTCTGATCCCTGCATTGCTGTCCATCTTCCTCTTCTATCCCCTGATTCTCGAGCGCAAACAGACGGGCAAGGATATGCTCGTGAGGGTAGTATTGTTGTTCATCTGGGTGTTCGCTATAGTTGGCATGCTCCTGATTTCGGTGTTGCCTTCGACACATCTGTACGCGATGTATGAATTCGATGTTTACTCCGTTTCGTACGGGCCGATCAGCTATACGATGGTACTCGCAATCCCCGTGCTAACCGTGCTGATAGACGCCTTGGTGATCATGATGATGGTGATCAGGGAGAACGAGAAGTTCTACAAGATGAGAGCGCTGCTCCTAATGCTTGGTTGGCTTCTAGTGCTGGCGGGCGAGCTTGTGCTTCTAGTACCAATCCTATTGATTCTGAACCCGCTACTGTTTGTCACAGGTACCGTAATAATGGCGCTGGCAATTCTTCGGAAAGCCCCGACATAGGCAATCGCGAGAAGATATCCCCGCAAGACAAATAGAGCCCAATGTGGGTGCAACTCAGTCACAAGAGCCCCTTGATGCCCCCAGATTTGCAGCGTCGGACCCACCAATCTGGTGACGGGTGAAGCTAATGCCAACTGTCAGGTCAAAGACGAAGAAGATTGTCATGGTCGGCGCAGGCGGCGCCGGTAAGAGCACAATAGCGTCTCGCCTCGTTACCGGCACGTTTGTAAATCGCACCATGACGATTGGCTTGGACATAGAATCATGGGCACTCGTGGATGAGGAAGGACAGGTTTCAGCAAGAGCCGCTATCTTCGATCTGGGTGGACAGGAGCACTTTCGATTCTTTCAGGAGAGATTCGTTTCTGGTGCAAGCATTGTGCTCATAGTCTTCGACATCACTCGTTTCAAGACAATCATCGATATTGACGAATGGGTTCCAATTATTGAAGGCTTGCCGCGTCAGAAGTGGCTTCTGGTTGGTAATAAAACTGATGAAGGTCAGGTCATACCCACGGAGGAGATTGAGAGTAAGGCCAAAGAACTGGGAATTCCGTTCGTTCTCGTTTCGGCAAAGACCGGAGAGAACTTCGATAAGCTGGCCGACATGGTGCAGCACCTGTTGCGATCTGCCTAGAGCAGTCGAATGCGAGACCAGCCTGAATAATAGGTTGTCTTCGCTGTCCTCGGCCACTAGCAGGCTTTAATAGCGGTGATGAGCAGAATCAGGTAATGTCGGTTGTGCATGAGGGATGGCGATGCAGTCCAGCGAAACGAAGCAGGTATTCGTCTTCTGCGACAAGTGCAAGCAGAATGTTGCCCTAGATGTGCGACCTGATGAGATACAGGGTAACACCACAGGCATCGCGGGTGTCCTGTCTGTTCACGGGTCTCCCCAGCACGCGATTCTGGTCTACCTCGATAAGCAACTAAGGGTCAGGGGCTGCGAGTATCCTTCTGCTGTGCAGGTGAGGGAAGCACCGACGGTGTCAGCCAAGCCTGAGTCTGTCGTCGGCGAGCTGGGCAAGGATGGTGCTCTGACTCTTGACTCTCTCGTTGATTCCTTTGGGAAAGGACGCAAGAACGGGACCGACGCTCTAGGCGATGTTGTGGCCCAGATCATGATTAAGAACCCTGTGTATTTGGTCCATGACAATCCCACTACAGGAGGGCTCGTTCTCAACAACCTAAAACAGCTATTCGCTGAACAGGAAACTTCAATCAGCCTAATCAAACATGAGCGGATAAAGAGTGTCGTCGGGCTGAAGCCGCTCGTTTTCGACCTTCAGCTGGTGAAGTTCCTCACTGAAGGAGTAAAGATGGACAGCCGATTCTTCCGCCTGCTGATCAGAGACTGCTTGGATGAGGCCAACAGCTATTATAGGCTGAGAAACGAAGTCTCCAAGATTCTTTTCGCCTACGGTGTACTGAGGCAACGCCTTTCCACCAGCGGCGTGAAGATACTCGACACTCAGCTCGCGAGAGAGTCTTCCATAGATTTCTCGTTGATGCCTGTACTGCTGAATATGGCAGAGACTGAAGGTATCGACGTGAAATCGAAGGTGGAGCTAGATGGCCTTGGCAGGGCAATAAGGAGTTTCTAGGTGGTAAGGGACTCTTGATTACTTGAGCCGCCGGCGGAATAAGACAGTGCCGATGATTACAACTGCAAGAACCGCAAGTGCTCCGGCTATGAAGTAATCAGAGACCAGGTACCCAACGGCTACGGTTACTTCATCAGACGCACTGCGATTTGCCCAATCGAAGACTGTCACGTTGAGCAAATGTGTACCGGGGCTGAGATTCTCAATTTGCAGTAAATGGCTTAGGCCGCCAAACGAACCCACAAGGGAACTGTCGATTCGGACTTCTACGAGATGGCAGCCGGACCCCATGTCAGACATAGTCCAGTGCAGCACAAGTGTAGAATCAACTGAGCTTCCCTCAGCGGGGTATGTTATGGTCACGGTTGGGTCCAGAAGATCAACCATGAAGCTGATTTGCTCGGTCGCGCTGTTGCCCGCACAGTCCAGTACAGTAACGTTGACTATGTGCATACCGTGGAAAAGGCCAATCAGGGTTGTGTTGGTGATTGGTCCTGTGTAGACGGTTGAGTTCGTATTGTCAAGCCACACTTGTGAGAAGGAATAGCCGCTGCCTGAGTCCCAAGCATTCCAGCTGCACCCTACATGATCAGTCGAAATGTTGGACAGGGCCACAGGAGAAACCATGGTGACGGTAGGGCTTTCAGTGTCGATTCTCACTCTGTAATGAGCGGCTGTCTTTCCGACGTTTCCCACAGAGTCTCTTGCTACCACGTGAATGTACCAGGTTCCGTCACTCAAGTTCGTACTCACGTAGGTACCATTCACTGTTGTGTACGCGAATCCACCAGGAGTGGGTACTGTTCGAGGACTCTGGTCGACCACGTAGTAGAAGCCCGAGATGCCATTAACGTCAGCTGGTAGCGACCAGTTGAAATGAGGCTTGGGGTTGCTGGACCAGCTGTTCGGGTCGGGATGGGTTATAGAGCCAATGTTCGGCGACAGCACTGTGCAGTCGTAGATAATGGTCAGAACCGGGTCTCCAATGATTGCCATTCCGTAGTACCACTGGAGATACTCGGGCCCCGCGGTGCTGCTGGGCGAAAGAGCATTTGAAAACCACTCGACGAGGCCATCTCCAAGGGTCGCATTGCTATGCAATGCAGAGTAGAAGTAGTCGCAGTCCATCATGCCGCCTGTCTTTGTGCTTCCTATGGCGGCCAGGCTGTAATCGCCCGAGAAGGTGTATGTTACAGCCAGATCATCTATAGCTGTCCATTCGGCCCCGGAGCATGCGAAGAGATTGTAGAAATTCGACGCAGGCCCGGCAGCCCGGATGTCTGACGAGCTCACTGTGCCCTCGCCATCACCATATGGACCAAAGTAGTGCATAGTGGCTGAGCTGTGCACACAGATGTGTGTCCACTGGTTATCCTGTGGAACCCTGTTGTTGAGCCAGTCCTCTGCTGTAGTCAGAAGTGGTTCCTGAATGAGTGTTCGAGTTGGATATGCCAGCCCCACATCATCACTCCATAGTGTTCCCCATATTCCCGACCAGTCATCGTCCACATAGACCAATGCGCGGTTGGTTCGTTGGAGGTTTCCAGTGCGATACGCATGAAGCCGGGCAAGGTACTCTTTGATGTGGGTAGCAGTTCCTGAGCCCCACGACAAGCAGGTTGGATCAATGCGGCCGACGAAGATTTCAGGATAGATGTCGCCTAGCGCAGACCCAGAGTGGCCATCATAGATTCCATCTTGGGGCACGGTATCAGACCATGTGCCGTCAAGATCCATTAGGTAGAGATCACAGATGAAGGTTTCAGCATCAAATTGCACTGACGCAGGGTGGTGAAACCGAGCATACGGAAGCCGTCCAATCAAAACTGCACCGACGAGACTACTACTATCATACCATTGGAAAAGCATGTCCTTCAGATCTTGGTGACTGTTGACTTGCCCTGTGTACAGGATTGTATTGTACCCGGAGTCTTCAAGGTCTCTGCAATACTGAGTGACCTCTGATGAAACGTTCGAGTACAATGAGTCCTGAACGATGACGGCGACAGACTTGCCGCCTGCAGGCTCTTCTGTCACAAAGTACGCATCGTACGGTATCAAGCTAGGGGACTCCGTTCTGACTGGGCCGTTCTTGTCCGCACCCTTGTTGAGCAGTCCGAGCGGTGTGTCATCAGGAGCAGGTGTAACAAGTGTGGTTACTATCAGAGCAAGACAGCAGAGAATCGCCAACAAACATTCCGGTTGGACAGACCTTACATACCTATCCATGAGTTGAATCAGACCAAGGCTCTAGCAGTCTACATATCAATGTGTTGCCGTTATTTCATCGTGGGGTTACTCTTTTTACTCGGTGAGCTTGCCTGTCAGCATGTGTCTGCGATGCCGCTGGAGAAACTCGTTATCACTGCAACAACAGCGAACTCTTGGATTCATCCTGACGTGAAGAACTGGGCCGAAACGACTGAGGCACTGGTTGCTGATGTAGTCAAGTGCACAGAGGCCGGCGCGGCCATCGCGCACGTACACCTGCCCACAGGTAAGGAAGTGGAGACAGTCAAGATGATCCGCGAGCGGTGTGATGTCATCGTTCAGGCGGGTATGTCCAGCTATCCAATCGATCAGCGTGAGAGCATGTTCAAGGCAAAGCCCGACATGCTTAGCATCATTCTCAATCATCATGACGAACACTTCACGAAGCTGTCTGTGAACCAGCTTCATCCTCTCGAAGAGTTGGAGCGCTACTGCAAGCGCTGTTCCCAGTTCCACATCAAACCGGAGTGGGAGGTGTGGCATTTGGGTTCGTACTGGAATCTACAATACCTGATTGACAAAGGGCTCATCAAACCGCCTCATGTTCTCACTCTATTCTTCAATTGGCCAGGCGGTACCTGGTCTCCACCGACCCCCGATGAATACCTACATCGAGTGAGGTACATGCCCCCTGATTGTATCCACACGGTCAGCGTGATGGGTGACGAGCAAATGAAGATAGTCAGTCTGGCCATCGGAGTAGGTGGCAATGTCAGAGTTGGCACTGAGGACAATCCTTTCATCACACCGGGAGCCCCGGCGAGAAACAACTCGGAAATTGTGTCTCAGACAGCCCGCCTTTCTCGTGAGATGGGACGCGAGGTTGCCACTCCTTCTGAGGCTCGGAAACTGATTGGGCTTTGAACGAAGTACACAAGAAGAGGATAATGTATGAAGCTGAAAGGGAAAGTTGCGATTGTCACTGGCTCAGGCGCAGGCATAGGTGAAGCGACAGCAAAGCTGCTAGCCAGGGAAGGCGCCAAGGTTGCGTGCAATGATATACTGGAAGCCGCATCAAGGGTTCCGAAGGAGATCAAACAGGGAGGCGGTGAGGCGATGTTCATCCAGGGGGACGTTGCGGTAGCCGACGACGCAAAGAGAATCGTAGGCAAGACCATTGATGCATACGGACGTCTTGACATACTCTGCAATATAGCTGGTATCGTTGTTCCCGGTCGGGTGGACAATGCCAATGACTCTGACTGGGACAAGACGATGGCTGTCAATGTTCGGGGCACCTATCTTCTCTCCAAGTTCGCCATTCCTCATCTCAAGAAGACACAGGGCACAATAGTCAACACCGGGTCGTCAGTCGCAATAAAAGGAGTGAAGGACAGAGCAGCATATTCGGCGTCGAAGGGAGCGGTTGTATCACTCACCCGTGCGATGGCTGCAGACTACGTCGAAGATCGGATACGAGTCAACTGCATATGCCCCGGAACAACTGACACGCCATCCCTATCACAGCGGATTGCACAGCTTCCAGATCCCGAGGCGGCGCGCAAGCAGTTCATAAGCCGCCAGCCTCTCGGGCGGTTTGGCAAACCCGAGGAGATAGCCGAAGGCATTCTGTTCCTGATCTTGAATGATTTCTGCACGGGCACTACCCTCTCGGTCGATGGGGGTATGACCGTCTAGAGATTTCTGTGGGCCAACTCCCAGTGTGGGCTCTAACCATCCTTTGAAGAGGAGAGTATGAGTTCCGTCCCAGGTGGCAGACAGCTCTGCAGTTATCTAGCAGTCCAACCTCCATCAATCCTGAGGTCTGACCCTGTCATATAAGACGACTCATCACTCGCCAAGAATAGTATCCCGTAGGCCACCTCTTCGGCTGATGCCCAACGGCCCATGACGCCTTCAGACTCGAACTCTTTCTTCACGACAGCGTAGTCGACGCCGCGCTCACGAGCCTGCTTTGTCACATCACTCACAAGCATCGGAGTATCCGTTGCGCCAGGCGAAACACTATTCACTCGTACGCCATAGGGTGCAAGGTCCAAGGCGAGCGCACGAGTGAACCCGAGTATTCCTGCCTTGGTCGAGCAGTAGTTGGCATGATTGACTTGCCCGATGTGAGCCGCCACTGAAGCAAGAGTGATGATCGAACCATGACGCTGTTTCTTGAAGTATGGCACTGCGAACTTGCATGTGTAGAATGTTCCCCTCAGGTTAACGTCGATCAGCAGGCTGTAGTCCTGATCTGAGAAGTCTTCGATTGGACCTACTCTCACGACACCTGCGTTTGCAACCAAGACATCAATGCGCTTGTGCTTCGCGATTGTGCTGTCAATCATCCGCCTGACTTCGTCGGACTTGGTGACATCACACTTCTGAGCGGTTGCGCGCTCTTTTCCCTCTCGAATCAATGACAGGGTATCTTTCAGCCCCTGTTCATTGACATCAGAGAGGACTTGGATAGCTCCCTCCTTTGCCAGAAGCATCGCGGCAGCTCTGCCTATGCCAGATGCAGCTCCCGTCATCACAACTACTTTGTCTTTGACTCTCATCCCGTCCCGATCACCTCACGAAGATACTCTTCTCCAGACCGGAGATCCTCTCACATCCGGATGTTGTGACGCGATAGCAGTCTTCGATGCCTACGAGACCGTAATCCCTGAAGGGTTGCCATACTTCGATATCGACAACCATGTTCTCACGAAATGGAATGCCTGCTGTTCTCATAGGCGAGAACATCTGCAGTTCCTCACATTCGAGGCCCAGACTGTGGCAGGTGATGAACGGCCGAACCCCTTTTTTCAAGGTCTTATGAAAGTCTGTCGCAGCCTTGAGAATGTCGCTCGGCATGGCTCCTGCCTTGAGTTCATCAACACAGAACTCCTGAACCCTGATCATTCGATCCATGACTTCCTGCGCACCATCAGGAATGGTGCCAAGCACGAACTCGCGGCTCACGTCTGAAACATATCCCTGCCAGACTGCCCCCACATCCATACGACTTAGGTCTCCTTTCGTCAGCTTGGTTCCTATTCCAGGTGCCTCAGGGTCTGACGATCCGATTCCGAGTGTCAGATGATCCCAACCGGCTGCTCCTAGCTCAATCATCTTCTCTCGAGCAATCTCGAGTATCTCATTGTCAGTGATCCTCTCATGAACTTCGTCTATGACCGCATGAATTGCAGACTCGGCCACTTCGGTTGATCTCTTGATGCGGCGTAACTCTTCTTGGGATTTGACCAAACGCATCTGAAGGAAAGCGTCGTCGCCTTCAACAAACATCGCGCCAGGAAACTTCGACCTGAGAAACTCTGACTGGTATCTGGGCATGTGGCTCTCGAGGCCGATCACCTTGCCACTTGCGGCTCCCCATTCCGTTATCTTGTCGAAGATTCCTTGAAGCGCTTGCTGCGGTGAAACGATTCCGTTCGCGTCCTTCACCCATGATGATTTGGCGATGCTTGCGTATACCATCCAGTAGAAGAGGCTCAGCTCACCATCCTTACGGACGAGCGACAAGAAGGGGAACTGGTTCTTGAGGACCCACAGAATGGGGTTTTCAGCCACTCGCAGAGTCGGCAAGCCTGTCGTGTAGAATACATTCACGTCAGTGGATGCGACCAAAACATCAATGCCCAGGCGATCGAGGATCTCGCTAGCCCTTTTCCTATCGTAGCCCACTGGTTCCATTCAAACCACTCCGCAGTATTTCATGTTTCGAAGAGATCCATGAACACCTCAAGCTTCTGAAGGTCCGCCATGTTACCTTTGGGCTTGAGTTGGCCATTCATGAAAGCTTCCATGGGGTCGGTCTCTCCTGAAGAGATGCTGGTGAAGAGACCTGAGTCAACTGTCAAGCTCATGTCAGGATTGGCCACCGTGCCATCCACGAGTCGAGCTTTGCCAGTTCCGTCAAAGACCATATGCACTGAGTACTTCAGGTCTGGGAAGGTCAGCAGGAAGGTCTTCTTGTATCCAACAAACTGCTGTGAAACATCAGGAGTGTTCTGGAGCAGCTCTATCCATTTCTCCAACGCGTCTCTGACTTCCTTCTTTCCTGGCATCTTCCATACCTCATCCTGTGAAGTTATTGACGGCCTAGCTTATTCCGAATGCCGCTAATTAGACTTGTGCCGCGGGGTCGTCGATGCTCTCACAGAAGCAACGTAGCACCAGAGCCTCAGGCTTCCCGAACGCGCTAATAGCCATGAAGTACGTCCTATTTGATGGCTTCCAGCAACACCTGCCTTCGACCGAGGAAGAAGGAACTGATGATGATGAGCCCTATTCCAGCGAGTAGGAGCAGGATTGATTCAACACTTGGTGGCAAGAGAGCGAACACGACCAGGTAGACGAGGGCAGGCACGACTTGGATTGGTATCTGCTGAATTGGCACTAGAAGGTTAGCCTGGCCCGTTTTGAAAGCGGTCTGAAGTGTTCCGAGTCCGAATACGTTTGTCATGACAAGAGTGATGCAGGCCACGGCAAAGAGGACAAGCTCAGGTAGTACAAACGTACCATCGAAGACATGTGCTATCGTTCCCATCATGGGTGCGATCCAGTAGTTCGACAGAGCGAATAGCACCCCGGATATCAAAGCCAAGGAGGTGGCTCGAAACCTTGTTGACCGGCGGTTGACGATGACAAGTCCCACCATGATCAGAACCAATATCAGGGAAAACAGAGTGATTCGTACGAGGAATCCCATCTCGAGAAAGTAAAACGTTTCAACTGGAATGACCAGGTTGCTTGCCCCTAATAGTACAATAGCCAGAATCATGATGATGATACCGGTAATCTCGGGTGCTTTGAGAGACTCGCCAATGAGTTTCACAGACCCTACGGCCAGGAATATGAGACCTGCAGCCATCAACCCCGGGACAAGTGCCGGACCTACCATCAGCTGGGCGATCATGAACATGGCTGTCCCGACTCCGAGCTGCAAGATTAGTCCGAAGAGCCAGAGAGGGTTCTTGATGAGAGTACGGAAGAATCTCTGTTCCCTTGATTCCTGTGGTATGTCGTTGACTACCTTCTTCTGAGCAAGCGTTCCCAGATTGTTGCTTATGCCAGACAGAACGGCTAGTGTGACTCCAAGCGGATAAGACAGTCAGGATCCCCATCAGAGTCGAGCACAGCCAACCTATAAGTATCCGCCCTGATTCATCCTCAGATAATGACAAGGTTTGTCTTCTTCCAAGCACATCCTGACGATCTTGAAGTCAACTGTGCTCATCTCCTCCATTACCTAGCTGCGCACTCTGAGAAGCATGACGTCAGAATCGTGTCCGTTACCAAGGGCGAGTTCGGTCTGCCAGGAGCACGGTATGACAGATACAAGGGTGATTTCCTTGCCGGTATTCGGACCAAGGAGCTGTTCAATGCTGCGGCCCTGCATGGAATCCAACCGAGCAGCATCGATTTCCTCGGTTACGTGGACGGATTTGTCGAGTTCAACGAGCGATTTGTTAATCACATTGTGAGATATCTCCAGGATCACAGACCGGATGTCATAATCGCGCCTGAAGCATTGCACACATGGTACTATCACATGGACCACGTCAATACAGGAAGAGCCGTGTTCTATGCTCTATACCATCATCTCGTGGACTTCAGTCCCCGGCTTTACTTCTATACATCTCTCAACCCCAACTCGTTCTTGAAGGTCCCGAAAGAGCAAGTGGGCTTGACAGACCAGCTGATAGCCTGTCACAAGACACAGTGGTGGCTCATGAAGTGGATGAGGTACATAGTCAAACCGATGGAAATGGTCTCAGGATTGACAGCAAGAGGCTGGCGATATGCTGAACCATACAGAAGAGTCTTCTACGCTAAGCACAGCCGGGAGAAGAACAGAGCGGGGTTGCTTGTGCGCGTCTTCACTCACTTCTTCTCTGGTCTTCCCTATTTCCAGGCCAAGTATCCGCAAGATATCTTGGAAAAGATGCGAAGAGAGAAAGCAGTATCCGAATGACCTGTCGCATTGTACACGCTATGTGCCCTGATGGAGGAGCTGAAACTGGTCTCGCTTCTTCAACAAGGCGGGAACCTTTATGCTGAGGTCTGCATTGAGATTCTCCTATGACCTTCGTCAGGTTCGGTGTGATAGGTTGTGGAAATGCCGGTAGTTTCCACGTGATATCCTGCAAGGACAGCCCGGAGTCACCCGTCAGATTCGTGGCAGCTCACGATGCCAACGAGAAGACGTTGGCCAGGTTCTCGAAGGTGCATAAGCTGAATCCCTACACTGACCTAGACAAGTTCCTTGGCAGCGATATTGACGCAGTATTGCTGTCCGTGCCCCACTACTTGCATGCGACTTTAGCAGAAAGGGTTGCAGCGGCGGGCAAGCACATCCTTTGTGAAAAGCCAATGGCCACGACATTGGAAGAATGTGACCGCATGGTTGCTGCCGCCAAGAGAGCCTCTGTCAAGTTCATGATTGCAGAGAATCACCGATTCCTCCCTGCACACAGACTGATCAAGGATGTTGTTCAGAGGGGACTCATAGGCGATGTGTTCTTGGGACGTGCATATGAGGGGGCATTTGTTCCATCAAGAGTCTTCTTGGACCCAGACAACTGGCAGTTCACTTATGACAAGGGCGGAGGAGGGGTTGTTGCTGATCAGGGCTGTCACAAGTTTGCCACTCTGAACTGGATGCTTGGTGAAGTTGACAAGGCAGAGTGTTGGCTCGGGAAAGCGCTCAACTCTCCTGCGACCAAGGGAGAGGACTGCGCAATAGTGCTCTTGAGGTACAAGAGTGGAGCACTAATCACTGTCGATGTATCATCGGTCACTGTGCACCCATTGACGAACAGATTGGAGCTGCACGGGACAAAGGGTACGATTCTAGAAGACCATGCATGGGAGAGTCCTGTCAGCATCTTCTCCTCGCATGAACAAGCAGAGAAGAAAGGTGAGTTCTATTCTCCCAAGGTTGAGCACGGAGTGTATCCAAAGTACTACCTGATTTCAGCAAGAGAGGAGGACACACACTTCGCAGACTGCATACTGAATGATCGCACTCCTGACTTCACTCCAGAACAGGCGAAACAGGCAGTGGCAGTCACGCTGCTCTCCTACTTGTCTGCGAAGAAGGGGTCTGCTGCAGCGATGAGTGAGCTTGAAGCCATAGCAAAGACGAAGGGCACAAAGAGCGTCCTTGCTGGGCTTGAGAACGCAGTTCAGAGAAACTATGATGGAATGCGGTGGAGCTAGTACGCCAGGAGGCTGACACTGGGAATGTCTTCACGATTGAGCGTGTCTAATGGATGGCTAGTGAACGAAGAGGGCTGCCGCGTTCTTCTACGCGGCGTCAATCTTGGCGGCAGTTCGAAGGTGCCTGCTATACCAGATGGTGCCACTCACATCAGGACTGACTTCCACGACCACAGAGATGTTTCATTCGTGGGCAGACCCTTTCCTTTGATTGAGGCAGCAGAACACTTCAAGAGAATCAAACACTGGGGCTTCAACTGCCTTCGCTTGGTTATACCCTGGGAGGCCATCGAACACAGGGGTCCTAGGTTGTATGACAAGGAGTTCCTCAACTACTTGGAAGAGCTGGTCAAGACAGCTGAGTCATACGATCAGTATGTCATAATTGACCCCCACCAAGACGTGTGGAGTCGGATGACTGGAGGGGATGGTGCTCCTGGTTGGACATTCGAGAAGGTTGGAATGGATTTCAGCAAGTTCGATGCGGCTGAGGCCGCGTATGTGATGCAGTACCGGTACGATCCACGAGATTCTAAGACATACCCCCCCATGAGCTGGTCGCAGAACAAGTTTAGGTTCGCTTGTGCTACCATGTGGACGCTTTTCTTTGGAGGAAAGGACTTTGCTCCTTCCTGCCTCATTGACGGTCAGAATGCACAAGGGTTTCTGCAGGGTCATTTCTACGGTGCGTTCAGGCAGGTCGCAAATGCGCTCAAGGGCATGAAGCACGTAATCGGTTTTGAATCACTGAACGAACCAGAACCCGGCTGGATCGGAGCGAAAGTTGACGGGTCGAATGTCGACGTCAGCACCACGATTGGCTACTCCTTCACCCCGCTCGATGCTATGGCCACCGCGTCCGGCTTCCCGAGGACAGTAGGCTATAGAGAGGTCAAGCGCTTCGGCGTCAAAGAAACGCGCAAGGATGTGATGAATGCGGGACGAATTGCGGTTTGGCTGGAGGGACGTCCAGACATATGGAAATCGGAGCATGTCTGGGACGTTGAAAAGGGCGAGCCGCATATTCTTGACAACGATCATTTCATGAAGAAAGGCGGCGCCCCTGTAAACTTCGTCATTAACTACCTGTCACCATTCGTCAATCGCTTCGCCGAGGAGATGAGGAGCATAGTGCCGGATGCCGTCATATTCTATGAAGGTTCGAGTGAGGAGGCCACCACAGGCAAGGCCCTCCAGATAGACGTTCCTCCGAACTCCGTTCATGCAGCTCACTGGTATGATGTCGCCACAATCGGCACGAAACGATTCATGGAGAAAGCAAGCTTCGACATTGCGAAGGGAGGCACAGTCATTGGGGCTGGAAATGTCGAGCAGATGTTCGTGAGGCAGCTGAAGGCAATTGCCGACGCTACCGCTGAGGTCTCCAAAGGCACGCCAACTCTGATTGGAGAGTTTGGTATCTGCTACGACTTGGATCAGAAGGGCGCCTATGCGAAAGCCAAGACACAGCCAATTGATGCATGGAAGACTCACGTCAGAGCTCTCTCGAAGTACTATCGCGCCCTCGATGCAAGTCTGCTTCATAGTACTCAGTGGAACTACACTGCAGACAATACAAATGAGTGGGGCGACCAATGGAATCAAGAGGACTTCTCGATGTTCAGCCGCGACCAACAGACGAAGACTGATGACATCGACAGTGGGGGGAGGGCGATTCATGGATTCTGCCGTCCTCATTTCGTACGTGTCAGAGGCGTACCGAGGCGAATGGAGTTTGACATGAAGAGTGGGCTCTTCACGTTCGAGTTCGATGCCGACCCGGGTGTTGAGGAATCTGCGGTTCTCTACATTCCGAAGGCACAGTATCCGGAGGGCTTCAGCGTGCAACTCAGCGAAGGAAAACACGAGTACAATGAGGAAACAGAAGAGATACTAGTGTTCACTCAAAGGGGAGGACCTAACACTGTGAAGGTTTCAAGAGAGGGTCATGCGCTTGCAGCGTGGGTAGAAGAAGAAGGCACCACAGATGAGTGAGAATCGCCTAAGAAAGCCGCACGACGACGTCGCCCAGGAAACAAGGGGGCTGGGGGACAACGCTTATGCCTAGCCCTATTCGCAGCGAATAGGACCCCGATTCCAGCTACCACTGAACTACTCGTGATAGCCGATGCGACAGTTGTGCGGTGTTTCACAAGTCAGCTTGGCCAGACTCTGCTCTCCTGAGTGTTTCTGTCTTTTTTCGTTCTCGCTTCTTGCTGACCGGCAATGGTCCTGAAGCAGCAGTGAAGGTCACGCCGCTGGAGTAGGTTTCGGATAGGTGATCAGGAGCCTTGAATGTCCTCGTTGATTCTGCTTTTCCCACATGCTTCTTCTCTTTCATACCCATGGTTACCTCCTATATGGTCCTCAGGAATGATGTGGGCATGCGAACTTATGAGGGTTCTGAGAGGTCTGCGGCGCCAAAGCAGACGTTTCTTGGATATCACCCGATATGCAGGGATTCAAACAGTGAAGGTTCCACGAGAGAGCCCCGACATCCGTGGTGTGGGAAGAGCATACAAGATCGGTTTCAACGGGTGACCTTCAGACCCTACGCCGTCCAGTGCTCTTCGTCAGGGCACAGTTACTTAGAAACCGCTACTGTTGTCCAAATCTCTTCGAGAGGACAAGCACTCCAACTATGACAATCAGTGAGCCACTTGTCACAACCACAGTCAGCGGCTGTATTCCCAGCAAATCTGGCTGTGAATCGGAAGTGGTTGTGCTAATGTTGTTCGGCACAGAGCGATTGGGCCTGTAGAAGTAGCGTGGGTTTGCCTTCATCTCCGTTATATTGTCGTTGATGGTGGCGCTCCAGTTGAAAGCTCCGGAGGTTGCCATTGGTTCTTCAAACGGATTGGGCATCCACGTTTGCCAGCCATCAGGTCCAAGCTCATCAAGGAGTTGCTTGGGCAGTATCGGTTTGTAGCCAACTGTGTGAAGAAGCCAGTAGGATTCTGACGAGAACTCCACAATGACCTTGTAGGGGTTCTGGCCGTATGCGGCGGTCAAGTCACCGAAATCCAGTCGAAAGGGGTTGCCAGGAGCTTCTCTGTAGTAGTTGATTGTGCAAGCGACATCTTCTGCTGTGAGCGGCGTCCCATCACTCCAAGATGCATTGCGAACAAGGTTGAACGTGAATCTGGTCCTGTCTGGCAAGACCGACTCATTGTCTTCATGAGTCTCTATGGTGTATGACTCTGCTAGCCAAGGTACATCTCGTCCATCGGGGCCCTGGCGTATCAACGTGTCCCAAGGCAGATTGTTCAGCACGTGAGGATAGCAGGAACAAGAGCTCATGGGATTGTACTTGTTATGTGTACTGACTCCCCACTTGATGGTCCCACCGAATGGGCCGCCGAGAGAGGTTCTGAGTCGTACCTTTTGAGCACTCCAACATCCCCCTACTCCATCAACGCAGTCGTCCACAAAACCTGTGAATCTGTCGGTCCTGTGGGCGGTCAAGAGCGTGTTCTCGTAACAGACAATCATCGGGCACTCATAGACCCAGACCTTCTGCATCTCTATTGCGGCTTCGTAGACTTCGTCATAGTCAGTTGAATGAAGCAATTGGTTTCTCCACTGGTCGTAGCTCTGGTTTGCCCATGATGGGAAGTTGCAGTACGGTTGATTTACATATTCTCCACAGAAATCATATGCAAGCCAATCGACATCGAAGTCGGACCAGCTTTTGCCTATGAAAACGATGTCATAATCGCCATGGAAGTATAACCTGTTGAGATATTCATAGAAGTCCACGGGCTCTGACGTAGCGTTTACATGCAATGCCTGAAGAGATTGAGCGCATTCTTCGCCAATCTGAACGGCAGTGTCCGAAGATGAGGCGCATTCGATCAGAACGTCGAAGGAGTCCCCGTGAGGTGATTCGCGAAACGTGTCGTTGTTTGCATCCAAGAAGCCGGCGGAATCGAGAATCTCATTTCCAAGCGCCACGTTCGCATCATAGTAGCTGTAGGGCAGTCTGCCTTCGATCGAAAACGGATTCACTTTCGGGACGCATGAGTCAAGCGGCTCAGACATGCCAGCAAACACTTGTTCGGAGATGGCTCGCTTGTCGAACGCAAAGGCGAGTGCTCTTCTGAAGGCTGTGTAGTTCAATGGGTTCTTCCTCGTATTGATGGATAGACACCCATAGCCGTTCCTTAGTATGCGGCCAACATCGACATACTCGACTTCTAGAAGCTCGGAAAGGTATTCAGGTGGAACCTCACTATCCATGACATCGATCTCGCCCGAAACCAGAGCTTGAACGGCTTCTTCACCATCAATCCAGTTTCTTATCCAGATACTGTCCACGAAGGGACCTGTCTGGATGAGCTCTTCCTGAGAATAAGCTTCAGCTGGACTAGAACCTGACATTCCTGCAGAAAACAGAAGCAATGGCAACAGGATGAAGACTCCAAGTGTCCTCCTGCTTGTTACCATCCAGTTGGCCCCCACTGTATGAGCAAAGAACAGCCATTAGTATTACGCGATTTATGTGTTCTTGTGCGCATGGATGCACTATCATAATGCGCGTGTGCTAGAACGATGCGACCTTGTCATTATGAAACTGTAGAAGACGAGGCCGAAACAAAATGGGTCACCTTCAGCGATGGTGCTGAACGCGCGCTGACGGGTAAATCCTTCACTCAATCATATGTGGTTCGATAGTTTTATCTTCAGTCAATGCCTGATTAAAGGCGAACCGTGGAGCTGGAGTCTGATGACCGGTATCTCGGCTGCGTCTAAGACCGCTATCATTCTGTGCATTGTGATAGGCAGTTCGTTCGTTTCAGTTGTTTGGCTCGGTTCTGTTATCGGTGGGAACTCGCAGATTCCCTTTGAGGACGTTGATCGGGGATGGTCATGCGGGAGGAGCATCAGGGAGAATCTGCTGATTACCGACGCCCAGACCTGGCAGGATTTGTGGACTTCCATGAAGAGCGGAGAAAGTGATCCTCCGTCCTTACCATACGTGAACTTCACGACGGAACTGCTAATAGCAGTCTTCCTAGGGGAGTTTGGCAGTTCGGGATACTTTGCGAATATTACTGGGGTGTTCCTGCTACTGACTGGCTATCGAATCTTCGTAGTCGAGGTCCATCCTGACCCGAACTGCGGAGTACTTGCAGTAATGACACAGCCATACCATATCATCAGCATACCTAGAGCTCAGCAGGACTTCTCTGCAACCTTCGTATACAGTGTTCATGTAAGGAGTTGCATGCCTTAGTTGTCTTGCCAATACGAATGCAATGTATCCTGCTATACGTTTCTGAAACATCTAATCGCTATGCACTGAAACGTCGCCCAGGGAACAACAGGCTTCCCTGACAATGACTATGTGTCGAGTTCAGGGGGAAGGGGAAGATGGTAAAGCTCTGATGAGACTGAAAAAAAGAGAATGGCCCAGTCACTGCAACAAGGGCCGCATGCTTATGCTCTTGGAGGAGGGAGACGAGTGAAGAAGCAGGTAATGCTCTCAATCATCGTTCTTGACTCACCAATCATACGAGTATGCGTGAAAGCTTTTCAAGCTTCAGAGGCGGCAGGAAGTGGAATCGACTGCAGCTTGAAGGATTACTTACTGTGCAAGAAGGAGACAATGCCATGGGCTTTCTGTCACAGTATCTTACTGGAGGCGGCTTCTAACACGTTGGCACGTCTTTTGCATAGACGAACCTCCGAATCGAGTTCACATTGCCCACAATGACTACTGTTGGCATAGCTTTTGTATTCATGGCCAGTCCGTACCGACCGTTTGGATCTGCAACCACAACACCTGCTTGGCTACCCGTCTTGGACTGCAGAAGACCTATGCCCCTCTCAGCTGCGGCCTGAGGGTCGGCTCCCTCTTCGACGTATGATACGACGGTTCTGCACAAAAGGACGCGGATGATGTGTTCTCCCCATCCAGTAGCTGTTGCTCCACAGATGTCATCTGCATATGCCCCTGCACCGAAGATGGACGAGTCCCCCACACGGCCTGCCATCTTGTCCGGAATACCGCCAGTTGATGAAGTGGCTGCGATGTGACTGTTCAAGTCTATGGTCACGCAGCCAACAGTGTCACCGGCTTGCGCGTTGAACGAAGAGGCGGTCACCCCGGGGCTGATCTCTCTACGATAGCCCTCACTAAGCATCTTCTCGTACAGCTTCTTGACGCCATCACCTGCGAACTGTGAGTGGGAAGTCTTCTCCATCGCAAACCTTGCCAGCGATATCGGATGTTGGATTCCAGTGACTGCCATCACTGCTCCAGACCTCAGATTGGCTCCATCGATGATCATAGCATCGAGTTCCTGCACTCCGTCCCTATTTGGTCGAGCACCGAGCCCTGCGTTTAGCTTTCCACATCCTTCCATGTGAAACGTGCAAGCTTCAGCTGCGTCAAGGGCAGAGCCACCATTCTTGAGAATCCGGAAACCAATCTTGGCTGCCTTCTCGACTTCCTCAAGAGCAGGAGGCAGCCTGTCTTCTTTCCAGTCTCCGGCTCCACCATGTACAATGATTGCTGGCAGGTTCAACAGGCGCTACCTTCTGACAATGCAGGAACGAACCAGCCCTACAAAGGCATTGCTGTTCGCCCAGGCGACAAGGGCGTTGTTCTCAGAGGATTCTTCCAAGAGTGACTTGTCTGTAGTCATCCTTGAGGCCGGATCCTACATACACTGCTATTGCAGCGAAGTCCGCAGCGGGAGCGTACGGGGCATTCACCATGAAGAACCTTTACACAGATTGATCGGTGCCTGAGAGCTATGATTGATTCTGATAGTAGGGATCGAGGTTTCCTTTCCATCCCTTGAACTCGTGTTCAGGGAGTTTTGTCACTCGACACTGCGGCTTGGCCACTATCTCAACCACTTCGAACTTGGTGAGAAAGTTCATTGCGTATGTCGGCCTCACGACCAGCGCCGTGTCGAGCCCCTTGAAAGTCCCTCCACACGAAATGACAGCTTCGCCCTCTGTTACCTCGCCAGCGTCGGTCGCCATTACTGACACCTCAACCGCGATCTTGGTGCCCGCGCCGAACAGCTCGAGCGTCTTGTCGATCATCGCCTCGGGTGTCGGATTGGCCCAGCCCAAAGATCTAGAAGGCGGGGCAAAAGGTCGCGTTCCTTGGACCACGTGCACGTTGTTCTTCCTGAGGATTTCGAGCGTCCCAGAATACTCTTTCCTCATCAGTCCTATCAGTATATCACCCTTGGGACCCCAAGTCGTAGCTGGGCAGTGCGTGACAACGATCATCTCGACGCCGGAACCTTTGAAGACATCGAGGGCCTTCAAAGCACTTCTGCCGGTTTCAGATGCTATTATCACCTTTTTCAGATTGAGTTCCGTAGTCCTGTTCTTTGCTGCTTTCAGCAGTGCTTCAGTGTTGATCTCACCACAGTGTCCGAAGTAGATCGTGCCTCGCTGATAGTCGGCCATGTTCTCATGTCCCCATTCTGGCTACAGATGCAGTGACCCGGTATAAGCCAAGGTACGCACCAATCTTCCTTATCATGTCTTCCTTCAGCATTCCAGTGGGCCCATTCTGTGACTGACTTGCGCGAACCTTGCCAATGAAACCGGATGTTGGGTCCCAGTAGCTGCCATCATTGCTCCGGACCTCATAATGGCGGCGTCAATGATTATCACATCGAGTTCCTGCACTTCGTCCCGATTCGGTCGATCACCGACACCTGCGTTGAGCTTTCCACATGCTTCCATGTGAAATGTGCAGGCTTCAGCTGCGTCTAGAGCAGAGTTTCTGTTCTTGAGGATCCTGAAGCCAACCCTAGCTTCCTTGTCCACTTTCTGGAGAGCAGGAACCAGCTTGTCTTCTTTCCATCTCCGGCTCCGCCGTGTACGATAATCACTCGCAGCCTCGGTCGCACCACTTCTGACCTTGCATGGACCAATTGAAGCCCTACAAAGGGATTGCCGTTTGCTCTGGAAATGAGAGTGATGGGCTTAGAGGTTTCGTATAAGATGACGGAGAAAAATAGGGAGGGTTCCAGGCGCATTGCGGCCTAGAACTCCTCTGGGCAATAGCCCTGAGAACTCAACTACTTCTTGAATGCTGCCCTTGTGCTGGGTACCAAGAGATACACAACGATGATGACTGGGAGAATAAGCCCTATCCAGTTGAAGGGATAGAGGTTCAAGAGTATGCTGAGGATGTTGATTATCAACGTCCAGAGCCATGCCCAGCCCTTCAGAGACCAGAGACCATAGAACAGAATCAGCCCTATGATCCCGAAGATCAACAAGATAGCAGCTAGCCCCACAAAGAGTATTCCTAGGGGCCCAAGAAGGAGCGCCGCCATTAGTGCTACATATCCAGAGTAGATTATCAAGAGGGCGCTCAGCAACTGCAGAACTGCTAGTATTACGATACCTATGGGTTTTGCAGCCATTCGTATTACCTCCGTATCACAACGCGAGTTGTGTGACACTGGATTCGGCGCATCTTTCCTATAAGGCAATCGCGACTGTCTGCCATTCGGTGAAATCGCCATCCAAGAGGCGCCATTTCGACATCGACTATTTCCGAACTTATCACCCATACTTCGAACGGATTAGCTGACGGTTTCACCAATCCCAAACTTGCAGTTCCAAGTGAACTGTGGGCGTGTGTAATTGGCCATTGCGCAGACTGGACGTCTGCAATTGACTGTTTGCTGTTCGCCGCGAACCAGCTGTCAGATAGGACTCGATATTCGCTTTCCATCAGTTGAATTCATTCTCGGGGAGTTGCATGAATGGAACCTGTGGCTTGCAGGTACAGCCCTCGTCAAGTAAGTTGATTATAAGGCGTCATAGGTCAAGGTTAATAGTCAGCCAGCATTTTCGTCCTTTGAAGTGCATGTGCCATGACCCGAATGCTTGCTGCGAGCATTCTCATCTTCCTCGTGGTCGTGCCATGTTCCGCCGCCGACTACGGGCCCGCTTCATTCACCAGTGACGGCGTTACTATCATAGCAGGAGTGACAGCCGGCACTCCGTGGGAGAGTCCCTTTGCGAAAGAAGTGGTTCTGACTGTGGGGGTTACGCCGCAGTTGTCTGGTGTCACGCAAGTGAACGTGACCGAAGTGAGCATTTCGATAAACAGGTACGACTCGAGCAGTGCGACCTTCATCCTAGTTGCCGCCAGAAGCAAGGCCTTCCCCTCTCCAGTAACCGGTTCTGATCACGCGAACTTCACGAGCAGTCTACTTCTGTCTGGGACGACATCCGGCGCAGAGTGTTACTTCGCTTTGGCTGTGTCTGGCGATTATACCAACGGAACAGATGTCATACATTTCCTCTCGACATCTTCGGAGAACCTCATCGGGCCGTTTGTCATCTCGGTCGGGGCAGCCTCTCCTTTGTTCATTGTCGGTCTAGCTATGATGGGGCTCTTCTCCGCCGTGATGGTTCTCGGTGTACTTGCAGTGAAGAAGTCACAAGGTTTGGCACATCAGAAACGACGTCTTGATGAACGAGGTGGGCTAGGGGATCGTCTGCTCTCGCAAAAGACGAGGTCTTCTGGGAATTGTCTAGAAGGAGAATGGCTTGGTTCATAGGTCTCATAAGGGGGTTCAGGTTGTAGCCCGGTCGGATTCTCAATGACTCAGAGAGAGATGGTCTGGGATTTATCCCAGCTCGTGAAAAGCAGTGAGACCTCCGCTGTGCAAAAGGAGATGGAGGGTTCTGTCACTGATGCTGAAGCGTTTCGTAAGAAGTACCAAGGCAAGATTGCGAAGCTCGACGCGAAAGGTCTGCTAAAGATGATTGAGGAGAAGGATGAGCTCGATCTGAAGTATGAAGGTGCCTTTACCTTTGCATATCTGACATACAACGCAGACTCGACCAGTCTGGTTTCCAAGGCACTGCTGGACTCATTTCGCAAGAACTCATCCAAGTTTGGGCAGCTTCTTGCATTCATCGACGTGGAACTCGGGAAGCTGCTCACTGCGAAGCCATCACTTGTCAACGACCCGGCACTAGCAGAGTACAAGCACAAGCTAGAACGGGTGGTCAGGAGAATCCCTCACATGCTCTCTGAAGCCGAGGAGAGTCTAGTGATCGCAAAAGACACCAATGGGATAGGTGCATGGCAGCAGCTCCAGAGCGACTGGCTCTCCACACGCACCTTCAATATTGAGCTAGGCGGACAGATGAAGACTCTGCCATATGGCGAGGTAATCGGTCTCTATGAACACGGTGACAGAGACGTGAGGCGTAGGGCCAATCAGACTGTCTATGAGAATCTTGGGAAGGACGACATAGTCTGGGCTAGCGCGATACGAGCGGTCTGCGCAGACCATTTAGAGATGTGCAAACTGAGGAAGTACCCCTCCACGATGACTCCAAGTCTGATTGACAATGATGTCGATCAGAGAACCGTCGACAGTCTGATGAAGACAATCGAGGCAAACGTCGCTGTCTACCGTAAGTACCTGCAGTCGAAAGCCAAGATGATGGGACTCAAGAAGCTTGCCAACTACGACATTGTCGCTCCCCTGCCAAAGGTCCCTGAGAAGGAGTATACTTGGGAAGAGGCTCGTAAAGAAACGATCGGCGCTTACACTGGCTTCGACGAGCAGATCGGCAAATGGGTCACGGAGATGTTCGACAGGCTTCACATAGACGCAGAGGTCAGGAAGGGCAAGACCTCTGGTGCATGGTGCAATACATTTTTCGCAGGAAAGACGGGATATGTCCTCCTGAGCTTCAACAAGAAGTTGGGAGATGTGTTCACTCTAGCTCACGAGAACGGTCATGCAGTCCATGCATATCTGGGATCAAGGGCCCAGAAACTGAGCAACTACGATATCGGTTCATGCGTTGCTGAGTGTGGATCCATATTCGGAGAACTGCTGCTGACCGAGCGGCTTCTCTCTTCTGCAAAAACCAAGCAGGAGAAGCAGGCGGTACTGACCAAAGTCCTGGATGAGTTCGGCATGACTGTCTTTCAGGTTTCGGGGCGAGTCTTCTTCGAAAGGAGTCTGTATGAGGCGATCGAGCGCGGCGAATTCCTCGATGGTGAAACCGTGGCGAAATACTGGACCGCAAGTCGCGACAGAATCTACGGGGATACGATCGAGTGGCTGGATGTCATGAAGTGGGAATGGACGATGAAGGTCCATTACTACCTCGCCAACCGCAGATTCTACAATTACCCGTATGTCTTCGCCCAGCTGTTCGTCTTCGCACTGTACAAGCTGTACAAGGAACAGGGCAAGGCCTTCGTGCCCGAGCTCAAGGCTCTCCTCAGTGCAGGGTCAAGCAAGTCTCCCTTTGAACTCGGCAAGGAGCTAGGGTTTGACATAAGCTCCGAAGCCTTCTGGCAGAAAGGTATGGATCAGGCTTTGGAGTTCGTGAAGATGCTTGAGGCCACTATCTAGCCTAGATGAACCTAGAGCAGAATCATGGGTCAGGAGAAGATAGCCTCCGAAACACGTCGGAAGCCCATCTATCTGACTCCCCGATTGCACGCACGAAGTAGGCCGCGCTGTGTGGGAGTTGGGGAGATGCCTCCCCTTAGGAAACGCCCTAAGCCACTTTCTTGCACCAGTCCTCTTGTCCGGGCCACTTGTTGACAGAGTTGTCAGTCAGCTATGGCTGGAAAGTGTGGGAAGCGAAGTACTCCAATATGATTAACTCGCAGTTTGCCGCCTCTACTTGGTCGCCGTGCAGCAATGAAAACACGGATTCTTCTGGAGGTACATAATGTATTGGCACGAAGTACTTTGGAGAGATGATCTCGACGGCATCTACGACCTCAGCTCTGTACATTGTTTGACAACCCGGACCCAAGGGAAGCAACGCGACATCGATTGTGCCCGTCAGTTCTTCATACTCATCAATTACCTTGGAGTCTCCAGCATGGAACACGGTGAACTCTCCAATCTCAATGATGTAGCTTGTGTAGTTCTCCTCTATTGGATGGCTTGCATTGTAGCCTTCGGGCGCGAAGGTGTACATGTAGAACGCAGTGATGTTGATTGACCCAACTTGTACATGGTCGCGTGGACTGACACCAACGCCATCAAACTCAGTGATTGCGTCTGCCATGGTCTTTGGAAACACGTTTACAGTGCCATCCTTCTGGAGCATTTGGACGATTGTGCTGTTGTAGTGGTCTCCATGCGGATGGGTGATGAGGATCGCATCAGCAGGATAGCTAGAGTAGTTGTCCGGGAGACTCACTGGGTCGATGTACACCCTTGATCCGTCTGCTTCAATCATGGCGCCTGCATTGTATAGCAGAGTGAGTTCGACCTGATTCGCAGCTGGGTTCTGTGGATTCAGATTCATCATGGTGAACACTGCGACTGGGGTCCCAACACCAACAAGAAGAATGAGCACACCCAGCGCAACCTTAGAATGACCCGCGAGTGTCATATTATATTGGTCGTTCGCGTGGCGAATATAAGAGGTGGCTTCGGCGCAGTTAGAACGAATGATGTGTTATTTGGATGGGGCCGCTTCTTGCGTGCTTCAGGAGCCGTCCATCACAGTGTCGAGAAGGGCGCATAATGACTGAATAGGTGAAGAAACGAGGGATCAGAGTGCCA
>Ga0153915_10000868_pt1 | contig 27948 bp, 25 predicted proteins | sample Opewatmetagenome_2_FD_107003 | JGI IMG/M metagenome (GOLD analysis project Ga0153915, IMG submission 107003) | Freshwater wetland microbial communities from Ohio, USA - Open water 3 Core 3 Depth 3 metaG | ecosystem: Environmental > Aquatic > Freshwater > Wetlands | place: USA: Ohio, Lake Erie...
AAACATCCTTTCATCAGATGCGGCGTGCAATAGATTGTTTTGAAGTCTGCCTCCCGCAGGGCCGCCGCCATGGCCACCGATTCTTCAATGTCCGTCGGTCCGTCGTCAATGCCGGGCAGTATGTGCGAATGAAAATCAATCATTTTAATTAGTGAATAGTGAATGGTGAAAAGAAAAACATTTCATCTGTCATTCCCGACCTGATCGGGAATCCAGAAAAAATAATATTAGGTGCTAAGTTCATGTTTTAAGGTGCAAAACAGATTTAAGTTTTAAGTAAATACCGCTCCTGCTGGCGGCGGATATAAATGCTAAACAAGTGATACGAGAAATTTCTCCATGCTTAGAATCCGGATATTATCTTTTCTTATGTCAATATTTCTCTCGTCAACAACTTGGTATAAAAAAGGTATGTTAAGTTTATTGCCAAAATAAGTTAAGCTTTTCGAAATATCTTTCGCTGATGATTTAACTTCAACAGCAAACCATGGTTTCCCGTCATTTGTTACCAGAAAATCTACCTCCCGGCCGTCAGTGTCGCGCAAAAAACACAATTCTGTTTTGTAACCGTCAACATCATGAAGATAGTGGCATAACTTGAGCAAATGAGAGGCAACGACATTTTCAAGTTTTGCGCCGTCGTTATCGGTTATTTCCGACCAATCCCATAAATAAAGCTTCGGTTCCTTTTTTAGCGATTTTATCTTTTTATTTGTGAACGGATAGATTCTGAAATGATAGTAAAATCTCTCTAGTATATCCATCCAGTTTGCCACTGTCTTATGCGCTACGGAAATATCTTCCCGCAATGAATTCAGGGATAAGAGAGACCCGACTTTTCCAGGGAGCAGATCAACAAGAATCTGCATGGCTGACAAATCTCTGATATTTTCCAGATCCCTGATATCTTCCTTTACCAACCGCTCCAATCGCTGTGCGTGCCAGCGTCTTAAGTCCCGTTCGCTCTGTTTCAAAAACGGTTCGGGAAACCCGCCGAATTTTATCAGCGCTTCCAGCGCCTTGCCTGCTTCCGCGGGCGCGGTAACGATATTGATTTCATTCGGTGGCTCTAATAAATTGATTTTACCATGGCATTCGGCCAGCGAGAAGGGATGAAGGCGATAATAGAAGTATCTTCCCATGAGCGAATCTCCGCCGCGTCTGTAAACATCAAGCCGCGCGCTTCCTGTCACAAGAAATTTAAAATCTTCGCGATGCTTATCAAACTGACCCTTTAGATAATTCTTCCAGTCTTTATATTTATGTATTTCATCGAATAAAATTATCTTTGCTCCGCCCTTGAAGCTTGACTGTATGATATTCTTCCTGTCTTCCCGGACGTCCCAATTTAAGTAATCACTCGATTTGTAATTATTTTCGGCAATATATTTTGCCATGCAGGTCTTTCCAACCTGCCGTGCTCCTCCGATGAAAACCATTTTTTCATCCAGATCGCGGCAAATATTGTCAACAAGGTATCTTTTTTTCATGAAATATGTTTACCTGAAATTTCTACCGTAGTCAAATATTATGGCATGATTTTTAGACTATGGGTGAAAAAAACAGTTATGGGTTCAAGGTTAAGAAAAGACAGATTTAAGTTTTATGTGTTACGTTTTAAGTAAATACCGCTGGTGAAGAGTGAAGTGTGAAACGTGAAAAGTTAAGGGCGAAATGTTATTTTTTACGTTTTTTAATTTCCGCATACAACTTGGCCGCCGATTTCCCGGCAAAAAGTTCATCTTTAACTTTAAGGTAATCAATTTTCTGAGATTGTGTTTCCCTGATGAAAATTGCCGCTTTGGTAATGCCCATCCGCGTTATGATGGTCTGTACTGCTTCACTTCTAACCTCTTCGCTGGAAGGAATCATTAATTTTTTAGCTGTCGGCATTGTCGTCCTCTTAAGTAAAAACCACCGGTGAAAAGTGTAAAGAGCTCTTCTTTCGGTGAATCCTCTTAAATCCTTGGTCCTAGGATATCTTAATCACTTTCAAGATCCTTGTATAATTCTTTTACAGTGCCGCACTTGGTCATCTTCTTCCTGAAACTGGACATCGCTGTTTTTCCCCTCTTGGCAATGGCCGCTCTTTTTGCCTCTATCAACTGCTTCTTGATTACTTCTGCTGCATATTCCTTGTCATCAAGTGCCGCTGCTACTAAAGCTGGATCGTTTTCCTCAAGGGCAGCCTCTAAATAGGCAACTATGTCTTCTTGTGTTTCAAGGTATTCGGCGGCATCCCATATTTTTGTTGTTTCTTTTTTCTTCATCTTCACACCTTGGAAAACCGTTCTCGTGTAGTGTTTCATAAATATCTTTACAGTATGTCATTTCGAAGCGAAGCGAGAAATCTTAATTATCATAAAAAAACACAAGATATCTCCCGTTGGTCGATATGACAAGGTTCTAAGGCTGGTTCAATCCCGATAAATCGGGATTGAACCGAGATATTTGGAGATTGTTCCTCTCGCGCAGACGTTTGATTACATTGGCAGCGCGCTCAACATTCCCTGCCTCAATTTGACGGTTGCCCAAGGCCAGTATCTTTATAAGTGCTATTGTTTCCTTCCAGACATCCAATTTCTTGTGTGGTCTGTTCACAATTCACCTTTCACTCTTCACTTTTCACAAATTGAGCTTAATTACTTAAATCTTTTTGTTATTTTCTCCTGCCATTTTTTCGGGAGATAATTTATTAATTTTCCCCAATGGCGGATTTTTCTATGGGGTTTTGATTCGTCATCGGAATAATAACCGTAGCCATATCGTTTGCCGTAGCGGTGGTAACTGCTTCCGTAATAACCATAGCTTTCGCCTTTGCCGGTTTTATCGTTCATCACAAGGCCGGCAATCGGGGCATGAATAGCGGCTAGAGTATCACGCATTTGCTGGGCTGCTTTGACGGGAACCCGTCCCGCCTCCATAATCAGAATGACGATGTCCGAAATTGTGGTCAAAATCGGCGCGTCGGTAACGGCCAAAACTGGAGGCGCATCCAGTATAATATGATCATAATTTTCCCGCTGGGTCAGCAGGAATTGGCGCATTGCTTCAGAACAAAGAAGCTCCGAAGGGTTGGGCGGATTCGTTCCGGAGCTTATCAGGTCGAGGCCGGGTATTCCCATGTTGTGTTTTGCTTTATCAAAAGTGACATCTCCGATCAGTATTTCGCTCAGACCCGGGGCTTTGCTGTGGCCGAATTTTTCATGGAGGAATGGGCGGCGCAAATCGCAGTCAACGATTAATACTCGTACCCCTGTCTGGGAAATTACGTGTGCAAGATTTGCCGATATGATGCTTTTCCCCTCGCGCGGGAAGGTGCTTGTGATAAGCATAATTTTCTTTTCTTTATGAATGGACGTAAAATGCAGGTTCGTGCGCAGCGATCGGAAAGCCTCGGCTACTACCGATTTAGGTTCTCTCTGCGTGATCAGGGGTTTTGTATCCAGGGTGTTTCCATTTAAATTGGGTTCGCGGCTGGGAATGTGCGGAATGATCGCTAGTAGCGGCAGACCCATTATGCGCTTCGCTTCCTCGCCATCTTTGATGGTATCATCAAGGTATTCCTGGAAAAAGGCCAGCCCGATTCCCAGCGCCAGACCGAAAAGCAGGCCCAGCAGAAGGCTTTGCGCTTTCTTCGGTTTAATAGGATGGCTGGGAATAACAGCCGGATCGACAATATCTATATTGCTGATGGTGGATGCCTTGGCAATGCGCGCTTCTTCATGCTTCTGGAGCAGAAAAGTGTAGATGTCCGCATTGACCTTCGATACACGGGTCAGCCGCGCCAGATCGCGCTCTACATCGGGCAGCTTTTTCATTTGTTTTTCATAGCCGGCCAGCTGCTGGTTGGTGCCGTCTTCCAGTTTGTTCAGATTAGAGAGGCTTGTATCGTAAACCGCGAGCAGTTTTTTCTGTATTTCTTCAATCTGGTTCTGCAGGGCTTTTACCGCCTGATGCGCTTCCGTGTAGTCAACTCTTAGCGCCCGTTTCTGCACTTCCAGTTCGGAGAGTTTCGCCGCCAGTCCCGCCACAAGCGGATTGTCCTTCATCACTCCCGGCGAATATACGGCCCCTTTCTTCATTGCTTTTTTCAACGCCTCGCGGGCAAAATCCAGCTGCTTTTTTTGCAGGGCGATATCCGCCCGGTTTTTTTCCGTTTCCGTCAGCTTCTCAATCAGCGCCTGAGCTTCGCTGTCCAGCTTGACTATGCCGGTGGCGCTTTTGTAATCCTGAAGACTTTTTTCCGAATCGTCCAGATCAGTGCGTACGCCGCGAATTTGTTCATCGATGAAAGAGACTGTCCGGCTGGCTTCTTCCGATTTGAATGAGACCGCCTGTTCCAGATATGCCTGAACAAGGTTGTTCACAATATCCCGCGCCAGCACTGGGTTGGTGCTGGTATAGGAAACCCTGATAATGCCGGTTTGTCTTCCCTGTTCAACGGCCTTGATATTTCCGCGCACTCCTTCAACCACGCTGTCAAAAGGCGCGAGAGTCAGACGGAAAGTGTCTCCTTTTTTACCTTTGATGTCGCCCAAAAGCAGGATAAGCCCGTTTTTCTGCACAGCAGTGCCGGATTTCCCCTGGCCTATCATGTTGCCGTTATCGTCTTCCACTTCAAAAGTATCGGCGTCAGTAAGCTTGACGTAGTAAAGAGGTTCTTTTGCCGCCGATTTGAATTCAAGAATCTTGAATGTAAGCCCGTCGGATTTTTTCGAAACCTGCGCGTCCAGGTGAAGTCTCTGCACAACCTGCTCCGCATTGGTGCGCGATTTGACGATCTCGATTTCCGCGTTGGTTGGATTGGAAGTGCTCAGCGAAAGTTCACCAAGCAGTTGCCCCTTGCCTTTATCTTCCTTGACGTGGAGCAGGGAGGATGCTTCGTAAACCGGCTTCATCAGGAAAGTGTAAAGCGCCACTGCGATAAAGACGGCGCAAAGAGCAATGGCAAATGTTCTCCAGCGCCGCACGATGACGGCTAAGTATTCAAAGATGTCCTCCTGCTGGGGACGAGTGGGATTGCCTGGGGTCATGTGTGAGTTGGTATTCATGTCAATCCTTTTTAATCTCTTAAGTATTTAATGTTGACGAACGGTTGCAGAAGAGCGCTGAAAGCCTGAAGCGACGGCAGTATTTCAGCAATGGCGTCGTTCCAGTTGCCCACTCCGCTTTTGGGAACAAAGACAATGTCGCCCTTGTGAAGGATCAGGGGCATGGCCTCGCCGCGTAATATTTTATCAAAATCGATTACCATCAGCTCGCCGCGTGTGGCGGAATGCGAACGGATGATGCGGACATAATGAAAATCATGACCGACGTCGCGCAGTTCCGCCGTGGCAATGGCCTGTGTAAGCGTCAATCCGCCCGGCGGTATGGCTACAGCGCCGCCTTTTTTAACTGCGCCGAATACAAAGACGTACATGTTTTTGTTGTCGGGGATAAAGATTGTATCGCCTGATTTAAGCCATACGTTTTGCCGCTGGTCTCCTTTGAGGAGCAGCTCATTGATATCCACCGGAGCTGTTTTTTTATCCCGGATAAGTCTGGCCGAAGTGAGATCTGCCGTGCTGTCGTAGCCGTTGCCCAGGGCAATGCCCTGCAAAAGGTTCAAGGGCCTGTCCATGTAAAATGTGCCGGAGTTCCTGAACTGCCCGAGCAGATAAAGGGGATGGCTCTTGTATTCCCCGACTTCCACAACAACCCATGGATCGTTCAGATATTTTTTCGCCGCCTCCAGTATGCGTTTCTGCGCCTGCGTTATGGTCAATCCGCCGACCTGAATTTCTCCCATATACGGCATGTGTATTTTGCCGTCGCCATCCACGCGGCTTCCCGAAGGCGACTGAACTTTGCCGAGTTCTGTATAGCCTGAAGTTGTGGATAGGCTGGAAAATTCCGGCTTGCCGCTGACGTTGATAAAAAGAACGTCGCCATTGCCGATTGTGTACTCCGGCGACGGGGCAGGGTCGTTAAGCGGAAGAACCGTCACTGTTTCTTCAGTCACAATGGAACTTCCGGCTTTGATAGTGCTTGCGGCAGTGGCGTTTCCGGCGGGAATTTTATTTACTGAGCCCGCTGGTACGTCCCGGTACATCGCGCATCCGGTAAACAGGGAGATGATGAACATCGGCGCGACAAGCAGGCAAAAAAAGGATTTATATTTTAAAAATATTTTTTTCATAGACCTCCGGTTGCCATCGGCAATAATTGTAAATACGGCGCATTCATAGAACGCGCCGTATAAAATAACATACACATTGTTTTTTTGATATCCCCTCATTTTATGTATTCCGCAACACCCGCACCCCCCCGGGGAAAAACAAGCGAATACAGAATTACAATCTAGCTTGGCACGCTCGTACACCTCAGTCTGACGGGTAAGCAAGCGTTTACAAAATTATAAATTACCTTTTATGAATTCCGCATCGTCCGCAAACACTTTCGCTTGTTGCGGGTTAAGCGGTCGAATACAGAATTACAATCTGCCGCAATAATCGAAGATTCTCCGCCCAAAGCCCGCGAAACTTCGCAGAACTTCAATGACGGATGGTTTATACAGCTCCGCCCCTTAACTTACATAAAAATCAAATTTGTCATCAAACTAAGGGAACTTTGCCTTTTATAAAATATTTCAATGAATGTCAAACAAAACATATATTTAAGTTTAAAAATTAATGAAATAATGGTTTCAACAAAACAATCATTCAAGCAAATAACAGGCTCAAAAATGATCTGGGAAATAAACAGCAGACCGTAACCGGTAAACAGAAATCGTTAAACAGGTGGTCCTGCTTTGGTTTTCCGCGTTTTAAACTGGCGCCTATGCCTGGAATCTAACCGGAACATCCTCAATTATTTCAAATTGTTTTTCGTCCTGATGCAAAAATAAAATATTGATTCGTCCGTCTGCGTGGCCCTGAAGATTTATTTATGAAATAATTTTGCTTGACAATATTTCATTATTGTAATATACTTGATAAGCTGCATTAAATATTAAAGGGCGGGTATTATGAAATCTGATATTGTCGAAGAGGTGAAGAAGAAAAGGGGAAGGGGAAGGCCGCGAAATCCCGATAAGAAGGTTTATGTCAAAACCGGCAGACCGGCAGGAAGGCCGAATTCGTACAGCGATAAAATAGCCAAACATATTCTGAAGCAATTAGTGCATGGAATTGACCGGTCGCTTACGTCAATTTGCAGGGACGAGAATATGCCCAGTCTTAAAACTGTTTACAATTGGCTTGATAAAAACCATCCTTCTTATCAGGAGGATTTTTTTAACAGTTATAAAATCTCCAAGATGTTTCAGCTGGATTTGATTTACGATAAAATAATAGAGATTGCGGATGACGACAGGAAAATAATTCTTACAAAAATGGTAAAAGACAGGCACGGAAAAGTAATTATAAAAAAGGTGGAAAAGAGTTTAATCCCCCGGCATAAATTACAGATCCAGAGCCTGAAATGGCTCGCTTCTCGTTTACAGCCAAGAAAATATTAAATGCTTTAATAACAAGTACTTACAAATAACACCTGATTTTGTAAAACCCGTTCTGGACTGTAATAATTCTTTTCAAAAATACGTATTGTCTTGACATACAATACCGAAATTTCTATACATAACCGTTGTAGAAAGCAAAATTTTATTTAAAATGTGCTTTTATTGAGCCCGAATAATCTTTGAGGTTCTGTAATGAAAGTATCGAGTATCGTCATACCCGTCGAGCCATTGTCCATTAACGACACAATAAGTACAGCAATCTCTCTTATGTATTCGAAAAATGTGGACATCGTTCCCATCACCGATCAGCAAAAAGTTCTCATCGGAGCTTTTACCCATAAGAATCTGCTAAAAGCCCTGCAAAGCGGCAGGCCGATGACGGATATGCTTGAAGGCCATCTATCCGACCTGAAAACCAATCTATCAATGAATGAAGAGGTCGCAGAAATTCCTGTGTCTGCCATTCCATCGCTCGTCGTTGACAAGAACGGTGCAGTCATCGGTGTTGTCTCCATGGAAGCCTATATGGCTGCGCTGCAGGTTATGTATAGTGAATTCCGCCAGCAGGTTTCTTCAATCATGGACTCTGCGGGAAGCGGACTTGTTGCCATCAATGAGAAAGGAATCATCATAGCGATCAACCGTATGGCGGAAGAACTATTGGGAATCAGGATTTCCGAATCCATAGGTCGCAATATTCTGAATGTGATTCCCAATACGCGACTTATGGATATCATGAAGTCGGGAAAGCCTCTGAAAGGGCAGAAGTTCAAGGGGAAAAATGTGTCTCTCATGGTCAATTATGCGCCCATTATTATGGAAAACAGGGTCGTGGGTGCAATAAGTGTTTTCCAGGACATCTCGGGTTTAGAAGATATCTCCCATGAGTTAGATGTCGTCAAGGGTTTGAATCGCGAACTGGAAGCAATCATTCATTCCTCATACGACGGCATCTGGGTTACCGACAATGAAGGTTTAGCGCTTGACATCAATGAAGCCTACGAGCGGATCACCGGGATTTCGGCCAAGGAGGTCATCGGCCGCAAGATGCAGGATCTTGTGGATGAAGGCTACTTTGACCAGTCCGTGACGCTTCTCGTCATGAAGAAGTTGAAGAGTATTACAATAAACCAGACCATCAGGGGAAAGAAGCAGATTCTTGTCACTGGAAATCCCATATTCGATGAAAACGGCAAGCTCTTCCGTATCGTTACCAACGTCCGCGACGTTACGGAGCTGACCAACCTCTACGAACAGATTACCAGGGAGAAAGAACAGGCGCTGAAATACAAGACAGAACTAAATCACCTGCGATCCATGCAAATCAAAGATTCGGATCTGATCTTCCGGAGCGAGGTGATCATGCAAATCGTCGAGCTAACCATCAAGATGGCCGATGTAGATTCCACAGTGCTCATCACCGGAGAATCGGGAACAGGCAAGGAACTCATTGCTAAATTGATTCACAAGAAGAGCAAGGGCGACACAAGTCCCTTCATCAGTGTCAACTGTGCCGCGATACCGGAACAACTCCTCGAGTCTGAGCTCTTCGGTTATGAAGGGGGCGCCTTCACCGGGGCAAAGAAGGAGGGGAAGCCCGGCCTGTTCGAAATGGCTCACATGGGGACACTTTTCCTCGACGAGGTTGCTGAATTACCTCTCTCTCTTCAGGTAAAGATTCTGCGCGCTATCCAGGATAAAGTCATTACGCGGCTGGGATCAACAAAATCCTTGCCTGTCAATGTGCGGATCATTGCCGCCACGAACCGAAATCTTACAAAAATGCTCAAGGAGGGAGCCTTCCGCGAGGACCTCTACTACCGACTGATGGTCGTGCCTGTTAACGTGCCGCCTCTTCGGGATCGCAAGGAAGATATTCCTTTGCTGGTCAGACATTTCCTTAATGAATTCAATCTGCATTTCGCCTACAAGAAGAAAATCTCGCCTCAGGTTTTGGACAAACTTGTTGATTATTCCTGGCCGGGCAATGTCAGGGAACTAAGGAACGTCATCGAACGTATGATTGTCATGTCACAAGGAGATGAAGTTACGCTGGCCGATCTTCCCGGATTCATCAATATCAGGCAGCGGTTTTACCGGCCTGGCGCCAGACTTAAAGACGCTGTAATCGAAACAGAAACTCATCTAATGTCCGAAACATACAAAAATTGCGGTTCGTGGCAGGAAACAGCTAAAATTCTGGGAGTTGACCGGGCCACCATATTCCGTAAAGCCACAAAATACAATTTGCTTGGGAAATAGTCGCATAATTGCGACTGTTGCATATTTGATATTTTAAATTATTACAACATAATAGAAAAATAAATACCTTCTTCATATGCAGCAATGCAACATGAACAGACACCATGCCTGTCAGTATTCTCGTTCCAAAAAAATAATATCCAAGTAATTAAGATAACTTAAAAAGTGCCAACGTTCATTTTTATTATCTTGGCATATTTGATGTATACACCACTACCTATGAAGCTCTTTCAGTTTTCAAATTCGTGCGTTTTAAGAATAAGAAATAAGACAGAATCTTTAAAGGTCAACTAAGAAAGGAGAAGTTCTTATGAGTATCTTTGGTCCAGTGTTTAAACGTCAACATGGTCAAGTTCAACCTTACATTCCGCTCGGTCCCTTCCAATTACGTGTGCCTTTTATTCATTATCGTTTTGAAATAGCGGATTACATACAGGGCTTAATCATGTGCGCAGTCTGCCTGGGAATCATCCCCATATTACAGGAATATCTGGGGATGCCCTTTGAAATTGCCATTACGATCGTCATTTTAAATGGTTTCTTCTATTTATGGCATGCACACCTGGGTGACCCGGTTGTTCCCGGCTGGATCACTCCGGCTATCCCGCTACTTCTGTTGTGGCTGAAGGCATTCCCTGAAGGCGTGCCCCGCATGCATGCCCTGATTGCCTTTGAACTTGAACTGGGACTGGTCTCATTTTTTTTGGGAGCCTCCGGACTGGCTAAGCGATTCGTTAATCTCGTCCCCGACGCGCTGAAGGCAGGTATTCTGGTTGGTGCTGGAATAGCCGCAGTCCGGCTCGTCTTCGAAAAAGGGGGCCGCTTTGATCTTTACCCTTGGACAATAACCATTGCCCTCGGTTCAGCCTTCTATGTCCTGTTTTCAAATCATTTTAAAACATTACGCTCAAAGCATCCATTTTTTAAGCACTTCTCCGATTTGGGACTGTTGCCGTCGTTGATCCTGGCCATTATTATCGCGCCACTGGTCGGCGAACTGCCCTGGCCCAAGATTGAATGGGGATTTACAGTTCCCCAGTTTACGACATTATTCACTCAATGGACTCCTTTCGCTGATCGAATCGGCTGGCCTTCGCTCATGTTGTATGCAAGTGCAGCGCCTTTAGTGGCCGCGACATACATAGTACTTTTCGGTGAATTGATCCAGGCGGAAGCACTTGTTGATGAAGCACGTGAATTCCGCCACGGAGATGAGAATGTGCATTTCGACGCCAATCGAAATAACATGATTGTCGGCATGAGAAACATTGGCATGTCCATGATTGGTCCGGACCTTTCGATGTGCGGACCGATGTGGGCAGCAATGCAGGTTGTGGAATGCGAACGGTATAAACATGGTCCAGAGGCAATGGACAGTCTTATCGGTGGAGTGGGATCCTTCCGGTTGGGAACTTTTACAGCATACTTTTTATCGCCCATCGTTACTCTGGTGAAACCAGTTCTGCCTATTGCCTTGTCACTGACCATGCTGGTGCAAGGTTTTGTCGCCGTGCGTGTCGGTATTTTAAAAGCGAGAACATTCAATGATCTCGGTGTGGCCGGTTGCGTAGCAGCCGTTTTGATTTCCCGCGGCGCAGGGTATGCCTTTGCCGTCGGCGTAGTTCTTTGTCTTCTTGTCTATGGAAAGGATATCTTCCGTAATTGGAGTACATACGACAAGATGAAAGATCCAGTATTTAACAAGTGCATCTCCCCTGAACCGGATGATGAAAAGCATTTACCCAATCAATAATTTAAGAGGAACATATTATGGTAGGATTAAAAACACCTGAAGAGTATGAAGAGAGTTTACGTAAAATGAATTTTAAGATTTACCTTATGGGGGAATTGGTAAAAAACCCTGTTGATCACCCCATAATTAGACCATCCATGAATTCCGTCAAGATGACCTATGAACTGGCTCAGGATCCAGAGCATGCGGATTTGATGACGGCAACATCCCACCTGACAGGGCGTAAGATCAACCGCTTTGCACATCTTCATCAAAGCACGGATGACCTGATTAAGAAGGTCAAAATGCAACGCCTTATGGGGCAGAAGACGGCCTCATGTTTCCAACGTTGCGTCGGAATGGATGCGATGAATGCTGTGGACAGCGTGACCTTTGAAATGGATCAGAGACTGGGTACGGAGTACCATAAACGTTTCCTGAAATTTCTACAGATGGTTCAGGATGAGGATCTGACCGTGGACGGTGCAATGACGGATGTAAAAGGGGACAGAAGCCTGGCGCCTCATCAGCAGGCTGACCTCGATCTTTATGTCCATGTTGTAGAGAAAAACGAAAAAGGCGTCATCGTCCGCGGCGCCAAGGCCCATCAGACCGGTGCGGTGAATTCGCATTGGATTCTGGTGATGCCGACAATTGCCATGGGGAAGGAAGATGCCGACTATGCCATATCGTTTGTTGCCCCGGCCGATGCGGAGGGCATTTACTATATCTACGGTCGTCAATCCTGTGATACGAGGAAAATGGAAGGCGGCACAATCGATGTGGGCAATGCCAATTACGGTGGCCATGAAGCCATGATGGTTTTTGATAACCTTTTTGTTCCCTGGGAAAACGTCCTGATGTGCGGGGAATTTGAGTTCAGCGGTCTGCTGGTGGAGAGATTCGCCGGATACCATCGTCAGAGTTACGGCGGCTGTAAAGTTGGCGTAGGCGATGTTTTAATCGGCGCGGCGGCATTAGCGGCCGACTATAACGGCGCAGCCAAAGCATCTCACGTCAAAGATAAGCTGATTGAAATGACCCATCTCAACGAAACCCTTTATTCCTGCGGTATTGCCTGTTCATCCCAGGGTCATAAGACGGCGTCGGGAACTTATTTAATCGACCTGCTCCTGGCGAATGTCTGCAAGCAGAATATTACCCGTTTCCCGTACGAAATAGCGCGTCTGGCGGAGGATATTGCCGGCGGCCTTATGGTAACGATGCCATCGGAAAAAGATCTGAAGCATCCCCAGATCGGCAAGGTGCTGGAAAAATATTTGAAAGGCACGGCCAATGTTGGTTTCGAGAACCGCTGCCGGATTATGCGATTGGTGGAGAATATTACTCTTGGTACGGCAGCCGTGGGATACCGGACGGAATCTATGCATGGCGCCGGATCACCGCAGGCACAGCGGATCATGATCGCGCGGCAGGGTAACATCGAACACAAGAAGAAGTTGGCCAAAAAGATTGCCGGAATTCCCGCGTAAGGAGCACAGAGTTGAGGTCGATGACGGTGGGCATCCAGTTCTGCGGGGGCTGCAATCCCAGAATCGACCGGGGGCATATTGCCGTTGAACTGCAGAAAGAACTAGCCGACATGCGATTTGAAGTCGCCTTCAACAATACCGATGCCGATATTGTGGTCTTTCTGAGCGGATGCCTGTCAGCGTGTGCCTTTAGGTTAAACCCGATGGAGCCACGTTTTATTATGGTGGCCGGCACCACATTAGATGGTGTTGATCTGGTCGAAGATTTGATCGTTTCGGAAGTGATCAGAAAGGTGAAACAATACTATGAACGACTGGAAACAGAAATACGCAAAGAAGATCATGAGCGCCGAGACGGCGCTGAAGAAGGTTAAGGATGGAGACCGTGTCGTTGTGGGCCATGCCTGCGGCGAGCCGCCCACGCTTGTAGATGCCCTGGTGGCAAGAGCCCCGGAACTCAAAGATGTGGAGATCGTTCACATGGTGGCCATGGGACCGGCGAAGTATGCCCAGCCTGGAATGGAGGGAAGTTTCCTGCATAACTCGCTGTTTGTCGGAGCTGCTACCCGTAAGGCCGTATCCGAAGGTCGCGCCATTCATACCCCCTGCTTCTTTTCCGAGATTCCCCGCCTCTTCAGGGAGAGGATACTTCCCGTGGATGTGACGCTGATGGAAGTCTCGCCGCCCGATGACGAGGGCTTCTGCAGCTACGGAATTTCCGTGGACTACATGATGGCTTCAGCCAATTCCGACCGTGTGACCATTGCCCAGGTAAATCGTTTTATGCCCTGGACTGTGGGTGAGAAGATTCACCTGGATGAAATTGACTGTATTGTAGAAAAAGATGAGCCGATCATTGAACTCAAGCCGTCTGTCATCGGTGATATAGAGAGGGCCATCGGTGAGAATGTGTCAAGGCTTATCGAAGACGGATCAACGCTGCAGCTGGGAATCGGCGGACTTTCCGATGCCCTCCTGCTGTTCCTGAAAAATAAGAAGGACCTGGGTATCCACACCGAGATGTTCTCCGACGGTGTTGTTGAACTGGCAAAGGCTGGTGTTGTCACCAACCGGAAGAAAACGATCAACACGGGGAAATTTGTCGCGTGTTTTCTCATGGGCACACGCAAACTCTACGATTTTGTCGACCATAACGACGACGTTCTGATGCGTCCTGTCGATTATACAAATGATTCCTGCATCATCGGTCAGCATGAAAAGATGGTCTCTATTAATTCCGCTCTACAGGTCGATATGATGGGACAGGTCAACGCCGAGATGATTGGTCGCAATCAATTCAGCGGCGTCGGCGGTCAGTTGGATTTTGTCCGCGGTTGCAGCCGATCGAAGGGAGGAAAATCCATTATTGCCATACCTTCTACCGCAGCCCGCGGGAAAGTATCACGCATTGTTGTACGACTTGATGAGGGTTCGGCGGTTACGACTTCGAGAAATGATGTTCATTTAATTGTTACCGAATACGGAGTAGCCGACCTCAGAGGCAAATGCATTCGTGATCGAGCTCGTACCTTGATTGGCATTGCCCACCCTGAATTCCGTGATTCTTTGGCAAAGCAGGCAAGTGAGGCCGGCATTATCTAGCCGGATAGAGTAACGTTGGCAGACCATGGAAGGATTGATTAACATATTTCCCTGATTTCAAAGAAATCATTATTTTTGAAAGGAGGCGAAGAGAATGACTCAGGAGGTGGATCGCGTGAGGTTGATCGGTCTGCCGAAAAGAAAATTGTTGCAATGAAGTGCGGTTTTGTTTTGTGAATTGGATATGTTCAATATTTAAGCGCTAATATAATAATTTTAAATTGAAATATTTAGAGAAAAGGAGAAAAGAATGAAACGAGTAATGATTAGAAAAATGATGTGTTTTCTGATGGTTTCGGTTTTTTTACTGGTTGTGTCAGGGCTGGCGCAGGCCGCAGAAGTAAAGGCTTATGCCTTTAATGCGGGCATCCTGAAAACCCAGACACAATACATGCTGAAGGACACGCGTGTGGGAGAGCCTATGGATATTCCGATTCCCTTCCTGCTTATCAAGCATGGAAAAGATTGGATCGCGTTCGATACCGGTAATAACGCTCAAGTGGCTATAGATGCTACCGGGTATTGGACCGAAGGAATTGTGAAGGCTTATACGCCGGTGATGAGACCCGACCAGGAATTTAAAATACAAGTTAAAAAAGTTTTTGGGCTTAAGCCCAGTGATTTTAAGGCCGTTCTTATCAGCCACGGCCATCTTGATCATGCGGGAGCCATTGACAATTTCGCGGGCACAAATGTTCCCGTCTATATCCAGAAAGCTGAAATGGATACCATAACACCGATTCTGGCTGCCCAAAAATCCGGCACCGCTTATATTCTTGGAGATTTTGCACGTCTAAGCGAGATCAACTTAAAGGAAATTACGGGAGTTTTCGATGTATTCGGCGATAAGTCAGTTATTGTCTTTCCGACACCAGGCCATACGCCAGGGCACATGTCCTTGTTTGTAAAACCGACCAAGGGTTCCGCGTTTATTTATTGCGCTGATGCAATGTACACTATTGAGAATATGCAGAAAATGATAGGGCCGGGTCTTGCCTGGGATATGCCTCAAGCCATGATCGAGTTGGCTTGGTTTAAGCTGGAAAGTTTACAGGGCGGCGTTAAAATCGTTCCTTCCCATGATCCGGTATACTGGGCGAAACACTCCTGGGCACCCAGGGAAATGGTTCCCTGAGAAGATCAGAAAAAAGATAATTATTTTATGATGTGCTGTATTTAAACAAATAAGAATTGAGGAGTGCCGATATATTGTTTTACATTTAATATGTTGGCACTCCTTCTGATATTGAATTTAAAACGGGTTACATTTGAATATGTCTATCATTACTGTAATTACCGCCATTCAAGATTTTTTGTCCGGAACAAGAAGAACTTATTACCGCAAGGTTGGAAAGCAGACCCTCAAATTCTATAAACTGGCATCTAGGATATCCGTAAATGAGCATCAGCGAAGGCTCTTAATGATTGCGGCTGTTTCCGTTGACGAAGTCTTTGCCGCGTTGCTGGGGCTTGATAATAAGCGTAATGCTGAAGCATTTAAAGGACGGCACTCATACAGGAAACTACAGCGGAAGGAGCTCTTAGTCACAGTGAGGTACTATCTGTCTGCTTTATTGATTATGTGCTCCACATTCAAAGAACTACTTCTAGCTAAGGTGGAAATAACTGAAAATGATTTTATGGCAGGCTGGCGTTCTGCTTTTGAATATTCGCCGGCCGATATGCAGATTTTTGATGAAATACTTGCCGCTACTTTTCGCAGTAAGGGTATAAACGGCCTTGTCGAAGTGCTGGGCCGGCAAATGGTCAACACCTTATATCAGGAAAAGCAACCCCTGAGCGAGATGGAAACTGCATCTCTTCGGGCAATGATATTAGATGACATGGCGGCAATAAAGCGTTATGTGGAAAAATAAATTGGAAGTTTAAGATAGGTGCCAATAATATGAAAAAGTGGATAGCAGTGTATTTGAAATTTTCTTTGCTGTTGTCATATCGGGTTGCTATAATAAACAAATAAAGAATGAAGACGCTGCAAACCGGGTAAAGCCGACATCATCCAATTATATTTACGGTTCAATCGAATCAAATTCCGGGGACATTTCGGTAAATGTAGACGGGAAGTATTTAAAAAAATCTCAGGTGGAAAAAGAAATAAAAGAGTTCATGGACGTCAATAAAAATAAGATTCCCATAGGAATAAATAAAACAGAAGAATTATTAATTGATAAATATGGTCAACCCCAAAGTAAAGAGGCATTGCAAGGTATTGCTAATAGTTATGATAAAATTGATTCGTGGTCCCTTCCATCAACAAAAATAGAATTGAGATTTTCTTACGCCGTCGGCTCTATGGGCATTCTTAATATCATTTATAGTGATCAAATTCTGAGGAAAGAAAAATTGGACAAATTATAAAATATTATTCAAAATGATCAATATTGACTGGATAAAATGGCCAATTTCAGGCGGAAAAATTCCCATAATGAATATTGTAGCCTATCAATGGACAGTTGAAGGTTTAACAATTGTCAAGGCGAGAATAGGTCAGGACACAAAACACGGAGCATATTTGATCGGTATAATATTGTGTTGCAGGATGACCTGAAAGAGGCAGCGGTAAAGCGCCGGGAATTTACAGAAAAGCAGGCAGAACAGTTACAATTTAGTTACAATCAGCCTAAAAATTAAAAAAGGGCTGTAACCATGATAGTCGCAAAATCTTGATTTCATTTGGTGCCGGAGCTCGGAATCGAACCGAGATGTCCTTGCGAACGGGGGATTTTGAGTCCCCTGCGTCTACCAGTTTCACCACTCCGGCACGGGCGCGATTATATAGACGAGCGATAAAATGTCAAGCTAAAATCTGTTGACAAACAAATAAAGCCCATGTTAATGGGGCTCTTCGACTAAGCCAGTATTTTATTGGGGTTGTAGCTCAGCTGGGAGAGCGCTTGAATGGCATTCAAGAGGTCAGGAGTTCGATCCTCCTCAGCTCCACCAAAAACTAAAAAAGGGATGGATTTATGCAAATCCATCCCTTTTTTCTGGTTTTTTAAATTATTATAGAGCTTCCGCTTCTTTCTTGATTTTAACTCTCTTACTCTTAATCATGGCCGCTTTATTTCCCTCCAGCCACGTTTTCACGGCTTCCTCCTGTTTGATGGAAGTCAGTATCTTTTTGTACATGGCTTTCTGGCCTTCAAACTCCTTCTCGTCCGGTTTGGTTACATCCTTGAGCTTCAATATGAAATAGGCATTATTGATGAAAACAGGCTTTTCCGCGTACGGCTTGTTAACAGAAAGCGGGAAAAGAACGTCGGACGCATCCGGTATGGTTCCCATTTTTGGTATGCTCTCACCGGGTTTGAAAAATCCGGTTTCATTAATTTTCAACCCTTTTTCTTTGGCGATTTTATCAAGACCTTCTCCTGTTTTCAGGCGCTCTATAATAGACTGCGCTTCTTTTTCCGCAAGAAGCTTTGTTTCGCTTTCTATAAAGCGGCGCTTCACTTCGTTTTCTATGTCGCTCAGTTTAGGCAGGTAAGCCGGTTTTATATCAACAACTTTTAAAAGATAATAGCCGTTTTCGGCAGCCATGATCCTGCTGATTTCGTTTTTCTGTAAATCCAGAATTGTTTCCGTAAAGTTTTGAACGGATTGAAATTCCTGCGGCGGCTTGTTAATTGAAAAGAAATCCAGATTATGAACTTTTAAATTATTTTTATTGCCATAGCTCTCCATATTATCATCCTGATAAATAGCATCGCGGGCTTTTTTTGCTTCAGAATAAGCTTGCGGCACTCCTCTCGTTTTCTTCAATTCTTTCGCAATGGAACTCTGAACTTCGGAGAGAGATTGCTGCTTGCCGTCTTTGTTTTTATATTTATCTTTATTGCTCAGATAATAGCTTTTGACATCCGAATCGCTCACATTCTGCGAGAAGGAATCGCCGGAGAAGTACATATATTGAATTTTTATCTGCTGCGGAACACGGAATAAATTACCGTTACGTTTTAAATAATCTTCCAGGTCGCCCTGAGTCGGTGAGATTTTCTTTTTAACGTCGCTACCGGAGATTTGCACGAAATTGATGTTGATTTTCTGGTTCTGCAGCCTGTAAATATCGTAAACTTCCTGATCGGATATTTTAACGCCTTCCCTCACAAGAGATTCAATTTTGTTCGTTATCATGTCTACTTTGTGGAGATTTTCAAAATCTTCCGCGGACATTCTGTTGTAGCGAAGCAGCTGCTTGAATTTGCCATCATCAAACGTGCCGTTTGTCTGTAATAACGGCAGCGACATGATGCTGTTTCTTAATTCATCGTCGGAAACATGAATATTCAAATCAGCGGCTTTAGCCAGCATAATCTGTCTGTTAATTAAATCGTTATATACTTTTTTCTTGAGATCCATTTTTTTGAGTATTTCCGGAGTAAGTTTACCTCCCATGCGAAGCCTTATCATATCCAGCGTTTTTTCGTATTCATTGTGAAATTCAGCTTCGCTGATCACTTTTTTGTCAACGGTGGCAATTGCGTTTGTATCTCGGCCTCCTCTGCTGGAACCGAAGTAGAGAACAAAAACTATAATAATGATTCCCAGGATTGCGGTCATGAACCAGCCGCGTGCATGTTTGCGAAAAAATTTCAGCATAAAAATCACCTCAAAAAGGATAACGTATTTATTCTGTGCAACTTAAACTTTTGTTTCATTATTATAGTCATTTGCAAAATGCAAACATAATTTAAAAAGGCGTTGATTAGGATAAGGAAATACTGTATATAAAAAAATTCTACGGGAAAATCATTATATTAACTCGCAAAAGTATGGGGGAACAAATGTTATTCGATTATATTTTAGGAAAATTTTCCAACGATCTTGCCATTGATCTTGGAACTGCCAATACTATTGTTTATGTCAAAGATAAAGGCATAGTTTTAAACGAACCCTCTGTTGTGGCCGTTCATCAGGATTCCAGAGGAATGAAAAAAGTGCTTGCCGTGGGCAATGAAGCTAAAAACATGCTGGGACGCACGCCCGGTAATATTGTCGCCATCAGGCCCATGCGCGACGGCGTCATTGCCGATTTCGATATAACTGAGGCTATGCTGAAGCATTTTATTTTAAGTGTCCATAATCGCAAGTCACTGGTGCGGCCGCGAATTATTATTTCCGTACCGTCCGGGATAACGCAGGTGGAAAGACGCGCGGTGCGTGAAACTGTGGAATCAGCCGGCGCCCGGGAAATTTACCTGATCGAAGAGCCGATGGCCGCAGCCATTGGAGCGGGTCTGCCCGTTTCCGAGCCGACAAGTTCAATGGTTGTTGATATCGGCGGCGGAACTACGGAAGTTGCGGTTATTTCCCTTTCCGGCATTGTTTATTCCAAATCGGTCAGAGTTGCCGGAGATAAGATAGATGAAGCAATTGTTCAGTACATGAAGCGTAAACACAACCTGCTTATCGGAGAAAGAACAGCGGAAATTATAAAGATGGAAATCGGCTGCGCGTATCCCTTTGATGAAATTAAGGTCGGTTCGATAAAAGGGCGCGATTTAATTTCAGGAATTCCCAAAATCACGGAAACTAATTCGGAAGAAATAAGGGAGGCCATCAACGAACAGGTAACATTTATTGTTGACGCGATTAAAGACACATTGGAAAATTCTCCGCCGGAACTTGCCGGTGATATTGTCGACCGCGGCATTGTCCTGACGGGAGGCGGAGCTCTGCTGGCAAATATTGATATACTTATAAGAGAAGAAACCGGATTGCCTATAACCATTACTGATGATCCCCTGTCGGCTGTGGCCAGGGGCGCCGGTATGGCTCTGGATCAGATAAATGTGCTTAAAGATATTGCTCTGGAGGTATAAAGCTTTCGGGCATAGCAAAAACGATAAGTGATTTATTAGTTTGTTTTTGTGAGTATAAGGTAAATCGGTCAATGAACCGCTTTTTACTTATGGTTTTACTCATGAACTGTAAAATAAGCTCTGCAAACCTTCTATTCCGGCTGACAGCGTTCGATTAAAGCTTTATAATTATCTTCCTTATCAGGTAAAAATGTTTTTTTTAAGGAAATATAAAACAATTATCTTTATTGCTGCGCTTCTTATCGCAGCTTTGAGCATGATTTCCTATAATCTGAAATATGGAACTGATAAAAGTTTCCTCAGAAAGATTGTATTGGAAACCGTAGCGCCCGTGCAAAAGGTTTTGAAATTTTCTATAACAAGCATAAAAGATAACTGGTCGCGCTATATCTTTCTTGTCGGCATTGAGGAGGAAAATAAAAATTTAAACAAGAAAATCAACGAACTTAAAGCCGCTATTGTTTCTTATCAGGAGAGTTATCAGGAAGCACAGAGACTGAAAAAACTTCTATCCCTTTCCGATGATTATAACTACAATTTTATTTCCGCACGGGTTATCGGCAGAGAACAGGCCGCGCTTTCCCGGGTAATATTGATCAATAAAGGTTCTTCCGACGGTTTGAAAGCAGGTATGCCGGTTGTTGCCCCCCCCGGATTGATCGGCCGTCTGGTTGATGTTTCCTGGCATGTTTCCAAGGTGATGTTGTTTATCGATGAGAACAGCAATATTGACGCTATCGTGCAGCGAAACCGTACTCAGGGTATCATCAGCGGGGCAGGTTCCCGGGGCCTGGTATTAAAATACATTTCCAAAACTCAGGATGTTAAAGAAGGCGATGTTATTATTTCTTCCGGCATGGGTGGTGTGTTTCCCAAGGGAATGCTGATTGGTCAGGTCATCCATGTTGACAGGCAGGACGCCGGCCTTTTTCTGAAAATTAATGTTGCCCCTTATACTGATCTTTCCAAACTGGAAGAAGTATTAATTTTATCTTCCGATGAAACTAAAATAAAATAACGATGATTTATTATTTATCACTGCCATTTCTATCAATATTATTAATAGCCCTGCAATCAACTGTTACCGATATATTTTTTTCGGGACGGTTGACATTGGAAATATCTTTGATTGTCATTATATATGCCGGATTCCATCTTGATTTAATTAAAGGAATTATTTTAGCGTTTATTCTCGGATTTGTAATGGATTGTGTCAGCGGTTCGGTACCCGGATTATTTACTTTTATTTATATGATTATTTTTTTATTTTCATTTTTTGTTTCCGACTGGCTGGATACCGAAAAAGTATATATTATCATCTTCTTTAGTCTCTTTTGCGCTTTAGCAAAAGAAATTATACTGGTCTTCGTTTACTATTTAACTTTTAAAATTGACATGTCAATGAACTCATATTTTATTCCCTTCATGCAGACTTTGATTATCAGCATATTTGCCCCTGTATTTTTTTACTTGATGGCCAGGCTAGAGGTGCTTTTTTATGGAAAAAAGACATAACAGACTCAATGGACAGGAACCTGCGGAATTCAGGCAAAAAATTAAAATAGCCGTCGTTTTATTTTTGATCGGCATTTCCGTTCTTGTCATGAGGCTTGGCTATCTGCAAATTGTTAAAGGGTCTGAATTTAAGAAGAAATCGGAAAATAATTCTATCCGTTTCCGGCAGATCAAACCTTTGCGCGGCCTTATTATGGACCGCAATGGAGTCGTTCTTGTAGATAACAAACCGTCTTTTGATGTTCTTTACATACCCACCAAAAATAAAGGTAACGAATTGTCCGTGGAAAGACTCAAAGAACTCTATAAAAGCAGATCGCTGGATTTTTCCTATGATCAATCTGCGCTTGAAGACGTGAAACTATACCTGCCCATCAAATTAGAGAAGAATGTGAGTATGGAAAAAGTTGCTTTGGTGGAAACCAATGCCCTTAATTTACCGGGTATATATATCGATGTTTCACCTGTTCGTTTGTATCTGGATGGAGAAATTCTGGCGCCGATTATCGGTTATACGGGAGAAATAAGCAGAGAAGATATTGAAAAAAGTAATGATAAGTATGCCTACGGTGATGTTTTGGGAAAACACGGGTTGGAAAAGTTTTTTGACCCGTACATTCGCGGCCGCCGCGGCGCGGAACTTGTTGAGGTAAATGTTCACGGTAAAGAAATCAAGAATCTGGGGAAGATTGATCCTGCTTCCGGTTACAATATGGTATTGACCATTGACTCTGAGCTGCAAAAAGCCGCGTGGCAGGCGCTTGAGGGAAGAGCGGGATCAGCCGTTGTTCTGGATACGCGCGATGGTTCGGTGCTGGCCATGGTTAGTTCTCCTTCTTTTGATCCTAACCTGTTCAACAGCGGAATTTCTAATGAGCAGTGGGACGAATTACAAAATAATCCTTTTGCACCTTTATCCAACAAGGCGATTTCCGGGCAATACCCTCCCGGTTCGACTTATAAGCTGATTGTTGCCGCTGCCGCTCTGGAAGAGGGAGTTATTACTCCGGATACCAAAGTGCTTTGCAAGGGCTCTTTTACCCTCGGCAACAGAACTTATCGCTGCTGGAATAAACACGGTCATGGTTATGTTGACCTGCATAAAGCGATTGTTGAGTCGTGCGACGTCTATTTTTATACTGTGGGGAAAATGCTCGGGGTTGATACAATCGCCAAATATGCCAGGCTTTTTGGTCTTGGTGAAGCAGCCGGCATTGATTTGCCCGGCGAGAAAAGCGGGTTGGTGCCTACAAAAGACTGGAAGTTAAAACGGAAAAAAAGCGCCTGGCAAATCGGGGAAACCATATCGATATCCATCGGTCAGGGGTTTGATTTAGTTACACCGCTGCAACTGGCCAACGCCTTCAGCGCTTTTGCCAACGGAGGTACATTATGGAAACCTTATCTGGTAAAATATATCGAGTCGACAGACGGGAAAATATATAAGGAATTTCTACCGGAAAAAAAGGGAGAATTGAAATTAAGTTCAAAGACAGTGGAGATTTTAAACAGTGCCTTGTGGGGTGTAGTTAATGAACCCGGAGGCACCGGTCATGCCGCAAGCCTTCCGGGAAGGGATGTTTGCGGAAAAACGGGAACTTCACAGGTGATGGGATTGCCGGCGGATGAAAAAGCACGCCGCAGAAAAATATTAGGCGCTTTTCAAAAAGATCATGCTTTGTTCGCCTGTTTCGCGCCATTGAAAAATCCGGAGATAGCTGTTGCTGTTATTCTGGAAAATGCCGGCGGCGGCGGAGCGGTTGCGGCTCCGGTTGCCCGCAGGATATTATCCGCTTATTTTGAAGGAAAGAAAAAAGATAAACATCCTCAATCTGTGGTGCAAAATCCGCAGTTAAATGAATTGGACAATTGATTTTATTGCATTGATTATTGTTTATATGCCATAGGGGAAATTAATGATTTTTCTTAAGTTTGATCGTCGCATTTTTCACTATTTTGACTGGATGCTTCTGGCGTTCGTGCTTTCCATTTGTGCACTGGGCGTTTTAAATATTTATTCCACCGGCTTTAGCGCCAGCGAAGGACAAATCCCCCTCTACTTAAAGCAAATTCAGTGGATTGCGCTCGGACTTATTATTATGGTGATGATTTTTTTTATCGATTATCGCGCGATTATTCAGTACGCTTATATCATCTATGGTGTTTTAATCGTGCTTCTGATTCTGGTACATTTCATCGGTTATACCGCACATGGTTCGCAGCGATGGATCGGCGGCGGTTTCTTTGCTTTTCAACCTTCCGAATTAATGAAAGTGGTAATAATAATTACCCTGGCGCGTTATTTTGACAATCACAAATCCAACGAGCCTTACAAATTGAAAGAACTTCTGGTGCCTCTTTTGATAGTTTTCGTTCCTTTTGTGTTGATTCTAAAACAGCCGGATTTAGGCACGGCGCTGATGTTAATGATTATTTTCGTTTCTATCGTTTTTTTTATTGGAGTGGATAAAAGATCTTTAATTGCCGCTGTAGCCAGTGCCCTGATACTGATTCCGATTGGCTGGCATTTCCTGAAAGATTATCAGAGGGACAGATTGATTACATTTCTTGATCCTGAAAACGACCCTCTGGGCGCCGGTTATCACATAATACAATCAATGATTGCCGTAGGCTCCGGAGAAGTTTTCGGCAAGGGATTTTTAAGCGGTTCTCAAACCCAGTTGAAATTTTTACCTGAACAGCAGACGGATTTTGTTTTTTCCGTCTTTGCCGAAGAATGGGGTTTCATCGGCGGAGTGGTTTTGATAATCCTCTTTATGGTTGTCATTCTCTGGGGATTAAAAATTGCCTTGCAAGCCAGAGATTTATTAGGCACAATTACAGCGTTTGGCGTAACGGCTTTTATTTCATGGGAAGTCTTTATCAATATAGGAATGGTTTTGGGAATTCTGCCGGTTGTCGGGATTCCGCTTCCTTTCTTCAGTTACGGTGGATCGGCCATGCTTTCTCTGATGGCGGCGACGGGGTTATTGATAAATGTAAGCGCGCGCAGATTTATTCTGCAACGCTAGAAATTAATGGTACGATAATAAAAATGTTGGTAAAATGAAATTAACTTAATTCGATGCAGGAAATACAAGGGGGATATCGTGTGGGAGAAAAAGAAAGAAGTGGAAGAGATTAAAGCCTTCCTGGGTCAGGGAGCGGAGTTTACCGGCAAGCTTATATTTAACGGTTCTGTCCGTATAGACGGAAGTTTCCAGGGAGAAATTTTCGGACAGGGATCTCTTGTCGTCGGCGAGGGCGCGATGATCAAAGCAAACATTGCCGTCAAAAGCATTTATATAAGCGGCGACGTACAGGGCGAAATTGATGTAAAGGAAAAAATCAACATCCATTCAAAAGGAAAATTTTCAGGTGAGGTTCGCACTCCGGTGTTTATTATGGAGGAAGGAGCTGTCTTTGACGGCAGGTCGCATATGTCTCAGATTGAAGAGAAGAATGATGTTGCCAGAGCTGATTAATCAGGCAGAAAAATTTACAGGCCGGACTTTGCCGTAAATCATCGGGTTACGGCAACGCCAATCACATTTAACATGTTATTATTGTTATTTAAAATACGTCAATTAAAAAAAAGTAGACTGCTGGTCAGAAAATACTTGACAAGCAAATAATGTTATGATTAGTAACTCTCAAGTTTTGAGTATCCGCGAGTAAGGTTCCTGTCCTTCCGTAGTAAAATATTCAAAACATTTTGAGTAAAAAACTTTATGCACTTGAGTTTATGCATGCTGATAAAAACTGCAAACTAACAAGCGGTTTTTATAAAAAATGCAGGAGATAAACAAATGAAAAAACTGCTTTTCTTCTTTACCTTATTCAATTCCTTTCTTATTTCAATCAGTGTTGCTTTTGGCGCTGAAAAAAAGTCGCTGGTTGCTGTCATCCCCGATGAGACACTTTTGATCCAGATGGTTATTTTCCTGGCTTTAATCTTTGTTCTTAATATTCTGCTGTACAAACCAATCCTGTCAATTATTGACAAACGCAAAAAACAACTCGAAGAAGCGGAAAACGAAATTGCGCTCTTTAATGAATCTGTGGAAAAAAGAGTTGCCGAATATGAAGAAAAATTAAAACAGGCAAAAATCAAAGCGTCGGAACTGAAGAAAGAAATAATTCAGGAAGGCGCAAATCAGGCTAAAGGCATTATTGATGTTGTGCGCAATGAAATACCTGTGATCGCACGCGAGTTTCAGCAGAAAATGGATAAGGAAGTCGAGAAAGCCAAATTGATTCTTGATAGCCATTCCAAGTCATTATCTCTGGAGATTGCCCAGAAAATATTGGGGAGGCCGGTGCAATGAGGAATACAATGAAGAAAACGATTTCTTTCCTTACGATTGTTCTTACTCTTTTGATTTCTATCGGTATTGCTTTTGCCGAAGCTGAAGGCGAAGGCGGCGGTTCCTCCCTGTGGTTTGGCTTGTTCAAGAAGACTTTTAATTTTGTCGTATTAATAGGATTGCTTTACTGGCTTTTAGCCTCCAAAATGAAAGATTTCTTTTCCGGACGTCGTGCTGAAATAAAAGAAAGTCTGGAAAAATCGGTGGAGAAAAAAGCGGAAGCCGAGAAGAAGTACCGTGAATATTCGGAGAAACTTGATAAGGCCGCATTGGAAATTGACTGTATCTTTGAGATGATTAAGGCTCAGGGCGTAACTGAAAAACAGAAGATTATTGAAGATGCGGAAAGAACCGCCAAGAAGATGAAAGAGGATGCCAGCGCTCGTATTGAGCAGGAAATGAAGAAGGCAACGGAACAGCTGAAGGCGCAGGCGGTTGAATTGTCAATACAGATGGCGGAAGATATTCTTAAGAAAAACGTTACGAAAGATGATCACAAAGCAATGGTCAAAGATTATATAGATAAGGTGGTAATCAGAAATTGATCAGCAATATATCTAAGCGTTATGCGCGCGCATTTTTTGAAATTGCAACTGAGGAAAAACAAATAGAGCCGTATTATAATGAGCTCAATCAGTTTGCGTCAATTGTTTCCCAAAACAAATCTTTAAGCGATTTCCTGGCTAATCCCGTCTTTGAGCAGGCAAGCAAAAAAGGAGTAGTGGATAGTATAATCGCCAAGTTGAAATTATCCGGCATGACCGTAAACTTTTTAAGGTTGCTGGTGGATAAGAAAAGAATTGATATTGTAAATGACATAGTGATTTGCTATCGCCAATTAATGGATGAAACTCTTAAAAAAGTAAGTGTCAATGTGAAAACAGCATTTGCTCTTTCTGATGAGTTGCGGTCTTCCATAAATTCCGGCCTGGAAAAGGCAATGGGTAAAACTGTGGAGATGACTGTGGAAGAAGATCCCACCCTTTTAGGAGGAGTGGTTATAAGTGTTGGCGATACACTTTACGATGGTAGTATAAAAAACCAATTGAATAATATGAGGAATCTCTTAGGGGAGGCTAGATAGGACATGGAAACAATTAAAGCGGAAGAAATTAGTCAAATTATTTCTGAGCAAATCAAGAGCTATACAAAAAAGCTGGATATAAGCGAGACCGGAACGGTCTTGTCCGTCGGTGACGGTATCGCGCGAGTATACGGCGTACAGAATGCGATGGCCATGGAGCTTCTCGAGTTCCCCGGTGGTATCCTGGGCATGGTTCTCAACTTGGAAAGTGACAACGTCGGTGTCGCTGTTTTGGGTGAAGTTACTCATATTAAGGAAGGCGACATTGTTAAACGTACAGGTAAAATCGCTCAGATTCCCGTAGGCGAAGCACTGCTCGGACGTGTCATTGACGCCACCGGAAAACCGCTGGATGGCAAGGGACCGATTGAAAGTAAAGAGTTCCGTCGAATCGAAATGGTCGCTCCCGGCGTTATTCAAAGGCAGCCGGTTAATCAGCCGATGTACACCGGTCTCAAAGCTGTTGACGCGATGACGCCAATCGGACGCGGTCAGCGTGAACTTGTCATTGGTGACCGTCAGATCGGCAAAACAGCCATCTGCGTC
>Ga0153915_10000869_pt1 | contig 27939 bp, 28 predicted proteins | sample Opewatmetagenome_2_FD_107003 | JGI IMG/M metagenome (GOLD analysis project Ga0153915, IMG submission 107003) | Freshwater wetland microbial communities from Ohio, USA - Open water 3 Core 3 Depth 3 metaG | ecosystem: Environmental > Aquatic > Freshwater > Wetlands | place: USA: Ohio, Lake Erie...
ACTACTACAATGCAGGGAACGTGGGAATCGGCACGAGCGCACCTTCGTCGCTCTTGCACCTCTACAGCAGCACGGAAGATGTCGGCCTGAGAGTGGAGTCAGCGAACGTGGGCTACAATCCGCATGTGACCCTGGGGTACGCCGGGGATTCCAACGTAAAGCTCTGGCGGGACGTTCCGAGTGGTTCCCTGAAGTTCGACGTGAACGCAGCCACCCGCATGACGATCGCCACCAGCGGCCAGGTCGAGGTGGGCAGCGGAAACCTCTATGTTCACGGCGGGCACCTGGTGTTCGACGAGGTGGCCACGGGATGGCCTTATGAGATCTACAGCTTCGGCGAAAACCTCTACATCAGGCAGGACAAGGCCGCCGACCAGACCGTCTACCTTCAGAACACATATGCAGGCAACGTTCTGAGCCTGGACGTCGAGGGTGACGTCTGGGCCCGCGGCGTCAAGCTGACTTCCGACGCCCGGCTGAAGGAAAACATCCGGCCCATCGAGAACGCCCTCGACAAGACGGCCGGGATCAACGGAGTCTCGTACACCCTGAGGGGATCGGATGAGGTTCGCCTTGGAGTAGTGGCGCAGAACGTCCAGCAGTCGATCCCGGAGGCGGTGAGCGTCAGTGACGAGAGCACGGGATATCTCGGGGTGGACTATCTGGCGCTGGTCCCGGTGCTCATCGAGGCTGTCAAGGAGCTGAAGGCCGAGAACGAGCTGCTGCAGCGCCGGCTAGACACTCTGGAAGCACGCAACCGGTAACCCGGCCGACATTCGGGCTGGTGAATGTCTACTTCGTTCAAGACCCCATGAGAGGACATAGGCTCATCTCGGGTGTCTGTTTCGAGAAAGCCGCGGGAGGCAGGGGCTGCTGCCCGTGGCATGATGGAGAGGGAAGGGAAGATGGCAGCTCCCTCGGTGCCGAAAAAGCCTGCTGAGGATCATCATGGGAAGGATTACCCGGCGCGTGTGCAGTCAATGCCAAGCACAACCGCGCTCATCCTGTGCCTTGTTCTGCTCATGACGGTCGCCGTCGGTGTTGGCATCACTGCCCATTTTCAGCGCGAAAACATCCGCCGGTCTGAGCTGCTCGGGCGCGAAGGGGTCGCTACAATGGCCAAGGTGATCGCTCTCGAAACCTCGTCAACCGCCGAAGGAGTAAGCCATTACGTCACCTATACGTATATCAGCGGGCAGGGGAGCGCCGAGGAACGCGAGATTACCCGGCAGGATGTCGTGCAATACCATAATTATGGTCGGTTCACGGGAGGGAGGATCGAAGTCATCTATGCACGAAGTGATCCGGAAATCGTTCAATTCACCTTTGAATACCACCCCGGCTTCGTCAATCCAATGCCCGCTCTCATCGGCGCTGCTGTGGTTCTCCCTGGCCTGGCGGCGCTCTTCTGGTATTCGATCCGATATCGCCGCGCGGTTCGCCTTGAACAACAAGGGTTGACGGTGATGGTCGAAGTGCTCGATCTGTGGGAGCAACCGGGCGACCACAGCTCGTACTATGCTGCCTGCCAACTCCCCGGCGGCGGGCCATTTCGACACAAGATAAACTACTCCGTTTACAGGAGGCTCCAGGTTGGGGACAGGGTGGCGGTGCGGTATCTTCCCGATCAGCCCCGACTGTTTCGTCTGGCCGTGGGGAACGGCCCGCCACGACAAGCACCCGAGGAGGAAATGGTGAAGGCGAGCAAAAGACGGCAGCCTTCCGTGGAAGCGGATGTGGAAGCGGATAGAAAGACGGTCGGGGATGCCAAGTGGATACCAGAGGATCCCAGCAAGCAGTGGACGTGTCCGAAGTGCTCTCAATCGAACCCGAACAACACCTTCAAATGTGAGAAGTGTGGCTACAGCCTCGCCTAGCGCGCCAAGACGGGCTGCTAGAATGACACTGAAGTGCAGATGCCGGACCGGCTGGAGCTGGTTGAGCGCTTTCAAGAGGATGTCGCGTCGATGCTCGAGCTGGCAACCAGGGACCGGGAGGGAGGAGCACAATGAAGGCGGCCACTCGCGGTTTGGCTGCGATTGTCCTGGCGGCTTCCCTCGCGGGCTGCCAGGGCGGATACCTCCTTGGAGTCGTCAAGAGCCTTCTTACCGAACCCACGGTCTGTGCAGCGGGCCATAACTGGGGTCCCTTGGGGAACACCGCCCGCTACTACACATACCGCACCAAGACGACGAAGACGAGCCATACCGACCTCCCCGGTGCCCCTAAGTGGGGGGATGCCCGCGCTTTCGCGATAGCCTCCTTGGGTGACAACGTCTACACGGCCGGCTATTGCGCCGTCACATTCGCAGCGGCACCCGTCGCCTGCTATTGGGCGAACGACGTGAGGTACGACCTGCCGGGCGGAGTCGCACCGCAAGGAGCCCGTGCGCTCTCCATCTTCATCTCCGGCCAGACGATCCACACCGCGGGTCAGTACTACGACGGTGCGAAGCACGTGGCCTGCCGCTGGGCAAACGGCGTGAAGACCGATCTCGCCGGGGGCAGCGGCAATGCCTGCGCCAGCTCGATCGTCGTCTCGGGAGGCGTAGTTTACGCCGCGGGCTACTGGAACGATGGGACGCGCGACATTCCCTGCTGCTGGAGGGACGGCACGAGGATTGACCTTCCCGCCGGCAGCGGAGGGGCGGCTGCCTGCTCCATCTGCTTTTCCGGCGGTTCGCAATTCATCTCGGGCTACTACAGCGACGGGGTACGCGATATCGCCTGCTTCTGGACGGATGGCGTGAAGACGGACCTCCCCGCCGGCGGCTACGATGCACGCGCATGCTCCCTGTGCGTCTTGAACGGGAGCGTGTACGTTGCCGGGTACAGCGACCAGGGTGGCGACACTGCGTGCTGGCCTCAATGTCGATGCGTGTTCCTGCTCGGGGTCACACTCAGAGTCACACTGGACGACTCTGCCCGACCTTTTTAGGATGGGCGACGCTTCCGCGAGGGTCTTGCCCAGACGCGTAGAGGGCTGCTGCTTCCATTTCGACACAGACGGGCGCCGGCACTCGCAAGAGCATGACGCAGGCCGGCTTGGTAAAGGTCGCCACCTCTACTCGGCAATGTCCGACCTAAGATGACAATCTGGGTGGGGTTGGTCTAGGCCCTTGCGTCCTTCCGTTAACACTTGCCGGGCGAGGCTCAGGATCGGGCCGCCCGCCCGGTGGGGCCAGGTGCGCGCGCCTCCACTCACCCGGCGGTACACCCACCAATCGCTTGAACGCGCGAGAGAACGCCGCCTCGCTTTCGTAGCCCACGTCCAGTGCGATATCAAGGACTTTGGCGTCAGTGTCTCGCAGCCTGCCAGCCCCAAGCTGTATGCGCCACTGTCCGAGGTATTGCATGGGTGGCAGGCCCAGGAATTGGACGAAGCGTTCATGCAGCACCGAACGCGATAGGCCGGACTCCTCGCCGAGCAGCTCTAGCGTCCAGTCCTCCGCGGGCCGCTCGTGCATCAAGGACAGGGCGCGGCCGACGCCGGGATCGCGCATCCCGGCCAGCCAGCCAGTCTGCCCGGGGGCTAGTCCGTCCAGGTACCGACGCAATACTTCCACGAACATCATCTCGCTCATGCGCTCGAGCACTGCTTCGCCGCCTGGCCGCTGGTGGTTCGACTCATCCACCGCGCTGTCCAGAAGGTGCCCAATCCAGGTAGCGCGACCCGACGCAAGGCCCGGCATGCGTAATACGCGCGGCAGCGCAGCCAGCAGGGGGTTAAACGGCCGGGCGTCACAGGCCAGGAAGCCGCAAACGATGGTGGTGTGCTCGGGGCCGCCACCATCGAGTCTTGCTGTGGTGCCGCCTTCACCGCCGATACTAATCGAGAATGGGAGTTGAGGCGGCCTCGGCGCGAAGTAAATACCGAAGTCCTCTTGCCTGCCCCTGAGGCCGGGCGCGCTCGAGATGACCTGCGCGTCCCCATGAGGAAAGAGGATCACGTCCCCCTCCTCTAGGCGCACCGGCGTCTCCCCACAAATCGCGGCCCAACACGAGCCTTGGGCGATGCAATGAAACGGTATCATGGCATCGGCGCCGGGCATGATTGCAGCAATGATCTCGCGGGTAGGCGGCGCTTCGGCAACCCAAGGGTCAGCCGCTTTGAGGTAGAAAAAAACCGCTCCACGTAGGCGCACAGCGCGCAGCAGGTCGGACAAAACGTCACCGCTCATCGCAGGCCCTCAAGGGATCCGGCATAGTATTTCCGGACGATTGGTCAAATCTTCCCGACGCTCGGTAAAGCCTCAATCTTTCTGAAACAATTACCATCGTATCCATGTGCATGATCTCAACTCAACCAAGAAAGGAGACCGACTATGGATACAATAGCGAATTCCGATGCTCCCGGCCATTCATCCGCCACGCCGCCACTGCCTGCGGCACACGCATTGTTGACGATGAAGACCGAGTCGGAGAGCCTCGGATCGACGTGTGCGCTCCTGACACCGGCGATCAAAGCCAGGCTAAAGGAGTTGGAGTCCGGCCAAGTACTCGAGGTTCGGGTCAGCGATTCGACCGCCCGGGAAGATATCGCAGCCTGGTGTCGTCTTTCCGGAAACGAGCTGCTGGCGATAAGGGATGAAGGGCACCAGGGATTGCGTTTCTTCGTCAGGAAGAAATAAGCAAAGGAAAGGAAGGAGAACAAGATGCCGAGATTATTGATCAACTGCACGCATGGTAAAGAAGACCCCGAGCGGGCGACGCTTCCGTTTATTGTGGGGAATGTCGCAGCCTCGGCCGACCAGGAGGCGGTCGTCCTCCTCACCATCGAAGGAGTCAGGAATGCGACCAAGGGGTATGCCGACGCCATCTGCAAAGAGGGGTTTCAACCTCTGAAGGAAGTCATGCAGTCATTTGTCGCGAATGGCGGCCAGATCTGGGCTTGTGGCGCCTGTGCCAAGCCGCGTGGCATCTCCGAATCAGACATGGTCAATGGCGCGAAAATCGTTTCGGCAGCCAGTGTCGTCGAATGGCTTGCTTCTGGAGCGTCATCTCTCAGCTTCTAGGGGTGGGGGGTGCGCGCAAGGAAATTCGCGCGGGGAGGTCTTTCATGGCGTTCATCAAGACAGTTCCGGCCGCTCAGGCCGAGGGAAAGCTTCTCGAGATCTATCAGGAAGACCTGAAGAACAAAGGATATGTCGCCAACCACACGTCGGCATTCAGCCTGCGCCCCGAGGTGTATCGAGCCTGGCAGAATCTGCTGAGTTCCATCCGATCCCACATGCGGCTGCGCCGGTTCGAACTAGTCACCTTTGCCGCTGCGCAGGCGCTCAAGTGCACATACTGCATGCTGGCGCACGGTGCGGTACTGCGAAAGAACTTCTTCGGTCCTGGAGAGCTGGCCGCGATCGCCAGGGATTTCCACGGCGCGGGTCTGCCTGGGGAAGAGGTCGCGCTGATGGAGTTTGCCCAGAAGGCAACTCTGGAGCCCAACCAGCTCACCCAGCAGGACATCGACCTCCTGCGGGAGAAGGGGTTGTCTGACGAGGAGATCTTGGACGTGGTGTTGGCGGTGACGGCGCGGAACTTCATGAGCAAGACTTTGGACGCGCTAGGCGCCGAGCCCGACGCTGCCCTCATGGACCTCGAGCCCGAACTGCGCAAGGTTCTTGTGATCGGGCGACCTTTCCCAACTCCCGCGCACAGATGAGGGAGGCCCTAGATCATGTAGTCCGCATCGGCGGCAACATTTCTACCTGTCTGAAGGGAGGCATGAATGAAGATCAATGACGTGGGAACGAAGTTCGTTCAAGCGTTGTCAGGACGGAACTGGAGCAGTCTTGAAAGCCTTTTCCAGCCTTCGATTCGATTCCGTGCGCTGATTCCGCCAGGTCTCCGCGAGGCATCCAGCGAAGCCGAGGCGTCCGGTCACTTTCGACAGTGGTTCGGAAAGGCGGATGCCTTCGAATTGGTGGATTTCATTGTCGAGCCGCTCTTCGACAAATTACGTATCGCGTACCGGCTTCGACTGCACGAGGACCGCTGGTACAGATGCGAGCAGCAGGCATTCTGCGTGGTGACAGGGGACCAGATCGAAAGAATGGACCTGCTCTGCTCGGGATTCCGGCCTGAACCACAAAACCTTGGCGCGACAACCCCATGACAATAACCAGGAGCCGCCGAGCTTAATTCGCCAGACGGCTCCTCTTCCATCGACCGAATAAGGCTGTTCACGGCGCCGGCACAGTCACCCTCCGGTGCGCGACAACCATAGTCCCCGAGGCGGCAGTGAGTGCTGCAATAGCGACGATCGCAGCGGGTACGCCGAGCCAGTCGCTAAGAAGCCCCGCCAGCACCGCGCCGGCGGCGTACCCGCCATCCCTCCAGAACCGGTATACTCCGAGCGCGGAAGCCCTCCAAGGGGGGTGGGCCCGGTCACTCACCGCAGCCAATAGTGCCGGGTAGGCCATTCCCGTTCCCAGGCCCATCAGGACCACCGCTACAATCCAACCGCCGGGATCGGCGAGCATCCCGAGCAGGGCAATCCCCAGCGCCTGCAACCAGAGCCCGCCGGCGATCAGGGGCTGGCGGCCGATCCGGTCGCTGAGTGGTCCGGTCCCCAGCTGGCTGGCTCCCCATACGGCAAGGTAGGTACCGCCAAATAGTGCAGCCTGCTGCACGGTGGAGCCGCGCTGCACCGCCAGCAAGGGCAACAAACCCCAGGAGACCACATCGTTCAAGTTGTTGACGAACCCGGCCTGGGACAGTCGGAAAAATGCGACGTCCTGCCAGGTAACACGCTTGAAGACGGCTCGGAAGGAAAGGGAGGATTGCTGAGGACCATGCGTAGGATGGACGGCTTCCAACAGTGCGATGTCCCGAGTTTCCCGCACAAAGATCACCGAAAGGAGCAACGCGATCACGGCAATCGCCGCCCCGAGGTAGAAGGGGTACGGCCGGAGGGCCGTCCGGTAGGCGATCCAGCCGCTCGCCGCGGTGGAGAGGGCCATTGCCAAGTATCCGGCAAACTCGTTCATCCCCGTCGCCAGCCCGCGGCGGGTTGGACCAGCCAAATCGATCTTCATGATAACCGCTGCTGACCAACAGAGCCCCTGATTGACTCCCAACAGGATGTTGGCAAGCACGACCCATCCCCACGACGGAGCGAAGATGATGACCCACGGAACCGGGATCCCAGCCAACCAGCCCGCAATGAGCAGGGGGCGACGCCCTATCTGGTCGGAGGCCCGACCGGCGATGAGGTTGGCCAGCGCTTTGACAACACCGAAGCTCACGATGAATGCCAACGAGGCGCTCACGGAGGCGATCCCGAACTCCCGGGAAGCGATCAGCGGGACCACTGCGCGCTCGAGGCCAAGCATTGCGCCGACGAAGGCGTTGATCAGCACCAAAAGCCAGAACTGGCGCCAGTTAGCCCGCAGCCCGGATTCAGGCCTGCCCAAGGTTTCTTGTCTTGATCCGATGGAAGTCTTTAGGGAGCGGCGGTAGGTTGCCGCACTGGAAGTCGACGAACTGCTGTCGATCGAGCCGCAGGGGCTTGTTGCGATCCCGTTCCCAGCCGATAGTCGAGACCGGCTTGCCGTCCATCCCCCGCCCGCACACCGAGCCGGCGTAATGGCCGGGGTAGATCTCCGTCCAGTCCGGCAGGGAGAGGAGGCGCTGCAGGCTGTCGTAGAGCTGCTCGGCGCGCTGAGAAACAGGCGGTGATTGTCCATCATCACCGTGAGACAGATCTACCCTGCCCACATCGCCCACAAACAGTGTGTCGCCGGTGAGGACGAACCATTCGTCGACCCGCAGGCAGACGTGCTCGGGCGTGTGACCTGGAGTGTGCATCACTGCGATGCGCCGGTTTCCGATGGGGATAATCTGTCCATCCTGCAAAGCGGAATACGAGTAGGCTACTTCGGCGCCAGGCCCTAGAAAGAGCGACGCGCCGGCCTGATGTGCCAGATCGCGGGCGCAAGACAGGTGGTCGGCGTGCAAGTGGGTCTCGATTACTGCAGTCACCTTCAGACCCCGCGCTTCCAGCCGATCAATATGGGCAGATGGCTCTCCCTGTGGGTCGATTACCGCGCAGACTCCGAGGGTCGGGCAACCTACCAAGTAGGATGCACACGATTTCTCTTCGTGGAGTATCTGGCGAAAGTACATGATGTGGACTAAGGTCGCGCTTTCTATTGGCAGTCGTCAACTCCGTGCTATCGACGGCGCGGCGCTACGAAGTTCGTTGACCGCCCCATTTGGGTCATTGTTTCAGGGCGGCTCTTTCGAATCTCTTTCGTTGATCAGCCGTGCGATCCGCGCCGCAATGTTTGAACGAGAAACTCGATCAGTTCCAGCGAATCGACGCTGCCGTTATCGACACCCTTCTCAAAATCTCCTTCCGAAGGGTTGTTTGCAGCAGCTCTGTTCTCTATCCCTGGAAGGGGTTCTGGGGCTCATCTATAGGCTATCAAGTATGTCTGCGGGTCGGGCCCGGTCGTCCAAACGAGTTGATCGGTATGCAAAAACGATCTTTCCAGTGCTGTCAATGACCAACGCTGCAGGCATCGCAATGTCTTGTTTAGCGGCACCAAACAGAATCCGGTCATACCAGGGTGCACCACGTTGATCTCGCACTCCCACCTCGTCGAGCAGCGATTCCGAGACGCTGCAGAGGATGGTCACCTTGTCTCCGACGTGCTGCTGGAGCGGCTCGGCTTCGGTCGGTCCGTCGACGGAGCCAGCGAAGATCGAAAGTCCCGCCTGGCTGAGGCTCTCGCGCTCTCGGACGAGTTCATCGAGCTGCGATTTGCTCGACGGGCACCACCAACCGCGATACAGCACGAGCAGAGCGGGGGCATTCGCAATCAGATCCTGTTCGGTGAAGGGCTTGCCATCGATGGTCGAGACAGTAAACGCAGGAACCCGATCGCCGGCTCCAAGCCTGAGGCGCTTCGAGCCCACAAGCTTCAACTCATGTCTCGTTGCGAGGAACCATGCACCCCCCAGAACGGCGGCGGCCAACGTCACCGCGCCGCTGCCTCTGAGAGCCCAGCCTATGAGTGCCACTGCAATCCCCGCCCCAACAAACGCATCGAACATCCACGTTCGATACGTGAAGCGGTGAAGCACAAACAGAAGCGCAAGATATGAAAGAAAGCCAGCCAGAACCAATAGCAAGCCTATTGCCGTCATCGACCCCATATACTACCCGAGATTTCCCCAGATGGCCTGTTCCCCTGAGAGCTGCATGGAAACGCCGGTTTCCCAGGTTCCTGATCCTTACGAGGTGATGACCTTCTTTGCCCGGAAGAGGACTTGAACCTCCATGCCCTTGCGAGCACTAGACCCTGAATCTAGCGTGTCTGCCAATTCCACCATCCGGGCTCGCTGAAAACGTAGCAAAATCCCCGGCCGCCTGTCAAGGACGGCTGCGCTCGGGGGCGCGCCGTAGCGGGCTCCGCGGTCAGGCGAAGCGCAACGCGTCCAGCACCTCTCCGTTCGCCCTGCCTTCCACGGAGGCCACGTGGGCTCTTGCCACGTCCGCAGCCGCGAGGCCGTGAGATTCATCCATCTTCATGGCGCGCAGCGTCTCTTTGACCCAGGGTGGGCTCACGACGTTGACGCGCACCCCGCGCGCGGACTCCAGTCCCGCAGCGCGCACAAACCCCTCGAGTCCTGCGTTTACCAGGGACACCGCGGAGCTTCCCGGAGTCGGCTTCGAGGCCAGGATACCGCTCGTGATCGTGATCGAGCCGCCGTCTTTCACCTTCTGCCGCGCCGCGCGGATGACGTTGACCTGGCCCATGAGCTTGTACCGCAGGGAAAGCGCGAAGTCTGCGTCGCTCAGCTTTTCCAGCGGCCCCCAGCCGGCGCCCCCGGCGCAGCAGACCACGGCGTCCACGCCCGTGACCATTTCAAACAGGGCCTGGATCGTGGATGCATCCTCGATGTCGACACGGACGTCCGACTTCCGCGACGCGCGAATGACCTGGTGCCCCTTCTTTTCAAGTGCAGCGGCCACTGCCGCGCCGATCACCCCGGTGGCTCCAATAACGACGACCTTCATTGATCCTCCTGGCTGTGCTCGTGGCAGAAGATAGTCACCCGGGAGGCGATCGCCAGCCGAAGCACTCCTCGCGGTTGAATTCGCCTGTTGGCACCGCTATCCTCTGTGGATGGCATCGGTGCGCGTGCTGTTCATCGGGGAAATCGTCGGCAAGTCCGGCGTGTGGGTCGTGAAGGAGCTCCTGCCCAAGATACGGGAGGAGCAGCGCATCGACTTCGTGGTGGCGGACGGGGAAGGAGCCACGGGCGGGTTCGGCATCGGCAAGAACCACGCCGTGTACCTGCACAAGCTGGGCATTGACGCCATCACCACCGGCGAGTGCAGCTACTACAAGAAGGACATCGTGGAGCACTTCAACCGGGCCCCCTACATGATCCGGCCCGCCAACTACCCCCCGCGCAATCCCGGTCGGGGGTCCATGGTTTTCGAGAAGAACGGCCGCAAGATCGCCGTCATGTCCCTTCTGGGCGTGGCGGGCTTCAAGCGCGTGCACCTGAAGAACCCCTTCAGCCTGCTGCCCAAGCTCCTGGAAGGCATCAAGACGGAGACCAACGCGGTGATCCTGGACTTTCACGCGGTCACCACCGCGGAGAAGGCCACGATGTTCGCCCTGGCCGACGGCCGGGTGTCCGCGGTGGTCGGCACGCACACCAAGGCAATCACCGCGGACAACCACGTGCTCGCCGGCGGCACCGCGGTGATCACGGATGCGGGCAGGACCGGCAGCCTCTCCTCCGTGGCCGGGCTCGATCCCGAGATCGAGATCCGCAAGCTCACCAGCCTCGTGCACGAGTACTCCAAGGAGGCATGGGCCGACCTGGAGATGCAGGGGGTGGTCATCGAGATAGGCGATGACGGCAAGGCCGTTTCTATAGAAAGGATTCGCCGGCCGTGCGCCTCCCCGCCTCCCGCCGCCAAGGAGCAGGACGTCCCGGCCGCCCCCCCGGAGTGAGTCGCTGAGCCGCGCCGCAGGTTGCAGTACGGCGGAAGGTGAGCTACACTCAGTCCCGCCATGACCAAGTGGCAGGACGTATTGCGCGACTCTGTTCACAAGGAAACCATCAAGGCGAGCAACCTTCGCCACATCCCGCAGCTCAAGGCCTGCCCGTTCTGGGACCGTGCCGTGTTTCTCGGCACGATCAACTACCGGACGAAGGTGGCCAACTACGACGGCGGCCTGGTGAAGTACGACGGCAGGATCTACTACGTGAACCGCTCGCAGATCGAGGCGCTGCAGGCCTACGTGCGCTGGAACCGGCGCAAGAAGATCACCGTCATAGAAGACTAGGCGGCCGCCCCTATCCGGTCTCGTGCCCGTTATGCCAGTGGGCGGCCGGCGCCGCGCCTTCCTCCGAGCCTGGCTGCGCCACTTCTACCCGGTCACGACCGCCGTCCTTCGCCTTGTACAGCGCGGCGTCGGCGGCAGACAACAGCCCGTCCCGCGTGAGGCCGTTGGAGGGAAAGACCGCCACGCCGAGAGAGATGGTGACCTGGCCCAGTGGTGTTTCCTCGTGCTTCACCTCGAGCTTCCTGGCGCTCGCGCGCAGGTCCTCCGCCCGGTGGATCGCGGCCTCGAGGTTGGCCTCTGGCAGGATGAGAACCAGCTCTTCGCCGCCGAACCTGCAGGCGATATCGCCGGCCCTCAGCCGGGAGTGCACGAGAGAGCCGATGGCGCGCAGCATCTGGTCTCCGGCCGCGTGCCCGAAGCCGTCGTTGAAGGCCTTGAAGTGGTCGATATCCAGCATGATCACGCCGATGGACTGCTTCTTTCTCTCGGCCCGGTGGATCTCCGTCTCCAGGGACTCTTCCATGTAGCGCCGGTTGAACAGGCCCGTGAGCGGGTCGTGGATGGAAAGCTGGCGCAGGTCGCTTCTGAGCATGATGTTGGAAAGCGCCAGCCCGACGTGCTCGGCCACGGAGTCCGCGAACGTGTGGGCAGCGTCCTCGATCCCGGTGACGTTCAGAAGCCCCAGCGTTCTTCCGCTCGCGGCCAGCGGGAGGCAGAGGGAAGAGCCATCGCTCCCTCCCGCGGAGTGGGGGCAGGGCAGGTTGGCGCTGGCCGGTGTGACCGCGTGGGACTTTCCGCGGCGCAGCGCCCAGCAATCCTCGGCCTTGAAGGCCGACATCGGGGCCGGGCGGCCTCCCCATTCGGCTGCCGCGGTGAACAGCCCCTTGAGCGGATCGTGGATGAAAAGGGTACCCGCTGTACCGGGGAGGAGCCGCGGCGCGTGCAGGGACACGGTGGCGTACGCCTCCTCCACGGTCAGGCAGGACTGCAGGGCATCCCCGACCTCGGTCATGAGCTGGATCTGCTGGTTGCGCTGGTTGAGCTGGCTCAACTGCACGGTCAGCGCGGTGCGGGACTCTGCCAGCGCTCTCTCCAGGGCTTCGTGCTTGGAGATTTCCTGGGCCAGCTCCTCCGTGCGGGTCGTCACCTGGGCTTCCACCTGCTGGGTGCGGCGGATCCGGCCCCAGAAGACCAGGCCGGAGAGACCCGTAAGGAGGAGGCCGCCGACGAGGATCGTCCACGATTGCATGGAGCGATGCCGGGCGATGAAGCTCGAGGAGGGGTACGCCACCAGGGTCCAGGTGTGCTCCCCGGCGTCTATCGTAGTGAGCCACCTCATTCCCGTTTTCTCCACGGATCCCGGCGCGCGGGAGTGGTGGTAGTAGATGACCCGCGGGGCGCCGGTGGCGCCGGCCTCCCTAAGCTCCACGTCTATGCCGGCGGGAGTCAGGTCCTTGAACGCGAGCTCCACCAGCTGATCGATGCGGTAGGCGATCGCGCAGATGCCCAGGAGGCCGGTCCGGTTCATGGTGGGGTCGGAGACCCGGGCCGAGCGGTGGATGGCACGGAAGTTCCACACGATCGTCGGCCCGGCCTCTGACTGGGGGAGGTCAGTCAGTGCACTCGCGGTAGCCTTGCCGCTGGCGATCGCGTGCTCCATCGCCGTGCGCAGGGAGGGCACCGAGGCCACGTCGAGCCCCAGGACGCTGCCGCTGAACTGCTCGGGCTCCATGACGGCGATCGGGTGGTACTGCGGCCGGCTCCCCGCGGGGCGCAGGATCCCGTTGGGCGCGATGTCGCGAACGGCGTAGGCCCCGTCCACGCTCTTCTGCATGAGTGCTTCGAATGGCCCCCGGCCCGCGGCGTCCACGGGAACGATGAACGCGATGACCTGCGTGTCCTCCTCGTGCGTCGTGATGCGTCGCGCAAGGCGTCCGAACTCCTGCACGAACGGCCCCATGTCTCCCCGGGAAAGCTCTGAGGAGGCGGAGATGTAATCTGCGATCAGGCCCAACTCCACCTGGTCCTCGCTCAGGGCGAATCGGAGTGCCTGGGCCCGGTCGGCGGCCATGCTGTTGAAATCCGAGCGAAGCCGGCCCAGGTCCTGGAAGTACAGCACGAAGAAGACCGCGACGCTCACCATCACGCCGATGGCAAGGGTGAGAAGGAGGGGCAGGTACTTTCGCACATCGCGCCGCGGGCGCACAGGATCCATACTACGGTTAGTATACCACCGCGGCTTCTCCCAGGCATCATCCGGCGTGCTTACCCCTCCGTTGAGGCTCGGGGGCTTTCTTGCTATAATCCAATCCCCATGAGCAAATACATTTTCGTCACGGGCGGAGTCTGCTCTGGGCTGGGAAAAGGCGTTGCATCGGCTTCCATCGGAAGCCTCCTGGAAAACCGGGGCTTCGCCATCCGAATGATCAAGATCGACCCCTACATCAACGTGGATGCGGGGACGATGAGTCCTTACCAGCACGGGGAGGTCTACGTCACCGAGGACGGCGCGGAAACCGACCTGGACCTCGGCAACTACAGCCGCTTCACCTCCTCCCCGATAAACCGCGACAACTCCATCACCACGGGGCAGGTCTACCAGGCGGTCATCACCAAGGAGCGGGAGGGCCGCTTCCTTGGCCGCACCGTGCAGGTCATCCCGCACATCACGGACGAGATCAAGGCGCGCATCGTGCGCGTGGGCGAGCAGCCCGGCGTGGACGTGACGATCGTGGAGGTCGGCGGCACGGTAGGTGACATCGAGTCCATTCCCTTCCTGGAGGCGGCGCGCCAGTTCATCCACGACCACGGCAAGCAGAACGTCCTGTTCATTCACCTCACGCTGGTGCCGCAGGTCTACTGGGGCGAGCCGAAGAGCAAGCCCACCCAGCACTCGGTGAGGGAGCTGCGGGAAATCGGCATCCAGCCCGACCTGCTCTTGTGCCGGTCCTCCAGCCCCCTGGACGAGGACCTGCGGCGCAAGATCTCGCTGTTCACGAACGTGGAGAAGGAGGCGGTGATCTCCGCCTATGACGTACGGACGACCATCTACGACATCCCCCTGATCTTCGCCGACCAGAAGGTGGACGAGATCATCATCCGCAAGCTCGCGCTTGCCGAGCACGGCCCGGTGCGGGACGGCTGGCGGCAGGTGGTGGATCACTTCGCCAACGCCAAGCGCACGGTCCGCATCGGCATCGTGGGGAAGTACACCGGCCTGCACGACTCGTACATCTCCATCTTCGAGTCCCTCTTCCACGGCGGAATCGCCAACCGGGCCCGGGTGCAGCTGGTGAAGTTCGAAAGCGAGGAGCTGGAGGACGGCCGGGACCTTGCCGCGGCATTCGCCGACTGCGACGGGATCCTCGTTCCCGGCGGGTTCGGCCTGCGGGGAATCGAGGGCATGATCCGGGCGGCGCAGTGCGCCCGCGAGAAGAAGATCCCCTACCTCGGGATCTGCCTGGGCATGCAGATCATGGTCATCGAGTACTCCCGCGCCAAGCTGGGGCTCAGGGACGCCAACTCCACGGAGTTCGCCCCCGAGGCGAAGCACCCCGTGGTGAGCCTCCTGGAGGAGCAGGTGGACATCAAGGCCTTTGGCGGGACCATGCGGCTGGGGAGGAGTGACACTCATTTGAAAAAGGGCAGCCGCATCCACGAGGCCTACGGGGCGGAAGTGATCTCCGAGCGCCACCGCCACCGCTACGAGGTATCCAACCAGTACCGCAAGGACCTGGAAGAAGCGGGGTTGATCGTGAGCGGGCTCACGCCGGACGCGGCCCTTGTGGAATCCGTGGAGTGGCCGGACCACCCCTGGGGCGTCGGCGTGCAGTTCCACCCCGAGTTCAAGTCCAAGCCCCTGGCCCCGAGCCCCCTGTTCTCGCGCTTCATCACGGCATGCCTGGCAGCACAGGAAAAGACCGCGACCGCCCGGGTCTGACCCGGCGCACGCTCCTGCGGACGCGGCGGGCCCTGGGGGTGCTTGCCCTCGCCGCGCTCGTGGCCGGGTGCAGCATCGACTACACCAGCGCGACCGCGGAAGAGCAGGCGCAGGAGGGCGTCCCGGACACGATCGCCGTGGACATCCTTCACCGCGTGCACAAGAATGGCCACCTGTCGCTGGAGCTGCAGGCCTCGCGAGCGGTGACCTACAACGCAAAGAACGAAACGGTCCTGAGCGACGCGCGCTTCGCGGCCTATGACGATGCCGGAGGGAAGTCCACGGATGGACGTGCCCGGACGGTGGTCTTCTACTCCGACACGGAAAACGCGGAGATCTCCGGCGGCGTGCGCGTGCATTCCGCCTCCGAGAAGGGGGACGTGAGCGCCGGTTCCCTGCACTGGGAGAACAAGACGAAGAAGCTTCGCGCGCCGGCCGCCGAGCAGGTGACCATCCGCAAGGACGACGGCTCTTCCCTCAGCGGCACGGGGTTCTCGGGCGATTTCAGCCGGCGCGAGCTGGTCTTCACCGGGCCCGTGAAGGGCAGCTATGTCTGGCAGGAAAAGTAGGACGTCCCGGTTGATCCTCGCCGGGGCGGCCCTCGCGCTGGCCTCCGCGAGCCTCCCGGCGGAGACCTTCAGCTTCTCCGGGGACTCCACCACCATGACCCTGGCGGAAGGGGGCCAGCACGCGCTGCTCACCGGGCACGGGCGCGTGGAGTCCCAGGACCTGCGCATCACCGCGGACAGCATCGAGCTGTTCGGCAAGGACTTCGTCTACGCCCAGGCCCACGGCAACGTGCGAGTGGTGGACGCCCGGCGCGGGCTGGACCTCACCAGCCAGGAGCTGTTCTACGACCGCGACAAGAAGATCGCCCGGGTGCGGGGCAACGCCACCCTGGCCGACCTGAAGAACGAGATGGTGGTCAAGGGCGGCTTCATCGAGGACCGGGACAAGGAGCAGATCACGATCGTGCAGATCGGGGTGCGGATCTTTCGAAAGGACATCGTCTGCCGCTCCGAGTTCGCCCGCTACCAGAGGGACACGAAGATCCTCGAGCTTTCCGGCATGCCCTGGGTGTCCAAGGGCGGAGACGTGTACCAGGCCGCGCGAATCACCATCAACCTGGACACGGAGGAGATCTCGCTGGAAGGCAGCGTGCAGGGCACTCTGGAGGACAAGGGCAAGCCGTCGGAAACCACGGACGGTGCCGGGGGGCCGCAGCCGTCATCGCCCGAGACCCCTCCTGGCGAGCCGCCCGCCGGGCAGGCTCCCCCTCCGGCAAGCCCGGGCACGCCCCCAACCCCCCCCGGATCTCCTCCCCCCGCGCCGCAAGGAACGGGCAGTGGAAGCTAGGGGGACGCTCTTCCTCGAGGGCCTCGCCAAGAGCTTCGGCCGTACCCAGGCCGTGCGGGAGGTCACCTTCCGCATGGCGAGTGGGGAGGTGGTCGGGCTGCTGGGTCCCAACGGCGCGGGCAAGACCACCGTGTTCTACATGGTGGTCGGCTTCATCCGGCCCACCTCGGGCAGGATCTGGCTGAACGGGAAAGACGTGTCGAACCTGCCCATGTACAAGCGCGCCCGGCTGGGCGTGTCCTACCTTCCGCAGGAGCCCTCGATCTTCCGCAAGCTTTCGGTCGAACAGAACATAATGGCGATCCTGGAGACACGGCCCAGCCTGACCAGCAGGGAAAAGCGCATGCGCCTGGACAAGCTGATGGAGGACCTGGGCATCAGCGCCCTGCGCCGGCAGAAGGCCTACACGCTGTCCGGCGGGGAGCGTCGGCGTACCGAGATCGCCCGGTCCCTTGCCATCGAGCCCAAATTCCTCCTCCTGGACGAGCCCTTTGCGGGCATCGACCCCATCACCGTCTCCGAGCTGAAAAACATCGTGCAGGGGCTCTCCCAGCGGGGGATCGGGGTGCTGATCACCGACCACAACGTGCGGGACACGCTGCAGATCACCCACCACTCCCACATCATCAACCGCGGGGAGATCCTCGTGAGCGGCACCCGGGAGGAGCTGCTGGCCAGCGAGGTGGCCCGGCAGATCTATCTCGGCCACGAGTTCGAGATCTAGCGCGGCGAAGACGCGCGAAAGGGGCCCCGCGCGGCAGCCGGCTGCGTAGCAGACGGCGAGAGCGTGGGGATCTAAGGGGGCGCTTGGCTAGGCCCGGATCTTGCTTCCGGGAAAGTTGACAAACCCTTCTGCCGTGCCACACAATTGCACCCGGAGGCGCCGTGCAGTCCCAGAGACCGGTCCTGAGACAGGTTCAGAAGCTGAAAATGACGCCGCAGCTCTACCAGGCCGTGCGGCTCATGGCTCTGCCCCTGCAGGACCTCAAAACCACCATAGAAGAGGAGCTGGAAAAGAATCCTGCCCTCCAGGTGGAGGAGGACCGCTCGACCGTTTCCTTGGAAGCCCTGCCGGCCCGCGAAAGCGCGGACGGCGAGGGAGACTGGTTCGACCACAGCTCGGATTCCGGGTACTCCCGGGCAGACGCGGAGGCGGCAAGCGACGCCCGCCGGCAGTTCATCGAGGGAGCCCTCTCCCAGCCCGAGAGCCTGCAGGACCACCTGCTGTCGCAGCTTGCCCTCCAGCCGATTCCCGAGGAGTGGGTCCGAATCGGCGAGCTCCTCATCAGGAACCTGGACGAGAACGGCTTCCACGAGGAGCCGCTGGAGGTGCTGCTCCAGGGTGAGGACGGGCGGCTGGTGGCGAAGGTCATCGAGCTCATCCAGGGCTTCGAGCCCCCCGGCACCTGCGTGAAGGACGTGCGGGAATGCCTGCTCGTCCAGATCCGCCTGCACCCGGATCCGCACCCACGCGCCGCCGAGCTCGTGGAAGGCTGGCTGGAGCAGCTGGAGAAGCAGAGGCTGCGGGAGATCGAGAAGGGGATGCACATCTCCGAGGCCGCGCTGAGGGAAGTGATCGCTTTCATCCGCACCCTGGACCCGCTCCCCGGGCGCAACTACTCCCGGGACGTCGCCCGCTACGTCGTGCCGGACGTGCAGGTCGTGCTGCAGGACGGGGAGTTCGTGATTCTCCTCAACGACGAGATGATCCCGGTGCTGGGGATCAACCCGCTGTTCTCCGAGATGTCGCAGCGCAAGGGCGGGCAGGGTGCCCGGCAGAAGGATCCCAAGGCTCGGCAGTTCGTCACGCAGAGCCTGCAGGACGCCCGCTGGTTCATCCGCACCATTGGCCAGAGGAACGAGACGCTGCTGAAGGTCTGCCGGGCCATCGTGGAGTTCCAGCGCGAGTTCTTCCTCAAGGGGCCGAAGTTCATGCGGCCGCTCACGCTCAAGGACGTGGCGGGGGAGATCGGGGTGCACGAGGCCACGGTGTCCCGCATCACCTCCGCGAAGTACATTCAGACCGAGTGGGGTATCTTTTCCCTCAAACACTTCTTCTCCAACTCGGTGCCCACCGTCGGCCCGGGGGGGAGCAGGTTCTCGAAGGAGGGCGTGAAGGAGATCATCCGGGAGATCATCACGCAGGAAACGGCCCGCGAGGCCCAGAAAGCGCCCGGCGCCCGTGGAGGGGGCGCGAAGGGTGAGGCGTCCGGCTCCGGGGAGCGGGGCCTCTCCGATCAGAAGATCGTGGAGATCCTCGCCTCCAAGGGAGTATCTCTGGCCCGAAGGACAGTCGCCAAGTACCGCGGCGAGCTGGCCATCGAATCGTCCTACCAGAGGAGGCGGAAATGAACGTCGAGATCAAGGGAATCCATGTGGAAGTGAACAAGAGAATCAGGGACTACATCGACACCAAGATGCCGCGTCTGGACTTCGGGCGGGACCTCCTGGTGGATTTCCTCATGAACATTTCCCGGGAAAAGAGCCTCTTCAAGCTGGACACGACGCTCAACTTCCGCTGGGGCGCGGTGAAGCACGTCGGGGTGGAGAACTTCGACCTGAACCAGGGCATCGACGAGCTGTACGACAAGCTGGAGGCGGTCATCGAGAAGGAGAAATCCCGCGTCAAGGACCACCACAAGAAGAAAGAAGCCGGCCCGGTGGCGGAGGAGTAGGCCTACGTCCACGCAGCCGGCTCCTTCTTCCTCTTCAAAGGAGAAGTTCCTCGTCCTCGACCTGCTGCAGCTCGACCTGCGGGAGAACGACGCGCTGGACCTGAAATGCATCGGCGGTCGGCCCGGGCTGATCCGGGAGATCGCCGTCACGGAGATCAACCGCCCCGGCCTCGAGCTGGGCGGCTTTTACGAGAACTTCGCCTTCCAGCGCATCCAGATCTTTGGCCGGGGGGAAAACGCCTTCTTGTTGAAGCTTGCCAAGGAAAAGCGCCGCGGCGAGCTGGAGAAGCTGTTCACCTTCCCGATCCCCTGCTGCGTGTTCACCCACTCCCTGGAGCCCACGGAGGACTTCTCGGAGATCGCGGAGAAGGCCCAGTGCCCCATCCTGCAGACCGACCTGTCTTCCTCCGAGTTCACCATGCGCATCCTGAGGGTGCTCTCCACGATCTTTGCCCCCAAGACGACGCTTCACGGCACGCTCGTGGAGGTGTTCGGCATCGGCGTGCTGCTCATGGGAGACAGCGGGGTAGGCAAGAGCGAGTCCGCCCTCTCCCTCATCGAGCGCGGGCACCGTCTCATCGCCGACGACGCGGTGGAGATCCGCCGGGTGAGCGGCAACATCCTCATGGGGACGGGCGCCCAGGTGGTGAGCCACCACATGGAGATCCGGGGCCTGGGCATCATCAACATCACGCACCTCTTCGGCGTGGGGGCCATCCGGGACAAGAAGCAGATCCAGCTGGTGGTGCAGCTGGAGTTCTGGGACGCTTCCAAGAACTACGACCGCATCGGCGCGGAGGAGGCCACCATGGACATCCTGGGGGTCCACGCGCCCTGCGTGACGGTGCCGATCAAGCCGGGGCGCAACATCCCCGTGATCATCGAGACGGCGGCGCGCAACGAGCGCCTGAAGAAGATGGGCTACTACTCCGCCCGGGAGTTCAACCGCAACGTGATGAACTGGCTGGAAGGGGAGAGCACGAGGGAAATCTTCCTCAACGAGAAATGAGGGCACATGGTCGAGCGCATGGTCACGATCCGCAACCGGGCGGGCATGCACGCCCGCCCGGCCGCGCTGCTGGTAAAAACCGCCAGCAGCTTCGCGTCCCAGATCTCCATAGAGAAGGACTCCGAACGGGTGAACGGAAAGTCGATCATGGGCGTGATCACCCTCGGAGCCACCTACAACACGCCCCTGAAGATCATCGCGGACGGACCGGATGAGGTGGCGGCGCTCGACGCCCTGCAGAAGCTCTTCGACAGCCGTTTCGAGGAGGAGTAGGGTCACCGCCTGCTCGGGGAACGCGGCCTTCGGGAGGGTCGCCCTCGCCGCTGCCTGCCTGCTCATGGCCTCGGCGGCCGCGCCGGCGGCCCGCGCCCAGGCCATCGAGCTGTCCATGGCGCCGCGCGGCCCCGGACTCACCGCCCTCACTTCCTTCCTCGGCTTCCGCTGGGCCCGCACGGAGGAGGTCGCCGATTCCCTGCGCCGGGGGCTGGAGTCCCGCATCACCTTCACCACGCGCCTGTACGAACACCGCCGCCCCGCCTTCGCCTTCGCCGGCGACCGGCTCATAGCCGAGAGAACGGTGGTGCGAAGCGCGTTCTGGGACTTCCTGGAGCAGGTGTTCGTCCTGGAAGAGGAGGGAAGCCAGCAGAAGACCTACACCGACCCCTCGGAGCTGATCCGTGGATTCTTTTCCCTGGAGGAGACCTTCACCTTCAGCTCGCCGGAGGCGGCGCACCGGGCGCTGTACGTGGCGGCCCGGGCGAGGTTCGAGCCCGTGCGCCTCATGCCGCCGCTCACGCTCGTCGGCCTGGCCGGTGCCGCGGCAACCGTCACCACGCCGTGGGTGAAGAGGGATGCCCCGTGAACGACAGCGCCCACGGTGACGGCAAGGGCGCCGCGAGCACCGCCCGGGGAATCGCCAGCCGGGCCGCCATGGCGGAGAACACCTCGCGGGGTCTCATCGTCCTGATCCTGCTGTTCCTCCTGCTCATCGGGATCATCATCGCCTTCTCCCGAACGTTCATCATCACGGTGGCCGGCACCGACCCCGCGGCATCCACGGCGGCGCTCGTCGTCGCGGTGGTTCTTCCCCTCGTGCTCATGGGGGTCACGGCGTTCCAGCTCGTGCGCCTGGTCCGCCAGCGCGCGCTGCGCATACCCGGGGCGGGGCTGCGGCTGCGCCTGCTCCTGTTCTTCATCCTGGTGGCCGTGCTCTCCGCCGGGCCGCAGGCCATGCTGGGGATCACGTTCGTGAACTCGGCCATGGGAACCTGGTTCAGCTCCTCCATCGGGGAGGCACTGAGAAGCGCGCGGGACCTCGTGATCTCCTACTACAACGAGCGCGTGGACAGCCTGGCGTCGTTCATGGACGGCCCGCTCGCCCCCTCGCTGCTCGCGGAGTTCTCCGCCTCCCCCGAGCGCACATGGCAGGGGGTGCAGGCGCTGAACCAGGGAATCGGCGCGCTGCAGGTCTTCGGCCCGGACGGCAGGGAGATCGCCTTTGCCGGCGATCCGCGCGCACGGCTGGCCGCGGCTCCCGCGATGGGCGGCATCCAGAGGGAGGACCGCACGGACGTGGTCATCCTCCGGGACGGCAAGACGGTCCGGGCGGGCACGCGCGTGGTGACCGCCGTGGCCAGTGCCCTTCTTTCCACCGACCTGTTCACCAACGTGCGGCGCATCACCCAGAGTCTCACCGTGTTCACCGCGCTGGACCAGTACCGCGACCTCTTTCGCCTGGTGCTCGTGGGCTTCTTCTTCCTCTTCTCCCTTCCCATCTTCTTCATCACCATCCTCGTGAGCCTCCTGCTCACCGAGAGGATCATCAGCCCCATCGCGCACCTGGAGGACGCCACGCGCCGCGTGGCCGAGGGCGACTTCAGCTTCCGCATCCTCACCCGTCCCCGCGACGAGCTGGCCGCGCTGGTGGACTCCTTCAACGGGATGATCGCGGAGCTGGAGCGCTCGCGCCGCAAGCTGCTGCAGGCGGAGCGGATCACGGCGTGGCAGGAGATCGCCCAGCGGCTGGCGCACGAGATCCGAAACCCCCTGACGCCGATCAAGCTCTCCGCCCAGCGCCTGTTGAAGAAGTACGGCGAGAAGACGGTGGAGTTCGAGAAGGTCCTGCAGCCCGCGGTGGCCTCCATCATCACCGAGGTGGACAACCTGGAGACGATGCTCCGCGAGTTCGGCAACTTCGCCAAGCTGCCCGTCCCGATGCCGGCCGCGGTCCCGCTGCGGGGGCTCCTGGAGGAGGTGGGGGCCGTCTACCGGCACCTGTCGGCCACGGTGCACATCGAGCTGTCGGAGGTCCCGGAGACCCTCTCGGTGTCCGCCGACCGCGACCAGATGAAGCGCGTCTTCGCCAACCTTTTCACCAACGCCATCCAGGCCATGCCGGAGGGCGGTACGCTGACGGTGCATGTGGACACGGTGAAGAAGGCGCAGAAGGGCTACTGTCGAGTCGCCGTGCGGGACATGGGCGTGGGCATCCCCGAGGCGGACCTGGACCGCATCTTCGACCCGTACTTCACCACGAAGAAGGGGGGCACCGGGCTGGGGCTTGCCATCGTACGGCGGATCGTTTTCGATCATGGGGGCAACGTGTGGGCCGAGAGCGACGGCTCCCGCGGGACCACGTTCTTCATCGACCTGCCGACCGCGGCGCCCAGTCCGCCCTCGGCAGTGCCAAATCCGCCTTCGGCGGCAGGCGGGCCAGCGGCGGGGGGGCCAGCGGCGTGAGCACGATTCTCATCATCGACGACGAGCCGGGCATCCGCACCGTGCTGCGGGACGTCCTGGAAGACGAAGGCTACACGGTGCTCGCCGTGGAGGACGGCGTCTTCGGGCTCACCGAGCTGGCCGCGAACACCGTGGACCTCGTGTTCCTGGACGTGTGGCTGCCGCACATGGGCGGGATGGACGTGCTGGCCCGCATCAAGGAGCTGTACCCCGACCTCGAGGTCATCATGATCTCGGGACACGCCAACATCTCCCTGGCGGTCCAGGCCACCAAGATGGGAGCCTTCGACTTCCTGGAGAAGCCGCTTTCCCTTGATCGAACGATGACCGTGGTGCGCAACGCCCTGGCCATGGAGGACCTTCGCCGGGAGAACCGCTCCCTGCGCGACAGCATCTTCATGGACGACAAGCTGGTGGGGGACAGCCGCGGGATGCAGGCGGTGCGGGCGCTCATCGCCCAGGCCGCGGCCAGCGACTCGCGCATCCTCATCACCGGAGAGAACGGCACGGGCAAGGAGCTGGTGGCCCGGGAGGTGCATGCTCGAAGCCCGCGCGCCGCCGGCCCGTTCGTGGAGCTGAACTGCGCCGCCATCCCCGAGACGCTCATCGAGAGCGAGCTCTTCGGCCACGAGAAAGGCGCGTTCACCAACGCCCTGCAGAGGCGACGCGGCAAGGTGGAGTCCGCGGACCGCGGCACGCTGTTCCTGGACGAGATCGCCGACATGTCCCTGGCCACGCAGGCGAAGGTGCTGCGGGTCCTGCAGGAGATGCGCTTCGAGCGCGTGGGAGGGGAGGAGTCCATCGCGGTGGACGTGCGGGTGGTGGCGGCCACGAACAAAGATATCAGGGAGGAGATCGCCCGCGGCAGGTTCCGCGAGGACCTGTTCTTCCGCATCAACGTGGTCCCCATCCACGTGCCGCCCTTGCGCGAGCGCCTGGAGGACATGCCCGTCCTGGTGGCCTACTTCATGGACAAGTTCAAGCGGCCCTCCGAGCAGGAGCCGCGCACGGTGACCCCGGAGGCAATGAAGGCGTTGTGCGCCTACCACTGGCCGGGCAATATAAGGGAATTGAAAAACTTTGTAGAGAGAGTTAATATCATGACGGACGAGGCGGCCATTAGCGCCGCGTCGGTGCGGGCGTTCCTTGGAGCGTCGCCGCGCGCGGAAACGGACACCGCGTTGTCGGCGTACGACGGGATGAGCCTCGCTGACGCGCGGGACAGCTTCGAACGGGAGCTGATCGCCGCCCGGCTGCGGGAGAACGGTGGAAACGTGTCGAGAGCGGCCGAGTCCCTGGGGGTATATGCGAGCAACCTCCACAGCAAGATGAAAAAGTTGAAGATGACGGCGGAGAAATCATGAAGGGCCTCACCCAGCGGCAGAGGGAAGTCTTCGACTTCATCCGCGAGTTCATCCGCATCAACCGCTATCCCCCCACCATCCGCGAGATCGCCACCAACTTCCGCTTCTCCGTGAAGGGCAGCTACGACCACGTGAAGGCCCTGGAGAAGAAGGGTTTCCTGCGCTGCCACGAGAACCGCTCCCGGGCCATCGAGATCGTGCGGGACGCGGAGGCGGACAAGGACGAGGTTGCCTCGGTGCCCCTGCTGGGAAACGTGGCAGCCGGCCGCCCGCTGTTCGCGGAAGAAAACCTCCAGGGCTACGTGCAGGTTCCCGCCGCCTCGCTGCGGGCCTCCACCCACTTCGCCCTGCAGGTCAAGGGCGACAGCATGAAGGACGCCGGCATCGTGGACGGGGACGTGGTGGTGGTGACCCACCAGAACACCGCGGACAACGGCGACATCGTCGTGGCCATGGTGGACGACGCGGTGACCCTCAAGAGGTTCTTCGTTGAGAAAAACCGGGTCCGCCTCAAGGCAGAGAACCCCAAGTACCCTCCGCTGTACACACAGAACATTCGCATTCTCGGCAAGCTCGCCTTCCTGATGAGAAGCTACACGTGAACCCGCCCCGGGCGGCGCGCGAGCCGCCTGCCCTGCTCCTCCTCGGCCCCGAGGAGGGAGAGAAGTCCGCGTTCGTGGAGAAGATCCGCGCGGGCCTGGCCTCCCGCCTGGGAGAGCCTCCCGAGACCCACCGCTTCTACGCCGGGGAGACCCCCATGGCCGAGGTGGTGCTCTGCCTGCGCAACCTCTCGCTGTTCTCCCGGCACCGCCTGGTGATCCTTTCCAACGTGGAGGAAGTGAAGCGCGCGGAAGAGGTGGCGGTCCTGGTGGAGTACCTGGCCGCGCCGGCGCGGGAGGCCACCCTCCTCCTGCTGAGCACCGGCTTCCCCGGCGATATCGACCGCAAGATCGCCGGGGACCAGAGGAAGAAGACGCCCGGGGCGGTGCCCTTCGACCATCAGAAGATCTACTGGGAGATGTTCGAGAACCAGAAACAGGGCTGGGTCACGAGCTTCTTCCGGCAGCGGAACATCGGCATCGACCCCGGGGCGGTGGAGTACCTCCTGGACATGGTGGAGAACAACACCCGCGACATGCGGGTGGAGTGCGAGCGCCTCGCGCTGTTCTTCGGCGCCGGCGCCACCCTCACCCTGGAGAACGTCGAGCACTACATCTACCATTCCAAGGAAGAGAACGTCTTCACGCTGTTCGACCGCATCTGCGAGCGGGACCTGCTGCCCGCCGAGGAGGTGCTGGACCGCATCCTGCTCTCGCGGGAAGCGGAGGCCACGCAGCTGGCCGGCGGGCTTCTCATGCAGTTCCGCCGCCTGGCCGGCTACAAGCGGATGCTCGCGGCCAACTACGAGAGCACGGAGGCATTCCAGAAGCTGCGGATCTTCAGCAAGAAGAACCAGAAGACCTATGCGGAGGGGAGTCGCCGCTACAGCACGGCGGACATCGAGCTCATCATCCGGCTGCTGGTGGAGTTCGACGAGCGCTTCCGGTCGGTGAAGGCGGACCTTCACGAGCTGCTTCTCCGCCTTCTGGTGTACTACGTCGTTGCGAAAGCCGGGAAAGGAGCATGGCAGCAGTCTCCCTAGGGAGACCCGCCTTCTTCTGAAGATCCTCCACGCTCGCCCCGAGGATCGCCTCCACGGAACCGAACGCCTCCATCAGCCGGCGGCTGCGCGCGGCGCCGATCCCCGGCACGCCCTCCAGGACCTGCATCGACAGCCGCCGGGTGCGCCGCTTCTTGTTCAGCTTCGTGGCGAAGCGATGGCTCTCGTTGCGCACTGCCTCCAGGATGCGCAGGCTCGGGGACGCCTCGTCCAGCACCAGCGGGTCGGAACGCTGGGGGAAGAAGATCTCCTCCTCCTTCTTTGCCAGCCCAACCACGGGGATCTGGAGGCCCAGGCCGTCCAGGATGCTCTTGGCGGCCGAGAGCTGTCCTTTCCCGCCGTCGATGAGGATGAGATCTGGCCGGTCCAGCTCCTCGTTCACCACCCGGGTGTAGCGCCGGGCCACTGCCTCGCGGATTGACTCGAAGTCGTCGATCTTCCCGTCGAGGCTTCGGATGGAGAAGGCGCGATACAGCTTTCGGTCCGGCCTCCCGTCCGTGAACCGTACCAGGGAAGCGATGGTGTCCGTCCCTTCGAGGTGGGCGATATCGAAGCCCTCGATCCTGCGCGGCACCGTCGGCAGCTGCAGGTCCTGCTTCAGGCCTTCCAGCGCGGCGGTCATCTCCGCCCCGCGAAGCGCCTTGGCTGCCTCCTCGCGCGCGTTGGCCTCCGCCATGGCCAGGAGCTGGGTGTGCTTGCCGCGCTGGGGCACCCGGACCGCGATGGAGCGGCCGGTGAGCTCACGCAGGAACTCCGAGAGGTTTTCCACGTCGATCTGCCGATCGACGTACACGGTTTCCGGGGCGGTCTTCTTCTCCGCGTAGTACCGGGAGATGAAGTGGGAAAGCGCCTCCTCGTCCGGCGCGTACTCCGCCACCCGGAAGACTTCCTTGCCCAGCAGCTTGCCCTCCCGCACCTGCAGGACCACCACGACCAGCTCGTCCTCGCACGGGGCCAGCGCCAGGTAGTCCCGGTCCTCCTCGGTGAACTCCTGCACGCGCTGCTCCACCGACACTTCCTCTATGGCCGCCACCTGGTCGCGGATGGAGGCTGCGCGCTCGAACTCCAGGGCTTCCGAGGCGGCGCGCATCTTTTCCCGCAGCTCGCGCAGCAGCTCCTCGCTGCGACCCGAGAGGAGCTTCCGCACGCCGTCCACGATCTTCTGGTATTCCTCCTGCGAGATCTTGCCGAAGCAGGCTCCCGAGCAGCGGCCCATGTGGTAGTTCAGGCAGGGATACGCCCTCTGGCGCTTCGACCCCCGGTACTTGCAGAGGTGGAAATGCCGCTCGATGAGCTTCAAGTACAGGTCGATCTGGTGCGGCTTGGGAAACGGGCCGAAGTACTCCGAGCCGTCGAAGACCATGCGCCGGGTGCGGAACACCCGGGGGAACTCCTCGGCGGTGAGCCGGATCACGGGGTAGGTCTTCCCGTCCTTGAGGTCGATATTGTACTGGGGATTCCACTGCTTGATCAGGTTGTTCTCGAGAATCAGGGCCTCGTACTCGGTGCGCGTGATGATGACCTCGATGTCGGAGATGTGCGCCACGAGGAACCGGGTCTTGATGTCCTTCTCCCCGTTGAAGTACGAGCGGATGCGGTTGCGAAGCGAGCGGGCCTTGCCGATGTAGATGATCCGGCCCTCGGCGTCCTTCATGAGGTACACCCCGGGCTGGTCCGGGTACTGCCGATCCCTTGGATCGTCGAAAGCCTTCAATAGAAACACCCCCGTCGGCCGATTATAATACCAATGTACAGAACGATGGCCCGGAAACCACTTTCCTCCGGGGCGCTCCTGCTTTGCCTCCTGCTCTCAGCCGCATCACTGTCGGGCCTTGAGAAGACGATCGAGCTGGGCAAGGACGCGCTCTGGACCGACATGATGAG
>Ga0153915_10000870_pt1 | contig 27935 bp, 25 predicted proteins | sample Opewatmetagenome_2_FD_107003 | JGI IMG/M metagenome (GOLD analysis project Ga0153915, IMG submission 107003) | Freshwater wetland microbial communities from Ohio, USA - Open water 3 Core 3 Depth 3 metaG | ecosystem: Environmental > Aquatic > Freshwater > Wetlands | place: USA: Ohio, Lake Erie...
GATAGAGTTTGAAAATGCCGGAGGCTTTCCCCGCACCATTGAAGAATTGCTCAACGCTGATATAACCATACCACGTAATCCTGTTATTGCCAAGCTATTTCGTTGTGCGAGACTGTGTGAAACCGCCGGTTATGGTTTCGACAAAATGTTGCTTTGGCAGAAAAAAGGCGGACTGAAAGTACACTTCTTCGACGACAAACAAGACATGTCAAGAGTGGTCTTTGAGCGGATATCGTCAACTGTCGTAGAAAATACCATAAAGGGGACAGAAAGTGAAAAGGTCGGTGAAAAGGTCGGTGAAAAGGTCGGTGAAAAAATAACTGATAATCAAAAAAAAATTGTTTCGTTAATAAATGCGGATCCTCATATTTCTGCTAAAATACTATCGGAAAATATAGGAATATCCGTAAGGAAAATAGAAACAAATATATCTAAATTAAGAAAAACGGGTATTATCCGTCGCATCGGTTCCCCCAAAGGCGGTCATTGGGAAATCACCGGCAAACATAGCGAAGCATGAATGTAGAGAGAATCGCGCAATTGATCAATCAAGGCGAAGGACTTACCACGGAGTTCAAAAAAGCAGGGGAAGGGCTGCCTCAAAGCTTGTTTGAGACGATTTGTGCTTTTTTGAACAAAGCCGGCGGAACAATTTTGCTGGGAGTAACCGATGATAAAAATGTTGCAGGAGTGAACCCTGAAAAAGCCGAACAATATTGTAAAGACATAGCCAACACGTCCAATAATCCTCACAAATTTTCTCCGTCATTCCTATTGGATGCCCAAATCGTATATTTTCAGGAAAAGACTTTGATTTCGATTTTTGTTCCCATCTCTTCCCAGGTGCACCGTTTAAACGGAAAAGTTTACGATCGCAGTGTCGATGGGGATTACGAAGTAAAAACAGATTCGAGGCTCAAAGAAATATATAACAGAAAGTCAACCTATTACACCGAAAACACCATCTATCCATATTTGTACGAATCGGATTTTGTACCCGGAATTATCGATAAAGCCCGAAACAGCATCCGTCGGGCACGCACGGATCATCCGTGGAAGGATTTGTCAAACGAAGAATTCTATCGTGTGGCAGGGCTTTATCGTAAAGATATAAGCACACAACAGGAAGGTTTTACTATGTCGGCACTTTTATTATTTGGCAAAGAGGAAATCATCAATAGCGCATTGCCTCATTATAAGACCGAAGCTCTTTTACGCAGGAAAGATACCGACCGTTATGACGACCGCGAAACTATACGTTGTAACCTGATTGATGCGTATGACAAGCTGTTGGCTTTTATTAATAAACATCTGCCTGACAAATTTTATTTAGAAGGTGATACACGAATCTCATTACGTGAACGAATTTTTAGAGAGATAGTTGCCAATATGTTAATACATAGGGAGTTCACTAATGGAGTCCAGTCATCGCTGATTATATACAACGATCGAGTGGAAACCAAAAACGCTAATAAGCCGCATTATTACGGAAATTTACTTCCGGGTTATTTTGAGCCTTTTCCAAAGAATCCAAACCTCGCAAACTTTTTCGTCCAGTTGGCTCGTGCCGAAACGTTGGGTACCGGATTACGTAACGTATATAAATATTCCAAAGCCTATTCTGGCAGCGATTCTCTTTACTTTAGCGAAGATGATTTGTTCAAGACGGTCGTTCCTTTGCCAGAGTGGGGAGATCCCCGCAACGATTCTGGTGGTCAGACTGGTGGTCAGACTGGTGGTCAGACTGGTGGTCAGACTGGTGGTCAGACCGGCGTAAAACTGTCAGATATACAAGAAAAAATCGTCAATCTGATAAAAGAAAATCCTAAAATTTCACGTAAAGAACTGTCAGAAAATATCAATATTAACACCTCCGCTATACAAAAACACCTTGAGAAACTAAAACAACAAGGTATTATTCGCAGAGACGGTGCCGATTTCGGTGGTCATTGGGAAATCACCGACAAAACCGAAGAAACCAAACCTGCGATGTCAGAAAAATCGAATCAATGACAAAAGAAAGGCGGACTGAAAGTCCACTATAATAAGTACGTGTCCACTATATGAAACCGATAAGAATTTTTATAAGCAGTGTACAGCAGGAGTTTGCCAAAGAACGCAAACTTTTGGCTGACTATATCCGTCAGGACGCATTGCTTGGACAATTCTTTGAGGCATTCATCTTTGAGAAAACCTCTGCAAAAGATAAGTCGGTCCAAAAGGTCTATTCTGAGGGCGTAGAACAGAGTGATATTTATCTTGGATTGCTTGGCTCCCAATATGGATATGAAGATGCCGAAGGGGTCTCTCCTACAGAGCGTGAGTATGATATAGCGACCGCCGCCAATAAAAACCGGTTGATCTTTATTAAAGAGACCGATAATCGTCATTCCAAAGAGACGGCTTTTATCCGTAAAGCGAAAAGATCCGCAAGTTCGTGCACAGTGCCGGCGTAAGGCGTGGATTCCCATTTGGTGAAAATGTTGAACCTTTTGAACTGCTTACACATCTGAATTTGTGTCAGGGGGAAAGAATTACGAATGCCGCGCTATTGCTTTTCGGTAAAAAGCCTCAATATTTTTTTCCGACATCCACAGTGAAATGCGGACAGTTCTACGGAACCCGTAAAGAAAAACCAATACCATCTTATCATATATACTCAGGAGATGTTTTTGAGGTGATAGACCAAGCCGTCAGTTTTGTCTTATCCCGCATAGATGCTAGGGTAGGTACACGTGATAAAGGTCCGTCAGTGGATGTTGATTTGGAACTACCCATTAAAGCCGTAACCGAGGCTATAGTGAATGCCGTGTGCCATCGTGACTATACCAGTAATGGAAGTGTGGAAGTGATGCTGTATAAAGATCGTCTTGAGGTGTGGAATCCGGGGCATCTCCATAGAACAAGCCGGTACCGGCACCGAGGAGATTGTGAAAAAATGCTTGGCGTATGGACTACGCCAACCTGAATTCATTCAAGAAGATGGGTTTACAACCGTGGTTTGGAGGAAAGAAGTGGGTGACATAAAAGAGGTCATGGAAGATGGCGGATTAAATGGCGGATTAAATGGCGGATTAAATGATACGCAAAAACGCGTATTGGAATATATATCCGAAAATGGAGGTGCAAAAGTTAAAGATATGTCGGATATATTGTCGATACCGGTAGATACTCTTGACAAAGTCGTTTCTTTTTTAGTTAAAAAATTATTTATCGAACGCCGTGGCAGCAAAAAAACCGGCGGCTACTGGCTAGTAAGATAGAGAAAATGAACAGGAAGCTCTGTTATTGCCAAGCTATTCCGCTGTGCCAGGCTGAGTGAGACAGCAGGTTATTTGTAACTTTACAACACGATGGATATAAATGAATTCCCACCACTATATAAGTTAATCTATGAACGAAACTATACCTCCCGCCAATTACCCAGAAGAAGACAGCATCGACCTGATCGCCATAGCTAAAACCCTCTGAGCTGGAAAAAAGACCATACTCATCAGTCTTGGCATATGCACCGTCTTAGGCTTGGCCATTGCCCTGCTTACCCCGAAAGTCTACACCGTCACCACCGATAAAAAGGCAGGCCTAAGCAGCCTAGCCTCCATGGCCGGCATCGACCTGGGCGGCATGTCACAAAGTAGCGAAGTCTCCCCCTTGCTCTACCCCAAAATCGTGAGCAGCAACCCCTTTATGCTCGAACTGATGAACACCCCCGTGCACTTCAGTGAATCAGATACCTTGGTAAGTATCTTCACCTACTACACCGAAGTGTCCAAACCGGGTTTGCTCGGCACAATCAAAAAATACACCTTGGGCTTGCCAGGTGTAATTCTAAAAGCACTCATCAAACAAAAGGATGATTTGACCATACCAAGAGAAGAAAGCAACAAACCCCTGTACCTAACCCAAGACCAGTACGAACTCAAAAAGCAACTGATCGAAAAAATCAACCTTCAAGTAGATAAAAAGGAAGGCTACCTCACCCTGAGTGTCACCATGCCAGAAGCCTTAGCTGCCGCCGAAGTGGCTCAAAAAGCCCAAGCCTTGTTGCAGGCCTACATAACCCGCTTTAAAGTAGAAAAATCACAGGCTGAACTCGACTTTATCCAAGAACGCTACAACCAAGCCAAAGCTGAAGCAACGCAAGGTCAATACAGCGTAGCCGTCGATCAAGACAAATTTAAAAACTTAGTCAGCCAAGTACCACAAGTCAGCGCTAGCCGCAAACAAATAGACTACGCCATCTCAAACAGCGTCTTCCAAGAACTCGCCAAGCAACTCGAACAAGCCAAAATCCAAGTAGCCAAAGACACCCCCGTCTTCACTATCGTAGAACCAGTCACCGTCCCCACAGAAGATAACGGACCGAGTGGATTAAAAACACTACTCGTTTGGATGTTTTTAGGCGGACTCATTGGGGGCGGACTTGTTTACGGAAAAACCTTTCATGCCAGCTTGAAGGACAAGTGGAACGCTGCTTAACGCACACAAGAAGTATATATATTCAATACAGACCTTTATGAGTATTTTTTCAGGTAAAACCCTACTGATTACCGGTGGTACCGGCTCCTTCGGCAATGCCGTTTTAAATCGCTTCCTCCGTACCGATATCGCTGAGATTCGCATCTTCTCGCGCGACGAGAAGAAGCAGGACGATATGCGCCACGACTATCAAGTTAACTTTCCGGACGTAGCCCACAAGATCAAGTTTTACATCGGTGATGTACGCAGCCTCGAAAGCTGTCGTAGTGCCATGCCGGGTACCGACTACATCTTTCATGCAGCCGCTCTCAAGCAGGTGCCAAGCTGCGAATTTTTCCCCATGGAAGCCGTCAAGACCAATGTGAATGGAACAGACAATGTGCTGACTGCAGCCATCGAATTTGGCGTAGAGTCTGTAATATGCCTTTCTACCGATAAAGCTGCTTATCCCATCAATGCCATGGGTATCACCAAAGCCATCGAGGAAAAGGTAGCGGTAGCCAAGTCACGGTATTCCCGCAACACCCGAATATGTTGCACCCGCTATGGCAATGTGATGTGTTCCAGGGGTTCTGTCATTCCATTATGGATTGAACAAATGCGTAAAGGCTTGCCCATTACCCTTACAGAACCCACCATGACCCGTTTTATCATGTCGCTTGATGAAGCGGTCGATTTGGTGCTCTTTGCTTTTGAACACGGAAATAATGGTGATATTCTTGTCCAGAAGGCTCCTGCATGTACCATTCAGGTTCAGGCAGAGGCAGTTTGCGCGCTTTTTGGTGGCAACAAGGAAGAAATCAAGGTGATTGGAATTCGTCACGGTGAGAAAATGTATGAAACGCTTCTTACCAAAGAGGAAGCAGCCAAAGCGGTTGATATGGGTAACTTCTATTGCGTACCGGCCGATAACCGCGATTTGAACTACGATAAATTCTTTTCAGAAGGCGATGTAAAGAGCGCTGCCATTGAGGAATTTAATTCTGATAATACCTACCGCTTATCGCTTGAAGAAACAATAGCAAAGATTGCTGCTCTTGAATACATTCAACATGAGCTTAACGGCACAGCCAACAAAGCCTAGTCATATGGAATCCAAGCAACCCACATTCGATTACAGCGATGTCCACTTTCAGAACAATGGTAAGCTGAAATTAATCATTATAGTCGGAACAAGGCCAGAGATAATTCGTCTATCCGCCGTAATTAACAAGTGCCGCACCTATTTCGATGTCATACTAGCCCACACCGGACAAAACTACGATTACAACCTAAATGGCGTTTTTTTCAAGGACTTAAACATTGCAGCCCCCGATGTGTATATGGAAGCAGTGGGTGACGACCTTGGCTCAACCATTGGTAACATCATCAACTGCTCTTACAAGCTCTTTGTGGCCACTCAGCCCGATGCTGTACTTGTGCTGGGCGATACCAACAGTTGTCTCTCCGTTATAGGTGCCAAGCGTCTTCATATTCCCATATTCCATATGGAAGCCGGCAACCGCTGCAAAGATGAATGCCTGCCCGAAGAAACCAACCGCCGCATTGTAGATATCATTTCAGACGTTAACATGGCATATTCAGAGCATGCACGCCGTTATTTGGCCGAGTGTGGTCTCCCGAAAGAGCGCACGTATGTTACCGGAAGCCCCATGGCCGAGGTGCTCCGCGAACACCTTGCGGACATCAAAGCCAGTGATATCCATCAACGACTGAAACTTGAGAAAGGCAACTACATCCTTCTGAGCGCCCACCGCGAAGAAAACATCGATACGGAAACGAACTTTCTCAGCCTGTTTAACGCCATCAATGCGATGGCGGAGAAATATGATATGCCCATCTTATACTCCTGTCACCCACGTTCTCGCAATAAAATAAAAACCAGTAGTTTTCAACTCGATAAGCGAGTTATCCAACATGAACCTCTCGGTTTCATCGACTACAACTGTTTGCAGATGAATGCTTTTGCCGTAGTTTCCGATTCCGGCACACTTCCCGAAGAAAGCAGCTTTTTCACCAGCATAGGCCATCCAATACCCGCCGTATGTATCCGAACTTCAACCGAACGACCGGAAGCACTTGATAAAGGCGATTTTATCATAGCCGGCATTGACACAACATCGCTGCTGCAAGCCGTAGAAACAGCCGTAGAACTACATAAAAATGGCCATCACGGCATACCGGTGCCTGACTATATGGACGAAAATGTGTCCACCAAAGTGGTCAACATCATTCAAAGTTACGTGGGCATCATCAATAAGATGGTTTGGCGAAAAAATTAACACACGATGAAAATTTTAGTAACTGGTGCCAAGGGATTTGTGGGGAAAAACCTGTGCGCGCAACTCAACAATATAAAAGAGGGTAAGGCTCGCTGGTACGGCGAGCTTTCCATTGAAAAAGTCTTTGAGTATGATCTAGACTCCACGACAGAAGAACTTGATCGTTTCTGTAGTGAAGCAGACTTTGTGTTCAATCTAGCAGGCGTTAATCGACCGGAAAACACTGAGGAATTCATGCAAGGAAACTTCGGGTTTGCCAGCGCCTTGCTTGACACTCTGAAAAAGCATGGAAACACAGCTCCTGTTATGCTAAGTTCTTCAGCACAAGCATCACTCGTTGGCCGTTTTGGTAACAGCGAATATGGCCGCAGCAAAAAGGCAGGCGAAGACCTGTTTTTTCAGTTCGGTCAAGAAACCGGCGCAAACGTATTGGTTTATCGTTTTCCCAACCTATATGGCAAATGGTGCCGCCCTAATTACAACAGCGCCATAGCCACCTTCTGCCATAATATGGCAAATGATTTGCCCATTACAGTAAATGATCCTAATGTTGAACTTGAATTGCTCTACATCGACGATTTGGTAGAAGAAATGATTCTCGCCCTCAAAGGCGAAGAACATCACTGCGATTTTGAAGGCCTAGTTACCCTTCCAAGCACTAAGGGTCAATACTGTTACTGCCCAGTAACGCATAAAGTGACGTTGGGTGAAATTGTTGATTTACTTCAACAATTATCCAATCAACCTACAACGTTGATGATACCCGAGATGCCTGCCCATAGCTTTGCAAAGCGACTTTACAGCACTTATCTCAGCTACCTACCCAAAGAAAAGATTGCCTTTCCACTCAAGATGAACATCGATGACAGAGGCTCTTTCACAGAACTTTTTCGCACCCTCAACTGTGGCCAAGTCTCCATCAACATCAGCAAACCAGGCATTACTAAAGGGCAGCACTGGCACAATACGAAGTGGGAGTTTTTTATAGTCGTTGCCGGTCATGGCCTAATCCAAGAACGCCGCATCGACTCCAATGAAGTAATTGAGTTCGATGTTACTGGCAATAATATCCAGTGTATTCATATACTTCCAGGCTACACTCATAACATCACAAATCTCTCAGAAACCGAGAATCTGGTTGCAGTTATGTATTCTAACGAGATATTTAACCAAAACCTACCAGATACTTACTTTGAACCGGTAGATTGTAAATCATAAGAGCTCTATGTTCTATGAAAGTGAAGTAGGTGTAGAAAAACATAACTACACTTCTCGGTAATAGAGACCGTCAAGATATGTGGTCTTGAGGAAAAAGATTTTTGAAAAAGTACTATGTCAAATGATGAATGGTAAAAAAGACTATTCGAAGCTGGCTCCATCAGCACAGCAGGGTATAATCACTGGTTTTTTTTTAAAAACAAAAAGCTGCAACCCTTACTAGATGATAAAAATCATCCAAAAGTAATTAATTACAATTAAATCATCTTTGTACCGGTAAGGTTTATAAAGCGTTTCAGATAAGTAGACATCCTTTCATTGCTAAGGTTTCTTCAATCCAGCATCGTGAGCATACGGTGAGGACTTATTCTACGAGACTACAATGTAAAATCCTAACTCACATTTTTGCAAGTAAGTCATCTTCGTACTACTTTGTTTGTGCCTTCTATTATATCTAAATGAGGCCTACTATTAAAACTATCTGCTAAAAGAACTACGGTCTTTATCAGCTCTCAAAGAATATGATTACTCTCTTCATCAACAACAACCGTCACAGAAAACCATTTCTGTTTATGGAAAAAGAGAGAACTTTCGTTATTAGCAGATTGTAGAGGATCTGCTTGAGCTATAGTCCTTCTCTTCCACTAGGAAACTATACAGAGACATATAACGTTGTAAGTTTAAATAAGTAGAAGAATATTGACATTTTTGGAGGTGTTATTACTTATGTTGATGGACTGCTTGGCGGACCAGAAGGTTCTTATTTTGATCTTATCACAAACGTAACTGACCGTTTAGGTCAATATGCTCGATATATCTTTTACTCCACCAATCTCTACGGTTGGGAACCATAATTGCAGTTCGAAGAAGGCATTGAGAAGACTATTATGTGTTTTTTGGAGAATGAGGCTTGTATGGGCAACATCACAGGTGTGAGTATGAGAGGCGCTATAGCAATTGTGTGATATTGCCAATAGCCTGTTAGCAAGGACTCATAAACTAAATATCGCATGCCTAATACATTAGATAATAGCAAACGGATAGCACAAAATACCATCTTACTATATTTTCGCACCTTCATCACTATGGCAGTTGCTCTCTACACATCACGTGTGGTATTGCATGTTCTTGGCATTGATGATTATGGTATATATAGCGTTGTAGGTGGATTTGTCGGTATGTTCTCGCTGATTAGTGCGTCTCTAACAGCATCCACTCAGAGATTCATAACCTTTGAACTAGGAAAAAAAAGTGATGGTCATTCGCAAGAAGTTTTTTCGGCAGCTCTTACTATTCATTTTTTGATAGCAATTGTTGTTTTAATCTTAGCAGAAAGTGTTGGTTTATGGTTCCTAAATGAAAAAATGATAATTCCAGTTGAGCGTTTATCTGCAGCAAACTGGGTTTTTCAGTTTTCTTTATTTACATTTATTGTAAATCTCATAAGCGTACCTTACAATTCGGCAATCGTCGCTCACGAGAAAATGACGGCATTTGCTTATATCTCACTAATTGAGGCCTTTCTTAGGTTGGTTATTGTATTTGTTCTCACATGGCTTTCGTTTGATAAACTTGTGGTATATGGATTCTTGATGTTGATTGTTGCTGTCATTATTAGAATTATTTATGGATTTTATTGTTCTCGTCAATTTTCGGAAACAAAATTCATTATAGTCAGAGATAAAGCTTATTATCAACAAATGTTAGGATTCTCTGGATGGAATATACTAGGCTCGTCGGCTGGAGTCCTTACCAACTATGGTATTAATGTTCTTATGAACTTATTCTTTAGTGTTGTCGTAAATGCTGCACGAGGTATTGCATCTCAAGTAGACAGTGCTGTTAATCAATTTGTTGGCAACTTTACAATGGCAATCAATCCTCAGATAATAAAATCTTATGCCGCAGGAGATAATAGCTATATGATGAGACTCGTAATGCGTGGCTCCCGATATTCTTATTATTTATTATTAATTATGGCAATGCCATTGCTACTGGAGACCGAAATATTATTAAAGATATGGTTGGGAACAGTTCCTGCAGCTACAATTATATTTGTTCGTTTAACCTTAATATATTCTTTGTGTCAATCCATTTCAAACACATTATATACTGCAATGCTTGCTACTGGGAAGATTCGCAACTATCAAATAATCGTTGGTGGATTGGCTTTAATGGCATTCCCTTTGGCTTATATGTTTTATAAGGTTGGATTTCCTCCTGAATTCGGTTATGTTGCTACAATAATAACATCCATAATATGTCTTATTGCAAGATTGTATTTGTTAAAGGAAATGGTAAAATTATCTATTAGGGCATTTTTTAAAGATGTGCTAATAAGTATTATTATAGTAACTATAATAGCATTTTTGATTCCCATTATTTCGAGAACGATATTAGAACCTGGGGTTACGAGGCTTTTTGTTGTATTAGGCGTTTCAATTGCAAGTACAATTTTGTCTATTCTATTGTTTGGTATTTCTAGTGAAGAAAGGTCTACACTAATTTCAATAATTAAGAATAAACATGGGAGATAATAACTTTAATTCTCCTTTCTTCATAGGTCATTCGAATGATAAAGATATTAGGCTAAAATCATCATCTGGTGGTATTGGCACAACACTAATAAAATATCTTTTATCAACTGGGAATTATGGTACAACTCTGACTTTAATTTTTAATAAACAAATCTGTGCCTTTGAACCACATATTATTCATGACTTTTCCGAATATAATAATTGTGGAAGTGTTTATCAAGATATTAATATTACTGAATTTATTAAAGATAACCTAGGGTACATTCGGGGAGGTATGGTGGTAACTTGTCCACCTTGCCAGGTCAATGCTATTAGAAACATTCTTAATCGAAACAATATTCGAAGTTTTATAATTTCTTTTAGTTGTTCAGGGCAAACATCGTTAGAGGGCACTTGGTGCTATTATAGGTTGCTTGGAATTAAGAAAGAAGATGTTGAAAGTATACAATATAGAGGAAATGGTTGGCCGAGTGGTATACAAATAATTCTGAACAATGGAAAAAAAGAATATAAGTCCAATTGGGCTGAACCATGGAAAACCATGCATTCTTCTAAATTATTTAGGCCAGCCAGATGTTTTTATTGTAAACGTGACAGCAGTTATGATTCTGATGTTTCTTTAGCAGACCCATGGTTATCTAAATATATTAATACAGAAACAATAGGTAAATCTTTAATTTTATTAAATACACCCAATGGTATTCTTGCATTTCAAAAGTTACGAGAAGAAGGACTTGTTGATTGTATTTCTTCTACTTTTGAAGATTATTCGATTGCGCAAAAGCCAAATTTAGAAAAAGAGCAAAGACTTAGAGCTCAAAAAAAATCTTTGAAATATGAATTAAAGGTTAGAAATAATTGGGTCTATTTTAAATTAGTGACATATAGTCTATTGACAATGAGGCTACACATTAGGTTGATGAAACTATTAGAAAAAATATTTAGTTAAATTATAATATATTTATTAAATAATGAAATACTTAATAAAGATAAATAAAAAACTGATATTTTATTTATTGAAAAGCAAACTTGGTTCGTATAAGTCATTCATCAATATAGGAAATGACGTAATTTTTCAAAATCCTCATTGTTTGCACTTTGGTGTTGGTGTTGGGATTGGCAATCAATCTTGTTTCCTCCCTCTTACTAATTATGCCGGATTGACTTACAATCCAAAAATTACAATTGGAGATAGGTGTTCCATTGGTATCCGTAATAGTTTTGCATGTATCGATAGAATTAAAATTGGGAATGACGTTTTATTTGCTGGTTTTGTACACCTTACAGACCATTCTCATGGTTATGAAAAGATAGATGAACCGATTGTTAAACAGCAATTAATTTCAAAAGGTCCAATAATTATTGAAGATCAATGTTGGTTAGGTTTTGGTTGCGAAATATTATCTGGAGTTCGTATTGGACGACATTCTATTGTCGCTGCACGATCAGTTGTAACTAAAGATGTTCCACCATACTCCGTTGTTGCAGGTAATCCTGCTAGAGTAGTTAAGCAATATTCATTTGAACAAAGTAAATGGTTAAAAATATAATTAAAAAGTACATTATCCTGTCTGGATTAGGATTAAGAGATAATAATCGAGGAACAGCTGCCCTTGGTTATGGTGCATTTTCATTTTTATATGATAAACATTTAATCACAAAGAATCCTCAGTTAGTAAAATTTTTGTTTGTTAAGAATTTTTTTAAAGCTGGAAAAGAGGATTGTGAATGCATTCAAGTGCAGGGGCTAAATGTTACGGTAACAACGATATACGCCTCGATATTAGAATGGTATATGCTTTCAATTTTAGGAAAAGTATTGCCATTTACAAAATTTGGAAAAGTTGTAAAACAAGTAGAATTTGTTGCAGCAATTAATGGTGGAGATGGTTTTTCTGATATTTATGGAACAGGATCTTTCATACATAGGCTGTATGATACTCGTATTGCAATGAAGCTAAACATTCCAGTGTATCTCTTACCTCAGACAATTGGTCCTTTTAAAGATGATTATAATAAAAAAATAGCTACTGATATTTTACGTTATGCCTTCAAAATATACATAAGAGATGATAAATATATAAGTGAATTAAATAGAATTGGTGTTACTTATAAGATGTCTAAAGATCTATCATATTATATGAAGCCAGAACCTTTTGATATAAATATAAAAAATAATTCCGTCGGAATAAATATTAGTGGATTGGCATACTTTAATCAATATAAATCATTGTCTGGAAACTTCTTAAATTATCCATATCTAATTATTAAAATAATAAATTCAATAAGAAGGTATAATGTGTCTGTGTATTTAATCCCCCACTCATACAACTATACAAAACCTGATATTAATAATGACGACATTGTTGCTTGTTTGGATGTATATAATCAAATAAAGGATAAGAGCAATATTTATTTAATAGACCAAGACTTAATTTCTCCACAAATAAAATATGTTATTTCTAAGATGACTTATTTTATTGGCACAAGAATGCATGCGAATTTTGCGGCAATTTATACGGGGGTGCCATTATATGGGCTTGCATACAGTTATAAATTTGAAGGTGCTTTTAAAGCAAATAAAGCATACGACAATAATGTATCTTTAATTAATAACATAACAAGAGAAGACTGCGATTTCGTAATCGATAAAATTTTGAATCATTATGAGCGAACTCATCAATATTAAAACAACACCTAGGGTCATTGCATTCTATTTACCCCAATTTCATCCATTTCCAGAAAATGACAATTGGTGGGGGAAGGGGTTTACTGAGTGGACCAATATAAGCAAAGCCAAAGCTTTATTTAGGGGTCATCAGCAGCCTAAAGTACCAGCAGATTTAGGCTACTATGATTTAAGATTGCCAATTGTGCGAGAACAACAAGCTGCTTTAGCAAAAGAATCTGGAATAAGTGGATTCTGTTACTGGCATTATTGGTTTGGGGAAGGGAAACAGTTAATGAATAGAATAATTGACGAAGTCCATGCTTCAGGAAGCCCAAACTTTCCATTCTGCTTAGGTTGGGCTAATGAGTCTTGGAAAGCCAAACAATGGAATAAAGATGGTGGAGGTGATAAAATACTAATAGAGCAAGTTTATGGAGGAGAACTAGATTTTCGTATGCATTTTAATTATGTTAAAGAACTTTTCAAGGATGAACGATATATTCGAGTAAACAATCAGCCTTTATTCTATATCTATAAACCTTTCGATAGTGAGAGTATTGCTATAATTATTACGTTATGGAATAAGTGGATCAAATCAGAAAACATAGCTGAAAAAATCTATTTTGTCGCTAATATGGAATTCCAGAAAGATTATGAAAATCTAAAAGAATTGGGATTTGACGCTGTTTCTGTAGGTACATTGCAACGTATGGATTACGGTGTTTTCATGTCTAACTCTTTTATATCAAGAATAAAGTACCATTTTAGAGATATTTTCAAGAAAGGCCCTGTTGTAATTGACTATAAAAAAACGCTTAAATATGCATGGAACCAAGAATTTGATTCAAAAGAAGATGTTTTGCCTTTTTTAATACCTAATTGGGATCATACTCCAAGGAGTGGAAAAAAAGGTCGCGTTTTCAAGAATTGTACACCAGAGAATTTCAAGGAGCAAGCTCGGAGAGTTATTAATGGTGTTATTAATAAAGAGAATAAGATAATAATGTTAAAATCTTGGAATGAATGGGGAGAAGGAAACTATATGGAACCTGATATAAAATATGGCAAAGGATATCTAGACGCATTAAAAACGGTGTTGAGTGATTTTAAAAAATAGTCTTATAATATCCAATAAAGGTAATGATTGAGTCTCTGTTTATATATGGTCTATTGTTTTTTATTATGTTGGCATTTTGCTATCAAGGATCTGTTAAGAAACAATGGAGCTATGTAGTTGTTGCAGTCTTAATCTACGCAGTGTTATTTGGCATGAGATATGGTGTCGGAAGAGATCATATTGCATATTGGGAAATGTATAAATTGGGAGATTTCTCATTGTATGAAGATGAACCCGCTCTCCCTTTTATAATAAAATTATGCAAATCTTTATACTTTGGACCGGTTATATTTTTTGCGATTGTATCTTTTGTTCAGTTATATTTATGCTTTAGAGTTCTAAGAAAAGATTATTATATTTATAAATATGCATTGATTCCCTTTTTTTTGGGAGCAATTTGGTTGTCTTTTAGCAATGGTCTTCGTCAAGAGATTGCTTTTTGTATTTTCGTTAGTTCATTGCTCGCAATTAAAGAAAAAAAATGGTGGGCGTATTATTTTATGATAATTGTAGCTATTCTTTTTCACAAATCAGCGATACTCTTGTTGCCACTTTATCCAATTCTTGTTATAAAGGATAACTGGTTTAAAAAATCAAATCTGCAATTAGTTACGCTTTTGTTTGTAGTAACTGCTTCTAACGTAAATGTTATACAGGATGTATTTTCACACATTGATCCATTTATTCAATTAATAGGTTATGGCGACTATTTTTCCGAATATAGATATTCGGATTTCTTATACAAAGAAAGTCAATATGGTATTGGCTATTATTTAATATTGGCAACAAATATTATTCTTGTTTTATATAGTGATAAATATAAAGGGCAATTTAATAGTAAGACAGTAAATATGATGTATAGTCTTTATTATATTGGAGTTATTATGTATTATCTGTTTATGGGTAGTCTTTTATTAGGGCGTTTGAATTATTATTTCTACCAGTTTAACTTTCTAGTAGGAGCTTATGCCTTATGTTATCTAAACAAAGCAAATAAATATATATATATTCTATTATTATTGTTGTACCTGTTGATATTTGCTTCGACTTTATATAGAGGGGCTGAAAATACAGCATTCTTTAAGTTTTTTTGGGAAGTTGCTTAGAAATAAAGCTATTATGAATAGTATAAAATTGTCTTTTATAATTCCAATATTCAATGTTGAACAATATATTGAAAAATGCTTAACGTCAATATATAATCAGTGTGTATCCGAGGATTTGTTCGAGGTTGTTATTATTAATGATGGTTCGAAAGATTCATCTGGAGAGATTGTAAATAAATTCAGATTACTTCATAAAAATATTAAGTATTTTGAGATTGAAAATAGTGGTGTATCTAAAGCTAGAAATTTGGGTATTGCTAATTCATCTGGTGAATATCTATCTTTTATTGATGGTGATGATTATATAATTTCTGGTTCTGTTAAGTACTTTCTAAGTAAAGGATATTCTTCTTCGAAACAGGATATTATTATCGCTAGGTCTTTTACAAACCAAAAAGAACTTTATCATTGGCCGAAATTAAATTTGAATCTGAGTTATTCTGGCTATGAATTATTGATGAAGAATTATTTTCGAGGCAGTGTCTGTGGAACATTTATATCTAGAGAGTTGATTTTGCGTAATAATATTCTGTTCCCAGAAGAGGTGATATTAAGTGAAGACACTATATACATTACGTTGGTAATGATAAATGTGATTTCAGTATCTTTCTGTGATATCCCGATGTATTACGTGAGAGAAAGAGTTGGAAGTGCATCTCGAATGTATTCATGTGAAAAATTATTTGCATTTTCGAAAAATATTGACTTTTTACTTTTATATAAGATGAATTCAAGATTAACAGAAGAACAGAAGCAATTGTTTGACTTTCTTATGTATAACATTATCTCAAATGCTACTAGTTATGCGATACGACTTAAATACTATAATATCTCAAAAGTATACGAGTTTTTAAGAATTAGTAACGTAAGGCCACTATATCAGTTAAATTGGAAAATTTGCATTCTGAACAATTCATATTATTTATACTTTCTTTTAAACTTGCTGTCTTGTAAGGTACATCCACTTAAGTAAATTTTGAATATTCTATCACTTTAACAATATGTAAATATTCAATGCCAAATATAGAGCATCAACTATATTATAATCTATTTTTTTAATAAAGATTTTTATTTGTTTTAAGTAAATAGGGTCTGCTGAATAAATGTTATAATGTTGACTAACAACGTAATAAATACATTAAAAGCTTGCACAAGTGCAAATTTTTAGGTACTTTCATACCGAAAAGTTTGCATCACATGAAAAGATACAACACACAAAAACAAATGTCCATCGCCGAGTTTGCGATGCCGTTCGAAGCAAAGTTGGATGAAAACAACCGGTGGGTTGTTCTTTCCGGGGTGATCCCCTGGGACAAGTTTGCTGAACTTTACTACAAGAACTTTCCTTCCCGTCGCGGTGCACCCACGAAGGATGCCCGCATGGTTTTGGGAGTGGTCATCATCAAACACATGCTGAAGCTGGATGACATTGGGGTGATAGAGATCATCCAAGAGAATCCGTACATGCAATACTTTCTTGGTTTGAAGGGCTTTACACAAAAGCCGGTGTTTGACCCATCCTTGTTGGTTTACATCCGTAAGCGCATTGACTTGAGCGTATTCGAATCGCTGACCGAAGAACTGATCTGCAAGGGCTTGAAGATCAAGTCGACTCCAGTGAAAGAAACAAAGGACGACAATGATGACGAACCCACTCCTGCAGGAGGATCCAAGAACAAAGGGAAACTACAACTTGACGCCACGGTGGCCGATGCCCATATAAAGTTCCCGACAGATCTTGATCTGTTGAACGACAGCCGGGTGAAAGCAGAGGATTTGATCGATCACCTTTGCAAGGAGTTGGATATAAAGGATAAACCGAGAACCTATCGCAAAGTTGCCCGCAAGGAATATCTGAATGTATCGAAGATGAAACGTAAACCGGACAAGGTCTTGCGTCGTGGCTTGAAGCTCCAGATCAACTATCTGAAACGGAACATTAAGAATATCAACGGGTTGCTTGACAAGATAAAGGACGGGAGCGTTCCTTTCGACAAACACCAGATGAAGTATTTCTTTGTGATCCAACAGGTTCTGTTGCAACAGGAATCGATGTTCAAGGAAAAGTCCAACAGTTGCGAGGACCGCATCGTAAACATCCACCAACCGCATGTCCGTCCCATTGTCAGGGGCAAGGCAAAAGCCAAAGTGGAGTTCGGAGCGAAGATCAACGTTAGCCTCCAGGAAGGGTTCGCCAGGATTGACCGTTTTGAGTGGAATGCCTATAACGAAGGATGCGACCTTCCGATGGAGGTCGAGCGATACAAGGAACTGAATGGTCATTACCCGGAACTGGTTCAAGTGGACAAGATTTACCTGAACCGCGCGAACCGGGCTTGGCTGAAAGAGCGAAACATCCGCCACACCGGTGATCCTTTAGGACGAAAACCGGCAAAAACGGTGAAGTCGTATTACATGAGACGCAAGGAACGGCGAGAAGCGGCTGAACGCAATCAGATTGAAGGAAAGTTCGGACAAGGCAAGAATGGGTACAATCTGAATCAAATCCGAGCCAAACTATCCTCAACCTCAATGAGTTGGATAGCAGCCATCATATTTGTAATGAATGTGATCCGGTATATCAGGGATTTCCCTGGCTCTTTACTGAAGTGGCTTCTTGCTAATGTGATGAAAATGAGAGAAGAAATAATATTAACAATGATGCCAACCCAAAGAAATTTGGGGCTTATTTGAATTATTCAGTGCACCCTAAATATTTCGCTCTTGCAAGACGATTGTAACTAATAGTAAACAATGAAGATAATAGTGGTAACGCCAATTTATCCCGCAGATTTTAATCCAAAGGGCACAACTCATCTCTTACATTATTTCACGAGAGAGTGGGTTAAACTTGGTCATGATGTTGTTGTATACGATATTAGTGCAAGATATCCCAAACTATTCTATTTGATATCTAAAATATTCCATTCTTTTTTGACTTCTAAATTAGGAATAATTGTACCACAAAAACCTCCGGTGGATAAAATAGACTTAAATGAAGGAGTCAAAATTAATCATATCTCAATTCCTAAAATTATTCCACATGGTAGATATAGTAAAAAAAGATTAAATATTATTTCGGATATGTTGGTAGCCAAAATCAAACATGATAATGTAGATTATATTATAGGACATTGGGTTAATCCGACATTGGACATAATTCATTCAATAAAACAAAATGTAGATAAACCATGCTGTATTGTCCTGCACGAAACCACTGATCAGTTATTTCATTATTATGGAAGCAAAACAAAAGAAATGATTAATAATATTGATATTGTTGGATTTAGATCTAAAGCATTAAAAGATAACTTTGAAACTATATTTGGAGTCCACAAGTGCTTCATGGCTTATTCAGGGATCCCTGACACTTTTATTGATGTAGCCGATAATCGTATTCCAAAGTCATTTAAAGAGATTTCTCGGTTTATCTTTGTTGGAACCCTTATGGAAAGAAAATATCCTTCAGAAATACTCATTTCATTAAAGAATTCGTTCAAGGATAATATTTTTTCAATAATATATATAGGAGAAGGAAAAGAATCTAGGCGTATTATATCCTTATCAAAACAATTAAAGATTCAAAAAAATGTTACGCTGATTGGATGTATTCCAAGAAATGATATAATCTCATATTTAGAAAAATCAGAAGTATTTATAATGATTTCTAAAGATGAAGTTTTTGGACTTGTTTATTTAGAGGCTATGACTATGGGGTGTATTACAATTGCTTCTCGTAATGAAGGCATTGATGGAATTATTATTGATGGCTATAATGGTTTTTTATGTGAATCTGGAAATGTTCAAGAATTGTCAAATATAATAACGAGAATACGACAAATGTCAGAGAGCCAATTAAATGTAGTCTCACTTGCTGCAAGAAATACAGCACGTTTATATTCTGATAAAATAGTGGCGAAACAATATATTGATAATGTGATTAAATTGTCTGTATCATGATAACAATATCATATTTATATGGAAAACTATTTCAAAAGTTTTTACAAGGTAAAAGGGTCATAGGCTCTACTATACATAAAACTTCAACTGTTTGTGCAGGAAGTACAATAATAGATTCTTCATTTGGAAAATATAGCTATACTGGTTATAATTGTGTTGTCGTAAATACAGAGGTCGTAAACTTTTGTAGTCTTGCTAACGATATATATATTGGTGGTGCTGAGCATCCTGTTAATTGGGTTTCAACATCTCCTGCTTTTCAAAACATAAAACATAGCGAACCAAAAAGAAGATTCGCAAAAAACAATGTAGAAGAGTTAAAAAAAACATATATAGGTAATGATGTATGGGTGGGTAATAAAGTAATAGTTAAAGCAGGGATAAGAATTGGTACTGGTTCTGTTATAGGAGCTGGTGCTGTTGTTACAAATGATATTCCCCCATATGCTATAGTAGGAGGAGTACCTGCAAGAATAATTAAATATAGATTCAGTAAGGAGATAATTGACGCATTACTAAAGAGCGAATGGTGGAATCTTGATGAACATTATCTAAATAAAATTGGGGGCAATATTAATAATCCGGTGGAGTTCTTAATAGCTTTAAATTCAATAAAATAATTTTGTAATACTCTGTTTATTTACTTATGGCTCACTGAATAATAGATATAATATCAATAAAATAAGTCACAAATAAATTTGAGTTAGTGCAGAATTTTAGGTATTCTCATACCAAAAAGTATGCTTCACATAAAAAGATACAACACTCAAAAACAGCTATCCTTTGCAGAGTTTGCGATGTCATTCGAATCAAAGTTGGATGAGAACAACTGGTGGGTTTTTCTTTCCGGGGTGATTCCCTGAGTCAAGTTTTCCGATATTTATTTCAAGAACTTTCCTTCCCGTCGTAGAGCGATACAAGGAACTGAATGGCCACGATTTGGAACTGGTGCAAGTTGATATGATATACCTGAAACTCTCAAACCGGGCATGGCTAAAAGAAAGAAACATCCACCATACTGGTGAACCATTGGGTCGTAAACCAGTAAAAACGGTGAAGCCGTATTACATGAAACGCAAAGAGCGACGAGAAGCGGCTGAACGCAATCAGATTGAAGGAAAGTTCGGACAAGGCAAGAATGGATACAACCTGAGCCAAATCCAAGCCAAACTATTCTAAATGTCAATGAGTTGGATGGCAGCCAGCATATTTTTTATGAATGTGATTATCTATACCAGAGTTTACAAAGCTATATACTGAAGTGGCTTTTTGCTAATGTGGTAAATAATAGAGAAGAAATAGTAATACCATTCATGTCAACCCAAAGAAAGTTGGGGTAGATTTGAATTATTCAATATGCTCCAAATAATCAAAATATACTCAATAAAATGGGAAAGTTTATAAAAAGACTTTTTGATCTAATACTGGCACTAGTCTTGTTTATTCCGGGAGCATTGGTGCTGTTGGTGGGTGTTATATTTCTGGCTTGCGTGTCGCCTGATGATTCGCCGATTTTTAAGCAAGTGCGTGTGGGTTACAAGGGTAAGCACTTTACACTCTTTAAGCTTCGCTCAATGACAAATGAGAGTGATGCACAGGGTGAGTTGTTGCCTGATGAAGTTCGATTGAAGAAATGGGGCAAGATAGTGCGTGCCACAAATATGGATGAGCTGTTCCAGATATGGAATATTCTGAAGGGTGAGATGTCGTTTATCGGTCCTCGTCCTATCCTGTCCAAGGAGATGCTTGTGATGACCGAGGAGGAACAGCATGAGCGTCAGTCCCTGCGCCCTGGTATAACGGGTTGGGAGGCTGTGCATGAGGGTGAATCGGAGAGCCGTCGTCAGATGGCTGAGTTCGACTTGTACTACGTGCGCAACTGGTCGCTGAAGTTGGATTGGTTGGTGTTCATCAAGACCCTTCAGATTATACTTGGTTTCCAACGTCCGGACGATAGTGTGAGAGCACCTAAGATGACGGATAATCAAATTGTGGATAAGAGTTGAGAGGTTAGAAAATATATTATGTTAATAATTCTGCATTTTCAACATAAAACTAAATACAATGGAAATAGGTTCATTCATTGAGCTCCAGTTTTTGAAGGGGTTGGAGTGGTATAATCAAAAGACTGACATTGCTCGTTTAAATTCGGGCAGGTCTGCCATTTGGCATGCGTTACGTATGACGGGATGCAAGACGATATGGATTCCGTACTACCTGTGCAATTCCGTGCGCGAGACGTTAATTGCGCATAGGGTGGAAGTGAAGTATTATCATACGGGCTTCGATTTTAATCCGATAGACTTGACGCCTGCTGATGATGAAGCGGCATTACTTGTGAACTACTACGGAGTAATGTCGCACAAGCGTATGGCTGAATTGGCAAAGTTGACGAAGCACCCCATCATTGACAACTGTCAGGGATTCTTCTGTGCTCCGGTGGAGGGTGCTATGAACATCTACTCATGTCGAAAGTTTGTAGGGGTTGCTGATGGTTCGTATGTCGTTGGCGGGGGTGCTAGTCGGTTTGTTGAGGAATATCCACAGTGCTTTTCATCAGATACGGCAGCCTTTCTGCTGATGCGCATTGAGTACGGATGTGAGGGCAAGGGCTTTGAGGCTCGAAGCATAAACGAGCATCGAATTGATTCGGAAGGTGTAATGAAGATGTCCAAGTTGACACACACTATTCTGGATGGAACGGATTATGAAGTTATTCGCGCGAAGAAACGTGAGAACTTCACTATTGCTCATGAGCGGCTTGGCGGTATCAATAAGATAGATCCTACTCGCTATTACGACGAAGAGACAATACCCATGGTATATCCTTTAGTTGTGGAAGAAGATGAGTGTATACAGCGACTCTACAATGCAAAACACTTCCAAGGACATTGGTGGAGCTACATCTGTGAGGAGCAGCCTGAGGACAGTTTTGAGCATTGGATAAGCAGGTATGTGATTCCAATTACTATTGACCAGAGATATGGTAGGGGAGAAATTGAGTATCTTGTTAACGCGATAAGAGGTTTTAATATATACAAATGAAAAATTCATATAACGGACACTTATGCATTGTCTTTGCACTAGAGCATTACAATCCTCTTAATATGATTCGCGCTTTTGGCGAGAATCATATTAACCCTGTGTACATCTCAGTGAAGAGACACTATGAGGTGGCTACGAAGAGTAAATATATCTCGAAGCTACATAGGGTGGATTCAGTGAATGATGGTTATAAGCTGCTTATTGACACTTATGGTAATCTAGCTGAGGAAACGGGTAAGAAGCCTTACATCGTGTTTTCAGACGATAAGTCAGTTGGATTTTTTGACTTACATTTTGATGAGTGGAAGGATAAGTTCATCACATTCAATGCTGATAAGACGGGCAGAATCAATGAGTTTATGGACAAGTATGAGATCCAGCAGTGTGCAAAGCGTCATGGCTTTAATGTGCTGGATTCGTATGTAATCAGCAAGGAGGATGAGTTGCCCAAGAATCTGTGGTACCCTATCATCACGAAGGATATTAACCCTAACTCAGGCAGCTGGAAGTTTGATGTGTATATCTGTCAAAACGAGGAGGAACTTAATGATGCCATCAAGAAGATTGAGAGTCAAAAGATTATGATTCAGCACTTTGTGGACAAAAAGAATGAGTTAGCACTGGAGGGTTACACCATCAATAAGGGTAAGGAAATGCAGATCATCACGGAAATGCAGTGGAAGTATCTGATCCAGGGTTATTACAGTCCTTATCACGATGTAAAGATGTTTGAGGACAAGGTGATGGAGAGGAATCTACTGGCAATGTTCGAGGAGATCGGCTTCGAGGGTGTTTTTGAGGTGGAGTTTCTGATTGATAAGGATGGTACTTACTACTTCATGGAGACTAACTTCCGTGCTTCGGCTTGGAACCCAACATGTAAGTTTGCTGGTATGCCATTACCTTTCTTATGGATAAAAGGTATGGAGAACGGCACAATTGACCCAGCTGATCGCAAGGAATTTGAACCTTTCACGAGTATGAGTGAGGTGATAGATTACGCCAAACGTGTAGAAGGCGGTATGTGCACTCTAGCTGAGTGGCTGAGGGATTTCAAGGATGCTAAATGTGTATACATTTACGATAAGGAAGATAGAGGTCCATGGAATGAGGTAGTCAAAAATTTTGACCAATTCAAGTAACTCTATGGTTCAAAATGTTTCAAGAAGATGAAGAAAGTAATGTTGATTGGTGTTGGTGGATATATCGGCGGAAAGTTTACGGAATATATAAAGAAAAACTACCCTGACTGGAAGATAAATGCTATAGATAGTATGAATAGGCAATGGGCTGATGCGGATTTCCATGGATACGATGCAATATTTAACGTGTCAGGATTGGCACATGCAAATGCGCGAAAGGGATCGGAGGAGCTTTATTATGTTGTGAACGGTCAGTTGCCTATTGATGTAGCAAAAAAAGCTAAAAAGGAAGGGGTGTCTCTGTTCGTGCAGATGAGTTCGATAATCGTGTATGGCGATATGAGCGGATTAGGTGAAGAGATTATTATCTCGGCGGAGACCGTACCGGCTGAACCAACCATCTATGGCAGGAGCAAGATGATGGCAGAGAGAGGCCTTATGGAGCTGGTGGACGGAACATTCGAGGTGGCTATCATGCGTCCGCCATTGATCTATAGCGAGTATGCAAGGGATAACTTTCCACGTCTGGTGAACTTCGCCAAGAAGATGCCTATTTTCCCAAAGCTGAAGAACAAGCAGAGCATGGTGTATGTGGATAATCTATGTGAATTAGTACACCTAATAATTGAGCATAACAAAGGCGGAATCTACTATCCTCAGCAGGAGGTGTATATCGAAACCAGTAAGATTGTGGCAGACATAGCAAAGAAAGTTGGCAATAAGATGTGGCAAACATGTTTGTTTAATCCTGCTTTACGTATTTTGAGCAAGTCGGGTAAATTAGGTTTTATCCACAAGGCCTTTGGTAGCATTGTCTATGATATGGAAATTTCGAACCATTTTGACGGTAAATACAGAGTGGTGAGCTACGAGGAGAGTATTGATAGAATTGCGAAGGCACACATGAAAGCCTAATATAAAGATATTACATGGTAAGTAAACGGAAAAGAATTCTTGTTGTAACACAATATATATACCCTGAGCATTTCAAGAGTAATGAACTCGTTTTTGAAATGGCAAAGAGGGGATATCATGTGGATGTGTTAACAGGAATACCAAACTATCCGGAGGGTGTCTATTTTAATGGATATAGTCTCTTCAAAAAAAGGATTGAGAAGAAAGATGGTGTGAATTTCTACCGTTGCTGGCAATCGCCAAGAGGTAGGAAGGGCACTGGTGTTGGTTTGGGTTTAAATTATGTAACGTTTGTTATTTCAGCCTTTTTTTGGGTATTCTTTTATTTTCTTTGGAAGAAGAAGTATGATGCTATCATCACTCATGAGCCTTCACCTATCACTCAGTTGATACCGGCTTGTCTGTTGGGTATAATGAGAAATGTTCCTGTATATTCCTGGATTATGGATATATGGCCAGATGCTATGAAGAATAGCGTCAACCCTGGGTTATACAAGAAAGTGGTGCCGATACTGACTGCCTTAACGGAATGGACCTACAGGCACTCAGATAAGATTTTGATCACCTCAAAGGGTTTCGAGGAGTTGATTTGTCGGAATGCAGACTACCACAAGAAGATAGTATATTTTCCAAACTGGAGTGTGGAAATATCGGATATATCAAGTGGTTATGTTATGCCTAGTTTGCCTAAAGGTTTTAAGATAATGTTAGCGGGCAATTTGGGTGAAGCTCAGAACCTAGATGCAATTGGCGAATGTATAAAGCTGTTGAAGGATTACAAAGAAGTAAAATGGATATTTGTGGGTGATGGCAGTTGGAAAGGTTGGCTGGAAAGCTTTATCAAGGAAAATGAATTGACGGATTGCGCTTTCACGCTAGGAAAGTTCCCTAGTTCTGCAATGCCAGCATTTTTCAAAGAGGCAGATGCAATGCTTGTGACACTGAGAAGTGGTTTCATAGACCTAGATGTTACTATTCCTGCTCGTGTTCAGTCGTATATGTCGGCAGGAAGACCTATCCTTGGCATGATTGGGCAAGGTACGGTTGACCTAATTAATGAAGCCGATTGCGGTTATGCTGTTGCTCCAAGTGATTACAAGGCACTGGCTAATGTTATAGTTAATATAGTTTTGCCTAACAAGGAGGCATTTGAACAGAAAGGTAAGAATGGTCGTAAATATTTTGAGAAGGAGTTTACGCTTGACCATTGCATTGATAATTTAGAGGAAATTATCAAGAATTGATAAATACTTGGAACTGTGTTTGATTAGTAAACAACCTTTTAAGAATGAAGCTTAGATTTGTATACAATAAATGCTTGTAGGTCAAGATAGGAGATGATAATTAATCGTCCCCAGAAAAACCATATTAATAACCCTTTTAAATATTTGAAGAAAAGACATATCTTGAATCCAAAAATCTTCAAATATTTGTAATATTGTTAGGCAAGATTCCGTATGTTAACTACCCTTATCTACGATATGCCCGAACTCCTCGGCATAGAGGAACTCGATTATTTGGGCAAAAGCGAACTTCTTTTTATGGATAATGTATTGAATATCAATAGAAAGATAAATTGAAATCGTCGCACTCTAAAAGGCGCTGTAACTATCTAAATTTCAATAAATTCAAAGAACTTTTGCTATTTTTAGTGGACACTAGTGAATAAATGTATAATTGTATGAAGTATTTAATAGTAGTTTCTCATCCGGATGATGAAGTATTGGGAGCAGGCGCATCAATATATAAGTGGGCGCACAGTGGTGATACCGTTGATGTTTGTATCATGAGTACAGAAGCCAAAGCTCGTGCTAATCGACCAGAAGACAATGAACTGGATGACGATATGAATGCATCAGTTGATTTTTTAGGCATTGCAATAAAGTACATGGGAACGTTCCCAAATATAGAGATGAACACAGTGCCGCATTTGAAGTTAGTGCAATTTATTGAAAATGCTATCAAAGAATCTGAACCGGATGTGATAATTACACATCATCCTGCTGATACAAACAATGATCACCTACATACCTCTATGGCATGTCAGGCGGCAATTCGACTGTTCCAGCGAAGGCCAGAAATGAAACGTGTTAGTGAATTTTGGTTTATGGAAATTCCAAGTAGCACTGAATGGTCTATCAACAACGCAATGAACCTATTTCATCCAAACTGCTATGTGGAAGTTGGCAAAGAGGGTATTGATGCCAAAATTAAGGCATTGGGAATGTACAGGGGTGTAATGCGACCATATCCTCACCCTCGTTCGGCTGAATATATCTCTGGATTGGCTGCAGTTCGAGGTGGTCAGTGGGGGATGAATTTTGCCGAAGCATTTGAGGTGGTGCTAAGGAGTTATTGATACTATAATAATGAATAATAAAAAATATTAACATCTTAAGAACTTGATTTATTAAAACGGGTGTATTGAGTGAATATTCACAATGAGTTTTGGCATTCTATTACGGTAGTTGAGCCTGGCACAGTAATATTTGAGTGTAAAGATGGCCCCAATACGCCGTTAGGGGAAGAGAATGTGAAAAGTGAGTTCATTTGAAAGATATAAAACATTGACGTGTATGGCATGAACAGCCACATGCCGTTTTCCACCCACGAAGCCACCAATCATCCGGTGTCGTTTTACGCAGCGTCGAAAAAGGCCAATGAGCTGATGGCGCATGTGTTCAGCAAGATACACAACCTGCCTACAACGGGCTTGCGGTTCTTTACGGTATATGGCCCGTGGGGGCGTCCCGACATGTCGCCCATGTTGTTTGCCGACGCCATCATGAACGGCAAATCGCTGAAGGTGTTCAACAACGGCGATATGGGGCGTGATTTCACCTACGTGGGTGACATTGTTGAGGGGGTGGTGCGGGTCATGCAGCACCCGGCTCAGCCGTCGACCACCTGGGATGCGGCTCATCCCGATCCGGCCACCTCGTCGGCGCCCTACCGTTTGTACAACATTGGCAGTTCGTCGCCGGTGCGCTTGCTCGATTACATTGAAACGCTGGAGGAGTGTCTGGGCAAAAAGGCGGTGAAGGAGTTCCTGCCCATGCAGCCCGGCGATGTGCTCAACACGTTTTGCGACGTGTCCGACCTGGAATGGGAGTTCAACTACCACCCTTCCAGTACCTTGAAAGAGGGATTGACGCGTTTTGCGGAGTGGTAAAGCATACTATTCAATTAAGTAACCATGATCATCCAAACCACCTCATTGTTTTTTGCAGGCGTTGATTTCAGTGGGGCTAATCATGACAGACCACAGATATCGGTATATGGTTACAGTCATTTTGCTGCTTTGTGCTGTATATGTCTTGTTTATGAAAAGGTATTTTAAGTTGCAACTTTCCACGAATCGATAAATGAATCTAATAGACAATTTCCTGCTTGACGAAGTCTCTCATCAAGCGCAATCCAATCCGCGTTTGCGGATGAATCATAATTTCCACGATTCCATGCA
>Ga0153915_10000872_pt1 | contig 27907 bp, 28 predicted proteins | sample Opewatmetagenome_2_FD_107003 | JGI IMG/M metagenome (GOLD analysis project Ga0153915, IMG submission 107003) | Freshwater wetland microbial communities from Ohio, USA - Open water 3 Core 3 Depth 3 metaG | ecosystem: Environmental > Aquatic > Freshwater > Wetlands | place: USA: Ohio, Lake Erie...
GTCCTCGGCTGGACGTTCAAGCCGAGCTTCCCGACGCCGGCCGGCGACTATCACCTGTTCGCCTACTCGCAGCAGGGCGGCGGAGGCATCCATCAGATCGCTCAATCCGAGCTGGCAGTCACCATGCCGTACATTCACGTCGCTGACACGGCCGGCGCGTTCGAACACGCCATCCGCGAAGGCGCGGAACAGGTTTCCCCGCCGACGCGCATCATGGAAGGCGTCACCATCGCCGTCGTCCGCGCCCCGGGCGGCGTGACGATCGGATTTTCCGGACCGTGATGGCAAGCGAGGATCGCGGAGAGGCACCGGTGAGGCTGATCTCGGTCAACACCGGACGCCCGCGCGAGATCGCCGTCGACAAACACATCGTTCAGACGTCGATCTGGAAGAGTCCGCGGGAGGGCCGCCTTCGGGTCGCCACATTGAATATAGAAGGCGACGAGCAGTCCGATCTGACCGTGCATGGGGGGCCGTATAAGGCCGTCTACTGCTATCCGTCCGAGCATTACGCCTACTGGCGCGAACAGTTTCCTGGAATGGATCTGCCGTGGGGAGTGTTCGGCGAGAACCTGACGACCCAAGGCCTGCTCGAGACCGGCGTCTGCATCGGCGACCGCTTCCAGATCGGGACCGCTGAATTTCAGGTGACGCAGCCGCGTTCGCCCTGCTTCAAGCTCGGCATCCGCTTCGGCCGCGACGACATGATCAAGCGTTTCCTCGCGAGCGGGCGCTCAGGCTTCTACGTGTCCGTCGTCCGCGAAGGCGACATCGCGCGTGGTGACGACATTCGCGTCGTCGAGCGCGCCGCAGGCAGCATGAGCGTCCGCGACATCTTTGTCCTGCATTTCGATGATGAAGGGAAGGAGGATGCGCTGCGCCGTGCCGCCGGATTGCCCGGCCTGTCTCCCGGATGGAGAGATCATTTCCGCAAGCGCGCGTCATGATTCGCGGGCGCGGGCGGCTTGGCAGGGCGGCGCCAGAGTATCGGCCGGCGCCGCGTTGCAGCTTCCACACTACTTCGGACGCCGGTGACGCGGCCGAAGCCGATTCTTCTTCCATGACTCTTGCTGAGCAGTTCGGCGAGATCGACATCTATCTGTTCGACCAGCTGCTGCGCGGACGGATCCGCCCAGGCATGCGCGTGCTCGACGCGGGTTGCGGCGCGGGCCGCAACCTCATATATATGCTCCGGGCGGGTTACGAGGTCTTCGCGGCCGATGCGGACGCCGCGGCTGTGCAGCACGTTCAGCGTCTGGCGGCGTCACTCGCGCCGGCGCTTCCCGCCGCCAACATCGTCGCCGCGCCGGTCGAACAGATGCCGTTTCCCGATGCGTTCGCCGACGTCGTGATCAGCAGCGCCGTGCTGCACTTCGCGCGCGACGATCGGCAGTTCGACGCCATGGTCCGTGAGATGTGGCGCGTGCTGAAGTCCGGCGGCCTGCTCTGGGCCAGGCTCGCGTCGACGATTGGGATCGCCGATCAAGTCCGGTCCATCACCGGCCGATGGTCGTTGCTCCCCGACGGCAGCGAGCGGTACCTCGTTGACGAGGCGCTGCTGACGCAAATGACTCACGAACTCGGCGGCCGGCTTCTCGATCCCATCAAGACGACCGTCGTCTCCAGCCAGCGGTCGATGACGACGTGGGTCGTGCGCAAGTTGTAGAATTCAGCCCATCATGAAACATGCATTTGCGGCGGCACTGCTCGCCGCGTCGATTGTCGTTGTCGCGGCCGGGCAGGGGAACGACACGCCTGAATCGCACGTCGCTGCGGCAAAGGCGGCCGCGCGTGCCGATCTGACGGGCCTCTTCGATCGCATCTGCGGGTCGCTGACGGCGCCGGCGGCCGGTCGCGGCGTCGCGCCCGCCGGCGCGCAGGCCACGCTCGCGCGCGACAACTGGCACGCGGAACCGGTGAAGGTCTTCGACAACCTCTACTTCGTCGGCCAGACCGAGTACTCCGCCTGGGCGGTCACGACGTCGGACGGCATCATCCTCGTCGACACGATCTACGACTACTCGGTCGAGGACGAGGTCGTCGGCGGCCTGCGCAAGCTCGGCCTCGACCCCGCGAAGATCAAGTACGCAATCGTCAGCCACGGCCACTCGGATCATGCGGGCGGCGCGAAATATCTCCAGGATCATTTCGGCACGCGAATCATCCTGTCCGCCGATGACTGGGATTTGCTCGATCGCTACAACGGCACGAAGCCGAAGCGTGACATGGTTGCAACCGACGGCCAGAAGCTCACGCTCGGCGACACGACGGTGACGATGTATGTGACGCCGGGGCACACGTACGGCACGATCTCGACGCTCATCCCCGTGAAGGATCGCGGCACGCCGCATCTCGTCGCGGAATGGGGCGGGACGGCGTTCAACTGGCTGACGAACCGCAACGGCTACATCACGCCCGAGCGGCCCGACTCGTTCTGGTTCAACGCGTACCGCACGTCCGCGGAGCGTTTTCGGAGCATCGCCGCCGCCGCGGGCGCCGACGTCATCATCGCCAACCACACGAACTTCGACGGATCGAAGACGAAGCTGCCGGCTGTCCGCGCGATGGCGGCGAGCGATCCGAATCCATATGTGATCGGCAAAGACGGCGTGCAGCGCTACATGACCGTCGCCTACGAGTGCGCATCGGCGGGCTTCGCCCAGACACGGCCGGCGCAGGCGCAGCAGGGCGGTGGAGGTTTCTCGCTCGCGAATCTGCCGCCGCCGATCGTCAGGGAAAACGCGACCGTCAAGATCGGCCCGCACAGCTACGTCATCCCGGACGGCAACGTCGTCCTCGTCCCCAACGTCGGCATCGTCGTCGGCACGAAGGCGACGCTCGTGGTCGACACCGGCATGGGACCGAGGAACGGCGCGATTGTGATGAAGGAAGTCGCGAAGGTCAGCAGGAACTCGCAGATCTATCTGGTGACGACGCACTTCCATGCGGAGCACGTCGCGGGCATCGCGGCGTTTCCGCTGCAGACGAAGTACGTGATCTCGCGCGTGCAGCAGCAGGATCTCGACGAGCTCGGCGCCGATCTGACGAAGCGATTCGCCACCGGCAACCCGGTGATTGGCGAGCTGCTTCAGAACGCGCCCGTGCGAAAGGCCGACATCCTGTTCGATCGCGAGTTCAGGATCGACCTCGGCGGCGTGAACGTGCGTCTGCTCGCACTCGGTTCCACGCACACCCGCGGCGATACGATGGTGTTTGTCGAGCAGGACAAGGTCCTCTACGCCGGCGACGTCGTCATGCCGCATGTGCCTGTCGCGTTCAGTCAGACGGCGAGCGCGAAGGTGTGGGAAGACGTCCTGGCGCAGCTCACGCCGCTCGGCGCGTCGGTCGTCGTGCCCGCGCACGGCGATTACGGCACGGGCACGATGATCGCCGAACAGCGCGCGGCCTTCGCGAGTCTGCGCGCGCGTGTCCGTGAACTCAAAGCCGCGAACACGTCTGTGGACGATGCCGTCAAGGTCATGACGCCGGAGTTCGCGAAACAGCATCCGGATTGGACCGCGACGAACCGCGTGGGTGCGATCATCCGCGGGATGTACGCCGAGTAACGTTCGGTGGGAGTGTTTCACAACTGCAAGGACACTCAGGAATGGCTGGGAATCGAGTAGAACCCGTCGCCCGCGACCTCAGGCAGACGATCGATGCGGTGCTGCCGAAGCTGCGCGCGATCTCCGATGCAGCGGCGAGCGAGCCGCGCGCGCCGGGCAAGTGGTCGCGGAAAGAGATCGTCGGCCATCTCATCGACTCGGCGTCGAACAACCACCAGCGGTTCATCCGCGCGCAGCAGGTGAGCGCGCTCTCGTTTCCACCGTACGAGCAGAATCACTGGGCCGCGAGCCAGCACTGCAACGAGCGGCCGTGGGCCGACCTCGTCACCCTGTGGCACGCCTATAACGCGCATCTCGCGCACGTCATCGCGCACATTCCAGACACGCACCTGGCCGTGCCATGCGTCATCGAATCGAACGCGCCCGTCACGCTTGAATTTCTCGTCACCGACTACGTCGTCCACTTGCGCCATCACCTTGCGCAAGTCGGAGTGGTGTGACCGGCGACGCCCTCTACCGCCGCACTCAGATCGCACGGCCGACGATCGTGCCGCTGGGGGCGGTGGCGGTCATTCTGGTTCCGACATTCATCCGCGCGCAGTTCGTCGACGGCCCGTGGATCGTCGCCGCCGTCTACGGCGTCATCCTGCTGTTGTTCGCCACGATGACTGTCACCGTGACGAGCGACGGATTGCGGGCGTCCTTCGGAATTGGAGTGGTCCGGAAACTCGTGCCGTTTGTGAATGTGGTGTCGTTCGCGCGCGTGCGCAATCGCTGGATCGACGGGTGGGGCATTCATATGTACCCCGGCGGCACGCTCTACAACGCGTCAGGGCTCTCCGCTGTCGAGTTCAGGCTGTCCAGCGGACGTGCCGTGAGCATCGGCACGGCCGAGCCGGACGCGCTCGTGTCAGCGCTGCAGAGCTTCGTGGTCGTGAACTTCAAAGAGCCTGAACGGACGCGCGCGTTATATGCCGATCTGAAGTGGCATATCGATCGGAGCCATCGATGACCGCGGGCCGCTACGATTTTCTCGTCGAGACCTATCGCACCGAGCGGCTGAAGACGCTCGGTGTGTGGTCGCAGATTCCGGATGCGCAGATGCGGTTCCGGCCGGAGCCGCGCGCGCGGTCGCCGCTCGAGCACATGGTGCATCAGTGCGTCAGCGAGAACAACTGGATGCGCGACATGCTGGGCGTCACGGTGAGTCATCCGGCGCTGCCGGCCGAAGAGTCGCGGCAGGCGTTCATCACGCAGTACGAGCTGTGCTCGGCCGAACGGCTCCAGGGGCTGGCGCGGCAGCCGGACGAATGGTTCGAGCAGACGACGAAGTTCTTCGACGTCGATCGATCGTACGCGTGGGTGCTGACGCGGAGGATCGCGCACTCGGCGCACCACCGCGGCCAGCTCACCGTGTACCTGCGGCTCTGGGGGGAAGCGCTGTACTCGACGTACGGCCCTACCGCCGACACCGGCGGTCTCGCCGTCAACGGCGCGCGCATAATCTACCGCCGCGGATCGGTGGACGACGAGAAGCTGCCGGTGAAATCGGACAAGCCCCTGACGGAACGCCCGGATCGGGCGTAGTGCAGGGCTTTAGCCCTGCGATGACAGGCAGGCCTGAAGGCCTGCACTACTAGAGACACAAATGAAGATGTTCATCGCCACGACGTTCGCCTTATTCGCATCAAGCGCGTTCGCGCAGAGCCCGGACACGATTCTGGTAAATGGAAAGATCATCACCGTCGACGCCCAGTCGTCGACGCGCGAAGCGATGGCCATCCGCGACGGACGGATCGTCGCGCTCGGATCGTCGGCGCAGATGCGCAAGCTGGCGGGACCGCAATCGCGCGTGGTCGATGTGCAGGGCCGGACGGTGATTCCTGGGCTGATCGATTCGCATCTCCATGCGATCCGTGCCGCGCAGACATTTGCCACCGAGGTCAACTGGATTGGCGCCGCGTCGCTGACTGACGCGCTGTCGCGCCTGACCGAGGCATCGCACACGATGAAACCCGGCGCCTGGCTCATCGTCGCAGGCGGGTGGAACGTGCAGCAGTTCAAGGAGAATCGCCGGCCGACGCAGGCCGAGCTTGTCGCCGCGGCGCCGAACAACCCTGTCTACATCCAGCTCGGCTACGGCTGGGCGATGCTGACGCCGCTGGCGATCAAGGCGCTGAACGTCACGACCGCGCCCGACGGCTCGATCAGCGGCGGTCAGGGCACGATCATCGCGCTCTTCGACAAGCTTCCGAAGCCGACGTTCGATCAGCAGGTCGACGGGACGAAGAAGTTCTTCCGCGAGCTGAATCGCCTTGGGATCACCGGCGTGTACGACCCCGGCGGCAACAACCTCCTGCCCGAGGACTATCAGGCCCTGTTCAAGGTGTGGCGTCAGGGCGACATGACCGTTCGCGTGGCGTATACGCTGTGTGGAAACGTGACCGGCGGGGAATTCGAGGAGATCAGGAATCTTGTTGCGCTGATGCCGCAGGGCTTTGGCGACGACATGCTCCGGTTCGGCGGTCTCGGCGAGCGGATCACCGCCGCGATGAACAACAACAATCGTCCGACGGACGCCGAGAAGGCGAAGTACTACGAGATCGTCAAGTGGGCGGCGGGCCGTGGCATGACGCTGACCATGCACTGGAACAACGACGCGTCGGTTGGCCAGCTCCTCGACATCTTCGAACGCGTGAACACGGAGACGCCGATTGGCGGTCTGCGCTGGTCGATCGCGCACCTGAACGACGCGTCGGAGGCGAGCCTCCGGCGGATGAAGGCGCTCGGCATCGGCTGGACCGTGCAGGACGCGATGTATTTCGGCGGCGACGGTTACGTCCAGCAGGCCGGCGCCGCTGCGGCCCGGCGAGTGCCGCCGGTCGAAACGGGAAAGAAGATCGGCGTCGCGATTGGCGGCGGCACCGACGCGCACCGCGTCGCGTCGTACAACCCGTTCACCTCGCTCCAGTGGTTTCTCGACGGGAAGACCGTCGGCGGCAAGGCCATCCGCGGTCCTGAAGAAACGCCAGGCCGTCTCGACGCGCTGCGCTTTTACACGCTCGGCAGCGCGTGGTTTTCGTTCGACGAGAAGAAGCGCGGGTCGCTCGAAGTGGGGAAGTACGCGGACCTCGCCGTCCTGTCCAAAGACTACATGGCCGTGCCTGTGGACGATGTGCACACGCTCGAGTCGGTGTTGACGATGGTCGGCGGAAAGGTCGTCTACGCGTCGGGGCCGTTCGCGAAGCTCGAGCAATAAGTCAGAATCGTCCGCCGACGGCGGTCTTGAGCATCTTCATTGTGCCGGCGGGATCCGCGACTTCGAGAATCAGCTTCTTGTAGGTCTCGTGTTCGAGCGACACGATGATCGCGTTCGCCGGATCGCGGACGTCCCAGAAAACCACCTCGCCGTGGTACAGGAACATGCCCGCGCCGAAGATGCCGGGTACGTTGGTGCCGAGCAGCTTGATGCCGTGCCACCAGCGGCCCACCTGTTCGTGATTCACCTCGACGTCCTTGACGTGTTCGAGCGGGATCTCGAGCCGGCTGCGCAGCGACCACAGCTTGTGCATCCCCTCGACGTTGAACACGGCCCGATTGCCCTCGATGCTGACGTCAACCATTCGACGAGCGTAACATCTTTAACGAGGAGTGACGCATGACGCCACGGACGAAGTCGCTGTTGTTCTGGTCGCTGCTGGTTGTCACTGCCGGTGCAGTCGCACTTGTCGCACAGGTGCCGAGCCGGCCCGGCGAGATGACGCAGGCGCGCGTGTGGGTCGAAAACCGCTCGTCAAGCGAAGCGGTCCCGGTCGTTGTCGAGCGCATGGTCGAGCCGCGCGTCCACGTCGTGGCCGTCGAGCCGTCGGTTACTCTGCCCACGCGCGCCGTACGTCAGGGCTGGGAGTACCGCTCGATTGCGCTCGGCGCGCGCGCCGAGCCCGCGGCCGATCTGGAGCGCGCGGGCAGCGAGGGCTGGGAAGCCGTCGGCGTGCTGCAGTCGGGGCCAGCCGGCACGACGGTGCTGCTGAAGCGGCCGCGCTGAGGCTGCGATAGACTTTTCCGCCATGGATCTCAAACTCTCCGGAAAAGTCGCCATCGTCACCGGCGCGAGCCGCGGCATCGGACGCGCGATCGCGCAGACGCTCGCCGCCGAAGGCATGAGGCTGTCGCTTGCGGCGCGGTCGAAGGATCAGCTCGAGGATCTCGCGAAGTCGCTGAAGACGGACTGTCTCGTTCAGGCGGTCGATTTGCGCACGCCTGACGCCGCCGCCACGGTCGTCGAGGCGACAATGAAGAAGTTCGGCGCGATCGACCTGCTTGTCAACAACGCCGGCGCGACCAAGCGCGGCGATTTCTTCGAGCTCACCGACGCGGACTGGGAAGACGGCTTCGCCCTGAAGTTCTTCGGCGCGATGCGCCTGAGCCGCGCGGCCTGGAAACATCTGGCCGCGAGCCGCGGCTCGATCGTCAACATCATCGGCGTCGGCGGACGGACGGGCAGCGCGGAGTTCGCCATTGGCGGCAGCGTCAACGCCGCGTGCCGCCTGCTGACGAAGGCGCTGGCCGATCGAGGGACGAAGGACGGCGTCCGCATCAACGCGATCAATCCCGGATTCATCAAGACCGAGCGGCTCGAGACCCGGCTCAAGACGTTTGCCGAGGAACACAAGATCCCGATGCCGCAGGCTGAGGTGCAGATGGCGAAGGCCAGTGGAGTGACGCGATTCGGCGAGCCGGCGGAGATCGCCGCAGCGGTCGCGTTTCTCGCGTCGTCGTCGGCCTGCGGCTTCTGCCACGGCGCGCTGCTCGACATCGACGGCGGCCAGACGAGGACGCTGTGAGCACAATCGCGGCGACCGCAGGCCTGCTTGTCTGCTCGAACATCTTCATGACGTTCGCGTGGTACGCGCATCTGAAGGACCTGCGCGCCCGGCCGCTCATCGTGGCGATTCTGGTGAGCTGGGGCATCGCGCTGTTCGAGTACTCGCTGCAGGTGCCCGCCAATCGCATCGGCAACAGCGTGCTCAATCTGTCGCAGCTGAAGATCATGCAGGAAGTGATCACGCTGAGCGTGTTCGTGCCGTTCGCGATCCTGTACATGAAGCAGCCGATCAAGCTCGACTTCCTCTGGGCCGGGTTCTGCCTGATGGGCGCGGTGTACTTCATCTTCCGCGCGTGACGTCCGGCTGAAGCCGGACGCTACGTACGTTTCTTCCGGCCGACGAGGTCGAGGACGGTGGGAGAGATGATGAGCGACGTCTTCTGCCGTCCGGCGGCGAGCCAGTGGCGGCGCAGCGATGCAGCCTGCGCCGGCGTGAACGGACGCAGCGCCGCGTAGCGATCCATCACGCCGAGGAAGTAGGTCGTGATCCATTTCCACTCGGCATTGCCTGGCCGCGCGTATTTCGTCGTCGGCGTGATGTCGACGACGTCGAGTCCGGCCTTCGCGTAAAGCACCGGCAGGCGTGCGCCGATGTTCACGTCGCCGCCCTGCGTCGCGAAGAACGCCCCGTCCGCCTTCAGGAAGTTCTCCCACTCGGGCGGTTCCGGCACCATGCGCAGCGTCCAGCGGCTGTAGTCTTCGATCGCGAGCAGGCCGCCCGGCTTGAGCGCGGCGGCGAGCTTGCGCACGTGCGCGCCAGGGTCGGGAAGGAACAGAAACACCCAGCGCGCAAAGATCAGATCGTACGTGTTGCGCGGCAGCGGCGCGTCGATCAGATTGCACTGCCAGAGCCGGCCTTCGCCAAGCCTGTCGCGGCGCCATAGACGACGGATGCCGTCCGCGAACGTCGCCGACGGTTCGACGACGTCCACCGGCCCGCGGACCCGGCGGCGCAGTTCCATGTGCAGCGAGCCCTGGCCGGGCCCGATCTCCAGCACCCGCCAGCCGCGTGTGACCTTCAGCCGATCGAACAGCGCGAGCGCCGTCGGATCCCAGATGCGCGCCTGATGCCGCAGCCGCGCGCTTTCCCTGCGCGAATCGCCGAGGAGGTAGCGATATCGGGGCATGCGAATAGCCTACTTGACGGGCTTCAGGGCGATCGAGCCAATCCAAACATGGACTGTTTATCACGAAGGCGCGAAGGAACACGAAGCGCTCGTGGATCTTCGTGCCCTTCGTGTCTTCGTGATGAATCGTCGTTCGAATCCGACTTAGTCGCTCATGCGCTCCAGCGCCTGGACGCCGGAGCGCATCGACGTCAGCCAGATCGTCACGCTCAGGATCGCCGCGGACGCGAAGCAGCCGATCATCAGCAGTTCCTGCGATGTGCGCATCGGGAAGCGGCGGACGCGCTGGAACAGGTAGATCGACGCAGGCCAGCCGAGCAGAATGATCATGACGATGACGAAAAGCACCGCCTGAATCATGAAGGCGACGCCGCCGTATGAGCCGGCGACCTGTGTCGGGTCGGCATTGAATCGCGGATAGCGCGCGCCCATGCCGATGGCGAGGCCGACGAGCGCGAAGCTCATGAACACAATGGCGACCGCGGCCATCGCCTTGAGAAACGGATCGACGCCCAGGAGCTCGTTTCCTGCGACCGTCAATACCTCGGTCAGCAGCAGCACGGGCACGAGGCCGGTCCAGAACTTCGACCACAGAAAATCGCGCAGCGAGATCGGCGACGTGCGGATGATCCAGAACGCCGCACCTTCCGCGGACACCGCGGGAAACACGAAGCGTACCGCCACCGTCGCCATCACGAACCCCGCCATGCCGAGATTCACGAACGCGTAGATGTTCTTGAGGAAGCCCGTCATGTACGGAATGCGCTCGAGATCGAGCACGCGGAAGTTGTAGAGATAGACGAGCACGAGGGCGAGCAGCAGCAGAAGCTGCGACCACTGGCTGACGTCGCGCAGAAAGATCTTCAGGTCCTTCACCAGCATCTGCCGCCGGACAGGCGTCCACGGAAGCACCGACACAACGGCGTCGAGCGCCCGCAGCTCGGTGAACCGCGCCTTCGGCGCCTCCTGCGACCGGCTGAATCCGGTGAAGTACCAGCGCTCGTTCGCCATGCGGGCGACGACGATGGCCGCGCCGGCCGAGAGCCAGAGCGCCGCGAAATGGAGCCAGTCGGGGCTGCCGCGAAGGCTCGCGAAGAGCGTCTCGCCGGCCCAGAAACTGGGCAGCATCGGCGTCACCGGCGACTGCAGCGTGGCGAAGAAATCCGTGAGGTCCGGCAGCGACTCGACGCGCATCAACTGCTCGGGCCGGATGAACCGCAGCAGGATGACGAGGCTGGCGGCGAAGAGCAGGCCCATCAGCATCAGGATGTCGCGCGCGCGCCGGGCCGGAAACGTGTTGACGAGGAGCAGCGTCACGAGCGAGCCCGCCGCGACGGGGATCACGGCAAACGGAATCGTCGTCAGCACGGCCATCACATAGAAGCCGATGCCGGCGCATCGCGCGCGGCCGACGCCCATCAGCACGGGGGCGAGAAAGATCACCACCATCCACGACGCCTGCCCGACCGTCCGGAGAAACCGCGCGTGAAACAACCGCCGGACCGGCACGGGCGCGGTCAGCAGCAGGCGCAGGTCTTCCGAGAGAAAAAACGTCGACAGCGCGGTGACCACGCCGCTGAAGGCGAGGAACGAAAGGAACGTCAGAAACAGCCACGACAGCCCGAGCCGCAGCAGGTAGTCGCCGAGCTCCTCGTAGCTTTCGAGCTGCGTCGTCAGCCAGTACGATCCCTGAAACAGCGCCCAGCAGACGAGGACGCCGATGGCGCCGAACATCACGCCGCGCGTCGGATCGCCGCGCTCGCGGCGGCGCGCGCGGTTGCGCGACGACCACACGCTCGGCAGGAGGAGATAAGGAAAGGGCTTGCCCTGAGCGAAGTCGAAAGGCCGGGTTGTCATCAGACGATCTCGTCGATCTCCTGAAGCCCGCTGCCGCCGGTGAGCTTGAGGAAGACCGACGTCAGGTGATCGTCGCCGCTGTCGCCCATGGCGCGGATCTCCGCGACGGTCCCGCGCGCGATGATCCGGCCTTTCAGGATGATGCTGATCCGGTCGCACATCTCCTGCGCGACCTCGAGCGTGTGCGTGCTCATCAGGATGCCGACGCCGCGCTGGCTCATCTTTCTGAAGACATCCTTAATGAGGCGCGCGCCGCGCGGGTCGAGCCCGACCATCGGCTCGTCGACCACGACGGCCTGCGGACGATGGAGGAAGGCGGCGCTCATGACGAGGCGCTGCTTCATGCCGTGCGAGAAGCTTTCGACGAGCTCGTTTTCCCAGCGTCCAAGCTCGAACAACTCGAGCATCTCTTTCACGCGGGGCCCGATGCCGTTGCCGTCGAGACCAAAGAGCCCGCCGTGGAAGCGAAGGAACTCTCCGGCGGTCAGCTTCTCGTAGATGTACGGCCGATCGGGAATGAAGCCGAGCGACGCTTTTGCGGCTTCCGGTTCTTTCGCCAGGTCGTGTCCGTTGACTTTGATGCAGCCGGACGTCGGCTTCAGAAGGCCCGCGATCATCCGCAGGGTTGTGGTTTTGCCGGCGCCGTTCGGGCCGAGGAAGCCGTGGATTTCTCCGGCCTTCACGTCGAGGCTGACGCCGTCCACCGCCGTGAACTTGCCGTAGGTCTTGACCAGATCGTGAATCGCAATCGTCATGCTATAAGCGCTATCGCGCGCACGCGCAGCAGGTCTTGCGGGTTGGAAGGGGAACCGCGAGCGGACCGAGATCCGCGGGAGCCGGCGCCCCGGCGAGGATCTGGCGCGACCCCGGCTGGACGTCGAGATCGAGCACCGTCATCTTCAGCCTGCCGATGAGCGGAAGAATCGCCGTCTGCTTCTCCAGGCCGCCGCGCGCCAGGCGGATGTGCGTCGCATCGGCGGGAAATTCGTTCAGCGTCGGATCGACGGGCAGCCAGAGTCCGCGGTTGCCGCCCTCGTCGATGTACACCTCGGGCCACGCGTGGTAGTAGAACGCGCCGTGGACGAACACGAGGCCGACGGAGATGCGCGCGGGGATGCCGACCGCGCGTGCCATCGCGACAAACAGCGCCGTGTGCTCGTTGCAGTCGCCGACTCTGGTCCTCAGCACTTCGCGCGCCGACGGGATGCTGACGGTGGGCTTCTTCTCGAGCAGGCCGTTGACGAAGCGGGTGAGCCGCTCCGCCTGCGCGCGTCGATCGGTGATGCCGCCGACGGCGCGTCCGGCCTCGGCGCGGATCTCGGGATCGTCGCTTTCGATGAGCGGCTCCGGCGACAGGTACTGCGTCGCGGTGGCGTCCGCTCGATTCGCCTTCAGCGTGCGGGGATCGCGAATGTCGACGATGGTCGATGTCCCGGGCGTCGCCGTTTGCGCGACGCCGTCCATCTCGTAGGAAGAAAGATCGACGCCGTCGAGGCGGACGCGCAGGCGCAGGACATCGCGCGACTCGTCGATCCGCTCTTTCGTGACGGGCACGATGGCCGCCGAGTCGTACATGTCGGTCTGGATCTTGATCGGCACGGCCATCGCACGAGCGCGCTCCGGCGACTCACGAACCGTGATCAGTCCGAGCGGGCTTTCCTCGCGCACCACTTCGCCGGTATCCGTGACCCACGACGTCGTCCGCAGTCCGGAAAACGCCATCTCGACGCGGAATGCCGGAATCGGCCGGCCCGGCCCGCCGACGAACTCGCGCTTGCCGACGTCGACGGTGACAGGCGCGTTGTGTAACGTCGCCGGGTCGAAGACGGTCCACTGATGACGGGCGCCGGGAACCAGGCCGCCGTTGGCGAGGCGGCGCGAGAGGTTGAGCGACAGCGCCGGCGGCTCGCTGAGGACGCGTTCTTCGGTGCGCGTGCCGCTCGCGGTTTTCACCGTCAGCTTCAGGCGCGTGGCGCTGACCGTGCCGGCGATCTCTATGGGGCCCGTGCCGGGATCGAGCGAGAACTCGAAGCCCTGCAAGGCGAAGTTCGCATCGACGTGCGCAGTCGTCCGGATGGTCGCCGCCGTGGTCGCGCCGAGGAGCGCCATCTGAAGGCGGCCGTCCTCTTCGAGGTCGAAGCCGTCGCCCTTCGGCACGGTCTGGCTCACGGTGAACCCGATCTTTTCGCCGCGGTAATACACACCGCGCCACGTCGCACTTGATCCGTAGCGGGCCAGATCGGTGGCCAGATTCGACGAAGCCTGGAGGTAGGAGCGGTTGACGACGAGCGCCATCACGCCCAGCCAGGCCAGCAGGACGAACAGGGAGATCGGCTGCGTGATGCTTCGGGCGAGCGGCCGGACCATGGACATTATTAAGACGGTATCGGCGCTACGACAGTCGTAGTGCAGGCCTTCAGGCCTGCCGCGCGGGTTGTCATTGGCCCCGCATGCGGGCCACGGGTCTCCTTGTCGCGCTCGTTCTTCTTACCGCTCCGGTGCCGCGAGCGGCCCAGGGCGTGCTCGCGCAGGCCGATCACCTTGTTTATGCGACGCCCGATCTGCAGCTCGGCATCGACGAGATCAAAGCGCCGCGTCTGACGACGTGGGTGGCTAAAGGGAAAGCGCTCGACAAGTTCGCCGCAGATGCGAAAGCACACGGCGTCGATCTCGGCGCGGTGATCCCCGGCAGCCGCACGCGTCCCGATGGCGTCGTGCTGTCGTGGACGTACACGGATCCCCGCGTGGGGCTCGCGGATCGGCTCGTGCCGTACCTGATCGACTGGGGCGCGTCGCCGCATCCGTCGGCGACGGCGGCGAAAGGCGTGACGCTGCTCAGCCTGCGCGCCGAACATCCGGACGCGGATCGCGTGCAGGCCATGCTGAAGCAACTCGGCCTCGACCTCGCCGTCACGCGAGGCCCGAAGCCGTCTCTCATCGCGACGTTCAACTCCCCGAAGGGACGCGTCCAGATTCGATCGTGACAGCAGACGCGTGGCCATCGGGTGCCACGATGCCGTGGTAGGCCGCAGCCAATTCCGCGCGGCTGCGGACGCCCAGCTTCCGGAAGACACGAGCCATGTGCGTTTTGACGGTGCCTTCGCTGATGGCGAGGCGATCGGCCAGTTCCTTGTTCGCGAGGCCCGCGGCCGCCAGGCCGAGGACCTGCCTCTCTCGAGCGCTGAGCAGTTCCCATCTGGCCGTGTCGATCGTGTGCGGGATGGCCGGTGGGCGACGTGCGGCCTTTCTCCATGCGGCGACAATCACGTGCCGTGAAGCCCAGACGCCGCCGCTATGGACGAGCCGGATCGCCTTGACGACCTCGTCGGCCCGCGCGCCTTCGTGCAGGACGCCGCGCGCGCCTGAAAGCAGCGCCTCGACGTCCGACGACTGATCGTCCGGCACACCCAGAACGATGACCATGGCCACGCCCTGGTCGCTCACGCGCCGGCACGTATCCAGGCTGCCGGGGTTGCGGCTGTCGAGCAGCAGGACACAGGGGGCCGGTTTTTTCGCAGCAGACTCAGCCGACGCCAGGTCCACCGGAATCAGTCGGAAGGATGACTCGGCAGCGACAATCTCGCAGAGCGTCCTGGCGAACAGGCTCTCGTCACTGACCACTCCGACACGAACTGGCGTCATCATCCACCTCGCCCTGGGGGAGCTCTGGTGAACCCGTGCATCGTATGGAGGCGCTCCGCACGGGGTCAAGGGACAAGTGCGTAAGAAGGCGGCTGCACCCAAACTTCTGTGAAACGAAGGCATTATGATGGGCCGGTCCAGAGGAACGGATTAAGGAGGCACTCGATGAAGGTGAAGTTTGCGGCTCTTGGCATCGCGCTCGGCCTGCTGACCGCCGCGCCGCCGCTCTCGGCGCACCATTCCACGGCGATGTACGAGATGGCGCATCCGACCACCATCAGCGGCACCGTGAAACGGTTCGAATGGACGAACCCGCACGCGTTCATCTATCTCGACGTAAAAGACGAGAAGGGCAACTCGGTCGAGTGGGAAATCGAGCTGATGAGCCTCAACCACCTGCGCTCGTATGGGTGGATGCGGACCACGGTCAAAGCCGGCGATCAGATCACCTGCACCGGCGGCCGCGCCAAGAGCGGCGCGCCGTCGATGATCAGCGCGCTGCTGAAGCTGCCCGACGGCCGGGAGCTGAAGTCGTGAAGGCGGCGCCTCTCGCGCTCGTCGCCGCCGTGTCACTTGGCGCGGTTGTGGCTGCGCAACAGCCGCCCGCGCAACAGCCGGCGGCGCCAGCCGCAGGCGAGTCGCCGTACCGCATCGCGGGCCGGCTGCCCGTCCGCATCATGAGTTTCGCCGTCGAGCCGACGACGATTCGGCCGGGGGAGAAAGTCACGCTGACGTGGGCGACGGAGAATCCGACCTCGGTCACAATCGATCCCATCGGACGCGTGGCGCCGCGCGGGCGCCAGACGCTGTCGCCGGGCGTGACGACGACGTACACGCTGTCGGTGACGGGCGCGAGCAACAGCTCAGACAAACGCACGGTGACTGTCGTCGTGCAGGGCACGATGCCGAACGCGTCGTCGGATGCATCGTCAGCCACTGCGCGGAAGGCCGTGCCGCGCACCGCCGACGGACATCCGGATTTTTCCGGCGTGTACGGCTACGGCGCCGGCGGGCGTGGCGGTCCGCCGCCCGCGCCAGGCGCGCTGCCGACGACGCCGGTGCTCAAGCCTGGAGCGGAGAAATTCAAGGTCGTGCGGGCCGACGACGACACCGGCCAGTACTCCTCGTGCATGCCGCCCGGCATCCCGCAGACGTTCTTCGTGCCCTACTACATTCAGCTCGTCCAGGCGCCGAAGCACATCGTCGTCGCGCACGAGTACCTGAATCTGTTCCGCATCATCCCGACCGATGGACGCGCGCAGGCCGCGGATCCGGATCCGAGCTGGATGGGACATCCGGTTGGTCGTTGGGAAGGCGATACGCTCGCCGTCGATTCGGTCGGCTTCAACGACAAGACCGAGATCAACGGCTACCGCCACACCGAGTCGCTGCACGTCGTCGAGCGGTTCAGCCGGCCCGATGTGAACACGCTGCAGTACGAGGCGACGATCGAGGATCCGAATGTCTTCGCGGGACCGTGGGTGATCCGGCGGACGTTCCCGCTGTTGCCCGAGTACGACTCGCTGAACGAATTCGTCTGCGAGAACAACAGGGACTACAAGCCGCTCTTTGGCAAACAGTAGAGCGGCCCTTTCAGGGCCGCGGTCGCCATGAGGATTGCGTATCACGGAACGCCGAAGACGTATTTCGAGTCGCTGGACCCGTCGCAGCCGTACGTGCCGGAGCCGTTTGCGCGCGACGGATTCATTCACACGACCGAGGGACGCGAGGCCGTGCCCATCGTGCTGACGATGCATTACAAGGCGAGCAGCGAGCCGTGGGTCGTGCTGTACATCGATCAGGATCGGGTGACGTCGCCGATTCGTTATGACGATCCTGCGGAAGTATTCCCGCACATCTATGGTCCGCTGAATCGCGATGCGATCGTCGCGGTCATGGACATCGGCCGCGCTCCCGACGGGACCTTTTTGAAGCCGGAAGTGTTATGAGCATGTACCGACGTGAGTTTCTGTCGCTGGGGGCGCTCGCGCTTCTGCCGCAAATTCGTGGCAGCGAACCTGCGCCGGCTGATCTCGTCGCCGATCTCGTCGCCGGGAATCACATTCTCGCGAGCGAGGACATTCTGGACGGCTACGGACATATCAGCGTCCGGCATCCACGAAACAAGGATCGATTCCTGCTGTCGCGTTCGCTGGCGCCAGAGTCGGTCGTCGCCGCGGACATCCTCGAGTACGGCCTCGACGGCGAAGCGATCGACCCACGAGGGAAGACGTCGTACAAGGAACGGTTCATCCACAGCGAGATTTATCGCGCGCGCCCGGACGTCAACGCCGTCGTGCACTGCCACACGCCGTCGCTCATTCCGTTCGGCGTGACCAGGAAGCCGCTGCGGCCGATGTATCACCAGAGCGCGTTTCTCGCCGCGGGCGTTCCGGTGTTCGAGATTCGCGACGCCGGCGGCATGACGAACATGCTCGTCGAGACGGCGGCGCTCGGCCGCGCGCTCGCGAAATCGCTCGCCGACAAGCCTGCCGTCCTCATGCGCGGCCACGGCGCCGTTGTCGTCGCCGACACGATTCCCAACGTCGTCGGCCGCAGCATCTATCTCGATCTCAACGCGCGCATCCAGGCGCAGGCGATCGCGCTTGGCGGACCGATTACCGAGATCAGCGCCGAGGAAGCGCGCAAGTACGCCGCGTCGGACAACTACGCGCGCGCGTGGGAGCTCTGGAAGAAGAAGGCCGGGTCGAAGTAGATGGGCCTGGCGCCAGGGACGGGTCTCGGAGCCTGCGAAATTCTCTCGCCCATCGGCGCCGGCGGCATTGAGATGCCCGGCGGGCGGGAGCTCGCCGAGCTGATTCGCGGTCGTCGCATCTCTGCTCGAGAAGTGATGGCGGAACACCTCGGACGCATCAATCAACGCAATCCGACGCTGAACGCTATCGTCGCGAAGCTGGACGACGAGAAATGTCTGGCGCTTGCGGACGAGGCTGACAAGAAGCTTGCGCGTGGAGAGGACGTCGGGCCGCTGCACGGCCTGCCGTGGGCGTTCAAGGATCTCGAAGACGCCATCGGATTTCCGTGGACGTCGGGATCGCCGATCTTCAAAGACCGCATCGCGACGACGGATTCGCCGCTCGTCGCGTTGCTGCGCCGCGCGGGTGTGATTCCAATCGGCAAGACCAACGTGCCGGAGTTCGGCATGGGGTCGCACACCTACAACAAGGTCTACGGGACGACGAGGAATCCGTACGACACGACGAAGAGCGCGGGCGGATCGAGCGGCGGGGCGGCTGCGGCGCTTGCGACGGGCATGTTGCCGCTCGCCGACGGCAGCGACTACGGCGGCTCGCTGCGCAACCCGGCGAACTTTAACGGCATCGTGGCGCTTCGCCCGAGCGGAGGCGTCGCGCCGGCGCTCGGCGAGACGGAGTGGCTGGGGCTGAACGTCAAAGGCCCGATGGCGCGCACGGTCGCCGACACGGCGTTTCTATTCAGCGTGATGCTGGGTGAACAGTACTGGCCGTCTGCCCTGAGCTTGTCGAAAGGGCTCGACAGAGATCTCAAAGGCGTCCGCGTCGCGTGGTGTCCCGATCTTGGCGGCCTGCCGCTCCACCGGCGGGTCCGCGCCGTCCTCGACAGCCGGCGACGGACGTTCGAAGCTCTCGGCTGCATCGTCGAAGACGCCGGCCCGGATCTGACGGACGCTGACGACATCTTCCTGACGACCCGCCGACGGCGATCGTTCGTGAATCTCGGCGGGCTGCTGAACGCTCATCGTGCTCAGATGAAGCCGGAAGCGGTCGACGAGATCGAGCGGGGCGCGCGCGTCAGCGAGTCGGATATCGCGGAGGCGACGGCGAAGCATGCGCGCCTCCTCGCGCGCGTCGGAGCGTTCTTCGACAGGTATGCGTTTCTGATCTGCGCCGTCAACCAGGTGCCGCCGTTTGACGCGGAAATTGACTGGCCGCACGAGATCGAAGGCGTCAAGATGGAGCACTATTGCGCGTGGATGAAGTCGACTTACTGGATCAGCGCGACCAGGTGCCCGGCGGCGTCCGTCCCGGCGGGCAGGACGCCTGAAGGGTTGCCCGTGGGAATGCAGATCGTGGGTCGTCACGGCGACGATCGCGGCGTCCTCGAATTGGCATACGCTGTGGAGCAATTTGGCCGTACGTAGGCCGGGCCTTTCAGGCCCGGCGACCAGGTCTTTATGAAGAAACTGGCGATTCTGCTTGTGATCTTCGCAATCGTGGGCGTTTCGGCGCAGCAGCCGCCTCAGCCTCAGCGAACCATCTCGGACTTCTTCAACGAGTTGACCACCGAGTGGATCCGCGCGAACCCGAATCAGGCCGCGGCGACGCGCTATTTCTCCGGCGCCGAGCAGGACGCCTTCGAGCAGCAGCTCTCGCCGGAGACGCCGGAGTTCCGCCACGCGAGAGTGGTCCTCGCGCAAAAGGGCCTGCAGCAGCTCGCGACGTACGACCGCGCGCGCATGAGCGAGACCGATCGCGTCTCGGCCGACCTGATGCAGTGGCAGTTGAGCACGCTCGTCGAGGGCGAGAAGTACAGCGACTACTTCTTCCCGCTCGAGCAGTTCGGCGGCGCCAACGTCAACCTGCCGAACCTTCTCGTCGTCAACCACCCGCTGAACACCGAGAAGGACGCCGTGCACTACGTCGCCCGGCTCGGCCAGGTGAGCGCGCGCATGGACGAGGCGATCGCCGAAGCGCGCGGGCTCGTCGCGAAGAACATGATTCCGCCGCGTTTCATCATCCGCGCGACCATCGCGCAGATGCAGCAGTTCATCGGCACGCCGCCGGCGAAGAACCCCTTCGTCACCGTTTTCGATCAGCGCGTGGCCGCATCGAAGGCCGTGGCCGACGCGCGTCGCGAAGAACTGCGCGCGCAGGCGGAGAAGATCGTTGCGGCGCAAATCTATCCGGCCTGGAAGCGCGGCATCGCGCTGCTGCAGCCGCTCGTCGGCAAGGCAACGGATGACGCGGGCTTGTGGCGATTCAAGGGCGGCGCCGAGGCGTACGCCTACACGCTGCGGCGGTTCACGACGACGAATCTCACGGCGGATCAGATTCACGAGATCGGGTTGACGCAGGTCGCGTCGCTCGAGAAGCAGATGGAAGACGTCCTGCAGAAACTCGGGCGCACGCAGGGCACGCTCAAGGCGCGCATCGAGGCGCTGAAGAAAGAGCAGGCGTATCCGCTGACTGAAGACGGCCGCGCGGCGATCATGGCCGACGCGGACTCGATGATCCGCGACGCGGAGAAGCGAGCCGCCGCGCAGTTCGACAGGACGCCCAGGGCGCCCCTGGTCGCGCGCGCCTATCCGCGTTTCCGCGAAGCGAACGCAGCCGCCAGCTATGCGGTGCCCGCGCCGGACGGCTCACGTCCAGGCACGGTGCAGATTCCGCTGCGTCCCGAGCGGATGACGAAGTTCGGCCTGCGATCGCTCATGTATCACGAGGGCGTGCCAGGGCATCATTTCCAGCTCGCGCTCGAACTCGAGAACACGGCGCAGCCGCGGTTCCGCCGCATCCGCGCCTTCGGCGGCATCTCCGCGCTCAGCGAAGGGTGGGGACTCTACGCCGAGAAAGTCGCCGCGGAATCCGATTGGTACAAGGACGATCCGATCGGCCTGCTCGGGCAGCTCGACAGCGAGCTGTTCCGCGCGCGAAGGCTCGTCGTCGACACCGGCATTCATGCGAAGCACTGGACGCGCCAGCAGGCGATCGACTACGGCATCGAGGCGAGCGAAATCGAGCGCTACGTCGTCAATCCCGGACAGGCGTGCTCGTACATGATGGGCGAGCTGAAGCTGATTGAACTGCGAGACAAGGCAAAGAAGACGCTCGGCGACAAATTCAACATCCGCGAATATCACAACGCCGTGCTGAGCGCGGGCACGGTGCCGCTCGAGCAGCTCGAGAAGATCGTGGACGCGTATCTGAAGAAGGCGACAATCGTCGCGTCGCTCCCGAAAGGCGAACAGGTAGTGCCGGTGTATCACGAGCCGCATCACCGCATGCTCTTCGCGTACGGGACGACGAAGATTCTCGAAGGCCAGGTGCCGCCGGGCGACACGTCCTGGTATCACGTGCACGCCGAGCCGGTGCTCTACCTCACGCTCAGCGCGTCCGCGCAGCGCACGCAGAATCTTGGCGAAGACTGGGGCGGAGCCGGTGGAGGACGTGGCGCTGCGCCGGGCCGCGCCGGCGCGCCGAATCCTGCCGGGCGAGGCGGCGCCCCGGTGCCTGCCGTCAGGCCGACGAGCACGACGAGCTATTACGATCAGCCGGTCACACACCGAATCACCAACGCCGGCGATCGGCTATTTCGGTTCATGGTCGTGACCAACGCGTCTCCCGGCGATGACAGCGCCGCGGACCACGGCTTTGCCGGGAAGGCCGAGCTGGCGAATCGCTGGTTCCGCGCGTATCGCGTCACGCTCGCACCCGGCGGGAAAACCGAGTCGCATACGCACTCAACCGAATCGGTGATCGTTCAGGTCTCGGATGGCAAGGGACTGGCGGTCGGCCCGATGACGTGGGAACTGGGAGAGCAGGGCCGCTGGGCGTGGTTCGACGCCGGCACGGCGCACGAGATCCGAAATACGGGAACCGTGCCGCTCGAAGTGATCGAAGTCGACGTGCGGCGCTGATCGGTTCGCAGGGCACAACCATGCAGTTCAGGCTGGAGCACGCCACCGAAAAAGATCTGCCGCTTATTCTGACGCTCATCAGGGAACTGGCGGAATACGAGAAGCTCTCGCACGCCGTCGTCGCGACAGAGAAGATCCTGCGCGAGTCGTTGTTCGAGAGACGCGCCGCCGAGGTCGTCATCGGCTACAGCGGAGACGAGCCGGCCGGGTTCGCGGTGTTCTTCCGGACGTTCTCGACGTTTCTCGGCGTGCCCGGGATGTATCTCGAAGATCTGTTCGTCATTCCCAAATTCCGCAGGCAGGGACTCGGGCGCCAGCTCCTCACGCATCTCGCGAGGATCGCCGCCGAGCGCGGCTATGGCCGCATCGAGTGGTCCGTCCTCGATTGGAATGAGCTGGCGATCGGGTTTTACACAGGACTCGGCGCGACGCCGATGGACGAATGGACGGTGTTCCGCCTGACCGGCGATTCGCTACGAAAGCTCGCTGGTCGCGGCTAATACTTCGTCGGCGTGGCCGCTGACCTTGACGTTGTCCCAGCGTTTCGCCACCTTGCCGTCAGCGCCAATCAGATACGTCGTACGGACGATGCCCATGAATTTCCGGCCATAGAGCGACTTCTGCTGCCAGACCCCGTATTTTTCAGCGACTTCGTGATCGGCGTCGGCGAGCAGCGGGAAGTTCAGGTCGAGCTTGCCGGCGAACTTCTTCTTGCTTGCCTCATCCAGAATGCTGACGCCGAAGACGGCGGCCTTGCTCTTCCTGAATTTCGGAAGCCTGTCACGAAAGTCGCACGATTCTTGCGTACAGCCCGGCGTGTCGTCTTTGGGATAGAAGTAGAGGATGACGGGACGGCCGGCGTAATCGGACAGCCGGTGCGTCTTGCCGTCCTGATCGCGGAGGCTGAAGGCCGGCGCTTTCTTGCCCTGGTCCACGAGCGGCATGCGGACCATTATGACCTACATGAAATGCCTTGTGGCCGCCGTCATCGCGGCCGCAGGTGTCTCGTTGATGGCGCAGGAGCCGACGTTCCGCGGAGCGACGCGCACGGTCGCGGTCTACGCGACGGTGACCGGCGCCGACGGGCGGCTCGTGACCGACCTGCCGCGCGACGCGTTTGCCATTCTCGATAACGGCAAGCGTCAGGAGCTCACGCTCTTCGCGAACGACATCCAGCCGATTACGGTCGTCGTCCTGCTCGATCGCAGCGGCAGCATGAAAGCCAACTTCACGCTGGTGCAGCAGGCGGCCGAGCGGTTTGTCGACGCGATGCTGCCGGCGGACAAGGCGCGCGTCGGCAGCTTCTCGAACCGCATTCAGATCGATCCGCGCGACTTCACGTCCGATCGCGGAGAGCTCCTGCAGATTCTGCGGACGGAGCTGCAGGAAGAAGGGCCGACGCCGTTGTGGAACGCCGTGAACGTCGGCATCACGGCGCTGCTGCATCAGCAGGGCCGCCGCGTCATTCTCGTGTTCACCGACGGCATGGACGCGCCGCTGAATTTCAGCGGCTCGAACAACACGCTCAAGGGCGTGATGAAGCGCGCGGAAGAGGAAGACGTCATGGTCTACGCGATCGGTCTCGCCGGATCGGATCCGACCGCGGGCGGAGGCTACCCGCGTGGAGGCTTCGGCCGGGGCGGATTCGGCGGTCAGGGACCATTCGGGCGGGCAGGCTTCGGGGGCGGGGGGCGTCCGCCCATGGCGGACAAGCCGGACGAGGGCCTGCTGAAAATCGCACCGGCCACGGGCGGCGGATACTTCGAGCTGACGTCCGCGAGCAATCTCGGCGCGACGTTCGCGAAGGTCGCCGACGAACTGCATCATCAGTACGCGCTCGGATTTACGCCCGAGAAACTCGATGGGAAAATGCACTCGCTCGAGGTGAAAGTCGCGGGCGAGGGACGCGCCGTCCGAGCGAGAAAGAGCTACCTGGCCAGGGCCGTCGCCGGGGGAACGTAGCGTTTCCCCCTATGAGAATTACTGAAAAAGCGTGAAGTTTCGTGGTACGCTCCCGCGACGCCTTTGAGCGTCCCTAACTTAAGGAGATCGCTGTGGCCAAGAAAAAGAAGTCAGCTCGGAAACCGAACGCCGCTTTCATGAAGCCCGTGCAGCCGGACGCCACTCTGGCGGCCGTGGTCGGATCGAAAGCGATGCCGCGGACCGAAGTGACCAAGAAGCTCTGGGCCTACATCAAGAAGAACGGGCTCCAGGACAAGAAGAACAAGCGGAACATCAACTCGGACGCCGCGCTCAAGGCCGTGTTCGGCGGCAAGGGCACGGTCAACATGTTCGAGATGACGAAGCTGGTCTCGAAGCACCTCAAGTAGATCTCGATCACAGGGAAGGGTTCCCCTCGGGCGGTCATGACATCGCGGAAAGTTCTGCCTGCGCTCCTGCTGCTGTTCATCGGCAGCGGGTGCGCGGCACTCATCTACGAAATCGTCTGGTTCCAGCTGTTGCAGCTGGTCGTCGGCTCGTCGGCGATTTCACTGGGAGTGCTTCTCGGCACGTTCATGGGTGGAATGTGCCTGGGCAGCCTCGCGCTGTCGTTCTTCGTGCCGGCGCGCCAGCATCCGCTGCGCGTGTACGCGTGCCTCGAGCTGGGCATCGGGCTCATCGGGCTGCTCGCGCTCGTCGGCATGCCGCTTATCAGCAACATCTACACCTCGTGGGCCGGATCCGGAGTCGCGGGACTGCTGTTCCGCGGCGTCATCGCCGGCATCTGCCTCCTGCCGCCCACGCTGCTCATGGGCGCGACACTGCCCGCCATTTCGCGCTGGGTGGAAACCACACCTGAAGGCGTGTCGTGGCTCGGCTTCTTCTACGGCGGCAACATCGCCGGCGCCGTGATCGGCAGCGTCCTCGCGGGCTTCTATCTGCTCCGCGTTTTCGACGTGTCGATTGCGACGTACGTCGCCGTCGCGATCAACGTCGCCGTCGCGCTCGGCGGCCTCGCCATCGCCGGCTTCACCACGTACAAGCCGGTCGACTCGATGGACATGGATCCGGGCGTCCGCCGCGCCTCCGGCGCGGTCGGCGTCTACGCCGTCATCGCGTTGTCCGGATTTACGGCGCTCGCCGCTGAAGTCGTCTGGACGCGCCTGCTGTCTCTTCTCTTTGGCGCGACGACGTACACGTTCTCGCTGATCCTGGCGGTGTTCCTGTTCGGCCTCGGCATCGGCAGCACGGTCGGATCGTCGATGGCGTCGCGCGTCGTACGTCCGCGCATCGCGCTCGGCTGGTGCCAGCTCGCGCTCTGCGCGTGCATGGCGTGGACGGCCTACGTCATCAGCCAGTCGCTGCCGTACTGGCCGATCAATCCGTCCGCGGTCTCGAACCCGTGGATCAACCTGCAGGTCGACAGCGTCCGCGCGCTCTTCGCGGTGCTGCCCGCCGCCATTCTCTGGGGCGCGAGTTTCCCGCTGGCGCTGGCCGCGGTCGCCGAGCGCGGCCAGGATCCGGCGAAACTGGTCGGCGGCGTGTACGCCGCGAACACCGTCGGCGCCATCGTCGGCTCGCTCGGCGCGAGCCTGCTCTTCGTCGCGTGGATCGGCTCGCAGCACACACAGCAGGTGCTGATGGTTGTCGCCGCCATCGGCGGCTCGATCCTCCTGCTGGCGCCCGCGACCGACGAGGCGCAGAAGTCGTGGTGGCCCACCGTCACCGCCTGCGCCGCGATCATCGTCGTCGCGCTGCTGGTGCGAAGCGTGCAGGGCATTCCCGCCGTGATGGTCGCGTACGGCCGGTACGCGAACATGCGCGTCAACGACTCGGCGCAGTACATCTACGTCGGCGAGGGCATGACGGCGTCCGTCGCCGTGTCGAAGCTCTCGGACGGCGTGCTCAATTATCACAACGCCGGAAAAGTGCAGGCCTCGAGCGAGCCGCAGGACATGCGCCTGCAGCGCATGCTCGGCCACATGACGACGCTCATTCCGCCGAGCGCCCGGCGCGTCGTCGTCATCGGCTGCGGCGCGGGCGTCACGGCGGGGGCAGTGTCGGTGGACCCGGTGGTGACCAACCAGACGATCGCGGAGATCGAGCCGCTCGTGCCGAAGGTGGTCTCCGAGTACTTCGGCGAGCACAACTTCAACGTCGTCAGGAATCCGAAAGTCCACGTCCGCATCGACGACGCGCGGCACTACGTGCTCACGTCGAGGGAAAAGTTCGACGCGATCACGTCCGACCCGCTCGACCCGTGGGTCAAGGGCGCGGCGATGCTCTATACGCGGGAGTTCTTCGAGGCCGCGAAAGCGCACCTCAATCCCGGCGGCGTCGTGACGCTGTTCGTCCAGCTCTACGAGAGCAACACGGCCGCGGTGAAGAGCGAAATCGGCACGTTCTTCGAAGCGTTTCCGAACGGCATCGTCTGGGGCAACACGAACAACGGCCAGGGCTACGACCTCGTGCTCCTCGGGCAGGCCGGCGACGGTCCGATTCGCATCAACGTCGACGAGATTCAGGCGAAGCTCAATCGTCCGGAGTATGCGCCCGTCGTCAAGTCGATGCGGGACATCGGGTTCTACTCGGCCGTCGACATGTTCTCGAGCTACGCCGGCCGGGCGCAGGATCTGAAAGAGTGGCTGAAAGACGCGCCGATCAACCGCGACCGCAACCTGCGGCTGCAGTATCTGGCCGGCCTCGGCCTGAACCTCTACGAGAGCGGACCCATCTACTCCGAGATTCTGCGCTACCGGAAATTCCCCGACGACCTCTTCATCGGGCAGCCGGCGACGATCAGCGCGCTCCGCGCAGGAATTCAGCGCGGGCTCGATTTCCGCGAATAAACTCTATACGTGGCGTCCGCCTTCAGGCGGACGTCCGGCTGAAGCCGGACGCTACGATTGGTCATGCCGAAGATCGCCTCGAACATCCTTGAAGTGATTGGCCACACGCCGATGGTGCGGATCAACCGCATCACGCGCGGTGTAATCGCGGCCGACGTCGTCGCCAAGATCGAGACCTTCAACCCCGGCAACTCGATCAAGGACCGCATGGCGGTCAAGATGATCGAGGACGCCGAGAAGAAGGGTCTGCTCAAGCCCGGCGGGACGATCATCGAAGGCACCTCGGGCAACACGGGCATGGGCCTGGCGATTGCCGCCGTCGTCAAGGGCTATCACTGCGTCTTCACGACCACCGACAAGCAGTCGAAAGAGAAGATCGACGCGCTCAAGGCCTTCGGCGCGGAAGTGATCATCTGCCCGACCAACGTCGACCCCGAAGACCCGCGGTCGTACTACTCGGTGCGCGATCGGCTGGCGACGGAAATTCCGAACGCGTGGAAGGCGAACCAGTACGACAACCTTTCGAACACCGCGGCGCACTACGAGCAGACGGGACCGGAGATCTGGGACCAGACCGAGGGACGGGTCACGCATCTGGTCGTCGGCGTCGGGACGGGCGGCACGGTCACCGGCACCGGCCGGTACCTCAAGGAGCGGAATCCGAAGGTCAAGGTCTGGGGCATCGACACGTACGGGTCGGTCTTCAAGAAGTTCAAGGAGACCGGCATCTTCGACAAGCACGAGATCTACCCCTACATCACCGAAGGCATCGGCGAAGACTTCCTGCCGAAGAACGTGGACTTCGGCATCATCGACCACTTCGAGAAGGTCACCGACAAGGACGCCGCGCTGATGACGCGCCGGCTGGCGCGCGAGGAAGGCATCTTCGCCGGCAACTCCGCCGGCTCGGCGATGGCGGGCCTGCTGCAGCTGAAGGATCACTTCACGAAGGACGATCTGGTGGTCGTCATCTTCCACGACCATGGCTCGCGCTATCTCGGCAAGATGTTCAACGACGACTGGATGCGCGAGAAGGGGTTCATGGAGAAGACCGGCATGACGGCGCGCGATCTCGTCGCCGCCGGCCTGTCGGGCGAACTCTTCTCGCTCGAGTGCAACGAGCCGGTTGCGCAGGCGATTCGCGTCATGGCCGAGCACGACTTCTCGCAGATCTCGGTGACGCACGACAAGCGGCTCGTCGGCTCCCTCAACGAAGCGCGTCTCTACGAAGAGCTCGTGCGCGATCCGGGCATCAAAAGCCATCCCGTCGAGTCGATCATGGAGCCGGCGTTTCCTTTCGTGGACGTCTCGACGCCGGTCGATCTGCTGGCGACGATGATCACGCCGCACAATCCGGCCGTCCTCGTGCGCGACTTCAAGACGGACAAGACCTTCATCATCAC